>Ga0209034_10000204_pt1 | contig 30716 bp, 26 predicted proteins | sample MarorgKNORR_S2LV_2_FD_188219 | JGI IMG/M metagenome (GOLD analysis project Ga0209034, IMG submission 188219) | Marine microbial communities from the Southern Atlantic Ocean, analyzing organic carbon cycling - 250m_A/KNORR_S2/LV (SPAdes) (version 2) | ecosystem: Environmental > Aquatic > Marine... | reverse complement strand
ATACGAAGACTATAATGTTCCTTCTGTCCTTAAGCCAGACCATGTTCGCATTAAGCAGAGCTCTGTTGGTTTAAATTACATTGATATTTATCATCGAAGTGGATTGTATCCATTGCCCAAAAACCCTCCCGTCTGCCCTGGCCTGGAAGCTGCAGGCGAAGTAGTAGAGGCTGGCAACAAAGCAAACGGTTTCAGCATTGGTGACAGGGTGTGTTATGCAGGAGGCCCTCTTGGAGCTTATTGCGAAATTAGAGACTTCCCTGCTTCTCGTTTAATAAAACTACCCAAAGGTATTGCCGAAGATGTTGCAGCATCTATGCTCCTTCGTGGAATGACTGTAGAGTATTTGTTTGAGAGATTATATAAAATTAAAAAAGATGAGCATATCCTTTTCCATGCCGCTGCTGGAGGGCTTGGGTTAATCGCTTCACAGTGGGCAAAATCAGTTGGCTGTAAAATGATTGGCACAGTAAGTAGCGACGAAAAAGCTCAGCTGGCAAAAGATAGTGGTTGTATGCACATAATAAACTATAAAACAGAAAATGTTGTTGAAAGAGTTATGGAGATAACAGAGGGCCAAGGAGTGCCGGTTGTTTATGACGGAGTAGGCAAGGACACGTTTAATGTGTCTCTTCAAAGCTTAGACTTTAGAGGCCTGTTTGTATCATTTGGTCAGTCATCTGGAATGCCTCCTGAAGTTGACTTGCACAAAACCTTTAACCCCAAAAGCTTGTACTACACAAGGCCAACACTAATGCATTATACGAGAACTAGAAAAGAGCTTGAAAGCTCATCTGAATTGTTATTTGGCAAGATTAGAAATAACGAAATTAAAGAGCACATTTTTGCAAAAATAGGGCTTAGTGATGTCGCTACTGCTCATGAATTACTGCAATCGCGTCAAGCAACAGGAGCAATTGTTCTAAAACCATAGTTCTTTATTAAGGCGTGTTTAGTATTCTAACCATCACCTCGTTTTTTCTAAACGGAGGAAGCGTCCAAGGCGAATTGTATTGAGCTATCATAAAGCCTCCTTTTGTTTCAATCTTATTCTTTATAAGAAGCTCTGAAAGTTTTTTTTGATAGCCCATGCTTCGAGATTCAGAAGCCCAGCCTCCAAAAGATAATACAGCTAACTCACCAAGGCTCTCTTTCTGAATTGACACTTCACTTATATTAGCCTTAGGAAGGTCTTTCATGGAGTGCTCTTTTGGCATAACAAAAAAAATGTTATAGGATTTTAGCCCCTCAGAGGGGCAGTCCGCAATAACGGGGGCGGTCATAGCAATTTTCATTTCTTTATCATTGCCGCCAAAAATATAACTTGCAATTCTTCTGAATCCAGAGGATGTTGAGTTTTTGTAGTCGGCCTGAACTTTTGTTGTGGCGATCACCATGTCACTGTAGCGACGAACTTCAAAACCTTCGTGTTTAGATATTATTTTATATTCAGGGGTTTCAATTGGCATTTTTTAGTAGTTAGAGTTATTTTTTTCCAAGATAAGGAATCAATATAGGTGTGTTATTCTTGTATTCAAGATAGTCCTTGTCATTACCCCATTTTTTTTCAGCTTTTTCTTCTAAAAAAGGTAGTCCGCTTATTTTGGTCAAAAGAAGGTAGACAAAAACCGGTGACACAAGGGTTACAAGTTGCCACTCTGATAGAAGTGGTAGGGAGACAATCGCAATGCCCAGCCAAAGAAGCGCCTCTCCAAAATAATTTGGGTGGCGTGATATAGACCATAGGCCAAGTGTAATAAATTTATCCTTGTTTTCTGGGATCTCACTAAAACTCTTTTTTTGCTTGTCTGCGATAGCCTCAAAAGCAAACCCTAAAACCCAGAGGGCACATCCTGCCATAAAAAATAAGTCAAGAGTCGCCTGCTGATTTAAAACAATAATGGTAACAGCGTTTACCGTTGTTAAGAAAACCCATAGCGCTGAAAGAGTCCATGTCATTAAAAACTTTAGCAACGACTTCTTTATCTCTCTAAACCTTTTGTCTTCTCCACTTTTAACTATTCTTATATAGAGAAACGTTCCAAGCCGAAGCGTCCAAATTGATACAAAAATGGCCACAATAGTCGAGCGGATAGATGCTTGCTGTCCTGAGCTTAAAATCGCAAATATAGCAAAAGCAACCACTAGAAGGGTTGCGATCATTCCTGTAAAGTCAAAATATTTTTCTGAGCTAGTTATAAGAGAAGGGATTGCAACAATCCAGTGCACAACAAAGCTAACCCCAGCACAAAAAAGAATCGCTGGCATTCCATAAAGAAGCGCACCTTCGACGGTTGCAGCATTTGCGACAAAATATGCAGTCAAAATACATGCAACAATGGCAGCAAGGTCTTTGATATTATCTTTCATTATGGCTTCTCAAAAAGATAGTGGGAAACGCCCCATTCAGAGCCCTGATTAAAACCAAAAAGAACCTCGCATGACATGAAAAAAATGCGCCATCTTTGAAACCAAATACTTGCTTCATTTTTGCCATAAGTCTTTTCGAATAGTTTAAGCACTTCAGCTTTATTTTCATCCATCTTATTAAGCCATGCAAGCGAGGTCTTTTCATAGTGAGTCCCCTCTACTCTCCAGTCTTTTTCGATTTTCATCCGACTTGAAAAGCAAGTCAAAAGCTTATGAGAGGGCATTTGACCGCCGCTAAAAAATTCTCTGGCCATCCAGTCTCCCTCGCCTTCGTCTTCAAAAGGATAGGCAATCTCTTTATGAGAAAAAATATGAACAAAAAGTTTTCCATCTTTTTTTAACCACCCGCTAACTCTCTTTAGAAGTTCATCATAGTTGCGCATATGTTCAAACATTTCGATAGAGACCACACGATCAAACTCCTTATCAATTGAAAAGTCATTCATGTCTGCAGTTATAACTTTGATATTTTTTATCTTAAGTTTCTCACATTTTTTTTCTATAAACTGCCTCTGGTCATTTGAGTTGCTTACAGCAGTAATTTTGCTATTAGGGAAGTTTTGTGCAATATGAAAAGTCAAAGATCCCCAGCCACACCCCAACTCCAAAACCTCTTGGCCATCGGACAGAGATGCTCTTTTGCTAGAAAGTTTTAACATCTCAACTTCCGAGTCGTCTAGAGAAGAAGTGCCCTGTGGCCAATAGCCGGCACTGTATTTTAGGTTCGAACCCAAAACTAATTCAAATAGCCTTGGTGGCACCTCATAGTGTTGTTCATTTGCTTTTTCTGGAACCAGCGCAACGGGGCTTTCTTTTAATATATTAATCCAGTGCTGATGTTTTTCTTCCATAGCCTGTGTACTTAAAACTTTTGCATCAGAAAGTCTCTGTCCACACAGCCGACTTATTCCAAGCCTAATAAAAACGTCAGGTAATAGCCCTTTTTCTGCAAGGTTAATCAGTGCTTTAATCATATTTTAATTTGTTATGTGATTGTTTTTAGAGCCAGGCTTAGCAAAAACAAATTGAAAGTCCCCAATTAAGTTTTCAAGAAAGCCGGCTTCGCAATATACAAGATAAAACTCCCATATTCTAATAAAAGACTCAGAAAATCCAAGGCTTCTTATTTCTGGAAGCGCCTTTATAAAGTCTTGCCTCCAGTATTTAATAGTTCTTGCATAGTGCTGCGTGATATCCTCTACTTCAACTAGAGTTAAGTCAGTTTTAGCCTTTATAGCGTCCTTTATTTGAGAAACTGAAACCAAACATCCGCCAGGAAAAATGTATTTTTTTATAAAGTCCACCGAGTTTTTATAGGCTTCAAAGTCTGGGTCATTGTATGTAATTCCCTGAAGAGCCATTAGGCCGCTTGGACGCAATAAAGACGAAACTTTGTTAAAAAATCCAGAAACATGGTCAGGGCCAACTGCCTCAATCATTTCTATTGAAATTATTTTGTCAAACGAGCCTTCAAGCTCTCTATAGTCACTATTCAATAAAGTAATCTGAGACAACAAATTTTCCTTGCGAATTAAATCGGACACATAACTGAACTGGTTGTCAGAAATAGTTGTTGTGGTAACGTGGCAACCATAGTTCTTTGCTGCATGGAGTGCAAAGCTTCCCCAGCCAGTTCCAATTTCAAGCACCTTGTCGTCTTTAGTTAACTTTAACTTTCTGCAGAATCTATCAATCTTTTCTATTGACGCCTCTTTCATACTAGAGTCGTCGTTTAAAAATACGCCGCATGAGTATGTCATTGTTGAGTCAAGCCAAAGCTGGTAGAAGTCGTTGCTGAGATCATAGTGGGCCAAGATATTTTTCTTGCTTCCTTTGATGCTATTTTGTCTTCTTTTATGAATGATTTGGTTAAAGGGGTTGGCCAGCCTTGCAAGGCCTGACTCAAGATTCTCCATTGTTTTTTTATTTTTTATGATTATTTGTATTAAGCTAACAAGGTTATCTGAAAACCAGTAGCCTGCAGTAAAAGATTCTGCAGCGCCTAAAGTTCCACCACTTCCTAAAAAAACATAAAACTCTTGCGAAGTTACCGTTATTGTCGCTTGAAGTTCAGATTGTTGATTGCCAAAAATAAATCTGTTGGGCCCATCTACTATGACTAGTCGACCAACCCTTAGGCCTTTAAGTTTTTTTAGCAATATGCTTTTGAAAAAAGCTGTGGTTATTGTGTTTTTTCCTTTATGTTGAATGTCGCTTGCAAATCCTTCAACTGATAATTTTTTAGTCATTTTTTCTCCTTACTTATATTTTGTCAGGGTGTGTAAAAAAGGGTGCTCGTCTAATATAAAGCCTGACGGCCTGCCAATGAATTCTAAAAACAACCATAAGTGTCAACACTGGAAACCTTAAAAGAGCCCTCAAAAGAGTTCTATTCGTAAAGGGACTTCTTTTTAGACTCAGGGTAACATCAAAAACTTTTTCTTTTTCTTTAAAATTCTTCATATGAACGCTCAAAGAGTCTTCGGGCAGAGAGAACAGCATCTCATAATCATGGTCCATTCCCCAAAAAGGGCTAACATGCAGTTGTTTTTTTGGTGACGCAGAAAAATTAGGCTTGTTGTCATTTTGAGACTGTTTGTCAATAACATATGCGTGCCTCTCTTTCCATGGCGTGTTGGTTACCTCTGCCATTATGGCTTCTACCTTTTCATCTGTTTCGTTAAAGCAGTAGTAAAAGCTCACAGGATTAAAGCAGTATCCAAAATACCTCAAATGGGTTAGCAGCCTTATTGGCCCATTAAAAGTTTTTCCGGTTTTCTCTTGCAAGGTTTTCCGAACAGATGACTCCAAAGAAACAGAAGGGTTGCCATGATAGTCTTGTCTCCTAAAAGAAGCCAGCGCAGGTTTATTTACATTCCAAAGAAATGATGGCTTCATAGTGGTTTGAAGAGAAGTAATATCTATGTAAGCCATAAAAATTGGGTAAGAAAAAAAGCGCTTAAATGGCACATGTCGCTGATGATTAATCGTGCCCCAGTATAGTTGATGGTTTTTCGATAGACTCATAAGGCCTTCCCAAAAAACTTACAAACATCTAGCGCACTTACAACGCCGTCCTCGTGAAAACCATTTCCCCAGTATGCACCACAATAAAAAGTGTTGTTTTTGCCACTTATAAGGTGTTTTTCTTTCTGCGACTTTACTCCTTCAACTGTATACAGAGGGTGTTGATATGTAAGTTTTTTTAATATTTTTTTAGGGTCTATGTTATCACTACTATTTAGTGTTACTAAAAAGTGCGTCTTGGCGGCTAAAGACTGCAAAATATTCATGCTGTATGTTAAAGTCACTGGCCCTTTTGTATTCTCATTTAATAGATAGTTCCAGCTTGACCAAGTTTGTTTTTTTCTCGGCAATATTGATTCATCTGTGTGGAGCAAAGCCTCATTTTCTTGATATGGCAAAGCGCTCAAGATTTCTTTCTCTTTGGTATTTGGTTTATCTAGTATTTGTAGCGCTTGGTCGCTATGGGTTGCAATAATTACCTTGTCAAACCTGTTAGAGTGTTCGCCGTCCCTGCCAAAACACACCTCAACTTCGTTTTTATATCGTATTACTTTTTTAACTGGAGTTGAGAGCCTGATTTGTTTTTCAAAGCCCTCTTTCATTTTTTCTATGTAGCTTTTTGAGCCGCCCTTAATAACCCACCATTGCGTCCGGTTATTTATTTTCAACAAGTCGTGGTTCTGAAAAAAACGAATATAAAAGACCGCTGGCATTTCGATTGTTTTTTTAGCTGCCGTAGACCAAATTGCTGCGCCCATCGGAATAATATAGTTCTCTATAAAGTGTTTGCTAAATTTATTTTGTCTTAAAAACTCTTTTATGGTCATAGACTCGGCGAGGCCTTCAAGCTTGCTTTTTGCAACACGATTGAAGCGCAGTATTTCTTTAATCATTATATAAAATGAAGGGCGGAAAAGGTTTCGCCTTTGCGCAAACAAAGCGTTTATTGAGCTGCCTGAATATTCAAGCTTTTTGTATGGAGCTTTTACACTAAAGCCCATTTCAGATTTTTGGCTAACTACTTTGAGCCTTCTTAGGAGCTTGATAAAATTAGGATAAGTTTTTTCATTGTAAACGATAAAGCCTGAATCAATTCTCCACCTCTTCCCCTCCGCCTCTAGCTCATGGGTGTGGGTGTGGCCGCCAACATAGTCATTTGCTTCAAAGATCGTCAGATCATGTTCGTCATGAAGAAGATAGGCGGCTGTTAATCCCGAGATTCCGCTTCCAATAATTGCAATTTTCATTACTTAAGATCAATTTAATTAACGCCTTCCCCTTTAGGCCAAGGACATATAATAACCAACAATTTAAATAGGTTTTATAAAAAAGCTACAATTATATAGCGTGTTTTTTATTTCTAGAGGTTGTAATTCTAAACTTTCTCTTTGTCTACAGGCCGTTTCAAGAAAAATTCGCTTTGCTAAAACTCAAAATGTATGGGATAATCTGCGCCTTTCAGCGAACAAGCGTTGAAAGAAGGGCCAACTACTTTCTTTTTTGCTAGGGTTGGTAAATTAATGTATCACACGGAGCCCTAATAGCGGCCAGGGTGCCCTTAACTAGGGTTGGTTGTTAGGCAACGTGGAAGTCTTAACCCAGGAGTAAATATGGCGAAAGCGTCAATGAAAAAAATGTTAGAGGCCGGTGTGCACTTTGGGCACCGAGCTCGTTTTTGGCATCCAAAAATGGAGCCTTTTATCTACGGAACCCGCAACGGTGTTCACATAATTAATTTAGAAAAAACCTTGCCACAGTTTAACGATGTGCTTAACTTTGCAAGCAAAACTGCTGCGCAAGGAGGCTCGATTCTTTTTGTTGGTACAAAAAGAGCCGCCAGCAACATTATTAAGGAAGAGGCAATACGTTGTGGCATGCCCTATGTTAATCACCGCTGGCTTGGTGGCATGATGACAAACTATAAAACAATCAAAGCGTCAATCAAGCGCCTTAAAGACCTTGAATTTCTTGCCGAAGAAGGCTTTGCCCAGTACAGCAAAAAAGAGGCTCTGTCAATGACTAGAGAAATGGAAAAGCTTGAGCGCAGCCTAGGGGGCATAAAGGATTTAGGGGGCATTCCTGACGTGGTTTTTGTAGTTGATATTGGCCATGAAAGAAACGCTGTGCGCGAAGCTCGCATCCTGCAACTTCCGATCATTGGTGTTGTCGACTCAAACCATAGTCCAGAGGGCATCGACTACATGATTGCTGGCAACGATGATTCAATCAGGGCAATTAACTACTACGCAAGAGAGGTTGCCAACGCCGTGCTTGAAGCTAAAGCATCTATGAGCAAAACAAAAGCCCCGAAAGAAAAAGAAAAAATGACTGAAGCTAAAAAACCTGAGGACAAGAAGCCTGCGGCTAAGACAGAAGCTAAGAAGCCTGCGGCTAAGACTGAAGCTAAAAAACCTGAGGACAAGAAGCCTGCGGCTAAGACAGAAGCTAAGAAGCCTGCGGCTAAGAAGCAGGAAGCAAAAGACAGCGAAGAACAATAGTTATAGGAGATTAAACTGGCCATGGCAATAACAACTGCTTTAGTAAAAGAACTGAGGGAACGAACCGGCGCGGGCATGATGGACTGTAAAAAAGCCCTGCTTGAAACCAATGCAGACATTGAGGCAGCAATAGATTTAATGCGAGCCTCTGGAGCCGCAAAAGCTGCCAAAAAAGCAGATCGCGTAGCCTCAGAAGGCCTTGTAAATATAGCCATTAGTGATGACAACAAAAGCGCTGTCATGCTTGAAGTAAACTCTGAAACAGACTTTGCCACAAAGGGCCAGTCCTTTATTGATTTTGTCAACGCTTTAGGAAAATTAGCGCTGAAAAACAAGCCCGAATCCGTTGAGATATTTTTAGCTCAAACATTAGACTCAGGAGAGACAGTTGATGAGGCCAGAGAGGATATTGTCGCCAAAACAGGCGAAAATATTTCAGTAAGAAGGATTCAAAACGTCAGCTCCGAAAACGGCGTTTTGGGTTTCTACAAACACGGCGACCGCATTGCTGTTCTTGTCGTTGTTTCAGGAAATGATGCCGCCCTTGCAAAAGACATTGCAATGCATATTGCCGCCTCTAGGCCTGAGTGTATTAGTGAAGAGCAGCTTTCAAACAATCTCCTTGAAAGAGAAAAAGCTATTTTTATAGAACAAGCAAAAGAAAGCGGCAAACCAGAAGACATCATTGAAAGAATGATTGTTGGCAGAATGAAAAAATTTGTCAACGAGGTTACTCTATATGGGCAGCCATTTATTAAAAACCCCGAAACCTCTGTTGGCGAGCTGCTTAAATCTAAGCACGCAGAAGTTCGGTCTTTTGTTCGATTTGAAGTTGGCGAAGGAATAGAAAAAAAGGAAGCTAGCTTCGTTGAAGAGGTTATGGCCCAGGCCCAAGACTAATACATGGCTTTGTTTTCAAAAAGGGCGCCTCGGCGCCCTTTTTATTGTCTTCTTTGGTTGTTTCAAAAACACTACATATCAGACCTGTCTTTAATTATCAACTTCATGATGGCTGGCATTAAAAAAAAGTCTGCCAAGAGAGCAACTAAAATTGCACTTGCAGTCAACACGCCAAAATCAAACATATTGTTCATCTGAGAAAGTGTAAGAACCAAAAAACCAAGGGCAAGCACTATTGATGTGAGCGTGATTGCTCTACCTGTGCCCATCAAGGTTAATCTGACTGCCTTATCAACGTCATTATATTGAAGCTCATAGCGACGGAAATTGTGCATAAAGTGGACTGTGTCGTCAACAGCTAGCCCCAGTGCTATTGCTCCAATTAACAAAGTAAACATGTCCAGTGGCATCTTAAAAACAACCATAATGGTTGAGAGAAAAATGATGGGAAGGAGGTTTGGTATCATGCTAATGAGCCCAATTTTAATATTTCCTATCAATAAAACCATCAAAATAGTTATCAGGGAAAACGCCAGAATATAGCTTGTTGCGCTGCTATAAATCGCCTGTTCGAAAGTAACCGTCATAAGAGCGCCAATACCTGTAAATGAAACAACAGCTAGGCCGGCGAATTCTTTATCAAAATAGGCTTGTGCTCTATCAATAAATATTTTTCCCTCGAGGGAATCAATAAATGGCGTTTTAAATGTCAGGCGGGCTTTTGAATAATTGGCATCAACCAATCTATTTAGGTCGTTATTTCCGCTGCTTTCAAAAAGCAAAAACTCCTGTGCAATTAGATTGGCGTCGTTAGGAACAGTATAGTATTCGTCCTGATTTTCATTTAACGCCTTATTCGTCTCTTTGATGATATCTACAAAACTTATTACTTTTCCAACAAACATGTTTCCGGTTGTAATAGTGTTAATATTTTTCGAAACCTCTTCAATCTTTCTTGAGATCTCTGGATTGTATAAGCCGTTTGTTTGTCCTGTGTCAACAATTACTTCAAGCGTTAACGAGCCCCGCAGATTTTCATCTACTGTTTCTGTTGCCACGCGTGCAAAGTTGTCTTCTGGAAGCCATTGGAGAGGAAAATGGGAAAATCTTAGTTGTGTTGCAAAAATAGTCGCACAAATAATTAGCACTGCACTTATTGTCAATATTAGTTTTGGTCGGCCAGTTCCAATTTTACTTATCCCAATGAGCAGTTTGTCCATGAAGGTGTGGCCTTTTTCATCAGCCCTAGGTTCCAAATGAACAAAGTTTGTCGTCGCTATTAGAGCAGGAAGTAAAACAAGGGTGAACAATAAACCCATCAAAACGCCGCCACTCGCAAAAAGCCCAAGATCGGCTACAGGCGAAACATCTGAAAACGAAAACGACCATAGCCCAACAGCGGTTGTTAAAGAAGTCATAACAATTGCCAAGCCAGAATGTCCCATCGCATAACGCAACGATGCTTTTTTATCTTTCGTTTGAACCAGGTCTTTATAAAAAACTGCTAACAAGTGTATGGCCGCACTAGTTACAACGGCAAGCAAAAAGGTTGGCATAATTTGTGTTGCCATCGTAAATGGTGCAGAAAAAATTGACATCAAAGAAACTGTGGTTATCAGGGTCATTCCTACGCAAATTATTGGCAAAACCACCCCCGAAACCCTTCTAAAAAGCGCAAATAGAACCACCATAATGACTACCATCATAAGGCTAATAAACACGATTGCGTCATTCTTTAGCGCCTGTTTAAAAATACCTGCAATTGCTGCAGAGCCTGAAAGGTAAGTTTCAAAGTTGTTGCCGCTAAAGCGACTCATTATTTGTTGTGTTGTTGCAATTATTTGGTCGTTTTCAGCATCGCTAAGGTAGTCTCTTGTAGCTCTTTCCGTATTAGCACTAAAGTCTATCTCGTCATTAAAATCTAGTTCTTCATTAAAATCTAGTTCTTCATTAAAATCTAGTTCGATAGCTTCATTCTTAAAGCCTTCCCCAGAGTATGTTTTTGTATCTATGGTAACTGTGGTCATTGTGAAGTCTTCGCTGTAAAGCAGGTTCTTAAAAAGCCTGTTGTTTGTGATTGTGTTTTTTAAATCATCAAGCTCCTCTTGGGTTTTGGGCAAAACATCAACCAAGGGCTCCACAACCAGCTCTCCTTCTATGCCGTAAGTGTTTCTAGCGTTTAACAAAGAATCAACGCTCTCAATATGAGGAAGCTCGCTTTCTAATGCCTTATGAAAGCCATCAAGCCTTTCAAGAAACTCCACATCAAATATGTTGTTTGTTTTAACAGCAACTATTAGTTGTTCGTCGCGACCGAATTGATCCCTAAAAAGATCATATTCAATTCTCATGGGGTCAGACTTATGCAAAAACCCCTCAGTTGAGGTGTCCATTTTTAATGTTGGTAACTGTGTGCCTAGGGCGCCAACAAAAAACAGGATTATAAGTATTGCTTTTGTCGAGTTTTCATATAGCCAGTCAGAAAATGCTTCGAGTTTTTTTTCGGTTTTAGATCTCCAGTTCATTTTATATTTATTTAGTTGCCATATGAACGATTAAAGTCGCATAACTTACAGCATTTCAATAACGCTTTCTGATTGTTTTGTTAAAGCTCTGTTGTTTTTCATTGCTCGCCAAGATACGAACAAACCACTACTGATAATAATAATAAGCCCAACTACCGCTTCAGAGGTTGGAACAAACTTAAACACGAAGTAGCTTAAAAGAATAGCAACAACAATTTCAAAATAACCAAAAGGGCTAAGCTCGGAAGCTGTCGCACACTCAAATGCCTTAATAATCATAAAGTGTGATATGGCCGCAACAAGGCCCATTGTTGCTGCCATCAAAACGCCCACTAAATCAGGGACAACCCAGCCCGAAACGACCATCGGAGCGAGAACTAGAGTGCCTACTATAGCTGTATAAAAAAGAGTCAACAAAGGCGGCCCGCTTAAGCTCAATTTTCTCGTCGTAATAATATAAAGCGCATAACAAAAACCTGCAACAAGCGCATACAATAGACTTGGTTTAAACTGATCGGTGTCTGGCTGCAAAACAATCACAACACCAAAAAAGCCAACTAAAACCCCTATGCCAATAAAAACATCAAAGCGCTCCCCTAAAACAAAAGGCGCCAGTATTGCAACAATTAATGGCGATACGAATAACAAAGTGAGAGCGTTTGGAATTGGGTTTGTTTTTATTGCGGTAAAAAAGAATAGCGTTGCCAAAGTGAGCATCAAGCTGCGCAATAGATGAAAAGCAGGCTGCTTGGGCCTTTGCCACCAACGCAGCTTTTGCCAATACAGCAGAGGCAACAACCACAGCGTATGAAAAGCAAAGCGCGCCCAAGAAATTTGCACAACGGGGTAGCTCTCGCTAAGTATTTTTGCAATCACGTCAAGCATTGGCACAACGCTCATAGCGCCGAGCATAAGAACAATCCCTTTAAGCAGTCTTTTATTGTCAAGATTCATCGCGTTGCCTTGTAAAAACTAATCAGATTGTACAATAACAGTCTTCAAGGACAGGAACTAAAACTGAAATTATGCTGGTGCCGATGGTCGGAGTCGAACCGACACAGCTTGCGCCACAGCCCCCTCAAGGCTGCGTGTCTACCAATTCCACCACATCGGCTTATATTAATTGCTAGGTATGTCGCTTGACTCAGTTTGAGCTGTCTCATCAACCAACGGCTGGACCATAATACTTTGACTTGTGTCAGAGACATTGCTTTCACTTGTCGCAAGATAGGCGAGACTAATGCTGGTGATAAAAAAACCTAAAGCCATAGCTGCAGTTAGCTTATACAAAAAAGTGTTTGCACCCCTTGCCCCAAAGACTGTTCCTGCTGCACCAGAACCAAAGCCCGCGCCTGCTCCCGCCCCTTTGCCATGCTGAATTAATATCAAGCCCACCATGCCCAAGGCCAACAAGACATGAATAACTAAAATTATTTGAAATGACATATTAACCCGCCTTGCAAATTTGTAAAAAATCTTCTGCTTTAAGCGCCGCCCCTCCGATTAAACCGCCATCGATGTCGGCACATGCAATCAACTCGTTAGCATTGCCAGAATTCATGCTCCCGCCATATAGAATAGGGGTGTTTTGAGCAATGCTTTCATTGCTTTCTCCTAACAAACTGCGAATAAACAAGTGCACCTCTTGCGCTTGCCTTGGAGAAGCAGTTTTGCCGGTTCCAATCGCCCATACCGGCTCATAAGCAATAATAATGTTGCGAAATGCTCTAATGCCGACCAACCCAATAACTGCATTAATTTGTTCAGCAACAACTGTTTCAGTTTCGCCAGCCTCTCTTTGTTCGAGCGACTCACCAACACAAAGAAGTGGCGTTAGGTCGTTTTCTAAAGCAGCTTTTACTTTTTCAGCAACCAAAGAACTTGTCTCTCCATACAGGCTTCTGCGCTCAGAATGACCAACGATAACGTGCCTTGCTCCAAAATCTTTTATCATGTTGGCGCTAACCTCCCCTGTGAATGCTCCCGAAGAATTAGTATTAAGGTTTTGGGCTCCGAGTTTAACCTGGCTGTCTGCAATTAGCTCCTCGACTTGGGACAGATATGGAAAGGGGGCACAAACTAACACCTCAGAACCAACCTCGCTCATGCCAGACAATATGCCCAAAATTAGTTTGTTGACGGATTCTTTGCTAGCGTTCATTTTCCAGTTGCCTGCCACTATAGTTCTTCTCATACTTTTTCACGGTTAATAAAAAGAGGGCAATGTTACGCTAATATGCCCTAAAAATCAATTCTGAGTAAGGCATTTTAAACGCCTTTATTCAAAAAACTTTGTCAATAATGGGGCTCAAAAAATTATTCTATTAAAGGCGCCATTCATCTCTTGCTAACAACAGGTATCATTAGTATATCATTTTCATATTTAACCTTACTTTCTTATGTCTCAAACTTGGATCAAGAGCTTGGACTCTCTAAAAAACTCCCTGCCACTTGGAGAGTTTAGCGTTTGGGTTAAGCCGCTAGGAGCAATTGAGAAAAACTCCGCCCTGCACCTTTTAGCGCCAAGCGCCTCGGCACTTAAATACATCAACAACCATAAAAAAATTAAGTCTGCTATTATTCTTGCAGTTGCAGAACAAAATCGCGCCCTAAAAGTAAAGTTTGAAATTGCAAATTCAGCCGATAAAAAATCAGCTCAAAAAAAACACCACACCACGCCTCTTTTTCCAGAATATAATTTTGAAAACCTAGTGCTGGGAAGCGCCAACGAGGTGGCGGCTCTAGCTAGTCGACAAATTGCTGAAAACATTGGGTCCAATCCATACAATCCATTTATTATTTACGGCGAATCGGGATTAGGAAAAACCCACCTAATGCAGGCCGCAGGCCACCTGGCTTTAGAAAAAAACCCGGGCTCCAGGGTTATTTATGTGCCACTAATGGATTTTGTTAGAAACATCACAACCAGTTTGCGACACAACACCATTGAGAATGTTAAGCTGTTTTATCAATCTGCAGATCTGCTTTTGGTTGACGACATTCACCTAATTGCGGGAAAAGACAAATCACAAGAAGAATTTTTTCATATTTTTAACTTTCTATTCAGTACAAAAAAACAAATCATCTTTACTTGTGACCAGCCCCCAAAAAACATTAAGGACCTTGAAAATCGCCTCAAAACCCGCTTTTCTCAGGGGCTTAATTTGCAACTTCTGCCCCCAGAGTTTGAAATGAGGGCGGCTATTTTACTAAAAAAATCTCAAAACCCGCAAATATCCCTGTCTCTCAGCGAGGATGTTGCTCTTTTTATTGCAAGCCACGTCACATCAAATGTTCGCGACCTAGAGGGCGCCCTGTTAAAACTTAAGGCATTTGTAGATTTTTCAAGAATAGAGCACTCCTCCATCTCTAAAGATGTTGTTGAGGCAGCCCTCGGAGACCTAATTGCCCCAAAGAAAAGACTGGTTGAAATAAACGAAATACAAAAAACCGTTAGCAAGTACTATGGCATTACTGTGTCAGACCTTGTTTCCAACTCTCGAAAGCAACATCTGGTTCGAGCTCGGCAGATGGCTGTTTATTTATGTCACAATCTAACAGCGCTTTCCCTCTCGAAAATTGGTCAAAACTTTGGCAACAGAGACCACTCAACGGTGCTCTACTCGTGCGAAAAACTGAAAGAACTTATGAAAACAAACGAAGAAATAAAAAATGATTTTGATAACATTAAAATTAAAATTACTAACTTATAAACAATATAAAAGAAAGTTGGCCTGTTGATAAACATCAAAACAACCTATAATTAACAAAGTACTTAAAGTTTTCAAAACCAAATAACAAAAAAACTAACAAAATATCCACAAGCTAACACACTGTTATTAATAAAGAAAAAATAATAATTAACAAACAAACGGAACACTAATAATAATAATAATTTCTTAATAAGGCTGCTTATGAACACCGAACTCAGTGTAGAAGAATTACTAGAACCTCTTCAAACGGTTATCGGTGTGGTCGAAAAAAAACAATCGTTGCCGATTCTTTCACATGTTTTGATTCAACTAAAAGATCAGGTTCTCACTCTTACAACAACAGATATGGAGTTAGAAATCAGCGCATCAAACAAAATAAAAAACACAGAAGAAATTAATTTTACAATTTATGCAAAAGACCTAATAGATATTGCCAGGAAGCTGCCCGAAAAGACAAAAATAAAGTTTAAAGTTGAAGAAAAGAAAATTTATTTAAATGCAAACAACAACACATTCGAATTAAACACATTTAATCACCTTGATTTTCCAGCGCTTCCAAAAACTCAAGATACAAACATTATAAAAATAAAGCAAGACGACCTGAGAACCCTTATTGAGAACACAAGCTTTTCAATGGGCAACCAAGACATTCGGGCCTATTTAAACGGTTTATTTTTTGAACTAAACAACAACTCCCTTACGGTTGTTGCAACAGACGGACACCGGCTCTCTATTGGGGAAATTAAGCAGAACAACAAGCTTGATGAAAAAAAGACCGTGATACTTCCAAGAAAGGCCGTCATTGAGCTAACAAAGCTGCTTAATAAGAACCCCCAAAAAATGGCAGAAATACACCTTTCGGACAACTATTTTTCACTCGTTGGAAACAACACTAAAATTATAAGCCGCCTAATAGACGGCAACTTTCCTAATTACAAACAAGTAATGCCAACAGACTTCAGCAACACCGTTGTAATTAACAGGCTGGATTTTCTATCAAGCCTCCAACAGGCCTCCATCTTTGTAGAAGAGCGCACCAAGGGAGTAAAGCTGGTTTTCAGGGATGGCAAGCTAAGCATTTTCTCGCACTCAGAAAGAGGAAAGGCCGAGACACAGATCGAGGTTGAAAACCAGACGAAAGAGCTTGAAATAGCATTTAATATCCACTACCTAATCTCGGTGTTGGAAAAAATGTCGGCCGGCGAAATAAATATGGTTATACCTGGTGGAGAAAATAAGTCTTGTTTGTTAAGCGCAACCGAAGACGAAAACTATCAGTACATTGTAATGCCAATGAGAATATAACCTGTGCTTTGCCATGGCAACCATTGAGAAGCTTCAAATACTTCAGTTTCGCAACCTTAAAAACCAATACTTAGAACCAAACACCAACACCAGTCTTTTTATTGGGGGCAACGGACAAGGAAAAACAAACTTTATTGAGGCCCTGTACTATTTGAGTCACAACCGCTCCTATAAATCAAAAAACATTAAAGATGTTGTGCCATTTGAAAAAGAGTTTTTGCAAATCGACGCGGTGGTTGACAGCACTCGAGTTTTACTAAAAAAATCTAAAAACAAAAACACAATTCTTTTTAATCAAAAAAAAGTCTCTTCCAACAGCAGACTAACCCAATTAATGCCAGTACAAATTATTTCCCCAGATCGCGGTTTTGTCGTAGGCGGACCACCAAAACTAAAAAGATCTTATCTTGACTGGGGGGTTTTTCATGTTAACCCAGGACTTCTTAACACTTATAAGTCATACAACAAGGCCCTAAAAAACACAAACATGTTGCTAACAAATAACAACACAAAACAACTTGAACACTGGTTTAACCAGGTTGCCGCACTTTCTGTTGAAATAACCTCCGCAAGGGACGACTATATTCAAAAAATAAGAAAAACCTTAACAGGGTCAAGCATTGAGCCTTTGAAAGAGCTTATCAAAAAAAATAATACGTTTGATTTTTTTCTACAGTCTGGATGGACAAAGGATGCCAATCACACCAATCAAGAAAGTGTTTATGAATATCTAATAAAAAACAAAGGGCTATTTGCAAAACTTAAGCACCTAAATTATGGCCCTCATAGGGCCACCGTTGATTACTGTCTCAACAACCAAAATGAACAAAACCTCTCTAGGGGAGAGCAAAAAAAATTGTCAATTTTTTATTGGATGGCACAAGTGCTTGTGCTGGTTGAGTTAAACATAAAACCAATTGTCTTGATAGATGACATCTCTTCAGAGCTAGACCAAGAGAAAATAAATTCTATATTGGGATTTTTAACCAAGCTAGATCTTCAAATCTTTATTACTGATATTGGTGGGCAGCCCCTGCCTCTGGACAAAAAAAGATCCTCTATTTATAAAATTGATAAAGGTGTTATTGAAAAAAAATAGCCCCGTCTTGTGCCTAGTTTTTAGGCTGGTTTTACGACCAAAAAGGCCGCCAAATAAGCAAGATGTATTGATGTTAAAGTGGGTGCTCGTGGTATAATTAATTTATTTTTATTAAGCCCCTATGACAGAAAAATACCAAGCCTCCAACATTAAGGTTTTAAAGGGCCTGGACGCAGTTAGAAAGCGCCCGGGAATGTACATCGGTGACACTGACGACGGCACCGGGCTTCACCACATGGTTTTCGAGGTTGTTGATAATTCAATTGACGAGGCGCTGGCAGGCTACTGCACTAAAATCGAAGTGGTAATTCACGAAGATGACTCAATATCTGTGATTGATAATGGTAGAGGAATTCCTGTGGGCCCCCACCCCGAAGAGAAGATTTCTGCGGCCGAGGTTATTATGACCGTTCTCCATGCTGGAGGAAAGTTTGATGACAATTCCTACAAAGTGTCAGGCGGTCTTCATGGTGTTGGTGTTTCCGTGGTAAATGCGCTTTCTGAAACCCTCCGTCTTTGTGTTCATAGGGATGGCGAGATTCATGAGCAAAACTATGTGCTTGGCGTTCCAAAGGCGCCGATAAAAGCCACTGGAAAAACCGACAAAACAGGTACCATCATTCACTTTAAACCAAGCGTAGATATTTTTGCTGAAACTAAGTTCAAGTTTGAAACGCTGGCCAACCGGCTCCGAGAGCTATCTTTCTTAAACTCAGGGGTGCACATTGAAATAAAAGACCTTGTTGCAAATAAAAAAGACGTTTTTGTTTATAAAGGAGGTATCTCGGCCTATGTTCAGCATCTAAACAAATCTAAAAACCCCATTCACAACGACATTATTACAATCAACACAGAAAAAGACGACATTAATGTAGAGGTTGCCTTGCAGTGGAGCGACGCCTACCAAGAAAGTGTTTATTGTTTTACAAACAATATCCCACAAAGAGATGGAGGGGCGCATTTGGCTGGACTTAGGGCGGCCCTAACCCGCACCCTAAACAATTTTATCGATAGCTCTGGTTTGGCAAAAAAAGAAAAAGCCGCTATAACTGGAGAAGATACAAGGGAGGGGCTAACGGCCATCTTGTCAATTAAAGTGCCAGACCCCAAGTTTTCATCACAAACCAAAGACAAACTGGTTTCGTCCGAAGTTAGGGCGCCGGTTGAATCTTCAGTGAATGAAAAGCTGGGAGAGTATTTGTTAGAAAATCCAGCTGAAGCAAAAATAATTGTTGGAAAGATACTAGAGGCGTCCAGAGCGCGCGATGCTGCGAGAAAAGCTCGCGAAATGACTCGCCGCAAAGGTGCGCTTGATATAGCTGGATTGCCAGGAAAGTTAAGCGACTGTCAAAGCAGAGATCCCGCTGAATCTGAAATTTTTTTGGTGGAGGGGGACTCTGCAGGCGGCTCCGCCAAACAGGGAAGGGATAGGCGCACACAGGCAATCCTGCCGCTCAAAGGAAAAATTTTGAATGTAGAAAAATCACGCTTTGAAAAAATTCTTTCTTCACAAGAGGTGGGCAACTTAATTACGGCCCTTGGTTGTGGTATCGGCAGCGATGAGTATGATATTGAAAAACTTCGATACCATAAAATCGTTATTATGACCGATGCTGATGTTGATGGCGCACACATCAGAACCCTGTTGTTGACATTTTTCTATCGCTACTTTTCAGAGCTGGTTGAAAGCGGCTATCTTTATATTGCGCAACCCCCGCTTTATAAGATAAAAAAAGGCAAACAAGAGCGCTACATCAAGGACGACGAAGAGCTCAACGACTATCTGATGCAAGAGGCAATAAACGACGCAAGCATATTTACCAATAATGGGGCGCCAGCAATAGAGGGGGTTGCTCTAGAGAAAACCGTTTCAAAATATTACAAGACAATGGCCGTAGTCGAAAGGCTAGGAAAAAAATATAACGAGGCCCTGTTAAAGGCTATAGTAGGCATGCCAAAAATAGAAGACACAAAAAACACAAAAAAAATGAATGCCTGGTGCCAAAAGCTGCAGGAAAAAATGAACGGCTTTGGACCCATGTCAGAAATCCACAAAGTTGAACACAAGAAGAAAGAAGTTTTCTACACCCTTGAGATTTATGGCGTCGAAACCGATAGTGCCAGCCTAGACGAAGGCTTTTTTAACTCCCCAGATTACAAAAGAATCCAGAAATATTCCGATGATATAGAGGGCATGTTTAGCGAGGACTCTTATGTGCAAAAAGGGGCGAAAGAGTCAAAGGCGTCAAGCTTTTCAGAGGCGCTTGGTTTTTTATTAGATGAAGCAAAAAAAGGACAGGGCTTTCAAAGGTACAAAGGGCTTGGAGAAATGAACCCAGAACAGCTTTGGGAGACAACAATGGACCCAGAGACACGAACAATGCTTCGTGTCAAAATTGAAGATTTTAAGGCCGCAAACAGTGTTTTTGAAACTCTTATGGGGGAAGAGGTCGAGCCAAGAAGAGACTTTATCGAAGACAACGCCCTTAAAGTTGAAAATCTGGACTATTAAGCAGGCAAGACCGGCGGTGATTTTAATTCAAGCCGTTATGAAAATTATTGATAAAGCCCGACAAGATTTGTAAGATAATAATTACAAATCTTAGAAAAGAAGAAAACTATGTCAAAAAAACATCCAGTTATAGCCATTACAGGATCCTCTGGCGCTGGAACATCAACAGTAAAGAGCGCCTTCAACCACATATTTATAAATGTGGGTGCAAATCCAGTTATTATCGAAGGCGATAGCTATCATCGATATAATCGTGATGAAATGAAGCGCGTCATGGAGAAGAAAGAAAGAATTGGAAACAAGTATTTTAGCCACTTTGGTCCAGAGGCAAATCTTTTTGGTGAACTAGAAAAAGCCTTTAAAGAGTACGGTGAAAAAGGTCGTTGCAAAAAGCGCCTTTATTTGCACTCTGATAAAGAAGCTCGTCCTTTTGGGCAAAAGGCTGGAGAGTTTACGCCATGGGAGGATGTTGGAAAAGACACCAACTTGCTTTTTTATGAAGGCCTTCACGGCGGCGTTGTAGATGGCGATATTGATATTGCAAAATACGTTGACTTGTTAATTGGCGTGGTGCCAGTAGTTAACCTTGAGTGGATTCAAAAGATACACAGAGACAAAGAGCATAGAGGCTATTCAACCGAGGCCACTGTAGACACAATTCATAGAAGAATGTGGGAATATATTAACTATATCACACCACAGTTCTCTAGAACCCACATCAACTTCCAGCGTGTTCCAACAGTTGACACCTCAAACCCTTTTATCGCTCGTGATATACCCACTCTTGATGAAAGCTTTGTAGTTGTTAGATTTCGAGACCATAATTACTGCGACTTTGTTTATTTGCAAGATATGGTTCATGACTCATTTTTGTCTCGGCCCAACACCTTGGTTGTGCCAGGAGGAAAAATGGGCTTTGTAATGGAACTGATTTTAAGAGAGCAAATTGAACAAATGCTCAACTATTAAAGGTTTATTTGACCACCACATTGACCAGCTTGTTTGGCACAATAATAAACTTTAAGATTGTTTTACCGCCTGTGAATCTTGCCACCCTTTCTTCAGCAAGCACCATCTCCTCAATGGACTGCCTTTCGGCGTCGACAGGCGCCATTAATTTAGCCCGAAGCTTACCATTAACTTGCACAACAAGCTGAACCTCTTCTTGGTCTAGGGCTGACTCGTCAATTTTTGGCCAAAGAGAGTCAATCATGGCTTCTTTGTTGCCTAGTGCTGCCCACAAGTGGTGGCATAAATGCGGAATTACAGGACTCAAGGCCTTGAGCATAATCTCAATAGACTCCTTCCGGACCGCCATCCCTTGAGGGGAGTTGTCTAGAAAGCGTGAAAGGGCATTGTTGAGCTCCATCATAGCTGCAATGGCAGTATTAAATGAGTGTCGCCTTCCAATATCATCGCCAACTTTCTTAAGCGACTGGTGGGTTTTCCTTCTTAGCTCTTTTTGATCGTTATTAAGAGAGTGTGGCAAAAGAGAGGGTGTTTTATGTGTTTTTGATTCTGCAATAAACCCGACCACAATGCGATAAAGTTTTTTAATAAAACGGTGTGCCCCCTCTATTCCTGAGTCTGACCACTCGAGGTCTTGAGTTGGCGGCGCCGCAAACAAAATAAACAGACGCGCTGTGTCGGCTCCATACTTGGAAATCATTTCTTGGGGGTCAACGGTGTTCCCTTTTGATTTGCTCATTTTCGCGCCGTTTTTCAACACCATTCCTTGAGTTAAAAGGTTTGTGAAGGGCTCACCACTAGTTATAATCCCCTCGTCTCTAAGTAGTTTTGTAAAAAATCTTGAATAAAGCAGGTGTAAAATTGCGTGTTCAATGCCCCCGATATACTGATCAACTGGCAACCAATAGTTGGCTCGTTCATCTAGCATAGCCCTGTCTTGATTGGCACAGGTGTATCTTGCAAAATACCAGGAAGACTCAAAAAACGTATCAAACGTGTCTGTTTCTCTTTCTGCAGATGAGTTACAGTTTGGGCATTTTGTTTGATAGAATTTTGACATTTTCTTTAATGGCGAGCCCACTCCATCAAAATCAACATCTTCTGGCAGCCTTACTGGCAAGTCAGCCAGATTAACAGGCACAGATCCACAGGTTTTACAGTTAATGATTGGAATTGGACACCCCCAATAGCGCTGTCTTGAGACGCCCCAATCTCGCAATCTATAGTTAATTTTTTGTTTTCCAAGGCCCAGATCGGACAGAGCCTTGCTAATTGCTTTAAAGGCTTGGTCGAAATTCATTCCATCAAAATCGCCTGAATTTATAAGCGTTCCTTTTTCAACAAAAGCTTCTTTGCTGGTATTTAGCAAGCCATCGATTGGAGAAATTACTTCCCGCATGGGCATGTTATATTTTTTTGCAAACTCATAGTCTCTCTGGTCATGCGAAGGCACGCTCATAACAGCTCCGGTGCCGTACCCCATTAGAACAAAATTTGCAATCCAAACCGGCACATCCTCACCAGTTATTGGATGTTTGCAGACCAGGCCTGAATCAACGCCCTTTTTTTCCATTGTTTCCAAAGCGGCTTCTGAAGTTTCCATCGTTTTGCACTCTTCTAAGAACGCCTTAATTGTTGTGCTTGTTTGTCCTGCTTGAATTGCAATAGGATGTTCCGCAGCTATTGCAAGACATGTTGTGCCCATTAATGTGTCGGGGCGAGTCGTGTATACAGTTAGCGTGTTTTTGTCGTCTAATTTAAAGTCTATGTCAATGCCAACAGACCTGCCAATCCAGTTTTTTTGCATAATCTTGACCGCCTCTGGCCAACCATCAAGCTTTTCTATGTCATCAAGAAGTTCATCAGCATAATCAGTAATCCTCATATACCACTGAGATATTTCTTTCTTTTCAATGGGCGCTCCAGAGCGCCATCCACATCCCTCAACCACCTGTTCATTGGCAAGCACGGTTTTGTCAACAGGATCCCAGTTTACAACCGCCTTTTTCTTGTAGACTACGCCCTTATTGAACAGTTTTACAAAAAACCACTGTTCCCAACGGTAATATTCGGGGTGGCAAGTTGCGAGCTCTCGTGACCAATCATATCCAAACCCAAGCTCAATCAACTGCTCCTTCATGTGTCTTATGTTTTCATAGGTCCATCTAGCAGGCGGCACCTGGTTCTCTATTGCCGCGTTTTCTGCTGGAAGTCCAAACGCATCCCATCCAATAGGCTGCAAGACATTTTTGCCAAGCATTTTTTGGTATCTGTAAATAACGTCTCCAATACTATAATTTCTAACATGCCCCATATGAAGTTTTCCAGAGGGGTATGGAAGCATTGAGAGACAGAAGAACTTTTCTTTTGATTCGTCCTCAACCACAACAAATGATTTATTTTCATGCCAGTATTCCTGGGCCTCTGATTCTATTTTTTTGGGGTTATATTCGTATTGCATTCTGAGAAGAGATGAGATTATGATTTAGTTAAGTTGAAGAGTGCCAACCAAAGACTCCAGACCGCCAAGATTCTGGTCTGATAGGTGCTGACTAATTCCTGTATTTATTTTTTCACAAACAAGAGGGTCATAAAAAAGGGCTGTTCCGACTCCAATAGTCGCCGCTCCTGCAATAATAAACTCTAAAGCATCGCTAGCTGAAATAATGCCACCTTGGCCAATTATAGGAACGTTGTGTTTTTTGCTTACCTGATAAACTTGATGCACTTTCAATAAAGCAATTGGCTTGATGGAAGGGCCTGACAACCCCCCTCGGTTGTTGCCAATAACCGGCCTGCGCGTTTTAATATCAATCGCCATCCCGGCCACTGTGTTTATTACAGCTAAACCATCGCTCCCAGCGTCAATACATCGAGCCGCATTTTTTGCAATATCGGTTTGGTTTGGAGAGAGTTTTGTGATGATTGGTTTTGATGTGTTTTTGCGACAAGCTTCGACAACTCGGAAAGACATTTCAGGGTCATTTCCAAAAGCAACGCCACCTTCTTTGATGTTAGGGCAAGAAATGTTAATTTCAATGGCGTCAATATCAGTGTTATCAAAGTGCTTTGCGATCTCGCCGTACTCTTCAACACTCGAACCAGAGATATTAATGATAAAGCGCGTTTCATTTTTTTTGAGCGAGGGCATGATTTCATCAATAACAGTCTTTGTTCCGGGGTTTTGCAGCCCAATGGAATTCAGCATGCCGTTGGGAGTTTCGGCTATTCTATGAGGCCTATTCCCTAGTCGCGGCTCAAGCGTCGTTCCCTTTAGGCAGACAGCCCCGGCCTGGGCGTTTGAAAAGCCTTTGACTCGAGTGTACTCCTCTCCAAATCCAACGCAGCCCGAAAGCAAAATAATGGGCGAGCTGAGAGACATACCACAAAAACTTGTGTGTAGATTGTTTTGCATTGACGCCATTATACTTTTATGACGACTTTGCATCCACCAACTTGGGCTAAAATGTTGGCATGAAAGGCGTTTTTGTTACTGGCAGCAATACAGGTGTAGGGAAAACCACCGTTGCAGTTGAAATTGTGCGCCACATATCAAAAACGAGGCCCATTAAGGTTAGAAAGCCAGTCGAGACAAACTGCAAGCTCAGCGAACAAAACTACATACCTAAAGACGCAATTGCCCTGTCTGCTGCATGCCAACAACAAGAGCCCCTTAATAAGGTGTGTCCATATTGTTTTGAGATTGAGGCCAGCGCAGAGCTGGCCAGCGTCGATAGCGGTGAAAAGCTTATACTTGAGGACTTGGTGTTGGCATGCAAACACGATGTTGGTGAAAGTTTTGTGTTGGTTGAGGGCGCCGGCGGGCTTTACTCTCCAATAGCTGAAGAGGCTCTTAACGCTGATCTGGCAATTCAGCTTCAGCTGCCTTTGCTAGTTGTTGTTCTGGATGAGCTTGGTGCAATTAGCCAGGCTCTTTTAACGCTAGAAGCGGCAAAAAAACATAAGCTAGCGGTAATGTGCGTTGTTTTAAATGAGGTTAAGAGCAACAATCTGTTTAATAAAGAAGCGCTTGCTGTCTATACAGATGCGCCCATTATTTCATTCTCTCAAGACGGCATAGAGGCTTTTTGCTCAGAGATTGAAAAGCTAGTCTAGGATGGTTAGGTTGGGCTTGTCGTTCTTCCCCTCCTTGGGGTCGAGCTTGCTGTCAAAAAACATACCCTCTCCGTTCTCTTGGGCATAAATAGTGAGAACTGCCTCGCAAGGAATAACGACCTTTTGAAAATTTTTACCGAACCTTGCCTTAAAGCTAATAGAGTAGTTTGTTAACAGTCTGTTTTCTGTCGCAGAAGAGCTTATATTTAGAACGACCCTCCCTTTCTTTGCAAGTCCTTTCGGAACAATAACGCCATCCTTTTCGCAGGCAACTAAAATATGGGGCGTAAGGCTTGAGTCCTCAATCCATTCACAATAAGCGCGAATCAAGTAAGGAACAACACCTCTCATGGCGGCTACTGGTTAAAGTCCTTTTCAACAAAAGTGAGGCTATCATGAAACCCTTCTTTTTCAAAAAGCCTGTTGGCGTACAATACGATTGGCTTAGCCTTGTCGCCTAATGTGATTCCTAGCAGATCTAGGCGCCATAATATTGGAGCTATACAGGCATCAACAAGAGTCATTGTCTCGCTTTTAAAATATGGCATATGTGAAAACAAAGGCAGAAGCTCGATGAGGTTTCCGTATAGTGTTTTTCTTGCCATGGAGGCGTCTTTTTTGTTGCCATTTAGAATAGTGTTAACAAGCTCATACCAGCAGCCTTTTGCGCGCGTAAATCGGTAAATCAAAAGCCGTTTTTCAGCTTTTTCAATTGGGTCGACTGGCAAAAGAGGAGGAAATGGAAAGCGTTCATCCAGATACTCCATGATAACTGACAGGTCATATAAAATCATGCCTCTGTCGAACAGTGTTGGTAAAGTTTGGCAAGGGTTAAGCTCTAAAATCTCTTCAGGCATTTCGTCAAACTTGAGCTCCAAAACTTCACGCTCAATAGATTTATGAGCCATGATAAAGCGCACAGCGTGAGACTCTAACTCCTGTGGGGCTGAGTATAGGGTGGTTGAGGCTGGGTTGGGCTTAGATAACATAGTTCTACACCAAAAAATTAAAAAAACAGCGCCGCTCAGTCGGGGCGCAGTGGTAAATATAAATTGTATCAGAATTTAGTCTCTTGGGCGCCATATGCCATATTTAACATCTTTCCAATACTCTTTCTTTAGTAAATAAGTTAAGATAAAAAGGCCTCCCAAAAACAACAGAACCCAAACACCAAGACTTGTGCGAATTAATTTTGCAGGCTCGCCTACATAGTCCAGAAAATTGGTTATATCCCTAACATCTTGATTAAACTCCGTTTCAGGCCTCCCCTCTTTCAACGACCATAACACATCAGGCATTGAGGCGTTCGCAAGCACTTTGTTGTTGACGCCAAAGACTTTAGACTCGTCCTCATAAAAACCTCTTAGGTAGGTATAAATCCAGTCAGTGCCTTTGGCTCTAGCAACCAGAGATAGGTCGGGTGGATGGCCCCCAAACCACTTTGATGCGCCTTCTTCAGGCATGGCGGTTGTGATTGTTTCTCCAGGCTTTTCTCCAGCAAACATTAGGTGCTCGGAGACCAACGAGTCACTAAGATTTAAATCCTTAGCAATGCGGTTGTAGCGCATAAAGCTTATGGCGTGGCAACCAGAACAATAGTTCATAAAGAGCTTGGCGCCATTTTGTAGCGAAGCCATATCTGAAATATCGGTATTGGCATGGTCTAAATGCAGCTCACTAGCCGCTAACACGCCAAATGAAAGAAAAGACAACGCTAAAATCAGTTTTATTTTTATGGTTGTCTTCATGGGCTATTCCGTCAGCCTTTCCGGGACCTCTTTGTTTTTTCCTATAGAGGTATACCAAGGCATCAAGATAAAAAATGCAAAATAGAGGACAGTAAAAAAACGTGCAAGGAAGACATTAAGCGGGGTGACTGGCTCCATTCCAAGCCAGCCAAGCACAACAAAGCTAATAACAAAAACACCAAGGACCCACTTATAAATTGGACTGCGATAACGAATAGACTTAACCGGACTTCTGTCCAACCAGGGAAGGAAAAACAAGATAAGAAGCGATGCGCCCATCGCCAATACGCCTGGGAATTGTGAGCCAAACATTGGAGGGACCGCCCTCAAAACAGAATAGAAGGGGGTTAGATACCATAGTGGAGCAATGTGTTCCGGTGTTTGAAGGGGGTTGGCCTCGATAAAGTTTGCGTGCTCAAGAAAGTAGCCGTTAAGGCCCGGAGCGTAGAACACTACAGCACAAAAGATCCACAAAAATGCGACAGCGCCCATGGTGTCTTTAACGGTGAAATAGGGATGGAACGGTATGCCATCCTTAGGAATGCCATCATTGTCTTTGGTTTTCTTTATTTCGATGCCGTCTGGGTTGTTTGAACCAACTGTATGAAGTGCAACAATATGCAAGAAAACAAGCACAACTAAAATAAGGGGCAAGGCAATTACATGCAATGCAAAAAAGCGGTTGAGTGCGGCGTCTCCTACAGCATAATCGCCTAAAATCCAAACCAGCAAATCTGGTCCGATTACCGGCACAGAGCCAAACAGGGAGATTATAACTTGAGCGCCCCAGTAAGACATCTGTCCCCAAGGCAAAACGTAACCCATAAAGGCCTCCGCCATTAAGGCGATGTAGAGCAACATCCCAAGAACCCAAATCAACTCTCTTGGGCCTTTATAGGAGCCGTATAGAAGGCCACGAAACATGTGGAGATAAATTACGACAAAAAATGCTGAAGCGCCAACTGAGTGAAGATAACGAACCAGCCATCCCCATTCAACGTCACGCATAATGTATTCCACTGACGCAAAGGCATTCGCGGAGTCAGGCTTAAAGTGCATGGTTAGAAAAATTCCAGTAACCAGCTGCATGACCAGCATCAGAATAGCAAGACTGCCAAAAAAATACCAAAAATTAAAATTTCTTGGCGTGTAATACTCGGCTAAATGCTCGTTCCAAACCTTGGTGAGGGGAAATCTTTGGTCTATCCAGCTCTGTTTGTTTTTCATGATTTCCTTTTATGAAGTTTCTGGATTAACCCCGATACGAATAAGTGTATCGGAAACATAACGATATGGCGGAATCACCAAATTGGTTGGAGCAGGTGCGCCAGCGTACACTCTGCCAGCAAGATCAAACTTTGAGCCATGGCAAGGACAATAAAAACCACCCTTCCAGCTCTCGCCACCCAGGTCCGCCGCACCAGGCTCTGGACGATAAGTTGGAGAGCAGCCAAGGTGAGTACAAACGGCAACAATAACCGCAACCTCTTCTTTATTTTTAATAGACCGGTAGTTAGTGGTCACATATTTAGGCTGCTGGTTTTTAGAGTAGCCAGAACCGTCCGGGTCAGACAAATTCTTAATGACAGCATCTGACTCAAGGGCGGCAAGAGCTTTAGCGCCACGCTTGAAAATCCATACTGGTTTTTTTCGCCACATAACACGAACTAGTTGGCCGGTCTGAAGCTTTGAAATGTCTACATCAACTGGTGCGCCTGCAGCCTTTGTTCTTGCTGAGGGCTTCCATGTTGACAAAAAGGGCCAGGCAACAAAGCCAACTCCGACGGCGCCGACTACACTAGTTGCTTGAGTTAAAAAGCGCCTTTTCTTTAGGTCTATTGTTTGTTCTGGCATAAGGAAAAGGAATTTGTTCAGTATTTAAGTAAAAAACCGCACCATTATAAAGTAAATGATTCCTATTTAAAAGTAAAAAAACATACCGCAGGGGCCTATAATTGGTTTTTGTCTAACTTGATTGACACAGTTTTAATTAATGACAGCCCGTCGACCTGTTGAATGATGGCCAACAGCGCCGGTCTTTGTTTTTCAGCACGATATGCAATCGAAGGGCTGGGGGCCAAAAGAGTTACCTTCTGTCCCTCAACCAAACACAAAGCAATGCCCTTAAATTGAGGAGGCAGCAAATCCTGTAACAGGGAATTAAAATGGTTATGCATTTTTGCCTTTTCAAACAGTTCGCCCAGCCCCCCTCGAGGCTTAAAATTTGTAAGGTTTGCTGTAGTTTTGTCTTTCATCTATGAGAAAATACCAACGTTTTGTCTAACTATTGTTTTGTTGCTATATGAGTATTATAAATAATGTTTTATCAAAAGTTGTTGGCTCTCGCCATGAACGAGCAATAAAAAAATTCACAAGACAGGTTGCCCAAATTAACTCTTTTGAGAAAGACATGCAGTCACTTAGTGACGATGAGTTGGGGGCCAAAACCCAGCAGTTTCGTGATAAGCTCGACAAAGAAGGCGCCTTAGAAAGCATTTTGCCAGAAGCCTTTGCAGTAGTTAGAGAGGCAAGCCAAAGAGTTCTTGGTTTGCGACACTATGATGTTCAACTCATTGGCGGCATGGTGCTCAATGAAGGCTGCATTTCAGAAATGGGCACAGGAGAAGGAAAAACCTTGGTGGCGACGCTTCCGGCCTATATAAACGCCCTTAATGGCGAGGGCGTACACATTGTAACCGTCAACGAATATTTGGCAAAAAGAGATGCTGAATGGATGGGCAAAGTGTTTAACTTTTTAGGCCTTGAGGTTGGGGTGGCAATTTCAGGAATGTCTGGCGAAGAAAAGAAGGCGGCATATAGCTGTGACGTGACCTATGCAACCAACAATGAGCTTGGGTTTGATTATTTGCGTGACAATATGGCATTTTCGCAAGATCAAAAAACACTAAAAAAACTTAATTATGCAATTATTGACGAAGTTGACTCTATTTTAATTGATGAGGCGAGAACGCCCTTGGTGATTTCTGGTCCAACGGGTGACCACGCTGAAGCCTACATCGCCATAGACAAGTTGATTCCCCTTTTTAAACTTCAAACTGAAACTGGAGAGGGAAAAGAGGTTGTTGTGAGCATTCGGGGCGACTACACTCTTGACCAAAAAAACAAGCAAGTGTTTTTAACAGACGACGGCCACGAAAAGGCAGAAGAGCTGCTAATAAATGCAGGCGCCCTGCCAGAAGGGTCTAGTTTGTATGACGCAAGCAACATTATATTTCTTAAACACCTAATTTCGGCTTTACGCGCGCACGTGCTATTTCAAAAAAACGTTGACTACATTGTCAAAGACGACGAAGTGGTTATTGTTGATGAGTTTACAGGAAGAACAATGCCAGGCAGAAGATGGTCTGAGGGCCTTCATCAAGCTATAGAGGCCAAAGAGAGGGTTAGTGTAAAACAAGAAAACCAAACGCTTGCTTCTATTACTTATCAAAACTATTTCAGGCTATACAACAAGCTTTCAGGCATGACGGGTACCGCCGAAACAGAGGCGCCAGAATTGTTAGACATATATAGTCTTGAGGTGGTTGTGATTCCACCCAATACAAAATCTTGTCGTACCGACCTATCGGATTTAATATATGGCACTATGAATGAAAAACTAGATGCTATTATCGCAGACATTAAGGCCTGTCAGAAGACACAACAACCTGTTTTGGTTGGCACGAGTAGCATTGAAAGCTCGGAAAGCATATCTTCATTGCTCAAGAATGACAACATTAAACACGAGGTTCTTAACGCCAAACAACATCAGCGTGAAGCTGAGATTATTGCTAATGCAGGCGCTCCTGGCTCCGTAACCATTGCAACCAATATGGCGGGAAGGGGCACCGATATTGTTTTAGGCGGCCGTCTG
>Ga0209034_10000203_pt1 | contig 30783 bp, 25 predicted proteins | sample MarorgKNORR_S2LV_2_FD_188219 | JGI IMG/M metagenome (GOLD analysis project Ga0209034, IMG submission 188219) | Marine microbial communities from the Southern Atlantic Ocean, analyzing organic carbon cycling - 250m_A/KNORR_S2/LV (SPAdes) (version 2) | ecosystem: Environmental > Aquatic > Marine... | reverse complement strand
GGTAGAAACTATTATCTTGATTTTAGAGTTTCTTTCTAGGGCTATAAAAACCAATGAAAAAGGGAACTTCGGTTCCCTTTTTTATATCTAATGGAGCTCTGTGCAGTTAGAATTAGTTAATAAGGTTTTTGTTCATTATGATTATTAGATTGTTCTCAGTATTATTTATCTCTTTCAATGTTTGGGGTCAAAGCTCGTATATTGATTATCAATCCCCATATCATCCAACGATTAACGATAGTGGCATGGTGGTTTCACAAAACATCGATTCTTCAAAGATAGGAATTGAGATTTTAAATAAAGGCGGTAATGCCATTGATGCTGCTGTCGCGGTTGGGTTTTCTCTCGCTGTGACTTTGCCTAGAGCGGGCAATTTGGGTGGCGGTGGATTTATGGTGTTTTATCTAAAAGAAAGGGACGAGATTTTTGCAATTGATTACAGAGGTCAAGCTTCTAAAAACATCAATCTTGACGATATTTTTAACGTCGATTTGCCTAAGGACTATGAAAAAGCAGATAGGGATATTGTTAGGTATGGGTATAAAGCTTCTACTGTTCCAGGGACAGTCTCAGGCTTAATTGAGGCCCATAAGAATTTCGGAAAATTATCATTATCTGAGATCTTAATTCCAGTTATTAGGCAAGCTTCAGAAGGGATTATAGTGTCCTATGATCTAGAACAAGCAATTCAAAGTTCACCTCAGTTATACACAGATCCAGAATCAAGGAGAATCTACTTTAAAAATGACAAGCCTGTTAGTGAGGGATCCTTAATGAAAAGACCTGATTTAGCAAAGAGTTTAGAAGCAATTGCTATCAATGGAGAACAAGCTTTTTATCAAGGTGAGATCGCTGAAAAGTTCATTCTTGCGATGGAGTCAAACAAGGGGTTTGTCACATCAGATGATCTAAAAAATTATAAATCAAGGTTTACATCACCTATAGGCATCAATTACAGAGGCAACAAGATATACACTCATGGACCGCCATCCGGAGGTGGCATTACTTTATTAAGTGCTTTAAAAATATTAGAAAATTTTAATCTAAAAAAATACAAAAGTAATTCTGCAACCACATATCACTTATTAGCTGAAGCTCTAAGAAGAGGGCACAACAATAGGTCACATCATGTTGGTGATCCTAGTTTTTATAACACCCCGATTGATGAATTTCTCTCTACGAAAAGAACTAAGCAACTTGCGAGAAGCATAAATTTTAAAAAAGCTTCACTAGCTTCCCAAATAAAACCATTGAGTGTTCAGCAGGAGTCAAAAGACACAACTCATTTTTCTATTATTGACAGCCAAGGTAATGCAGTTTCAAATACTTATACTTTAGGGTATTCATTCGGTTCTGGGGTTACGATTCCTGGGACAGGGATACTCATGAATAATCAAATGAATAATTTTGCCTATAGGTATGGGGATAAATCCATTCAAGGCAGGGTTGCTAGTCCTGGCAATAGGTTTCAACCCGGAAAAAGACCAATGAGCACCATGGCTCCAACCATTATATTTGATCAAAATGATGAGGTGACATTAATTACAGGTTCACCGGGTGGTTCTTTTATCCCTGCTGCCATTCTAAGAGTTATCACTGGAGTTATTGATTTTGATCTTAATATTGGTGAGGCCACCATGTTGCCTAGACTACATAAGGACTGGCCTTATTCTGGTTTGGATCATGAGTCGACTATCAGCTCTGATATTTTAAAGACATTGAGTAAATTGGGTCATCGCACTGAATTATCTAAAACCATGGGAAGCACACAAAGCATTCATATTAAGAACGACCAAAATCATGGGTATGCCGATTTGAGAAGGCCAAACTCAGGGGTTTCAATTCAGACAGATTAGTCATCTGTAATTAAATTTAATGTAAAATATTATTTATGGAAATAAAAATCATTTACTGGGCTGTATTAGCTGTAACCTTTGTAGGTATTTATCTACTGGGATCACGAACCGATTTAAAACTTTGGGTCAGAGTAATGACCGCTTTGCTCATAGGTGCCATTATTGGGTTTATCTTTGGTGACCTTACCCAATCTTCAAAATGGATTGGCGATCTGTTTGTGCGATTTATTAGAATGCTCATTGTACCTCTGATTTTTACCTCTCTAGTCGCTGGTGTGGTCTCTATGGGTGATCCAAAACGACTTGGTTCGATTGGAATTAAGACCATTGTTTTGTATTTAATGACCACATTCTTTGCCATTATTATTGGTTTAACGCTTGGAACTATTTTTAATCCAGGGGCTGGAATTGATTTGAGCGGCGTTATTCCTTTTGAAACTGCTAGTTCCTCCATGAGTGTCTCAGATAGATTATTTGGGATTGTTCCAACCAACCCAATATCATCATTAGCCAATGGCGAAGTCTTGCCAATTATATTTTTCTCAATTCTTCTAGGTGTCGGCATTATATTGGGCGGTGAAAAAACTAAATCTTTGGGCAATGTATTTTCTTCAGCCGCTGAGGCGGTGCTTAAAATTGCCCATTTAGTTATGCAATTGGCTCCCTATGGTGTCCTGTCTTTAATCGCTTGGGTTTCAGGTACTATGGGCATCGCAGCCCTACAGAATCTTTTTGTTTTAACCGTTATCCTTTATGCGGGTTGCTTGATTCATATGATATTTGTATACGGAGGATTGATTCGTGTAGTTGCTGGATTACCGTTAGGTAATTTCTTCAAAGGTATTATTGACGCTCAAGCAGTTGCTTATTCAACTTCATCGAGTTCAGCAACTCTTCCAGTAACCCTACAATGTGTTCAAAAAAACTTAGGAGTTAAAAAAACCGTGGCTTCCTCTGTTCTTCCTCTCGGTGCTACCATCAATATGGACGGCACGGCACTCTATTTAGGAATAGTGGCTTTATTTTCAGCACAAATATTCGGTGTCCAATTATCTTTTGCTGATTATTTTCTTATTGCAATGACAGCAACACTAACTTCTATCGGGACAGCAGGTATTCCGTCTGCTTCTTTATTTCTTTTAGCTACGGTCCTTTCAGTCATAGGGATTACAGATGCACAGACTGCCCTTATAGTAGGATTTGTTTTACCATTTGATCGAATTTTAGACATGGCTAGAACTGTTGTTAATATTACTGGAGATGCAACGGTTTCAGTGTTGGTTGCTAAATCAGAGGGCGAATTAGATGAAACGGAGTTCCGCGATACATCCGGTGATTTTTGAGATACGTCTGTCATGAGAAGAACTAAAATTATTGCTACCTATGGCCCCTCACTAGAAGATCCTAAGATACTGACTAAAGTACTGGAAACAGTTGATGTCGTACGCATTAATTTGGCACACGGCAGTTGGGATGATGGCAGTGATCAGAATAATGAGAAAAAAATAAAACTGATCCAAAAGCTCGCTAAAAAAATTAAAAAGCCTATAGCAATTCTAGTTGACCTAAAGGGAAATAAAATTCGTATTGGTGATGTTAAAGACCATGTTTTGAATCTAGAAAAATCATCGATTCTCACTATTCGCTTTACAACTGAAAAAGTTTCTAAAAAGGAAAATGAGATTGTTATTGATGCTGAACACTGTTTCAAGAAAATATCGTTAGAAGATATTATCTTAATGGATGATGGTCTCATTAAGCTTCGGGTTGATGAAATTTCTGAAGCTAAAAAAACTCTAAAATGTGAAGTAGTTGACGGAGGGTTGTTAAGAAGCAATAAAGGCTTTGAAGTTGAGGGGAAGATAATCAATCAAACAGGCCTGGGTGATGATGATAAGAATGATATCAGGAGATTAGTTAAATTAGAGGTTGATTGGATTGCTTTATCATTTGTAAATGAAGCAAGTGATATTAATCAGGCCAGAGAAGTCCTATCAGAGTCAGCTAGCAGAATAAGTCTTATTGCAAAAATTGAACGAATGGATGCTTTAAAGCAACTCTATTGGATTATCAAAGCGAGTGACGGAATAATGGTTGCTAGAGGTGATTTAGCTCTTCAATCTGGCCCTGGCGAGTTAACAGGGTTACAGAAAAACATCATTAAACAAACAGTCAAAGGTAAGAAAGTTGTTATTACTGCAACTCAAATGATGGAATCTATGATTTCAAACCCAAGCCCAACGCGAGCTGAAATGACTGATGTATCGAATGCCGTCTTAGACGGGACAGATGCTGTCATGTTGTCAGCTGAAACCGCTATTGGCGATTATCCAGTTGAAACTGTTCATGCGATGGATGAAGTGTGCAAAGGCGCTGAAACTTATCATCAAACAATTTCAGGAAAAGACGAATTTGAATACTCTGAACTACAATACGTAGATCATGCCATTGCCTTAAGTTCCATGAGTATCGCAAGAAATATGGATATCAAGGCTATAGTGACTCTTACAGAATCAGGTTCAACTGCCTTGATGCTGTCAAGAGTCAGATCTGACATACCCATATATGCGTTCACACGTAATGTTGATACACAAAGACGCGTTGCTCTTTATCGTGGTGTTATTTCCCATTCTTATCCATTTAATGTTGATCGAATGGAGGATGCCTTAAAAGAAATAAAAAAAGAGCTTCTTGGTTTAAGTCTAGTGAATGCTGGAGATTTTATTATTATCACTTCGGGTTTACCTTTAAAAGTCTCTGGTGGAACAAACTCTCTCAGAATCATTAAAATCTAATTTAGAATAAATTTCCTTTACAAGGTTTTATTTAGTAATACAATCTCATTCTCTATAGATGAAGCTTAATTATGGATTATCAAAAAGTCGGTATCAGCGCTCTGTCAACTTATGTCCCACCGTATCGTGTGGACCTAGAACAGTGGTCTGATTGGACACATCAATCATGGAAAAAAATAAAGCAAGTTGTTGGAACAGGCTTCAGGATATTGGGTCCAAATCAAACCATCTATACCATGGCTGCAAATGCAGTTCTTGATTTAATTTTATCAAATAAGGTTAGGCCCTCTGAAATTGGTTTTTTGGCTCTAGGGACTGAATCAAGCACTGATAACTCAGCTGGTTCAATCATCATTAAAGGCATGATAGATAAAGAATTAAAAAATAGATCTATGGAACCCATCTCTAAGAATTGTGAAGTTCCAGAATTCAAGCAAGCATGCCTCTCTGGTATTTATGCTGTGAAGAATGCCGTTCGTTTTATAAAAACTGATGCACCGTCATCAAAAGCTATTGTTGTGTGTTCTGATATTGCTCTTTATCAGTTAGGAGCCAGTGGTGAACCAACACAAGGCGCAGGAGCGGTTGCCGTTCTCATTGAATCAAACCCAAAAATAGCTGAAGTAAAGACTTCAGAGTCTGGTTCGGCCTCTGATTATCGTCATTTAGATTTTAGAAAACCTATTCAATATAGAGCAAAGCAGGCCAATGGACATTCTGATTTTGACCTTGATCTACCTATTTTCAATGGTAAATATTCATCATCCTGCTATATCGATGGCACTATAAATGCACTCGACGATATGGCATCTAAAAATTCTGGGCATTTATCAAAACATTTAAGACAAGTTACCGCAGTATTTATGCATCGTCCGTTTCATAGAATGCCACTGACAGCATTTTCAATTGCCTATTTATATGCTTTAGGCAAGGGTGATGAAAATGATTACAAGGAACTGGAAGAATACGCCAATATAGCTGATGTTAGTTTTGACGATATTTTATCTGAACTTAATAATAAACCTAATGTCAGTGACTTTCCCAATGATGATATTAATCGCAATGCTTTTCCCATCGCTAGCAAGATAGCAAAGGCTTTGCATAATGATTCTTCTTTTCAGCAAAAGGTTTTAGCTAAACTTGATTTTGGTCAAGATCTTACAATGGAAATGGGTAATATTTATTCTGGGTCAGTTTTTGGTTGGCTGTCAGCAGGTCTTGAAGAGGCAAGTAAAAAAGGGTTGAATTGGTCAAATAAGGAAGCGCTTATTATTGGCTATGGAAGTGGTGATGCAGCTGAAGTTATCCCAATTATTTTTACAGAAGGTTGGGAAAAAGCGGTACAAATCTCTCCTTTTTCTTTGGCATTTAAATCATATATTGATTTATCCAAGGAGCAATACATCAAACTTCGTTCAGAGAAAACAACCAATGGTATTGACTATCATCTACATGATGAATTTGTGGTCAAGAAGGTTGGGACAGAAGAAAGAGATGATTTTCAGGATGCGGGTATAGAGTATTACGAATACTTAAATTAGTTTAAGTATTTTTCATACCAAGCCAAATATCTCTCAAGAACATCCTTATTATAGCTTGGGGTTGAGAATGAATGATGCTCCCCTGGGTAAACAATGAGTTCTGTTGGAATATTTAAATGCTTGAGAGCTTGATACATTTGTTCTGAACCAATTAAAGGCACGTTATAGTCCTTTTCTCCTACCAAAAAAAGTGTTGGAGTAACTATTTTATCTGCATTTAGGAAAGGGTGAGAGACTCTTAACCACGCCTCAGTGTTATCCCAAGGAGTACCCATTTCAACAATGTATTCTCTTATGTATTGGTCGTCACCAAAACCACTGAGTAAATTTGCAATACCAGCTCCTGAGGTAGCTGCTTTGAAACGTTGATCTTTAGCAATAACATAATCTGTCAACATACCGCCATAACTCCATCCACCTAAGCCTAATCGATTCTCATCTATATAACCGAGTGAAATCGCATAATCAGCTAATTGACTAATATCATCAGCATCTACATTGCCCCAATCAGCAAAGATTTTTTTTTGAAAATCTAAGCCTCTACCTGAGCTTCCTCTGGGGTTGGTTACCATAACCACATAGCCATTAGCCGCAAACAATTGCCAATCATAGCTAAAGTAAAGTCCATATTGTGAAACAGGACCACCATGCATCCTTATGATCAAAGGGTATTTTTTTGATGGATCAAAATTGTCAGGTTTGATCATCATTCCAAATAATTCTTCACCATCAGTAGTTGTGAAAGCAATAGTTTCTGTTTCTAAGATTTTTCTTGATGCTAAGAGTTCAGAATTATGATGTGATTGTTGACTGAGTTTACCCTCGTCAGATATAAATACTTCATCCGGTGAATTAGTGTTCGAGAGGATTAAACCAATTTTTCCATTTCTAACCACATAGTTTTTTCCCCACCCAGAAAGATAATAATTGGGCGGTGTAATTCTCGAAATACTTTGATCTTTTAGCGAAAACTTTGCTAATTGACTTTTCATGTTGTCTTCTAAAACAAAATATATATTTTGGCCATCACTAGACCATTGGGGTGAGGTTGTATTGCGGTCCAATTGTCTTGTTAGTATAGAATTTATTTTTGTGTCCACGTCGATAACTGCTAGCTCTGTTAATGCATACCATAACAGTGCTGGGTCACCACCATAGAGATAAGCAATTTTCTTACCATCAGGGCTCCATTGAGGTCTAGAGGATGATGAATCGGCTCCAGGGGAAGTGGTTAGTTGAATAGGGTTTTCAATTGAATCAAGCTCAAGAACATAGATATCATAATTATCAGTTCGGTCCATATCTCCCGTTTTTGTTACATAGGCGATCCTTTTATTATCTGGCGACCATGAAGGAAGAAACTCATTAGAGCTTCCTTTGGTTAGCTGTTTTGTGGTTCTACTTTCAATATCCAATAGATAGAGATGTTGTCTCTCATCCCCTAAAAAGTCACTTCCATCTTGTTTAAAATGATATCGATCTATGACAATTGGTTCTGGGGTTTGAACACTAGTTCTGTTTGTTTTTTTATCACTGTCACTGGCTTTGGATTCAGCAACCAAGACAATTTTTTTACCATCTGGCGACCATTCAAAATCATTGATGTTTGCTTTCAGTCTTGTGATTTGTCTTTTTACTAAATTTTTAGTGTTGATTGTCCATATTTGTTGATAATCAGCATATTTTCCTCTTCCTGATGCTAGATAACCTAAGAGTATTTCATCCGGAGAAAATCTGGTTTTTCCAATTGAGGGGTTGCCTTTGAGAAGTATTTTTTCTTTATTCTTTTGTCGATCTAATAACCAGATATCGTTACGGTAGCGGTCTTTTTTTTCATCCACTGACGAAACAGAATAAACCATGAGATTAGCGGATTGGGACAGATCAATTGAGCTTATGTCTTTAAGTTGATTGAGATCGTTAAGGCTTATCTTCTCTTTGGATAATTCGGTGGATTGGCTTGTATCTATAGACGCAAAAGAGAGCAGAACACTCAAGATTAGCGTTGAGAATTTTATATAGTTATTCATCAATCAATCATAATGTTTTTTTAATGTTTTCACTAGACTAACGGCAAAAATTGGAAAGAGCACCAGCAAGGGTGGAGACATGATTAATATTACGTCCATGGCGGCACGGTTACTGTTTATAAAAAATAAGCAGGCGGGAAGTATAGCAAGAACAAATGCCCAAAATAACCGGCTGTACCGGCTGGGTTCAAAATTGTCACTGCTGGTCTTTTTAACGTGAGATGAGAGGAGATAGGAAACTGAATCATATGAAGTTGCTATGAATATAACCACAATTAAGCAATAGGCAAAGACAAAGAATTTTCCATAAGGCAGGGTTAAGAGAACCTTAGTTGCTGCAACTGTGTGTCCTTGATTGGCTAAAACGTCGGAAACAATCAGCTGTCCTGAGAGTTCAAGTGTGATTGCGTAATTACCCATGATTGCAAAAAAGAGGAAACAGCCGAACGAACCAAGCAGAAGCATTCCAACGATTACCTCTCTTAAGGTTCTCCCTTTGGAGACTCTAGCAACAAACAGTCCGACTTGTGGACCAAGTGCTATCCACCATGCCCAATAAAACACGGTCCAATCTTCGGCAAACTTAGATTTTTCCATAATCCCTAGCGTGTTCATACCAATGAAATTAATCCAGATTTCTTTTAGAGAGTTAAAGGTAAGTGTCAGGATCTCATAGGCGGGACCGAATGATAGGACGGCAATTAAAAAAAGAATGGACAGCAGTATATTGGTATTACTAATGACCCTAATGCCGTTGTAAATCCCTTTATAAACACTATATGCAAACAGAGAAGTACATAAGGCCAACATAGATAAATCTAGCATTAAATTATGTTCAATGTTAAATATTTCAGCAACGCCTGCTCCAACAATGGGCACATACATTCCCATGCTTCCTCCACTCGCTCCAATCAGCACAAACACAAAGATAAAATCAACCAAGCGACCAAAAAAGGAGGTTTCAACAGAGCTTGTGGAATCTGTTCTTAAACCTGAACTGAGCCTTAATGACCCTAATTTGAAATGATAGAACGGAACTGCTATGGCGATCGCAGGGAAGCAATAAAGAGCCCAGCCGGTGATACCCCAATGGAAAATCCCATATCCTGAAGCTAGGTGGAATGCTCTCTCACTAAATGGCTGAATTCCAAATAAAGATTCATCCACATAATAAGCCCATTCTACGATTGACCAAAACAATATACCGCCACCAATCCCTGAGCAGAACAACATACACGCCCAGCTAAAATTGGAGTATTCAGGGGTTGTATCTTTTCCACCGAGCCTAAAATTTCCATATTTGGAAAGAGCTATATAGAGAATAAATAGTACGGTTAAGATACCAAAAACCATGTAGGTCGGCCCTAAGAGATCCACAATATTTTGATAAATATCGCGAATTAGTTTACCCGTTTCTATAGGGTATATCGCCATTGGTAGAGTAATTACAAGAATTGCTAATAAGATGCTAAATACTGTTATTTGATCTGTGTTATTACTTTTCATCTAACTGTATCTCAGATAATTCACTGGGTGCTGGCTCTGTTTGCTTTTTTGCCATTTCGCCGACGAGGATAAACTCAAACACTACAATAAAGACAAAGATAAAAAAGAACGCCGCTAAAGTTATAATAGTTTCCTTCATAAATGATTCCTTGAGAAAATTAGTTTAGAGTCTATTAATTAAATCCAGTTTTTTAATTATCGAGTGTATTATATTACTTAAACTAGTGAGCAAAAGGGAGAAAAATGAGTCCTGAAAAGATAGATAGGACTAAAGGTAAATTACCTCAAAAAGAAAAGGGGTCGTTAGACCCTATACCTGCACAATCAATGGAAGAGCAAAGACGACTTCAACTGGAACGTTTAACAGCCAGTTTTAGACTGTTTTCTCTATACGGCTTTGATGAAGGATTAGCAGGCCACATTACCTTGAGAGACCCCGAGTTTAGCGATCATTTCTGGGTTAATCCATTGGGGATGAATTTCGCACATATTTGTGTTTCTGATTTACTCTTAGTTAAAGAAGACGGAAAAATTATTCAAGGAGATCGACCCATCAATCCAGCTGCTTTTTATATCCATTCATCTATCCATAAGGCAAGACCTGACGTTAATTCTGCAGCTCATGCTCATTCTATACATGGAAGAAGTTTTGCTGCCTTAGGTAAATTACTGGATCCAATTACACAAGATGCAGCCCTGTTTTTTGAGGAACAGTCTATTTATTCAGATTACGGAGGCGTGGCTTTTGATAAAAACGAAGGGGAGGAAATTGCAAAGGCTTTAGGTGATAATCGAACTGTAATTTTACAAAATCATGGTTTATTAACCACAGGATCCAACGTTGATATTGCTGCTTGGTTATTTATTGCTATGGATAAATGTTGTCAAAGTCAACTCATTGCAGAAGCTGCGGGCGAACCTATAATAATTCCTGATGAAACAGCTCTTCATGCAAAAGCTCAAGCAGGCAGTGATATGGTACTTTGGGCGAGCTTCCAACCCCTGTATGATTTGATTTACCAAATTTCACCTGATTTTTTAGACTAATGTTGGAACAAACCTTAAATAAGCAAAAAATCCAGTCTAGACGACAGACTTATCCTAGCTTAGCTATACGAAAGGATCGACTTGATCGGATTATTGAAATGATGCTTGAATACCAAGATCAAATACCCGTTGTTCTTTCTGAGGATTTTGGTCATAGGTCACATATGATTTCAAGATTCTCTGATGTTGCTGCGGTCTTTGATGCGGTCCATTACATAAAGAAAAACTTAAAAAAATGGATGAGAGATGAGTCAAGAAAGGCAGCGCCTCCCTTTAATTTACTAGGTGCTAAGGCTTACATACAATATCAACCTCTTGGGGTTGTGGGTATTATTAGTCCTTGGAATTTTCCGTTTAATTTAACTTACGGTCCTCTTGCGATTGTTCTAGCAGCTGGTAACAGAGCTATGATCAAGCCTTCAGAGTTTACTCCAAGATCTTCAGCGTTAATGAAGACCATGATCAATAAGTATTTTGATGAGGATGAAGTTCAAGTTTTTCCAGGTGATGCTTCAGTTGGTCAAGAGTTTTCAGCTCTGGCTTTTGATCATCTGCTGTTTACCGGCTCGTCTGCTGTTGCAAAAAAAGTGATGCAGGCGGCCTCTAAAAATCTTGTTCCTGTAACCCTGGAATTGGGAGGAAAATCTCCTGTAATTGTAAGCGCTGAGGTAAACATAAATACTGTTGCTGATCGAGTTTGGAACGGTAAATTAATGAATGCAGGACAGATCTGTATAGCTCCAGACTACACATTTGTACATGAGACTATGTTAGAAGCATGGGTTGAGGCATCCAATGAGACTGTGAATAATATGTATCCTTCAATTTATGATAATGATGACTACACCTCTATGGTTAATGAGAGTCATCATAAACGGATGCTTAAATATCTAGAAGATGCACAGCAAAAGGGTGCAAGAGTCATCGAAATAAATCCTTCTAATGAGACTGAAGAAAATAGAAGTCATAACAAGATCATGCCGGCAATGATCATTAATCCTAACGATGAGATGCTGGTGATGCAGGAGGAAATCTTTGGTCCTATTATGCCCATAAAAACTTACACAAAAATTGACCAGGTGATTGACTATATTAATCTTCACGATAGACCTTTGGGTCTTTATTATTTTGGTCATAATAGGAACGAGCAGGATCTTATAGTTAAGAACACAGTTTCTGGTGGCATGGCTCTTAATGATGTCATTTTTCAATTTGTTCAGGATGATATTCCCTTTGGAGGTATTGGACCGAGTGGCATGGGTCACTATCATGGTATAGAAGGTTTTAAGACATTTTCTCATGCAAGAGGTGTCTATAAACAGACTCGCATAGAAGCTATGCTGAAGCTTATGAGACCGCCTTATGGAAAACTGTTTGATCAGATCCTATCAAGCCGTATCAAAAAGTAAGTGAAAAAAACACCTGAGCAAACACTCCAAGATAAACTGACAGAACTCGGTATAGATGTTTTGCAAAAACATATTTTCTTATGTGCAGATCAAACAGAAGCCAATTGTTCCCCTAGAAGAAAAACCCTTGAGTCATGGGAATACCTTAAGACTAGGCTCAGTGAACTTGGGCTTGATAACAGAGGAGGGATATATCGTTCTAAAGTAAACTGTTTAAGAGTTTGTTCTCAAGGGCCTATTGCTGTGGTCTACCCCGATGGAGTCTGGTATAAACGATGTACACCAGAGGTTTTAGAGAGGGTTATTCAAGAGCATTTAGTTAATGGATCTGTTGTTGAGGAATTCGTTATTTCAGAGCCGAGTTGATAGTTTCTAGCAAGTAAGTTTCATTGGCTCTTTGAATTAAATAGGCGTGAATGTCTTCAGCATCCTGCTCGCTTAATCGTTGTGCATAACCAACCATACCTTTTTCTGTGTAAAGCCCGCCAAGGGTAATTTCCATAAATTTCTCATGCGTCTCTTCGGTCATATATCTCAGATCTGCAATAACTCCTCCTCCCATAGCTCCAGCTCCATGACACATATGGCATTCCCAATGAAAAAGGTCTTCACCTCTGGCGATACTGACTTGATCTTCTATTGGCGGAGGCGGTTTGGGCATATTAATGTTAGTGGGTCTTTCAGGCAATTGAATGTCTCCATCCAATGAAAATGTAACGATCCGAGCATTGATAGGTCCACCAGAATATTTTGGTGGTAAACCCGCTTGGATTGCAAAGACTCCTCCATAGCCTGCAACCACAGTAACGTATTGTTTGCCATTGATATTGTAGGTGATTGGCGCAGCAACAATTCCAGTTTGTAAATCTTTGCTCCATTTTCTCTCTCCTGTCTTAGCGTCATAAGCAACCAGTTCACCATCAGATGTTCCTTGAAATACAAGATTTCCTGAGGTCGATAAAATTCCCCCATTCCAAGGCAGGGTTAAGTATTGTTTCCATACTTCTTTTTGTGCCACAGGGTCCCACGCGCTTAAACGACCTCTCACACTTTTCACAAGTAATGACAATTGAAGTAGATTCTTTGGTGGAGCTATAGCCGTCATATCAACTCCGAGGTTCCAACCTGTCTCATCGTATTTATAATTGTCATCTTTTACAAATGGCATATAAAGCTCTTGAGCTGGAATATAAACTAAACCTGTCTCTGGACTATAAGACATGGGCATCCAGTTATGACCTCCTAATGCCCCTGGAAACACAAGTTTAAAGCTTGTCTCATAATCACCCAGATCAGTTTTTAATGGTCTACCTGTTTCTGAGTCAACACCACTGGCCCACGTCACTTTCACATAATTTTCTGCAGATAAAAACTCACCATTGGTTCTATCAATAACATAAAAGAACCCATTTTTTGGTGCTTGCATAAGCACTTTTCTAGTTTCTCCATCAATAGTAATGTCAGCGAGAATGATATGTTGTGTCGCTGTGTAGTCCCAGTTATCACCTGGTGTGGTTTGGTAGTGCCAAACGTATTCTCCGGAGTCAGGTTTTAAAGCAACAATGGAGGATACAAATAAATTATCTCCGCCTTCTGGACTTCTAATTTTATAGTTCCATGGGGATCCATTTCCTGTGCCTATGTAGAGTAGATCAAGCTCTGGATCATAAGCCATAGAATCCCAAACTGTTCCTCCACCGCCGTATTTCCACCACTCGGATCCCTTCCAAGTCTCAGCAGCCATTTTCATGGCATCATTTTCGAATCCGTCTTCTGGGTTTCCTGGAACAGTATAAAATCTCCAAATCATTTCACCGCTATTAACATCGTAGGCACTAACATAACCCCGAACACCATATTCTGCTCCTCCATTACCTATGATGACCTTGCCTTTGATAATTCTGGGAGCTCCAGTGATGCTATAGGCTTTTGTATCATCCACCGTCATTGTTTCCCAAATCACGGTTCCATTTTCAGCATCTAGAGCAATTAGTCTTCCATCAAGTGTTCCTATATAAAGTTTACCTTCCCATGCTGCTACACCGCGGTTGACGGCATCACAACATAAGTAATTGGCTTTATCTCTTGGAACTCTGGGATCGTATTTCCATTTTAATTCGCCGGTGACTGCGTCATTAGCATAGACAACACTCCAAGCACCAGTAGTAAACATGATTCCATCAATGACTAAAGGCGTGGCTTCGTGCCCACGGCTGCTGTCTAAATCATAAAACCATTCAATGTTAAGATTTTTTATGTTTTCTGAGTTAATTTGATTAAGTGAACTATGTCGCTGTTCACTATAAGTTCTCCCATGTGTTAGCCATTCATTGCTATTCTCATTTGCTTCTATAATACGATCAGTACTGACGTCAAATTCTAATCCTAGAGTTTGATTCATCAATAAAAAACTTGAACATGCAATAAGGTTTTTTAGAAGAATATTCATATATATATTCTATAACATTGTTTACTGACAATTCGATTAAGTATTTATTATTATCTCAGTTGACTTTTAGGGTGATTTATATTCATCTATGTATTCAAAATTATATAAAACGTGAGGGGATAGTGATTATGGCGAAACCAATAGGACATTTTTTTTACTCAATATGTTTGCTTAATCTGTTGTTTATCCCAACGAATTTACAGGCTATAAGCGAAGCTGAGATGCTCAATCAAGCCTATCAATCGACTTATACTCCGGAGCCTAGTTCAAAAATAATAATAAAAAATGGAACAGTTCTGACGGGCACCGGATTACTTATGGAGAAAGCCTCTGTATTAATTGAGAACAATCAAATTATAGCTGTGGGTGAGGGTATCGACGATGGTGAGGCTCAAGTTATTGACGCTGAGGGTAAATGGGTGACTCCTGGTATTATTGATATTCATTCTCACATGGGTGTTTACTCGGCACCAGGTCTTCGTTCCAGTTCCGATGGAAATGAAGCAACTAGTCCCACTACACCTCATGTATGGGCTGAACATTCTGTATGGACACAGGACCCTCAATACACCCTAGCCCTTAAGGGCGGTATAACCACATTCCATGTTCTACCAGGCTCTGCAAATTTAATTGGCGGAAGAGGAGTGACTCTAAAAAACATTAGAAGCGTTACTGTGCAAGGCATGAAGTTTCCAGGTGCTCCTTACACTTTAAAAATGGCTTGCGGTGAAAATCCAAAAAGAGTCTATGGGAATCGAAAGTCTGAACCTTCCACCAGAATGGGTAATGTTGCAGGTTATAGAAAAGCCTGGATAGAAGCTCAATCCTATCTGAATCGATTAGAAGAATATGAGTCTAAGTCAGAAGACGCGAAGGAATTAGGCTATGCACCGTCTAGAGATCTTGAGCTAGAAACTCTAGTGGGCGTACTCAAAGGTGAAATTCTTATTCAGAATCATTGTTACAGAGGTGAAGAGATGGCAATAATGTTAGATATCGCTAAAGAGTTTGGTTATAAAGTTACAACATTTCATCATGCTATCGAGGCTTATAAAGTTGCTGATATCCTTGCAGAGCAAGGAGTGTGTGCGGCGATGTGGGCTGATTGGTGGGGATTTAAGCATGAAGCCTTTGATATGGTTTGGGAGAATGTGGCGATGGTGGATCAAGCATTAAGCGGGACAGGGTGTGCCATTGTGCATTCGGATTCCGCAGTAGGCATTCAACACCTGAATCAAGAGGCTGCAAAAGCACTTTCAGCAGGGAATCGTGCAGGGTTAGATATTGATAAGGCCAGAGCTATACAATGGATTACTTTGAATCCTGCAAAAGCACTAGGCATCGCTGATCAAGTGGGTAGTCTCGAGGCTGGTAAAATGGGAGATGTAGTCATTTGGAGTGGGGATCCTTTCAGCATCTATTCTAAAGCTGAAAAAGTGTTTATCGACGGACACATAAAATACGACAGTGCCTCAACTGATGCTTTTACAAGAACTGATTTTGACTTAGGAATTATAATTCCTGAAGGAGACAGACTATGAAATATTTTAACTCTATATTCATTATTACTAGTTTGTTCTTTATTTCTGCAGAAGCGGAGAACCATTCCAGAATCTTGATACAAAATGCGACTGTAATGACCGCCACAGATCAAGGCACTTTGCTAGAGACTGATGTTTTAATTGATCAAGGCATAATAACTAAAGTTGGCCTAGATATTGAGGCAACTGATGCTTTTATTATTGATGCAACTAGCAAAATTATAACCCCAGGTCTAATTGCACCTCACTCAACCTTAGGACTAGTAGAAATAGAATCAGAGCCAGCAGCAAGAGATGATTCAACAGATGAATATTCGGCTGGATTTAGTATCGTTGATGCCTTTAATCCGTCATCTGTTTTGATTCCCTATAATCGTTCAGGCGGTATTACTTCCGCCATTGTAGTGCCTGCCTCTGGTTCAGGGATTTATTCAGGTATGGCGTCTGTTTTTAAGACCGATGGATTATTAAAGATAGAGCCAGTTGCTAAAGATATAGCTATGATTATGGAGTTTGGGGGCACCAAAGATTCTAGAGCTGCAGATATGCTGATGCTTAAAGATTCTTTTAATTTAGCACGACGTTTTACTACATCAAGATCTTCAATTTTAAAGGGTGGTAAATATTCTGAAGCGGGTGATTATACCGTCAGGGATATAGTGGCCATCCAGAGATTACTAAAAGGTGAGATCCCACTCATTGTTAGAGCAAATCGGGCATCTGACTTATTAAAAATGATCAATTTTTCTAAAGAGCATCGAATCAATATTATTTTTCTTGGAGCTAAAGAAGGTTGGCGAATCGCTGACACACTGGCTACAGAATCGATACCAGTGATTATAGATCCAATGGATAATATACCGAGTTCTTTTGATTCCATTGGTGCTAGATTAGATAATGCAGCCATACTTCATGCAGCAGGGGTAAAGATTTTAATCACCTCTCAAAATACTCATAATTCATATCTAAGTCGTCAAGGTGCTGGCAATGCTGTTGCTCATGGTTTGTCAAAAGACGAAGCCATAAAAGCTTTAACAATAAATATTGCTGAGACCTTTGGGTTGGAAGATGCGATTGGCTCGATAGAAGTTGGCAAACATGCAGATATAGTCATATGGGACAATGACCCATTAGAAGTATCTACTTTTGCTGATGAAGTACTTATTGATGGCAATAGCATTAGTCTCATGACAAGATCAAAGCGACTCAGAGACCGATACATGAAAAAACTGGGACTGAATTGATCTAATTTCGTTGCGAAATAGTTGAATCCATGAGTCCGAGGTAATCGGATAAAGTTTTCCCATCATCGGATATTGAATTCAGCTCACTTAAGATGTTCTCAACAGATTGGATGTTGGTTGTAACTTTAGTCATAATATTCTTGTCACTTCGTTGTGTGGTGACTTCATCAAATAGCTCAATGATTTCAAAAAGTTCAAAGTTCCCTAGATCTCTAAAGGCGTTTAAGTCATTTTTGACAAGTTCCTCAGTGATTATTTCTTCATCACTCACCTCAATCAATTCAATATATTCTGAGAAATCCATAGTTTTCTCTTCCGTAAAGTTCATGTCATTATTCCAGGCAACGTATATTCTTGGTTCATTTTCAGAAGTGTTATCGACTTTATCTTTATACATATCGTATCCCACTCCAAGGTCAAAACTTCCGAGCGGAATATCAAACCAATAGAGATCAAATTCATAACCTAAATCAATATTAAAAAAATTCGTTTGATGTTCTCTTAATTGATAGGAATTTATCGATCCTCTGTTTAATTGACCAATGGAAAGTTTTGATTTGAGTAATTGTGAATTTTCACCAACCAGTATCCCCCCTAGACTTAGAACCATTGAATCTCCATCACTGGTATGACCAATACTTGAACCGGCATAACGATAACCATCTGTGTATAGATCATTGCGATAAGCACAGCCATATTTTTCACTGTCATTTTTATAGAATTGGCATGAGGTTGAAGAAGCTTCAACAAAAAATCTATAGCTCTCTAATTGTTGATTTGAATTAATTAACCCCCATGTCTCCATTCCAAACAAACCCATGGTGTTATTAAAGGGTTCCCCCATTAATTGACCATAGACGGCGAAAGGAATATCTTTCATTTTATGCGATGATCTAAAATCAATGCCAACAGCATTGTATCCATCATCATTTTTATCAATGAGCATATCAGTGAAGGTTGAAAATCCACAAGATAAGTTTTCACCGCAGAATAGGGATGTTCTGGACAAGCCTAATTCTAGGGATGATGTAGGTCTAAAACCAAAACGCATACCAAAAAACTTTGGATCAGAGATTGATCTATTATTATCTAGTTCTCCAATTATCACTGAAAGATCCCAAGGTCCAATCCATTTAAGGAAAGCCGATTCAAATGGATCTGAGAAATTCCTCTCAATTGAGAGGCCTCTTATTGGCCTGGCGTTTGAAGACAGAACCAAGCTACTGTCCCAACCTGGTCCCCACCAATTTTTCTTAGAGCCAAGTGTTAGTGAGTAATTTCCCCTAGCGATTGCCAGATAAGACTCATCCATTAGAGTTTTTCCAGGAATTTTTTCTACCTTGATATTAAGGGCTAAATTCTTTGATAAATAAGATGATTGAGCACCAACTGATTTAGTATTTGTAACACTGTCATTAAACCAAGTCATTTGATTTGGATTCTTAGCAACCTTAATTTCAGTTTGACCTCCTAAACCACCCATCTCAGCTTCAATTAAGGCCTCTTTAATACGTTGAAATGAGGTAATCTCAATCAGACTCATTTCACTTTCATTTTTTGTTAGATTATAAGCAATATCTCCCCATGCCAAAGGCCATGTGGAGATTGGTATATTTAAGGCTCCAGAATCGACAAGGATTTGTAAATCATGTCTGAACAATAGATCATCAGGAGATGCCCATGGACTCGCATCCACCACCTTTGTGTTAACGAGCATTATTGAGCAAATACTAAGGCCAAGTATTAATTGTCTTAAGAATCTGTTTTTCATATTAGATCGTATATTACACTCGTATTATAAATTTACTAAAGAATTACTGATTTTGAATAAAATCAAATATAGAATACCTTCAAAAATAAAGATTGAACCATGAATTTTAAACTAATAACCTCTGTTTTTTTAGCTCTATGGTTGTCCTCATGCAGTGTGCCAAAGAGTGATTTAGAACCCGATGAAAGTTCTGTTAGGAACACACAAAACGGTCAAGTGATCGGCGGGTTTAATGATAAAACTCATCAATGGCTGGGAATACAATACGGATCTATTCCTAACAGTCAATTCCGATGGAAAAAAGCAAAAGCTCCTGACAACTGGGAAGGCATTAAGGAATCACTTAATTTTGGAGCTAATTGCCCTCAAAGAGGCTCATTAATTAATACAGCAAAACGAAGAGAATGGGGTGATATGGTTGGCTCAGAGGATTGTCTTTATTTAAATGTATGGGCACCCCAAATGAATCCTGAAGAGCTTAGTAAGTCATCCCCACTTCCAGTGATGGTTTGGATTCATGGAGGCAGTAATGTCTCAGGGAATGCGGATTTTTATGACCCTTCTGAACTAGCTTATCAACATAATTTAATCGTGGTGACTATAAACTATCGACTCGGTCCTTTTGGTTGGTTTAGTCATCCTAGCATTAAAGAATTGTCAGTTGATCCAAGGAATGCTTCTGGTAATTATGGCAATATTGACACTATTCAATCTCTAGAATGGGTGCAGTCTAATATCGCAAATTTTGGTGGTGACCCAAGTAATATCACTATTTTTGGTGAATCAGCAGGAGGTTATAATGTCGCAGCATTATTATCTTCGCCTATAGCAGAAGGTTTATTTCATAAAGCAATCATTCAAAGTGGCGGTATCAAACCGGGTGATATCACTCATTCAGAATCTTATCTAAAAGATAATCTTCCATGGAAAAACTACACCTCAAAAGAATTGGTCAATCAGCTATTAATTGAAAGAGATTATGCACAAACAAGAGAGGAAGCTTTGAATATTCAGATTGGTATGAATGATGAGGCTATCAATGATTTCCTAAGGTCATCATCAACAGAGGAAATCTATGTATCTTTTCAAGAAGCCAGAGTCAATACCAATGAAATGTTGAGACCTTTTCCAGACGGAACTGTACTTGATCAGAATGGAATTCTAGATTCACTTAAAAATGGGTTTTCTGCAAATATCCCTATTATTTTTGGGACAAATAGAGATGAAATGAAGTTATTTCTTATTGAGAATCCTAGGTTGGTACGTTCGTTTTTGGGACTACCTAGAATTAGAAACATTGAGACTTGGAATTCAGTGGTGAGCCATCGTTCAAATACGTGGAAATTTCTTGCTGTTGATCAGCCAGCTAGGGAACTGAGTCTAAATGGGAGAAAGAATGTCTATGCTTATCGCTTTGATTGGGATGATGAACCCAGGAAGTTTGGGGTTAATCTTTCTGACCTTTTGGGCGCAGCCCACGCTTTTGAAATTCCCTTTGTTATGGGTAACTTTGAAGAGGACACGTTAACTAGATACATACTTAGCCGAAAAAATATGGAAGGAGTAAAAGAATTATCGAATGCCATGATGAGTTATTGGGCTGAGTTTGCATACACAGGTGCTCCTGGAAAAGGACGTAAAGGCAACCAAACAGAATGGAGATCTTGGAATGAAGCATCCCCTGAGAACTCTAAATTTATAATATTTGACAGCAAAACAGATCGTGGTATCCGTATGACATCCAATGCTATTACCAAGGAATCACTTTTTGCTAGCATTGAAAAGGATGACAATATTGATTTTAAGATGAAATGTGAAATGGTTGATACTGCAATAAAATTTGATAATGTCGCAAATGAAAGTTGGCTTTATCAGTTTGCAAATGGTCTTTGTTCAGATTTAGATCCTAATTCTGAATGGAGACATTTTTGGTATGATGAATTAGATAAACCTTATTAAGGAACAATAGATAAATGCAGTATTGGTTAATGAAATCAGAACCAGACACCTACAGTATTGATGATCTGGAAGATTTTGCTACTGATCACTGGGATGGAATACGTAATTATCAAGTTAGAAATTTTTTTAGGGATCAAATGCAAATAGGTGATCAGGCTTTTTTCTATCATTCAAATTGTAAAGAACCCGGCATTGTTGGCTTAATGGAAATAGCCAGTAAAGCCTACCCTGACCACACCGCATTTGATAAGAAAGAGAAGTACTTTGATCCTAAAAGTAATCCTGATGACCCCAGATGGTTAATGATTGATGTCAAATACAATAGACATTTGAAAAGGAAAATTACACTAACAGAACTGCGTCAAGTAGAATCATTACAAACGATGAAGTTATTGCAACGAGGTAACAGGTTGTCCGTTATCCCTCTGAGCAAAAAAGAGTGGGACCACATATTGGAGATGGAATAGCAGAGTTAACTATGGCTAAAAAGAATTTTAAAGTTGTCAGTCTTGTTTATGCATTTATCTTTTCAATGAATCTTTTCGCTGAAGAGGGGTCTTCAAATCGAGTTGTTATTCTTCAGCCACAAAATGGGGAAGAGGTTAATCAAACTTTTGAAGTTTACTTTGGAATTGAAGGAATGACATTAGCACCAGCTGGGACCTATGAGCCTGCAACTGGGCATCATCATTTAATTATTGATGCTGATTTACCTAATCTTTCCTTGCCTATACCCAGCAGTTCAAATTATTTGCATTTTGGTAATGGACAGGATCGTACACAGATAACTCTTACCCCCGGTAAACACACACTTCAACTACTCCTAGGTGATGGCAACCACATGCCTCACAAGCAACCATTGATATCTAAGAAAATAGAAATTACCGTTAAACCCTAATTATTTTCTTCAATTTCTTTAATAAAGTTTCTAATTAGACTGGCTGTTGCTTCGGCTTGTAGTTCAGGTGAGGCAATTCTAGATTCTTCTAAAATGGCTGTTCTAATTAATGGAAAGTCTTTTTTAATGAGTTCTAATTGATCAATAAAAAAATCATCAATAGCTGACATCACGAAAATAGGGCACTTAATCTCAGATAATGCTTTCATGAAATCTTGTTTCCAAATTGCAGTAAAAGCTTGATTTCTCCCCATTTTAGATCTCAACGCTCCTCTTAATTCTAAATCAACAAGATCAGGATCAAATGTTGGAAATAAAGTTTTAATTAGATTAAAAGTCTCAATAAGATACTTACCTTCATCATCAGCTTCCAATGCCGGTTTGAAATTATTCTGGAATATCTCTCTTTCCTCACAAGTTAAATAAGCAGCACCATTAAGGCACAGAGAAAGAATTTGATGTTCCAATTTGAGAGCAATTTCAGAAGCAATATGAGTGCCTGTATGATGAGCATAAATATGGAATTGGTCCAATCCGATCTTGTTAATCACTTCAATGAACCAATCTCGATAATCTTCTAGACTTGGCATACCATCGGGGTTGAATGATTCACCAAACCCAGGCGTGTCAAAAGCAAAGAGAGGTCCATCATTCTTCATTTCAAGCATCAACCGCTCAAACATTATTGAACTTGATGGGGTCCTATGAAAAAATAATAACGGCTGCCCATCACCTTCTATATATCTATAATGTATTTGTCCTGAGGTTATGTTTATATAAGATTTTTTAATTTTAGACATTTTTTCAACCTAGAATATTATAAATAAATAATTTCCCTTAGATTAATCCAAAGCTTATTAAATTGATATAATGCAAAGCTATGAAAAGACTGATTATAGGAATTTCTGGCGCCAGTGGAGTCATTTATGGTATCCGTATTTTGCAAATTCTAAAAGGGATTGATGAGATTGAAACCCATTTAGTTATAACAAAAGGTGGTAAGTTAAATATCTCTCTGGAGAGTGACTTTAGTCTCAAGGAGATTGAGTCTATGGCCGATGTTGTGCATAACGATCGTAATTTGGGCGCAAGTATTGCTAGTGGTTCTTTTGAGACCAGTGGAATGATAGTAGCTCCTTGTTCCATGAAGACTCTTTCAGGAATTGTAAATTCATACGCAACCAATCTGATAGTCAGAGCTGCTGATGTAATTCTTAAGGAAACAAGACAATTAATCATAGTGCCCAGAGAAACCCCACTTCATCTTGGCCACACAGAATTATTGTATAAAGCTTCATTGATGGGAGCTGATATTGTTCCCCCTAATCCCGCATTCTATAACCAGCCAAAAACTATTGATGACATCGTTAATCACACAGTGGGACGTGTTTTGGATCTTGCTGGTGTTGATAATGATGTGGTTAAACGGTGGCAAGGTGTTTAAACGCCAATGGTTAGTGAGTCCATTGCAGAGCTAAAAGAACGTTTACAGTTGTTCTTAAATGGACACAACACTCTTACAATAGCCACTAGAAATACTCAATCAATTTGGGCAGCTACTGTCTTTTATATAGCTGATGCTGAGATGAATCTTTATTTCTTATCATCAGATAAAACAAGGCATGTTCAAGATATTGAAAGCCATAATGAAGTCGCAATCACTATTTATCAAGATGTGAGCGATTGGCAATCAATCCAAGGGGTTCAAGCTACCGGTCATGTAAGTCATGTGGGAGAAGATGATAAACCTAGTATTTTAAATCAGTACATCTCTAAATATACTTTTCTAAAGGAGTTATTGAATAATCCTAAAAGTGAGCAAGAAGAAAGAATTGCTCAACAATTCAAAACCATCAGTCTTTTTAAATTGAAGCCTTTTTACTACCGAATAATAGATAACTCAATTGAATTTGGTTATAAACAAGAAATTGCTTTGATAGAAGGTTCTTGGATCAAAAAGGATTAGTCTTCAGAGCTTGAGTATTTGGGTAGGGACCCTAAATGAGCTCCACTATCTACTATCAGAACTTCACCTGTTATGAGTTTAGCCCCCTCAAGAAACCAAACTAAGGTTTCAGCTACGTCTTCAGCGGTGGCAACTTGCTTTAAGGGTAATTCATTTTCAGCTTGTTCAATTAGTGCTGAATAGGCCTCATCACCCATACCCCCTTTTAACCATCTTGTTTGAATAGGGCCCGGGGCTACAGTGTTAATTCTAATTTCAGGACCTAGGACATGTGCCAATGATTTGGTCATTATATTTAATGCAGCTTTAGAAGTGACATAGGCAATTGATGAACCAACACCATTGATACCAGCTAATGATGAATCATTTACAATGGCACCCCCACCTTGTTTTTTCATATATGGAACAACAGCTTTTATCATCTGATAAGGCCCGACGACATTAACTGAATATATATCTAAGAAATCCTCACCAGATAAACCTTCAAGGTTCTCAAACGGGTTAAATTTTGTTTTACCCGCATTATTGACGAGGTAATCAATTTTCCCCCATTTTTTTATTGCTGCTTCAACCATTGATTTGCATTCATCATCATTAGAAACATCAGCTTGAAACACGATGCACTCAACATTATGTTGTTCCACTAATTGAGCCGTTGCCATAGCTTCTTCTTTGGATCGAGTGTAGTTAATAACAACATTGCAACCCTTCTCTGCCAGCAAGACTGCTGTAGCCGCCCCCACACCTGTGGCGGAGCCTGTAACTATTGCAACTTTTTCTTTCATATAATCTCTAGGTATTAGTTGGTTATTGTATCGGTTAAACTATATTAAATCTTTGATTTAATTTGAAGTTGCTTAAGAGCATGATGTTCAAAATGTTAAATCTAGAATATAATTTTTAATCATATTTACAGGAGATAATGAAGTGGATTTTAATGACATGAGAGGGTACATAGAATTACTCAAAGATAAGGGCTTATTATTAGATTTAGATATTGAGCTTAATGTTGCAAGAGAAACCACTGAGCTTCAGGCTTTAATGCGGCATCTGCATAATCATAATGGGCCGGCATTAATGTTAAATAATCTCGATGGTTATAACACTAAAGATATTCCAGTATTATTTAATCCCTACGGCACTAGGCAGAGAACTTCAATGATCTTGGGTACAGAGGATCCTCTAGAAGCCAAGTTAAAACATGCAGAAGTCTTAACTGATCAATCCAGATGGATAAAACCCAAAGTTATTGATGGCGCTAAAGCTCCTTGCAAAGAGAACAAGATAGACAAAGGGGATATCAATATAGGTAAACAACTTCCTCATGTTTGGTTTGGTAAAGAAGGCCCATCCTATATCACCAATGCTGTTGTGATTACAAAAGATCCCGAAACAGGTATCCCAAATACAGGCTGTTATCGTTTGACCCAACTTTGGAATGCAACACATCCAAATGGTGAAGTCTATTCAGATGAGGAACAGAAAAAATGCCTATCTGTTTTTGCTTTCTGGAATCCTCCGGGGAATCATATTGGGCTGCATTGGGCTAAAGCACAGGAAATGAAAAAACCATTGGAGATAGCTATCGCCTGTGTGGTTGATCCTGTCATACAAATCGCTGGAGCCACTAGCATACCTTTTGGTTTAGATGAAATGGATTTTGCAGGTGGATTAAGAGGTGAAGCTGTTGAAGTTGTTAATTGTGAAACGATAGATCTACAAGTTCCTGCGAGTTCTGAGTTAGTGATAGAGGGACGATTCTTGCCGAACAGGGATGTGACGATTGGGCCTCACTCTAATCCAATAGGCTACTATGATGATGCCCAATTATTTCCATTAATTGAGGTTGATTGTATAACCCACCGAAATGAGCCTATTTGGTATTCGACCATGGAGATGGAGCCACCTTTTGACCATAACTATATGGCTTGTTTACCGATTGAAGGTGAATTACTTAGTGATTTACAATCAAAAATACCTGAAGTCATAGATGTGGTAGTGACACCTAATTTGAGTTATTTTGTGCAACTTTCAGTTGATGGCGCACAAAAACCACACCCTGAATTTGGTAAGTTTGTTTTGCATGCCGTTTGGGGTGCTAGCGGACGTTGGGGTCGAACCGCAAAAGTGGTCGTTGTTGTTGGGCCTGATGTCAATCCTTATGATCTGTCTGAAGTTGAATGGGCTATACAGACTAGAGTTCAACCTTTTTCTGACACGATTATCAATAAATCTGGACAGGCTTTTCTCATGGACCCTTCTGCACCTAAAGACCCAGGTCATGGAATTGCTCTTCAATCCGAACAAATAGGTATTGATGCAACAATAAAGGTTTTCGAGCGTTTTCACAGTTATCCAGAATACAGTAATGCTAACCCTGAGGATGTAGACGCTATTGCCAAGAAACTCAAAGATATCTTATAGCAAATAAAAAAAGGCCCACATAACATGTGAGCCTTTTTATTGGAATTAAGCTTTTATTACATAAAAAAACCGTGACCAGCGCCCACCATACTCATAAGCATAGGGATTGAGAGCATGGTATTAGTTCTTGAGGCCAAAAAAGCAATTCTTGCTCCTTTTGCTTTTTCTTCTGCTGAGGCTTCAACAATGCCTAAAACCTTTTTTTGATTTGGCCAGATTAGAATCCAAACATTAAACAGCATAATTGTACCTAACCAAGCACCAACACCAATGGTTGTGGCATATGAATTACCTGTTCTCATGCCTAATTCAAAAGCATCTCCTAAATTACCGTTAAGGTACAGAAAAGCTGCTCCTGTAAGCCAAGTAAGCAAAGCAGCCCAACGAAACCATAATAAGGCTCTCGGAGCCACGTACTTTGTTATTGCAGCCGGTCCTGGTCCTTCTGAGTCCGCATTTGCTTCGGCAACTGATGGAACTTGTACAAAATTAAAATAATAAAGTAACCCTATCCAAGCTACTCCTGCAGCTACGTGTAACCAGATCACTATTGAATTAACTGCACTAGGACCAGATAGATTTGTACCTAATGCAATAAGTATTGATATCACTAATCCAGTGACTATCGTTCCTGTAATTTTATCTAATGGATTCATATATTCACCCTCGTTTATTTAATGTAGAAAAAATATAATAATTTTTAATTTCAGTCAAACACACATCTTTAATTAAAATACATAATATTTTTTTATCCAGAGAATTTATAATAAGCTTTATTCAAATTTTATAAAGGAGATTGTCATGGATGTGAAAGATCGCATTAAGAATCAATTGGGTGAGTTTCCTCTTTTACTTTATATGAAAGGAACACCAGATTTTCCTCAGTGTGGCTTTTCAGCAAAAGTTTGTGGAATCCTTAAAGCGTCAAATAAACGCTTTGCGTTTGTTAATATCCTTGAGGATCATGAGATCCGAGAGGGGCTGAAAACTTATTCAGATTGGCCCACTTTTCCTCAACTTTATGTGAACGGAGAACTGGTAGGAGGGTCTGATATTGTGGAGCAAATGTATAACAATGGCGAATTAGATAACGTATTAGATAATTTGGAATACCCTGAATAAGCATTTTCTTAGGAGAGCCTTTAATTTCTAATAAAAAAACAGTTTTACTTCCAGATCTTGGAGATTTTAGCGATGTTGAAGTCGTTGAACTGATTGTCAAAGAGGGGGATGTGGTTAAAGTGGATGACCCAATCCTTACCTTAGAGACAGATAAGGCAGCAATGGATGTTCCCAGCCCTTATCCTGGTAAAGTGATAGCAGTATATACAAATAAGGGCGATAAGATTAATCAAGGCGATGACCTTTGTTTAATTGACGTTGATCTTTCTCTTGTTGATGATCAAGACGGTGAAACAGAAGCCAAAATGACTGAAGTCTCTGATGAGATCGAAAAGACTGAAAATACATTACCCACAGAAACGATTTCTAAGGAACCTGAAACGTCTAATTTTATTTCAAAGTCATTTTCAGGTGTGCATGCCAGCCCTTCGGTTAGGAAACTTGCTCGTGAATTAGGGGCTGATCTTACAGAAATCAAAGGCACTGGTTTAAAAGATCGTATCCAACCTGAAGATTTGAAGTCATATGTTAAGGGAATCATCACAGGTAAAAAAACACATGGGGTTATGGGATTGCCAGAATTACCTATAATTGATTACGCCAATTTTGGTCCTATTGAAACTGTTCAGTTAAGTCGAATAAAGAAAATATCTGGCCCAAGACTTCAAGCCAGTTGGATTAATATACCGCATGTCACTCAGCATGATGAGGTTGATATTAATGAGTTAGAGCAAATAAGAATTGATTTAAAGGATGAGGCTAAAGCACAAGGTTTTTCATTAACTATTCTTGCTTTTATCATTAAAGGTGTATGTAAGGTGTTACTCGACTTCCCTGATTTTAATTCTTCTTTGGATGCAGAGGGGGAAAACCTTATTCATAAAAAATACATCAATATAGGATTTGCAGCTAATACAGACAACGGGTTAATGGTGCCTGTAATAAAAAAAGCAGAACAAAAAGACCTATTGACAATTGCAAAAGAACTTTCTGAATTAAGTAAGCTAGCTCGTGATGGCAAAATTCAACTCAGTGATATGCAAGGAGGAACCTTTACAGTATCAAGTTTGGGTGGCTTTGGTGGCACTGGATTTACTCCGATCATTAATGCACCTGAGGTAGCAATCCTAGGGGTAGCAAGATCACAGGTTAAGCCTGTTTTTATTAAAGGTCAGTTTCTTCCAAGGTTGATACTTCCTATTTCACTTTCTTATGATCATCGGGTAATTGATGGAGTAGGAGGGATTCAATTCACTACGCAACTTAAAAACACTTTAGAGGATCCTTCAAGTTTCCTTGACATTTCTTCAGACGAAAATGACTGAAATTAGAATTCCTGATTTAGGTGACTTTGATGCAGTTGTTGTTGTTGAAGTCCATGTTGTGGATGGCCAAGAAGTTAAAGAGAATGATCCTATTATTACCTTAGAGACTGAAAAAGCTGCAATGGATGTCACTGCAATGCATAAAGGGTCCATTCTATCTGTTAGTGTTAAGTCTGGGGATAGGGTTTCTACAGGGGACGTTATTGCACAACTCTCTGATGAATCTTCTGTACAAGCAGAAGCAACTGATCAGTCTGATAAGGCTTATGATCTAGCGGTTATTGGGGCTGGACCGGGTGGATACACGGCTGCTTTTAGAGCTGCGGATCTTGGCTTAAGGGTTGCTTTAATTGATAAAAACAATGTCTTAGGTGGGGTATGTTTGAATGTTGGTTGCATTCCTTCAAAGGCTTTTTTGCACGCTGCTAAAGTTATTGATGATTCTAAAGACGCCTCATTAGTAGGTATAGATTTCAAATCACCTGTAATTAGTCTAGAAAAAATGAAAAACTGGAAGAATGGAGTCATAGATGGGTTAACCCAAGGACTTAAGGGGTTAGCAGAACAAAGAAAGGTAGAGTGCTTCCAAGGCCAGGCTGAATTCACGTCTGACCAAACAATAGAGATTTCTTTAGAGAATGATCGACAAGAAATACAATTTTCAAGTGCCATTATAGCTGTTGGATCTGAGCCCGCATCATTAGATTTTTTACCAGATGATCCAAGAGTAATTGATTCAACTGGAGCATTAGAGCCTAAAGAAATACCAGAAACCATTCTAATTATAGGCGGAGGTATCATTGGTTTAGAGATGGCTACCATTTATTCTGCACTTGGTTCAAAGGTAACCATAGTCGAATTACTTGATCAGTTAATGCCTGGCACCGATCAAGATCTAGTAAAACCCCTAGAGCGACACTTAGAGAAGAAATGTGAAGCTATTTATAAATCAAGCAAGGTGATCAAAGCAGAAGCAAATAAGAATGGTATCTCAGTTGTCCTTGAAATTGATGATCAGCAACAACAACAAATGTTTGACCAAGTATTAGTTGCTATAGGTAGAAAAGCAAACGGTCATAAGATTAAAGCTAAAGATATAGGTGTGGACGTCAATCATAATGGAATCATAGATGTTGATGGACAAATGCGAACCAACTGTAGAAATATTTTCGCGATCGGTGATGTTGTGGGAGACCCTATGTTGGCACACAAAGCAAGTTATGAAGGTAAAATTGCAGCAGAAGTGATTGCAGGTCAAAAATCAGTTATGGACATCAGATGTATTCCATCCGTTGCTTACACAGACCCAGAAGTAGCATGGGTAGGATTAACAGAAAATGAATGCAAAAATCAGAATATCGATTATAAAAAAGGGATGTTCCCATGGTCAGCAAGTGGGCGAGCATTAACCATCGGAAGAAATGAAGGGCTAACAAAATTACTCTTCGACCCCAAAACTAAAAGAGTTATTGGTGGAGGAATTGTGGGAACTAACGCAGGGGATTTAATCTCAGAAATAGCTTTAGCGATAGAAATGGATTGCGATGTTAGTGATATTGCCCTGACAATACATCCACATCCAACCTTATCTGAAACAGTAGCTTTGGCAGCAGAAGTATTTGAAGGCACGGTAACAGACCTTTATCTGAAAAATTAAGCTTGTTAGCAGCAGTTGACAGCTGCTAGTTTGTATATGCAGGGAGGGATTGTTAGGATTGTGGTTCTAATGCGTTTAGATAAAATCAATGCAGTCGGTGGCACATTTGTCCTCATTTGTGGTGTTCTATTATATTTGTCACCCGATAACTTAACTGCCAATAGTATTATTATTCAGTCAGCAGGAATTATAGGTGCTAGTTATCTAGCCTCTGTACTTATCCACTTATTCATTACAAAACGA
>Ga0209034_10000202_pt1 | contig 30825 bp, 31 predicted proteins | sample MarorgKNORR_S2LV_2_FD_188219 | JGI IMG/M metagenome (GOLD analysis project Ga0209034, IMG submission 188219) | Marine microbial communities from the Southern Atlantic Ocean, analyzing organic carbon cycling - 250m_A/KNORR_S2/LV (SPAdes) (version 2) | ecosystem: Environmental > Aquatic > Marine... | reverse complement strand
CCCTTCAGCTCCCTCAACTCCTTCTTCGCCTTCTTCAAGCCCTTCTTCGTCAACTTCAGGTTCAATTTCCTCTTCCGCAATTCTTAACAATCTCACGGCGACTATTGGATCATTTACTGGCTCCTCTTGAGTTAATTGAGGCAGCTCTACGCCTTCAGGTAACTCAATGTCTTCGAGATAAAGCATGTCATCTAATTTTAAGTTGATAACATCCACTTCTAGCTTTTCTGGCAAATCTTTAGGGAGACAACTAACTTCTACTTCATTCATTAATGCAGTAACAGTTCCGCCTTCCAGCTTAACCCCTTCAGCTTGGTCTTCATTGATAAATTGAAGTGGAATACTAACTCGAATAATCACATCAGACTTAACTCTTTGTAGGTCTAAATGCATGACTTGTTTTTTTGCAGGATGGACCTGGATATCTTTAATCAGAACAGATTCTTCTTGATTGCCTATCTTGATGGTCAAGATACTATTAAGAAAGCTCTCATTAGCTAATTTTCTTAATAATTGATTATGATCAATAGCCAGATGTAGAGTCTCCTTTGCAGCACCATAAATAACTGCTGGAACCATCCCTGCATGTCTCATTCGTCTTGCGTTAGAGGTTCCAGATATATCTCTAGGTTCTACAATTAAATCAATTTCTTTAGCCATAATTTGTCCGTTTAAAAAAATATTTTATCAATAAAGTAATGTTCTTTTTTAGTTACTGTAGTGGTGCATCTCTATAGGCATAGGGTCATTTATTTGTTTTACAAATAATGAGGTCAACTTTTTTACCCATATCGAAGCATTCCTCTGACTTAATTTCACCGTTTGCATAGAATTCTTCAAAGAGTCCTTCTTTTAAGCCATTGTTAAGATTTCCTCTTTCAAATAAAACACCATTTTCATAGAAACTCTCCCAAAGTCCAGTCATTACTCCGTTTGTGAAGGTTCCTTTTGTCATAAGCTGATCATTGGTGAAGTACTCCTCCCAGAGACCATGTTTTTGTCCATCCTTATATTCTTTCCTCAAATGCAATTGACCGTTCTCATAATATTCTACAGACGTGCCCGTAAAGAGTGTCATTGTATTAATTTGATAAACGGCTCCTAATCTTTCGAAAAGCTTACTAGAGTCTGTCTCGGCTGATTCTATTGAGTAAGAATACCCACTCAAGAGTGTAACCAAAATTCCTATAATGATTTTATACTTAGTCATAAACCTTGCTCAATTTAAATAAAAAATGGTGGCAAATAATAACCGATGTTGAGCAATCTAGCTAGTTAAAAATGGTTTATATTGGATCTACTAGTCAGCGTAAAGAGAGCTAACAGATTGATCATCAAGCATTCGCTGAATGGTTTCCCCTAATATCTCTGCAATTGATAACTGTCTAATTTTTTCTATAGCTTTGGCCTCTTCACTCAAAGGTATGGTGTCTGTGACCACAAGCTCATCTAAATTAGACTCTGCAATTCGTTCAATCGCTGGACCAGATAACACTGGATGTGCTGCATAAGCTACTGTTTTTATAGCTCCTTGTTCTTTAAGGGCTGAGGCAGCATTACAAAGTGTGCCTGCAGTATCCACCATGTCATCAAATAATATAGTCGTTTTTCCATCGACATCACCAATGATGTTCATGACTTCTGATTTATTTGCCGCCTCTCTTCTCTTATCAATAATTGCAAGACCAGCACTATCGAGCCTTCTAGCTATAGCTCGTGCTCTCAAAACTCCACCAACATCAGGAGAGACAATAACCGGATCTTGATATCTTTTTTTCCATATGTCACTTAATAGAATTTGAGAGGAGTAAATATTGTCCACGGGGATTGAGAAAAATCCTTCAATCTGATCAGCATGAAGATCAACAGTGATTAATCTTTGAATGCCAGCAGTTTCAATGAGATTAGCCACTAATTTTGCTGACACAGGGCCTCTTGTGTTTCTTGGTCTCCTGTCCTGCCTAGAATAACCAAAGTACGGAACAACCGCCGAAATTGATTCAGCTGATGCTCGTTTACATGCATCAGCCATTAAGAGAAGCTGCATTAAGTGCTCATTACCAGGTTGATAAGTCGATTGGATAAGAAATATATGCTTGCCTCTGATATTCTCTGCAATCTCTATACTGGTCTCACCATCGCTGAATTGATTAACTTGTATCCAACCAAGAGGCTGATTCAAATAACGGGCTATCAAATTGCCCAGGCCGGTAGACGCTGGTCCAGAAAAAAGAATTAACTTGTCTTTATTCATTATGTAATTAAACCATGTTAATGATATTTTTTTTAAAAAATTTATGGCTGGGGTGGCAGGATTTGAACCTGCGCATCACGGGATCAAAACCCGTTGCCTTACCGCTTGGCTACACCCCATAAAAACTCAAAGTAATAAACAAGTCATTCTGAAGTTGCTTGATTACTGTGTCAAGTTGATGAGAATTTTTATTCAGATGATTTTCAAGTTTTTAATTGAAAATGTTGCCTGATAGTCAGCACCGGTAATAACTATTTTTTTAGGAATCATTAATTGATTGATGCTTTGGTATAAAACAAAATCTACTTTATGATTGTTAAGCTTTATCTTCAGAGGAAAACCACGCTGGTCCATAACCATATCATCAACTCTTTCAGAAGGAATTTTTGCTAATAACAAAGAGGATAAATTAAAGTTAAGTGACGCAATTGCCTTTAGTTCATCCGAATCAAAATCTATGCCCAATTCCATAAACAATGAAGCTAAGTCAGTGCTGTCGGAAGTAAAGACCTGTTTACCAAAAAAATCTCTAAGAATAAGCATTTCCGCATTGTTTTGATGATTAATCGTGTAGTTACCTAAAAAACTATCTGTTGTGTTTTTAAAAGAAACTGAACCGACAATAGAATAATCAGTAAGTGAAATAATTTTACTCTGGTTATCTTCCCAATTGATGGCTTTATCTAAAGTGTCTATATTGTTACAGCCAACAAGGGCCAAGGTTGATAAAAAAACTAGTAATAGCAATAAATAACGACTATTTGAGGTTATTTTGAGTATAAAATAGTTTAAGAAATTTTTTTTACACATCATGAAAGATTCAATCATAAAAAAACTCAAGGTTATTCAGGAACAATACCATTCTATTGGAAATCAATTATCAGATGAAGTTATACAAAAAAATAATCAACTGATGATTCAGCTCTCTAAAGAGTTTTCCAAAATTGAGCCTGTAGTAAAACTATTTGAACAGTATCAAAATTTAGTTGAAGAAAAAAATAATGCGATTAGTTTAATTGACGAACAAGATGATGGCCTTCAAGAATTAGCTAAGGAAGAAATTCAAATTATAGAAAATCAACTAACAAGCATAGAAGATCAAATTACGCCGTTATTGCTCTCTAGTGATCCAAGAGATCAAAGTGATATATTTCTAGAAATTAGAGCAGGCACCGGCGGTGATGAAGCAGCAATTTTTGCTGGAGATATTTTTAGAATGTATGCCAGATATTGTGAAGAACAGAAGTGGTCTATTGAAATTTTAAACCAAAGTGAGAGTGGACAAGGTGGATTTAAGGAAATCATAGCCCGTGTAATCGGTGATAGTGTCTTCTCTAAACTTAAATTTGAATCAGGCACTCACCGTGTTCAGCGAATTCCAAAGACAGAATCTCAAGGTAGAATTCATACTTCTGCTTGTACGGTGGCTGTAATCCCAGAAGTTGATGAAGTGAATGAAATTGAAATCAATACAAATGATCTTAGAATTGACACCTATAGGGCATCTGGAGCTGGCGGCCAACATGTCAATAAAACTGACTCAGCAGTTCGATTAACACACATACCCACCGGGGTTGTTGCTGAATGCCAAGACAATAGATCACAACATAAAAATAAAGCTAAAGCCATCACATTACTTAAAGCTAGAATTTACGATATGGAGCAAAAAAAGATTGCGGATCAACAGGCAGAGGAAAGAAAGATGCTGGTGGGCAGTGGGGATAGATCTGAAAGAATAAGAACCTATAATTTTCCTCAAGGAAGAATAACGGATCATAGAATAGGCTTAACACTCTATAACTTATCTGAAATTATGGAAGGAGATCTCCATAACTTAATTGATTCTTTAGCCCAAGAAAATGCAGCAAAACAAATGTCTGAATTAGAAAATTAATATATTGAATATGGACAGCTTGACCAGTGATTTGATACTTAATGAGGCGACTGATTTTCTATCCAAGATAGTCAAAAATCCAAGATTGGAGTCAGAAGTCTTATTAGCAAAGACTCTAGATAAAGAAAGAGAGGATTTGTATACAAATAATATTCCAGTTGACGAAGCAACATATCAACATTTCAAAAACTTACTAAAACATAGACATCAAGGCAAGCCCATCGCTTACATCATCGGCACTAAAGAATTTTGGTCATTATCATTCAAAGTCAATGAGAATGTATTAATCCCTAGACCGGAAACTGAGCAGTTAGTTGAATCTTGCCTTTCACTTATGAAAGAAACGAGTAGTTACAAACTCCTAGAATTGGGCACAGGATCAGGAATAATCTCAATCGCTCTAGCTAAAGAGCATCCTAACCTTGAAATCACAGCAGTGGATATATCATCTAAAGCTTTAAAACTAGCCAATGAAAATGCACTCTCTCACAATATAAGTAATATTGTGTTTAAACAATCTAATTGGTTCGACAACATAACGGAACAAAAATTTGACTTTATTATTAGCAACCCACCCTATGTTGATAAAACTCAACTGACAAAAAAAGAAAGGGCAAATCTACAATATGAACCAGAAATAGCCCTTTTCTCAGTGGACTCTGGGAAATCAGATCTTCGTCATATCATCCACGAAAGCCACCTCTTCTTGAATCATGGAGGAACCCTAATAACAGAGCATAGTTTTGACCAAAAAGAATTTTGTCAAAATCAAATGAAAGAGACAGGGTTTACCAATATAAGAACGCTTGATGATTTGAGCTCTCACCCTAGAGTTTCAATGGGCTCAAAACTCTAATGATGGATAAACAGTTAAGATACAGCAGTCATATTAGGCTAGAGGATTTTGGAGAGCAATCACAACAAGCATTGCTTAGGAGTTCAATTCTGATGATTGGAGCCGGTGGCCTAGGTTCAATAGCCAGTCTTTACCTAACTACTTCAGGAATTGGTCAGATTACTATTGTTGATTTTGATACGATTGATGAATCTAATCTTCCTAGGCAGATATTATTTAAAGCTGATGACCTTGGGCAAAATAAAGCCTTAATTACCCAACAAAGACTCATGGAATACAATTCAGATGCTGTCATCAATTCTATTGATAAGAAGCTTTCGGAAGATGAAATGAATAATCTCATCAGTCAAATGGATATCGTTGTAGATGCAACTGATAATTTAGAATCAAGATTAATGATTAATAAGATTTGTTTTGACCTAAAAAAGCCCCTGATTGTAGGTGCTGCTATAAGATATGAAGGTCATATACTCACATTAAATAATGCAAAAGATCAAAATAGTTGTCTTAACTGTCTATACAGTTCTAGCGATGAAAATCTAGAAGATTGTGAAGGCAATGGAATCATGTCGCCAGTGGCAGGTGTTATTGGCTCTATGATGGCAAACGAATGTATTAAAACCCTGGTTGGTATTAGCAATAGTAAAGAAAATACTATTTCAATCTTTGATTTAAAAAATAATATCTATCAGAAAATTAATGTGCCTAAAAATAGTAAATGTTCAGTATGTTCTTAGAAAATCTTTGAATTTCTTTTAAATTCGTTCATTTACATTGATCTACTGATATTATCTAATTAATTATTTGACAATATTTTAACCATCAAGTCATTAACAAGTTTAGGATTTGCCTTACCTTGAGTCTTTTGCATTACCTTGCCAATTAAAAAACCAAGCACTTGTTCTTTGCCTGCTAGATATTGGTCTTTTTGTTCTTGATGTTCTTTTAACACAGTGATAACTATTTGCTCTATCTCAGTTGTGTCTGAGATTTGCTCAAGCCCTTGCTCTTTGATTAATTCATCAACGTCCATCTTGCTTTCTATGAGTTGACTAAATATATTTTTAGCAATTGTTGATGAAATTGTCCCATCATCAATTCTTTGTATTAACTGACTTAATGATTGTGCAGTAATTGATAGATTAGCTATTTCAATTTTGTCTTTATTCAAAATAGCCATGACTTCAGTTAACATCCAATTGGCTAATAGCTGAGGATTACCATTATAAGTATTAAGAGCGTCTTCAAAGTATTCAGCTAGTTCTATGTTTTTTGCTATTTCTATTGCATCAACTCGTTTAATTGATAGCGTGCTGACATAACGATCAACTTTTTTATCAAACAACTCTGGAAGTGATGCAGTTATCTTTTCTATGATTCCTTTGTCAATTTTTACAGGTAACAAATCAGGATCTGGGAAATAACGATAATCATTAGCCTCCTCTTTTGTTCTCATAGATCTAGTTTCCTTTGCATCTGAATCATATAAGCGAGTTTCTTGAACCACAGAGCCGCCCTGTTCTAAAATCTCCTTTTGGCGATCAACTTCAAAATTAATAGCGCTCTCTACGAATCTAAATGAGTTAATGTTTTTAATTTCAGCCCTAGTTCCAAGCCTAGTATTTTCTTTTGGTTTTAATGAAACATTAGCGTCACATCTAAAAGAGCCTTCCTGCATATTTCCATCTGATATTTTAAGATAGCGAACTAACTGATGTATTTTTTGCATATACAAAATCGCCTCTTTAGCTGAACTAAGTTCAGGCTCTGAAACAATCTCGAGTAAAGGGGTCCCAGCTCTATTTAAGTCTATAGCGGTAGTGTCAGAAAACTTATCATGAATTGATTTACCAGCGTCCTCTTCTAGATGAGCTCGGGTAATGCCAATTATTTTGTCTGTTCCATCATCTAGCGTAATAGCTAACTGTCCATGTGACACAATAGGTAACTCATACTGACTAATTTGATAGCCTTTGGGTAAATCTGGGTAAAAATAGTTTTTTCTGGCAAAAATTGAAAGATCCGCTATTTCAGCCTCAACTGCTAAGCCAAACTTAATCGCCATCATGACTGCTTCTTTATTTAAAACGGGTAAAACGCCTGGATAACCCAGATCAATTAATGAGGCTTGTGTATTTTGCTCTTTACCATAAACCGTAGATGCACTTGAAAATATTTTGCTATCACAAGCTAATTGCACATGAATTTCTAATCCTATGACAGTCTCCCAATGCATTTAATTATTACTCTCTGAACTCATTGATAGTTTTGGCATCATTTGATGCCAATCTGTTACTTTTTGATATTGATGAGTTAGGTTTAGTAGATCGTGCTCCTTAAAATGAGGAGCAATCAGTTGCAGCCCATACGGTAAGCCCTGAACAAAGCCGATGGGATGAGATATAGCTGGCAAACCTGCCAGATTTGATGAGATTGTATAAATATCGTTCATATACATGCTCACTGGATCATCTACTTTTTCACCCAACTTAAATGCTGACGTTTGGGTCGTTGGGCCTAATATAATATCGACTGACTCAAAAGCTCTTTCAAAATCCTGATTTATTAATTGTCTTACTTTTTGTGCCTTTAGGTAATAAGCATCATAATAACCTGCAGAAAGAACATAAGTTCCTGTTATGATTCTTCTTTTAACTTCTTCACCAAACCCAATCTGACGATTGGTTCTGTAAAATTCATCAAGATCTTCAATATTTTTCGAATGATAACCAAAACGTACTCCGTCATATCTGGCAAGATTTGAAGAACATTCAGCAGGCGCCACAACATAATAAGTCGGGACTGAATATCCAATATTGGGCAAACTAATTTCTTTAAATACAATGCCAAGTTTTTTATAGCTATCAATGCTCTCTGCAACTAAAGCTTCATAAGGACTGGCCAGACTGCCATCAAAAAATTCTTTAGGTAATCCAATAATTTTACCTTTGATATTTTCTTCAAGGTATTGACTGTACTGGGGTACAGATTCTTCGACAGATGTAGAATCTAGAGGGTCAAACCCAGCCATAGACTCCAAAAAAATAGCAGTGTCTTCTGCCGAAAGGGCTAGAATTCCTGCTTGGTCAAGACTTGAAGCAAAAGCAACCATACCGTATCTAGAGCAACGACCATAGGTTGGTTTAAGCCCTGTGATCCCTGTAAAAGCAGCTGGTTGACGGATTGAGCCTCCTGTATCTGTGCCTAACGCAATTGGTGCTAGACCAGCTGCAACTGCAGCAGCTGAGCCCCCCGAAGAACCCCCAGGGGTCCTCTCTCTATCCCAAGGATTATGAACTGAACCAAAATAACTGGTTTCATTTGAAGAACCCATGGCAAATTCATCCATATTGGTTTTCCCCAATAATACAGCGCCTTGTTGTTTGAGATTTTTTATCACTGTTGCATCATAAGGTGGTATAAAATTCTCAAGCATTTTTGAACCACAAGTGGTTCTTATGCCTTGAGTACAAAAAATATCTTTTGCTGCATAAGGTATCCCTGTAAGTGCTGCATCACTTAGTGATTCCTGATTCTTATCATCAGTTATGTATTCAACATTGGGTTCAACATCACTTGTAATGAAAGCATTGAACGATTGATCATAATCAGTGATTCTGGAACTATATAAATCAAATAGTTCAGCCGCGTTAATTTGCTTATCTGAAAGCATATTTTGAATAGCTTTTACGGTAAATCTTTCCATAGAATCAATTTGATTTCTTTCTGTATTTATTCAATCACTTTGGGTACTTTGTAGAATCCTTCTTCTGCGCTTAATGAATTCTTTTGGTAAATATCACGATCATTGGTATCAATTACTTTGTCTTCTCGTAACCTCTGATGCATATCCAAAGGATGAGCCATGGGTATAATTTCATCAGTATCTGCGGATTGAAGTTGCTCTATCATTTCCAATATATCTGTCATTTGTTGAAGATAAATTGGAATTTCATCATCATCTAAATTGAGTTTAGACAACCCACAAAGATGCTCGATATCAGATTTAGTAATGGCCATTAATTAAATTTATTAAAAAAGTATTAAGTTATGATAACTTCCAGTTGCTCAAAATCCTACACGTTGTTAGAGTATTATTTCTAGCTTACTTTTTTTGAAACAACTAAACAGTGATTAAGAACATTATAGGTTATTTCTCTAATGATCTTTCAATAGATCTGGGGACCGCAAATACATTGGTATATGCCAGTGGTAAAGGCGTTGTTTTAAATGAACCTTCGGTGGTTGCACTGAGAAGTGAAAATGGCAAACCAACAAAAACTGTTGTTGCTGTTGGCACTGATGCTAAAGCTATGCTGGGCAGAACTCCAGGGAGTATTGAAGCCATTAGACCACTTAAAGACGGTGTCATTGCAGACTTCATAGTCACTGAAGCCATGTTGCAAGCGTTTATTAAAAAGGCTCATGGTTCTCGATATTTCAGACCCAACCCAAGAGTTTTAGTGTGCGTCCCTTATGGGTCAACACAAGTTGAAAGAAGAGCTATCAGAGAATCTGCAGAAGGAGCTGGGGCTAGAAAAGTTTTTTTAATTGAAGAACCCATGGCGGCTGCAATCGGAGCAGGCCTTCCAGTCCATGAGGCAAGAGGATCCATGGTCGTTGACATTGGCGGTGGAACATCTGAAATAGCCGTCTTGTCTCTCAATGGAATTGTTTATGGAAACTCTGTCAAAATCGGTGGCGATACTTTTGATGAGTCAATTATCAATTTTATAAGAAGAAATTATGGAATTTTAATTGGTGAAGCAACAGCAGAAAGAATTAAACATGAAATTGGGAGCGCATACCCTGGTGATTCGGTAAGTGAAATCTCAGTAAAAGGAAGAAACTTGTCAGAAGGCGTGCCGCGAACCTTTACACTGAACAGCAATGAAATACTTGAATCACTACAAGAACCTCTGCAATCCATAGCCAATTCTCTTAAATCAGCTCTAGAGCAAACACCACCAGAATTAGGGTCAGACATTGCTGAAAGAGGTATTGTTCTTACTGGGGGTGGAGCACTGCTTAATAATATAGATAAACTGTTAGCAGAAGAAACAGGTTTACCTGTGTTGCTTGCAGACAATCCTTTAACCTGTGTTGCCAGAGGTGGTGGTAAAATTATTGAAATCCTTGATAAACAGGGTACTGACTTTTTTGAATTGAATTGATTGCCTAGAGAATCAATAATAACGGATGAGTTAAAACATGCCGTTACATCCACAACAAAGAATCAATAGATTTGAAAAAAACTTCTCTGCTTATCGTCTGATAATTGTTGTCATTATATCTTGCGTTTTGATGTACCAGGATTATCAGAAAAATTATCTCTCTGTTTTGAGAGTTTACCTTTCAGCATCATTCTATCCAGTACAGTATCTAATCAATCTACCCAATAATTTTATACAAAAATTAAATATAAATTTCTCTGAACGCGAGAAGCTTCTGCAAGAGAATAAATCCTTAAAAAAAGATAATTTTGAGCTTAGATCAAAAATTCAACAGGTCTATAAACTAGAATCTGAAAATAAAAGACTCTATGATCTTCTGGGTTCACAGCCGAACAGAGATAACAGCTTGATTTTTGCAGATATTGTTGCCGTCAGTCCTATAGCTGAAAAGCATCAAATAATAATCAATAAAGGGAGTAGAGATGATGTCGTCATTGGTTCAGCAGTGGCTGATAGCAATGGGATCTTGGGTCATATAATCCGTGATCAAATCTTTGGATCAGAAGTGTTATTGATCAGTGATCGTGAACACGCTATTCCTGTAGAAATTGTCAGAACCAATCTTAGAAGTATTGCTGTGGGTACGGGTAATTACAATCAACTCAGAATCAATACATTACCAACTAACACAGATATTAAAAAAGGAGATATCCTCATCACCTCTGGTTTAGGTGGTCGATACCCTGAAGGTTTCCCAGTTGGAACAGTAACAGATGTTATTAATAATCCAGGAGAATCATTTCTAGAAATTAATGTCACACCTTTTGGTAATTTGAAAACTGTTAATGAAATTTGGGTAATCCAACCAATAGAGGGTCGCTGATGAACCATCAACTGAGAAGCTTATTCTTTATTTGGTCAATGATTTTGTTGTCGATTATATTAATGGTCATACCTGTGCCTGATGTTATAGAACAATATAGGCTTCCATGGTTAAAGATGACGGTAATATTCTTCTCAATATTTAATATTTCATTGATTGGAATAATCTCAGTCTGGTTTTCTGGATTAATTCTAGACATTATGACTGGAGGGCTAATGGGGGAGAATGCTTTAATTCTGGCTGTCCTCTCTTATCTTTCTTATCGTTTTAGGTTTCAGGTTAGAGTTTATCCAATGTGGCAGATTATGATTGTTGTTTTAATATTATTGTCCTTGGGTGAGCTTATTGCTCTATGGATTCATGGCGTAAGTGGCAATATGTTTTTCAATATTTATGATTGGATCAATGTTGGTATTGCCGTCGTTGTTTGGCCAATATTTATGAGGGGTCTTGAAAAAATGCAATCCTCTTTCCTAGAATAACAATAATTATGGCATTTAAATCTCCCAATACCCAAGAAGCAGAAAAAGAAGTCTTTCTTTCTAGAATGCTATTTTGCTCGATAGCTATATTGGTTCTGGCAACAATTATTATTACGCGTCTATTCTTTTTAATGGTGATAGAGTCTGATCAATATAAACTAAGGTCCTTAAATAACACAATAAGGACGCAATCACTCCCAGCATCAAGAGGGTTAATTTATGATAGAAATAAAAACGTTTTAGCTAGTAATCAACCGATCTTTCAGTTGGAAATGATTCCTGAACAAGTTCTTGATATAAGTGGATCACTGGAACAACTAGCAGACTTGAATCTTATTAATAAAAGTAATATTGAAACCATCAAGCAAAGGATCAATAGAAATCTACAATTTAAAAGCGTTGTCTTAAGAAGAAGTCTAAGTGAAACAGAAGTCGCTGTGTTCGCAAATAATCGGATTAATTTTAAAGGCATTGATATCAAGTCCAGATTATCTAGGCATTACCCCCAAGGTGAAATATTCTCACATGCCCTAGGATATGTAGGATCTATATCAAGTGGAGATTATTCTAGGTTCGACCCTAGTTTTTATACTGGTAAAGAGCAAATTGGGAAAACATCAATTGAGAGAAATTATGAGCCCTATCTAAGAGGCAAACCAGGCACTCAAAAACTCTTAGTTAATGTTAGGGGTAGAATAATGGAAAGTATTGATCAGAATCCATTTCTACCGGGTAATAATCTTGTATTAACGATTGATAGTGCACTCCAAGAAACTGCTTTTAAGGCCATGGGTAAGCAAAAAGGGGCCGTGGTTATCCTAGATGCTACAAATGGAGAAATACTAGTGATGTTAAGTACCCCAAGTTTTGATCCAAATAAATTAAGCATTGGATTGACCCAAAAAGAATTTAATACGCTTAGCAAAAACAAAAATAAACCATTATTTAATAGGGCTATAGCAGGTCAATACCCGCCTGGTTCAATCATTAAACCTATGATTGCATTGGGTGCACTTGAAATGGGAATTATCGATCCAGATGTTTATATGCCATGTGAAGGTAGGTTTTTTCTTCCAAATTACTCTCGCCCATTCAATGATTGGTCAGTACATGGCTCAGTAAATGTTGTGAGAGCTATTCAAGCATCATGTGATGTTTACTTTTATGAAATAGCAACTGAAATGGGGATTGATAAAATGAGTCATTTCTTAAAACAATTCAATTTGGGTGCACCTACTCAAGTTGATATTGGCTCTGAAAAAAATGGTGTGATGCCAAATAAAGAATGGAAAAGAAATAATTTTACTTCTAGAGAAAATCAAAGTTGGTATGAAGGTGAAACTGTAATTGCTGGGATAGGTCAAGGTTATATGCTAGCTACACCTCTTCAGTTAGCTTTAGCAACAGCCATTATTGCGAATAAGGGTAAAGCCCATAAGCCTCATATATTAAAAGCAATTGAATTCACTAACAGTGGGGAAATTCAGTTGCTAGAATCAGAAAGTATCAATTATTTCAATAGTATTGATGATAAAAATTGGGACCTCATTCATGAAGGCATGAAGGCAGTGGTTAATGAAAGAAGAGGTACTGCATATGGTATTTTCCCAGATAATTCACCAATTGCAGGAAAAACAGGTAGCTCTCAAGTTTTTAGCATTGATAAGAGGAGTGACGATGAAGTTCCAGAAGAGCTTAGAGATCATGGTCTATTCATCGGCTTTGCTCCCATCGATAAACCGGAAATCATCGTTTCTATTATTGTTGAGAATGGCGGCGGAGGAAGAATAGCTGCTGCTCCAGTTGCTGAGAAAATTTTCACTTCATATTTGGAAGGTACCAAAATAAATAATGCAAACTAACCAATTTCAATTAAAAACTGGAAATATACTTGCCGATAGAGCACACATTGATATGCCTCTACTTTCAGCTTTTTTTATTATCTTTCTAATTAGCGGTATTGCCATATTCAGTGCCTCAAATGGTAATAGTGATTTTGTTATTGATCACAGTATCAGTATCGCTATCTCTATTGTGGCCATGACCATCGCTGCTCAGTTAAGCCCAATGTCTTATGAAAGAATAGCTCCTTGGCTCTATTTTCTATGCTTAATGCTTTTAATTATGGTTTTAATATTTGGAGAAACAAGAAATAATGCCACGAGATGGCTGAATCTTGGTATCACCTTTCAGCCTTCTGAATTGATGAAAATAGCAATGCCCTTAATGATAGCTCGTTACATAGCAACTGGAACTTTGCCACCAACAAACATTTCTATTTTCACTTCCTTACTAATTGTTCTTTTACCAACCGCTATGATTTTATTACAACCAGATCTAGGCACTTCTATTCTAATTGCTTTCTCTGGCTTAGTGATTGTGTTCTTATCAGGCATAAAAAAAAGGTACTTATTCACCGGTCTGCTCTTCTTTATAGCGAGCCTTCCTTTTATCTGGAAAAATATCCATCCCTTTCAGCAAAAACGAGTATTAACTTTTCTAGATCCTGAACAAGATCCCTTAGGTGCAGGCTATCATATTATTCAGTCAAAAATTGCAATTGGCTCAGGCGGTCTATTTGGAAAGGGGTGGATGAATGGAACACAAGGACAACTTGATTTTCTGCCTGAGCGAACGACAGACTTTGTTTTCTCTATACTGGCTGAGGAATTTGGATTAGTAGGAGTGATAGTTATTGTCATGGTCTATTTATTTATCGTTGGGCGAGGTTTATTAATAGCTATCAACTCACAAGATCTTTTTTCTAGGTTAGTTGCGTCAAGCATCAGTCTGACATTCTTTATTTATGTTTTTGTCAATATGGGGATGACCACTGGTATTCTTCCTGTTGTAGGAGTGCCCTTACCACTAATAAGCAAAGGGGGAACATCGAGTGTAACTTTAATGATCGGCTTAGGTATACTGATGTCAATCAGAACACATAAACGACTGATATCAAAATGAATTTAAACCACAACATTGCTATATCGTTTATCTTATTGATCTGTATCTCAGCTACTCCTGTGTATCCAAAAAATATTGATACATCTAATGAAAATATACGTTTAGGCAAATCTTCACTGATGGATGAATTAATCAATGATCATGGATTTGATGAACAATATATAAGAGCCATTTTTAAAGACATAAAGTTCATGCCTGAATTAATCGATGCTATTTCTAGACCCGCTGAAAAAACCAAAACTTGGGATGAATATCGTGGAATTTTCCTCACTCCTAAAAGAATAGCCGCAGGCGTTGTTTTTGCTAAACAGCATAAAGATCTGATAAATAGAGTTGAGAAAGAAACAGGGGTTCCTGCAAAAATATTACTAGGAATTTTAGGGGTTGAAACTTCTTTTGGTAATATACAAGGTCGGTATAAAGTGATTAATTCCTTATATACGCTTGCAGTTGGTTACCCACCTAGAAGCAGATTCTTTAGAGAGGAATTAATTAATTTATTCTATTTATGTAGAGAGCAAGATCTATCAATCACAGAAATTAAAGGATCCTATGCGGGAGCAATGGGTGCACCACAATTTATTGCATCAAGTTATAGAGCCTATGCAGTTGATGGTGATGGTGATGGTAAAATTAATTTGTTTGAGTCTTGGGAAGATATCTTGATGAGCATAGGTAATTATCTGAAAGAAAATGGTTGGGAAGAGTCTAAAAATATTATCAATAGAATACAAATTGATAATAAACAAATGGAAGAACTTGCCTCTAAAACTGTTACGCCAAAAAGCACTGTTGCTGATCTAACTGCTGCAGGTATTCAGCTTAATCCTTCATTAGAACTAACTGAGAAAGCACAAGTCATTTACCTTGAAGGATTAAATAGTGATGAAGAGGCAGTGATTGGTTTACATAACTTTTATGTGATAACCACTTACAATAGAAATGTCATGTATGCCCTAGCTGTTTTAGAATTGGGTGAATCTATCGAAGGTTTGGTAACTATTGATGCACTTTTATTTAATTAAAGAAAATCTAACATTGCTGATATTGATCTCCTTGATTTCAAGTTGTGCTCTACAAAACAATGAACCCAGACCAACGCTCAGCACCAAAGAAGTTGCCAGGATATTAAATGATGGCTGCACCATTAACCGAGACCGTAAAGAACGATATAAAATTAATGGAAAACGCTACAAAACCTTATCCTCCAGTAGAGGCTTCAAACAAAGAGGAGTGGCCTCTTGGTATGGATCAGATTTTAATGGGAAGTTAACTGCTTGTGGAGAACGATATAACATGTATAAATACACAGCTGCTCATAAAACATTACCACTACCAACTTATTTGAATGTCCAAAATCTAAGTAATGGCAAATCAGTAATTGTAAAAGTGAATGATAGAGGTCCTTTTATTGATAAGCGAATTATTGATCTATCGTATGCTGCTGCTAAAAAAATCAATATGCTTACAGAAGGTACAACCTTTGTTAAAATTACTGCTGTCTCAGAACAAGTTGCAGCCCAAGCGATGAAGAAAAATGATCGTGGTATCTTTTCAAGTAACCTATTTGAAAAGATTGTGCTCCTTAATAAGAATAAAATTGTCTTGCAAATAGGTGCCTTTACTGAAGAAAAAGGGGCGAGAGAATTAAAGAAAAAGGTTGAAAAACTAGGGGTTAATTCTGTTTTTATTACCAAGATAAGGTCCGGAAGAACAACCTATTATCGAGTAAGAATAGGTCCAATTAAAACATTGGAAAGTTATGAGAGAGTGATTTCTAAACTTACTTCCTTATCACTTGATATTAATATAATCTCTGAGTAAGTCTTTCTTTATGACTTACCTATGTTAAAAAATATATGTTATGGTGCGTAGAAATTATGGATGAAGATAACTTAAAAAAAACTGATTATATAATCAATATAAGTGCTCTTTTTATAGTGCTTTTTTATTTCTTTATACCCAAAGTTAATGCCATTGTAATTGTACCTAAAGCACCTAATATTGATGTAGTTAGTTATGTTTTATTAGATGCTGAAACTGGCTCTATTATTGCAAAACTTGAAGAAACTAAACCAGTTAAGCCTGCCAGTATTACTAAACTAATGACTGCCTATACAGCTTTTCATGCCTTAAAAGAAGGACAAGTTTCCTTGGATGATCCTGTGAAGATCAGTAAGAATGCCTCTTCAATTGGTGGATCAACAATGTTTCTTAATCCGTATATGGATGTAACGATCGAAGACCTTATTCAAGGTATGATCATTGTCTCAGGTAATGACGCGAGTGTTGCTTTAGCTGAACATCTTGCTGGTAGCGAAGATACTTTTGCAGAATATATGAATATGTATGCTGAAGCACTTGGACTAAAAAATAGTAACTACACTAATGCATCAGGTCTAGATGATGAAGAACACTATTCTTCAGCACTGGATATGGCTTTGCTTGCGTCACAAATTATTAAGGAATTTCCTGAATATTTTCATTTGTATTCAGAACGATCTTATTCCTTCGACCAAGCTGTTGATCCCACAACAAAACAGCCAATCTTACAGTATAACCGTAATAAATTACTAAGAAGAGATGAAAGCATTGACGGCATGAAAACTGGTTATACACAATCAGCTGGTTACTGTTTAGTTGCAACAGCTAAGAAAAATAAAATGCGATTTATAGCGGTTGTTACTGGTGCGAAAAGTGCAGACGATAGAAATAATTCTGCCTATGCACTACTGAATTATGGCTTTAGATTTTTTGAGAATAAGAAATTAGTAGATAATTCAGTCTCTTATGGTGAAGCTAAAGTCTGGAAAGGTGTTGAAGATAGTGTTGGTCTAGTAGCTCATCAAGAAATTAAAAAAACTATAAGTAAAGGAACCTTCAAAGAAATTCAAAGCAAAATAGAAATTTTTGAACCGTTAATTGCACCGTTAGATTCAGACAAGCCTATTGGTAAGTTATCAATGATTTATAATGACAAGGTTTTAGCTGAGACGCCCTTATATGCTGAAAAGAATATTAAAGAAGATAGTCTTTGGGGTTGGCTATATGACAGTGTTCTTTTATATTTGAATAAACCAGAAAACTGAAAGAATTAAAACAACCCATCCTCTTTAAAAATCTAGGTTGCACAAACTACAGCAACACTTTGATGGACATGCAACAATTTACCTCTGGAAGAAACCAACAAACTCAAGATGAAATCTGGTTCCTTGAACATGAACCTGTTTTTACTTATGGCATAAGCTCTGAAAAAGATGAGATATTATCAGAAAATTCTATTCCTATGGTTACAACTGATCGCGGTGGAAAAGTAACTTATCATGGCCCAGGCCAACTGGTTATTTATGCATTAATGGATTTAAAAAAACGATCATTGAAGCCTAGAATATTTATCAAAGCTTTCTATCAGGCTATATTTGAGAGTGTTCTCAAATACCAAACAAATATAAAACTAATTGATTCTGATCCAGGGATCTATTATGACGAGAAGAAATTAGTTAGCTTTGGTCTCAAAATCAATAAAAGAGGCACCTATCATGGGGCATCAATTAATGTTTCGATGAACATGGACCCTTGGAATGAGATAACCATTTGTGGAAATAAGGAAACACAAGCCATTGATCTCGAACATCTTGGATGCAATGTGTCACTAGAGAAACTCAGAGAAGAAATTAAAATTAATTTATCAACAAGATTTGAGTAACTAGATTGTCTTAAGTCTGTTAAAACCAGACTCTAGATCGCCAATTAAGTCACTAACATCTTCTAACCCTATGTGCAGTCTCAAAATATTATTTTGTAATTGATCTAAACCTGAGACTCTTTCTTTTTGTAATTTACAAGGTGTCATCAAAGACTCAAAACCACCCCAACTATAACCCATAGCAAATAGCTCCATATTGTCCAACATAATAGCCAATTGGTTATCAGTATATTTTTTATCCAAAACAATGCTCATTAAGCTACCTCCACCTGTGAAGTATTTTTTCCAATTATTATGTGAGGAAGAAGAACTCAAAGGTGGGTAGAGAACTTCCTGAACAATCTCTTGTTCTTCTAACCAATTGGCTACTTCATTTGCACTTTTGAACTGGCTCTGCATCCTAACAGACATTGTTCTGAGTCCCCTAAGGCCAAGGTAACATGCATCTGGTTCAGCTGCTATCCCTTGATTTCTAGATGAATTCTTTACAGATTGATAAGTGTTTTCAGTACATGCTACAAGACCAAGCATGGCATCTGAGTGTCCTACCACATATTTAGTTGCAGCCTGTATTTCTATGTCTATATCATGCTCAAGGGGTCTAAAGTAAAGAGGTCCAGCCCATGTATTATCAAAGATAATTATGATTTCTGTACCCAATTCTTGACTCTTATTTCTGATACTCTCAACTAAAATATCAATATCAGGTATTTCAAACGTATTGGAACTCGGGGCCTCTAAATAGACCAGCTTTGTTTCAGGTAAAATTAAATCAGAAATTTCCCTGCCTATTGATGGGGATATGAATTTAGTCTTTACTCCAAAAGGCTCTAGATGTTTTATGAAGAGTTCTGCCGCTGGTTCATAAGCACCCTCAGTCACCAAAGCATGACTCCCTTGTTCTACAAAAGCACTGACAGCAATATTAATTGCTGACATACCGGAATTGGTTGCTACTGAGCGATAAGCACCCGTTAGTTCTGAGTAAGCTTCTTCTAAAGCAAGGCTATTAGGGGAGCCTAATCTTCCATATCTAAAACTACTGTATTCATGATCCCAAGTTTTATATTCCTCTAAAGTGTCAAATAACACTGTGGATGATCGATATGGAGGTATATTTACAGCACCATTAGCATATGATTTATTTCTTCCTGCATGCACTAGGGAAGTTGCAGACTTCATTTTCTTCTTTTTATTCATATTAGCTTTTGCCAAATTTATTATGAGCTCTATTTAATCTTTCGATAGTCCCAACATCAAGCCACTCACCTAAAAATAATTCACCTGAAATGAGATTATGTTTAATGTTATCCCTTAAAATATCAACCAATGATGAAGGCCTTTTAATGGTTTCATCAAACATTCTACAGGAAAGAAAACTGATTCCACTAAAGGTATGCATCTCAATAGATTCATTGAGTACTTGATCTGACCTTAATCCAAAATCACCAGCGGAATTATGGTCTGGATTTGGCACTAAGATAAGGTGGCCTACCCTATTATTGATAAGAGAAATATTGGGTAAACTAAAGTTAGTAATAATATCTGAATTGACTAACCAGAAATTTTCATTTGATAACAGCCTATGATCTATAGCATTGTATACTGCTCCAGCTGTTCCTAGGGGCTTTGAACCCTCATAAAGATAGTGAAGTGTTAACCCTTCTAATTGGATATTAGCAATAAAGGATTCAATCTTGTCTCCTAACCATGACCCATTAACAATAATCTCTCTAATGCCTGATTGATATAAAAGATTTATGTTTCTTTCCAATAAAGCCTGCTGCCCTATTTTAACCAATGGTTTAGGTGTATTTTTGGTTATTGGCATTAACCTTAATCCCCTTCCTGCAGATAAAATCATGGCCTTCATTGCAAATTATAAAATCGTATAAATTCACTTAGTGGCTGAAGAAAATCATAGCGAGCTGAGACCTTACCCAAATAAGAAAAAGTCCTTGGTATGTCTTTAATATAATTGTTTTTGTGGTCCCGATGTTTAAGTCTTGAGAATATACCAATTGCTTTGAGGTGTCTCTGAACTCCCATTAGGTCAAAATCGATCTTAAAACACTCGAATGAACAGTCAATTAATTTGTGAGAAGACAATTGCTGATAATACTCTGAGAGCCAATAATCAATCTGTTTATCTGAGAACTTGTAATAACAATCCCTTAATAGAGAAACACAATCATAGGTGATAGGGCCTTCAACAGCATCTTGGAAGTCAATTATGCCTAATTGACCTGTGTCGGAGACAATGATATTCCTTGAATGGTAATCTCGATGAACAAAAACCTGCTTTTGTCCTAAAGCTCTTGACGACAAATTATTGAAGAGTTCTTTAAAGTTAAACTCATTTAGAGTCTTAGTATCAACTGCCAACTCTTTTCTACAATACCATTCAGAGAATAAGTTCATTTCACTATGTAATAACTCTGAATTATATTTTGGCAATTGCTCTTGAAAAGCCATGCCCTGTGTTTGTATAGAAAAAAGTATATTAATAGCTTCGCCATAAAACTGATTGAGTTTTTTAGGGGTGGATATGTTTTTATCTAACAATGTCTGCTGACCAAGGTCACTTAAAAGAAGAAGTCCTGCCTGTAAATCTTTTTTTATAATCCTCGGGGACGGTATACCCATTTTTAGAAGCATTCCTGAAATCATAACAAATTGTTCGTTATCTTCTTTCTCAGGAGGTGAATCCATTAGAATATAGCTCTTTTTTTTATTGTCATATACGCGGGAGAAACTTCTAAAACTAGCATCCGAATTAACTGGTTTAATTGAGCGTATTGATGAATCAATACTTTGACCCACCCAGGCTTCTATAAGTTTATGCCTTTCTTTTGAATCCATATGAAAAAATTTAATTTAAAAATTTAATATTACATGATAATAAAAACTATTAACCCAGAAAGGTCGGGAAAATATTAGTAGATCATATAGAATTACTAGAATATTTCTTATTCAAAATATAGACCATGAAATTTTCGAGGCTGAATTTTTTTATTATCATAGCTTTTTTTGCTACTCCTATTAAATCTGATGAGATCATCAATGCTTGCTTAGCTCCAGAAATAGATAAAGCCTCATCTTTATTTGATATTAGTCAAATATGGAATATTCAAACGGGTCAAATAGAAGGTCAAAGCGGAGAAGAAATAAAGATAAGGGATAAAATTAAAATTGTTTCAGGTGATAATAAAATCACGGCAGGTGAAGTGGCTTACAGTGAAGCAGGAGGAACGATCCGAGTCAATAAAGGATTAGTTCTTGAAAATAAAAAACTCTATGTCTTTGCAGAAAATGCTGTTATTGAAACAAAAGATAATAGTGCTGTAATTAATAATACGGAATACCAATTTTTAAGCCCCCAAGCTAGGGGCAAAGCTGATGAGATAAAAATTAATCCCAATACAAGTTATAAACTTACCAATGCAACTTACACGACGTGTAATCCGATTGATAATTCTTGGCAACTAGAAGCAGGAGAGATTCAAATACTGGATGATCAAGGTATTGCCAAAAACTTAATCTTGAGAGTCAACAATACACCTGTGCTTTACTTGCCTTATCTTTCGTTTCCAACATCCAAAGAAAGAAAATCAGGCATACTGATTCCTAATTTTGGATCCTCTTCGAAAAAAGGGGTTGAAATTAATATTCCTTATTATTGGAATATCTCTCCTAATGTGGATCTCATCACATCCTTTAATTGGATGGATAAAAGGGGCCTACAGTTGGAAAATACATTTCGTTTTCTTACTGCAAAACAGCAAGGAGAAATCCAAGTCAATCTTCTTCCTGATGATAAGACTACGAATGAAAACAGAGAATATATAAATTATAACCAATTTTTGAACTTGAGTTCTCACTGGAGAGTTAATATAGAAGGAGAATACACTTCTGATAATCAATATTTTGAGGACTTAACTGGCAATATCAATTCAACAAGTAAGACCCATCTATTCAGAACAATTCATCTACAAGGGTTCTCAGAACATTGGCATATGAAGATGGGGATGGATAATTTCCAAATTTTAGATGAATCCATTACCCCAGAAAATCGGCCACATAAAATCTTACCTTATATTAATTTTAATGGGCATTGGAATGATCCAAACATGGGGGTAATGTTTGGTGTCAATGCTGAGGTTGCTAATTTTGACAGCACGATCAACACTTCTGGTACACGATTTCATTTGATGCCGAACATTTCTAGAACATTTAACCTTGATGGTATTAAGGTTAAGCCAGAAGTTGAAGTTGATTTAACTTCATACGATCTGGATGAAGTGTCGGGTAATATAGAAGCATCGCCTAATAGAGTGGTTCCTATATATAGCTTAGACATCCAAGCATTGCTTGCAAAGAGTTGGAATGATGGGGAATTCACTCAAACATTGGAACCAAGAATACTGGGTGTGTATATACCCTTTAAAGAACAAAATGATTTCCCAGTCTTTGATTCCATTCTTCCTGATCGTAATGCTCTAGAGTTATTTAGGAAAAACAGATATTTAGGTCAAGACAGAGTTGGTGATACCTCAAAATTGAGTTATGGAATAACATCTAAAATATATAATGAGAGCTCTGAAATCTTTAGTTTTACTTTTGGTCAAACTCGATATTTTAAAGATCGAAGAATCAGCTTGCCGGGTGAACTAACATCTGATCAGGATTCTTCAGCCTATTTAACAAATATGCAGTGGACCATTAATCCAAAATGGAGAGTGCAACTTGGTCATGTATGGGACTCAGAGAATAATCAATCCATGAAGACTCAATTTGGGTTTCGTTATCAGCCCGAAGGATCAAAAATAATTAACTTTTCTTATCGTTATCGGAGAAATAATATCAAACAAATAGATACTTCTTTCTCTTGGCCAATAAGAAATCAATGGAATATTGTTGGTCGTTACAATTACTCAATTGAAGATAGGAAATCGCTAGAACACTTCCTCGGGGTTGAGTATGAAACTTGCTGTTGGGGCATACGTGCCATTTCTCGCAAGCACTTAATGTATCGTAACGGAGAGAGTGATACCTCTTTTTCAATTCAATTCATTTTTAAAGGCTTAGGAGAAATAGGAATGCCTATAGAAAACCTTCTGGAAGATGGAATATTGGGCTATGATGTGTCATAAATTTAAGGTCATATGAAAAGAAGTCTAAAAATTATAGCTTATAGCCTTGTGCTGATGTCATCTCTTGCTGTTCCACAAACTAGGGATCTTGGTGGAGCAGGTGAATTTATTGATAGTATCGCTGCAATTGTTAATGATGGGGTTGTTTTGAGAAGCGAGGTTGAAACTCAACTCGTATTAATCATGGCTACTTTAGAACAACAAGGAGGCCAAATTCCACCTATTAACACTATTAGAGAAGAAGTATTAGAGCGATTAATTATTCAACGGGTTCAACTCCAAAGGGCTGATCGATATGGGATCAGAGTCTCAGATGAAGCTTTAAATGCTGCTATAGCTAATGTGGCTAGAAACAATGAGGTTAGTTTTGAAGAATTTCCAAAAATTTTGGATAAAGAAGGTATTAGTTATAACGACTATCGTAATGAATTAAGGCAACAGATAACCATTGAACAACTTCGTCAAAGAGAGGTGATTTCAAGAATAGCTGTTTCCGAGAGTGAATTAGATAGTTTCCTTGTCTTCCAGAAAGATGCCGACAGACTCAATTATGAATATGATTTATCACATATTCTAATACCCGTAAGCTCAAGAGCTGGAGACGGTGAAATTAATAATAAACTAGATTTAATTAATGAATTGTATGAAGAAATTATTGGTGGCAAGAATTTTGAGGATATTGCAATAGAATTCTCCAAAGGTCAACAGGCACTATCTGGGGGTCAGTTGGGTTGGATGAAAGGTGAACAATTACCTGATATTTTTGTGCAAGTAGCAAGCGAATTAAAAAATGGAGAATTAAGCTTTCCATTTGAAACCTCTAGTGGCTTTCATCTCATTAAATTAAATGCAATAAAAGGTAATGAGCCAATTTTGGAAGAACAAATTAAAGTTCGCCATATCTTAATCAAGACTAATGAAGTGCTGGATGATTCAGCTGCAGAAGAAAAATTAAAAACTATAAGACAACAAATTATTGATGAGGGTAATTTTGGTGCAGTTGCTGCTGCCGTTTCCGAAGATACTGGGTCTGCTCAAGAAGGGGGCGATATGGGATGGGCAGCACGTGGTTTCTTTGTGCCTGAATTTGAAGAAATTGCTTACTCATTAGAAGACAATGAGATTAGCCAACCATTTCGTACGCGTTATGGCTGGCATATCATAGAATACATGGGCAAGAGAATTTTTGATAACACAGAAGAAATTCAAAAAAGAAAGGCCATCTCCTCTATTCGAAACTCAAAATTATCCAGCGAAATAGAAATTTGGGCGCGCGAACTGCGTGATGAAGCATTTGTTGAAAAACTACCCTATAACTAATATCAAATTGCTTTCTCAAAAATGAACAAACCTTTTGTCGTAACTACAGGGGAACCAGCCGGAATTGGTCCTGATATCTCTCTGTCAATTGCTGGCCGAGATGATGCTTCTGATTTTGTTGTGTTTGGTAATTTAAACTTACTCGAAGAGAGAGCTCGTGCTCTGAATCTGAAGTTATCATTTATAGAATATGAACCTCAATCACTACCAATCATTTTAAAGAAAAATCAATTATTGGTTCAAGATTTTAGTCTCATTAAAGAAGTCAAATGTGGTGATTTAAATGAAGCCAACAGCCCGTATGTGATTCAAATGATAAAAGAAGCCACTAACGGCTGCCTTAACAGAGATTTTGCTGGTCTTATCACAGGTCCTGTCAGTAAAGAAGTAATTGCAAACAGTGGTTTTGATTTCAAAGGTCATACTGAATATATTGGTAGCTTATGTAAAACATCACCTGTGATGTCCTTTATATCAAATGATATGAAACTGGCACTAGCAACAACTCATGTTAGCTTAGGAGAAGTGCCCTCGCTAATTACTCAAGATTTGCTTATGAATATCTGTGAAATTATTTCCTTTGACCTTAATCAGTTTTTCGGTATATCAGAACCTCGTATTGCCATATTAGGACTCAATCCACATGCAGGTGAAAATGGACTACTTGGTAATGAAGAAATACAGACGATAATTCCAGCAATTGAATCAATGCAAAATAAGGGTTTGAATATATTTGGTCCTTATGCTGCTGACACTGCTCTATTACAAAACAATGATATGGATATAATTGTCAGTCTTTATCATGATCAAACTCTACCTCTTTTTAAGTATTCATACCCACATCTTGCTGCTAATGTAACCATGGGCCTTGGTATTATTAGAACATCAGTGGATCATGGTATTGCCCTTGAACAAGCAGGTAGAAAAAATGCAAATAACCAGAGTCTAAACTTTGCAATGGATACAGCAAAAAAAATGTCTGCTTATCATGTCAAAAATAAAAGTAACTAACGCACGCAAACGATTCAGTCAAAATTTCTTGCATGACAAGAATATTATCAACAAGATTATTAATGCAATCAACCCAAAACTTAGCGATCATATTCTTGAAATTGGGCCGGGCCATGGAGCATTAACCTATGCTTTATTAGACAAAGTAAATTTTATAGAAGTTATTGAAATAGATAGAGATTTAGCAAAATTAATGATTGAAGATGAGCGGTCTGATAAAATTTTATTGCATCAGACAGATGCATTGAAATATGACTTTAGCTCTAGCTATAATAATAAAAAAATTAGGTTGGTTGGCAACTTACCCTATCATATTTCAACACCTCTAATTTTTCATATCATCAAATATAATCAGTGCTTCTCTGATCTGCATCTTATGCTTCAAAAGGAAGTAGCAGAGCGAGTAGTTAGTCAACCTAATTCTAAAATATATGGTCGATTGTCAATTGCGATTCAGGCTCGCTGTACAGTTGAAAAATGTTTTGATATAAAACCAAATGCCTTTTATCCTGCCCCAAAAGTAATGTCTTCTATCATTAAACTTATACCAAAAACACCGCTTGAAGAACAAATTGATATTGAGCTTAACCAAATCCTTATTGCTGCTTTTAACCAACGCAGAAAAAAAATAATTAACTCCTTAAAAGGTCTGTTGACAATCGATCAAATTAAGGAAGCAAATATCGACCCTGAAAGCAGACCTGAAAATTTAACTGTTAATGATTTTCTTAACTTATCAAAAGTTAGGAACCATTGAATGAGCACATACGCTATCGGTGATGTTCAAGGTTGCTTCGATGAACTCATCTTATTGCTGGAAAAGATTAGTTTTAATGCCGCCATTGATAATCTTATTTTTACTGGAGACCTTGTTAATAGAGGCCCTGATTCATTAAAAGTCTTAGAGTATCTTTATGCAATTAATGGATCAGTTATTAATGTCTTAGGAAATCATGATTTTCATCTGATAGCTCTAACTTTAAAGAATGGCAATATTAAAACAAAAGATGAAACACTCAAACCTATATTAGAGTCTTCAAAAAAAATCAATCTTATTGAATGGCTTCGCCATCAACCCTTGCTTCATATTGATAAAGAGACAAATATAATTATGGTTCATGCTGGTATCCATCCTCATTGGAACATTGGTCAAGCGCAAGCTTATGCTCATGAGATAGAGGATATAATCAGTGTGGATCAAGCCGATCAGTTTTTTAGCAAGATGTACACCAATGAATCATGGAAAAAAGGGCTTGAAGGTACTCGACGTCATAATGCTATTGTTAACACTTTTACCAGACTGAGGTTTTTAACTGATAATGGTGTGTCTGATTTTAAACAAAAAAACTCACCCGATAAGGTTAAAGACTTGATTCCTTGGTATGCGTATCCAGAGAGAAGACTTAAGGAAAATCTTATAGTCTTTGGTCATTGGTCCTCAGTTAATTACTTTCATGATCAAGGTGTTGTTTGCTTAGATGGAGGCTGTGTATGGGGGGGTCAACTAATAGCTATTGATCTTAGTAGACCCAAAGTACCCATTAAAGTTGATAGCCTTAAATTGAAATAGGCGCTGGAATATGAGGATGACATTGATAGTTAGTTAACTCAAAATCATCATAGGCATAATCGAAAATAGAATCTGGCTTAGTCTTTATCATTAATTGAGGCAAGCTATATGGAGTTCTTGCAAGTTGCTGCTTAGCTTGCTCTAAATGGTTAAGGTAGAGATGCACATCTCCACCAGTCCAAATAAATTCACCTAATTTTAAGTCGCACTGTTGTGCCAACATGTGAGTCAATAAACTATATGATGCTATATTAAAACCCAGCCCTAGAAATGTGTCACAACTCCTCTGATAGAGTTGACAAGATAGCTCGCCTTGAGAAACAAAAAATTGAAAGAAAGCATGACACGGTGCTAGTGCCATTTTATGATTCATTACATTGTCTTGGGGTGAAATGTTTTCATCCGGCAAATCAGCAACATTCCAGGCACTAACAATAATTCTTCTTGAGCTTGGGTTATTCTTCAATTGATCAACGACACTCTCAATTTGATCAATAGGCTTCCCAGTATTATGGTCTAGCCAGTGTCTCCACTGATAACCATATATTGGCCCTAGATCGCCCGATTCATCTTCCCATTCGTCCCAAATGTGTACGCCATTATCTTTAAGTTTTTTGTTGTCTGTTGAACCGTCTAGAAACCAGAGTAGTTCATGGACCACTCCTTTGAAAAAAATCTTCTTTGTGGTCAATATAGGAAAGCCATCATTAAGATTAAATCGCATTTGATGGCCAAAAAAACTCCGTGTGCCTGTGCCTGTTCTATCTTCTTTTACCTGCCCTTCGTCAAGTATCTTCTGAAGTAAATCCAAATATTGTTGCACGGACAGCTCCTCACCAATTAGAAAAAATGAATCTTTATTTTACCCTTAGTTTGTTTCCAATAATAATGCAAAAACCAAATATCATCATTGGGATTGTAAGTAAGTGACCTAAAGTTAACCACCCCCCGTATAAATAACCAATATGCACATCAGGCAGCCTAAAGAATTCGATAAAGATTCTAAAACACCCATAAGTTATTAAGAACAGAGCAGCAGGAAACCCGCTGGGTCTTTTCTTCTTAGTGTATAGCCATAAAATAACAAATAATAACAGCCCTTCTAGAGTTGCTTCATAGAGTTGTGTTGCATGTCTTGGTGTTCCTTGAACCAAAAAACCGATAACAGAATCTGTTGGCCGCCCCCATAGTTCACCATTAATAAAATTACCTATCCTTCCTAACCCAAGACCTATAGGAACGAGGGGTGCTACAAAATCAATAACTGAAATAAACGGTTGGTGAGTGCGCTTTGATATTATGAACAGGGCACATAATACCCCTAATAGCCCCCCATGAAAGGACATCCCTCCATTCCATAATTGAGGCAATGCTATTAACCATGATAATGGATCACTAATTAAATGTACGCTGTCATAAAACAACATATAGCCGAACCTACCACCCAAAATCACTCCAATAACAGAATAAAAAATTAAATCATCAATGTGTTTATTGGACAGTGGAGACCAATCTTGTTGAACCCTTATTTTCGCTAAGTTGTACGCTGCAATAAATCCTAACAGGTACATAATCCCATACCATGCGATTGAAATCGGGCCAATCTGAATAGCTATAGGATCAATCTCTGGATAAACCAACATCAATCAATCCGTCATCATTACCAAGGGATGATACCCTTGTTATAATTGGTTGCCTTACCCCTATTTTTCCTGATTGTTTGAGGTGAAATCTCTTCAATAACCTCCATCAAGCCAATCGCACTGTCATCTGTGGTTATTACACCAGGTCCTGCGTATCCTGATGCATCTAATAGTTGAGTATCAACCATCCCAGGAGCAATAAGTGCCGACATTACCCCTTTTGATTTCAAACTAACATTCATTGCTATCACCCCCATATTCAATGCCGCCTTACTCATCCTATAGAAATAAAAACGATCTGTGTTGCCTGTGATCTGCATAGACCCTAATCCACTGGTCATTGACACTATTTTTTTTTGCTCGCTAAGTGCAACATTGTCAGAAAATGCTTCAGCAACCTTTAACGGCCCATAAGCATTTACTGCCATAACTTTCTCAAAAGTTAACTGATCCAAAGAGCCAAATGTCTGAGCTTCAATATCACCAAGAATGCCTGCATTATTAATCAGCACATCTATAGCGATGCCTTCATATTTTTTTGCTAAAGACTCTATTTCATCTAAATCAGTTACATCCAATTTCTCAATAGAAATGTTTGGGTAGTCACTCAGCAGTTCAATCAAATCATCAGCCCGTTCAGGACTTCGACATGTTGCTATTACATTCCATCCTTCAATGGCATAGTTTCTTACTAAAGCTAAACCAATACCTCGATTTGAGCCTGTAATAAAAACAGTTGGATGACTTTGATCATGTACTTTCATCTGATGCTGATCTGCTTCAACAATTGGTAGAACGCTTATCAGGAAACTGAAGAAAATGAGGTAGATTGTGTTTGCAATCGGAGATTTCATCATTAGGTTGCTCCTTATCTTGAATAATATATTGTAAATAAAAAATACAGTTTATATATAACTGTTTGTTGTTGAGTTATCAATTAGGTTCTACAATGGTAAGAAAGGAGAGAGATTTATGACTACAAAAAAAAATTTGCTGTTATCCTGCCTAATCTTGGGTGGTCTATGCAGTAATTCTCTATTAGCAAGTCATCATCATGACAGTGACGCTAATAAACCAAGCGGAGCAGGACATTGTATTTATATGGCAGAAAACCCATTTGCAGGTGAACCTTATAAAGCTTGCAGAACAAATGTCTCAGAAGAGTTTTGTAAGCACTATTCTGAAGTCGGTGATGGCATGGTCGCTATTCTTGAGCCAGCCTATTCAGGAGGAGATTGCCCACGAGAAGAGTCCATTGGTTCATGTGAAAGAGGCGGATGGGAAGAAGTCTACTATCAAGACAGTAATCAAGGGCCCATGGGCGTAGAATTTGGTTGTAATTTTGCAGGAGACTGGATAGCTCCATAAATTTCACATTTTCTGAATCCAAGAAAGAGTATTTTACGAAAGTAAAAATACAAAGAGGATTAAAAGGGCTATTCCATGTCACAAAGTGTGGGCAACAAAACTGAAGCAAGAAAAGAGCATTTATTACTAATGAGTACAGATAATACTGATTCAATATTAAAACTCATCGCCAAAGGTGAGGATCGTGCTTTTAATTTACTGATTGAAAAATATGGAAATCTGGTGTGGTCAATTGGTAGGAAATTTCTATATAAAGAATCAGATGTGGAAGACGCGGTGCAAGAAGTTTTTATTGCAATTTGGAAGGCTGCTGAAAAATTTGATCATACAAAAGCCTCAGAAGTTACTTTCATATCCATGATTGCTAGGCGCCGCTTTATTGATTATTTAAGAAAAGTGAGTAAACACAGAAACCTACAATCTATTGATGAGGACAATGGGCAAGAACTGTTTAAAGAATCTATTCTCAATGAATCCACTGATCTGCAGTTGATTAAAGATGCAATTGGTACTTTAGAAATAGAAGATCAAGAATTACTCAAATTAA
>Ga0209034_10000200_pt1 | contig 30867 bp, 26 predicted proteins | sample MarorgKNORR_S2LV_2_FD_188219 | JGI IMG/M metagenome (GOLD analysis project Ga0209034, IMG submission 188219) | Marine microbial communities from the Southern Atlantic Ocean, analyzing organic carbon cycling - 250m_A/KNORR_S2/LV (SPAdes) (version 2) | ecosystem: Environmental > Aquatic > Marine... | reverse complement strand
TAATAATTGGATAAAGTTAGAATTAGAGGGCACCGAGAGCAATCGAGACGCTTATGGGGCAAGAGTGAAAATGGTTGCAGGTTCATTAACTCAGTATCGAGAACACACCAGCGCCCATGGATATAATTCAGCTAATGATTATAGAGTGCATTTTGGTCTTGCAGATAACACCTCAATAGACTTAATAGAAATTCAATGGCCCTCTGGGAAAATTAGTCAATTGAATAATCAGGAGGTTAATCAAATATTGACTCTTAAGGAATGAGCAAACTACTACATTCAGAAGCATCTGAAATTCTATCAATAGATAGACGAAAAACTCTAAAAACATTTGCTGCAGCTTCTATTGCTTCATTACTGCCTTCCTATGTTAAAGCTCGGAATTATTCTGACGTCATTGTCATTGGAGCTGGATTATCAGGTTTGTATGGCGCCACTATTCTTCAGGATGAAGGATACAAGGTCACTGTATTAGAGGCAGATAATCGAGTCGGCGGCAGAGTTCTGTCTCAGAAAAATATTCCTGGTAACCCTGAGACGGGAGGTACTGCTTTCGGTTCGGGTTATGCAAGAATTATTGATATTTCCAATCGTTTTAATATTAAGTTGAATGATTTAAGCCCAATACTGCCATATTTTAGACAACAAGAGCTAGCTCTTGATGGTGAGCTAATTAGAATGAGTGAGTGGGCTAATCATCCTAAAAATGTTTTACCAGAAGCAATGAAAGCCATGCCTCCAAATGCGTTTTTTCAACAATTATTAGGTAACAATAATCCTATTAAAACCCCAGGTGGATGGATGAATCCTAAATACTTTATGCATGATATTTCAGTTCATGATTGGTTGGTTAAACAGGGTTTTAAGCAGGATTTCATTGATTTAGTTTACAACATGAATATCACCCATGGGTATAACGCCAAAGATGTTTCTGTCTTAATGCTAATGTTTGTAAATGCTTTTGCTAGCTCACAAAGTCGTTTAGGTTTTAGAACCAGTTTATCTGCCGAAGGCGGGAATATGGTTATTCCAGAAGCTATGGCGAATAATCTAGAACAACCAGTGCTTTTGAATAAAAGTGTCAATGCAATTGAGACTTACTCAAATAAAGCCAAAATTAGTTGCGAAGATGGGTCAGTCTATGAAGCAGATCATGTTATTTGTTCACTGCCTTTTTCAGTTTTAAAAAATATTGATATTAGCCCTTCAGTTCAAGGTCTTCAGGCAGACGCAATAAATAATCTACGTTCGCAAAAGATTAATATGTTGCATGTTGTCCCTAAATCACCATTTTGGGAAAACGATGGAATGAGTCCAAATCTATACACCAATGGACTATCAGGAATGATGATTGCAAATCGCCATGTAAATACCCCTGATCAAGTGGATAGCTTCACTATTTGGTTAAGGGGACCCATAGCAGAGACATTGGACAGAATGAATCAGCAAGAAGCGATACTCTCTGTGATTAAATCAATTGAAGAAATAAGACCAAGCACAAAAAATGCATTAGAGACGGTCGCATATCATTCTTGGTTTCTTAGCCCATTCTCAATGGGTGATTGGGCTTATTGGAGTCCGGGTCAAATATCAAAATTTGGGTCTTCTGTTGGAAATCAACATGGCCAGATTCATTTTTGTGGTGAGCACACAGCTGTTTCAAATAGAGGAATGGAAGGCGCTATGGAATCAGGAGAACGGGTGGCTTTTGAGATTATGGGATTGTAGTCTTGAATGTTGATTAACCTTAACCTTGCCAAGGTTAGCTGCTACCAAGGAATGGTTCTTCCATCCTCATAGTCAATAAATAAACCATTTTGCTCCATGGTTAGATTTTCTATTACTACCATCATTTTAGTTACACTTTCATCTATTTCTATTGCCCCCATTAGAGAAGTGCCTGGTGTTGTATTAACCATGCCGGGCGAGAGAGATATCGCGATTACATCTTTTTTCTTGGTTTCAAATGAAAGGCTATAAATCAAGCTATTTAGAGCAGCCTTACTCATTGCATAGCTATACATCATAGGAATCTTAAGTCTCTCTCCGAATGAACTTGCCTTGCTTGATAAAGCTATAATTTTCCCATTTTCTGATTGTTCAACATTTTTCATAAATGCTTGGATTACCTTCATGGTGCCTAAAGCATTAATCTCAAAACTTATTCTAGTGATGTCTTCGTCAACACCAGACAACTTTCTAAATGCTGAAAAATGCCTGGGAGTTAATCCTGCATTATTAAGCAGAATATCTATGGTTTGATTTTTGTATTTAGAAGATAAATTCTCAAGGTGTTCATTGTTAGTTATATCAAGCAGTTCAATAACTACATTATTATTATTTGCCGCATATTCTTGTAATTCATCTGCTTCTTTTGGGTCTCTTGCAGTGGCTATAACGTTCCACTTCTTTTTTGAAAACTGCTTAACAAATTCAAGCCCTAGATTCCTATTTGATCCGGTAATAAGGACTGTGGGCTCATCATTCTCGAACGCATGTAAATCATTATTTGGTAACCAACTACAGATAAGTAGAATAGAGAGTACTGAAGACAATAATTTATTTTGGTTTTTCATGATGTCCTATTGGAGGAAAACTTTCAGGCTCACAACCCTGTGGGGCTGATAGTTTTACATCGTTATAGAGAGTTGTTTCACTATTAATGCTTTCTTCTGTCACCCCTGCAATTTGTTTCCAATCTTCAGGTTTGAAAACTTGTTTTTCTAAATCATAGGTAGAATGACGATTTGTTGCCAGCATATTTATAAAGACATCAAGAAAGTGAGCTGCTTCTTTTTTAAATGAATCTATCTCATATAGACCTGATTGGACTAATTGATCTTTAGCATTATTCAGTTGGACCATGGATTCCTTCATAGCACCTAAGCCATTTGAAAGGCTTTCAAGTTTATTTTTATACTCTTCATTGTCAGCATCCACATGAGGTAAGAGTAAATCATGAAGGATGTAGTCTTGATCTATTAAGCGTTTCAAAGAGAAATCAAAGTAATTTGAGCAAGCGACATAAAAGTGTACAAGGCCAGGGTCAACATTCTTAATTTCTAGGCTTTTTGTAAAGGCTCTTCTCACTTGAGATAAGTGAGTTCTCTCATTTGAGACATGTGATTCAAAATCATTTACAGCTGTTGCGCTCATATATTTAACTATAACTCACAAATATACATTTGCTTATCATCAATTGAACCCATAAATAATTTTTCAGACCAGATTACTCCCACACTCGTTGTTGACATATCATTACCCTCACTCATAAAGAGTTCTTTAATGGTATGGTTACCTTTATCATCAAAATCAATTTTAATGACTTGTGACGGGGCAGGCTTATATTCATTGTTTTGGAGGGCAATAAAATGCTGGATTAATGCCCATACCTTAGGAATATTTGCCACCACTAAGCTCCCGTCTTTTAGAACATTGATATTATCGGGCGAGCCTGATAATTTTATTGTTTTTACTTTTACCATTGATCCGTCTATCAAGCTACGTTTTAGAATTGCCATTCTCTTCGCATTTGTTTCTGAGGCATAAACCGTTAACTGATCTGGTGATAGGTTAATTCCTGAGACAGACGATAAATTATCCATAGCAATTCTTGATGATTTTCCATCAAAATAGACCACCGTCGACATCGGTCTGCCCAGTTGTTCTTGAATTTTATCTAAAGTGCTTACCCCGCCCTTATCATTGCCCACATAGAATTTATCCTTATCGACAAGAAGGACATCGTTTGGACTCTGAAACAATGGATCAGAGACACTCCTTACAAAATCAAACATCCCGTTATTTGTCTCAGAAAAGAGATCAATTACTTCAGGTTCTTCGCCTCTATTTTTTGGATGATTAATAATGGCGAGATGGCGCTTTCCTCTATTATCTATATGTAAGCTCAAGCCATGCGGTCTGAGGTGTTCGGGTTGTTTTGTTAAGGCAGAGACCAACTTATAGGGTTTTTTATTCAAATCAATTTTTCCTATAAACCCCTGAGTGTTCTCTCCTTTAATCAAGGCTTCTCTGTCTTGGATAGACAGGTAAGCAATTCCTCTTGCATAATCTATTTCAATATCCTCAGCGCTTCCATTCATTGCAAAACTTTCACAAATCTCTGGGGTATTGTTAGTGATCGTCTTAAAGGTATCCATCCGTTGTAACATCCATAGACTAAATAGAAGAATGAAAAGAATAATCCAGCCAATTATTTTTAATATTTTCTTTATCATAGACGTGTCTTTATTGTTATGCTTTGTCCACATATTTATTTTATCAAGTGATTATGAATCAACCAGTTGAATCGTCAAAGAATAATATTGAAGAAATGGGGATAAAGTTTGGCCCTATAACTCTTATGCCAGATATTGAAAAGCGTCATCTTTTCACGTTATTTTTTGGTGCATTCTTTGGTATTGCCAGTATGGCATTAGTAAATGTCTTTGGCCCACTGGTGTTCGATATACTTGAGATTCCTCAAAACGAAACGGGTGCCCTAGCGGGTAAACTCACCGCAATGCAAGAGATAGTTGTGGTCTGTGTGATCGGCTTAGCTGGTGCATTTTCAGACAAAGTTGGCAGAAGAATTGTGTATTCCGCCGGGTTTGTTCTTCTCGGCATAGGCTATTTTCTTTATCCGCTTGCTGGAGATAGCACTGAGCTCATCATTTTTCGTGTCTTTATTGCTCTAGGTTGTGCTTGCAATACAGTGATGCTACCCACAACCGCTAATGATTACGTTCATGAGAGCACTCGCGGAAAACTGATTGCAACCACATCGATTTTGAACGGTTTAGGCCTGGTTCTCATCATAGGAAGCTTTAGAAAACTTCCGGAGTATTTTGTTAATCAAGGTTTTGATAGTGCGATATCAGGCCAATATACAATTTGGTGTGCTGCTGTAATGGTTTTAATCGTTTCTACTGTTCTTTTTACCAATTTAAAAAAAGGTGCGCCTGCTCAGGTCACCAAAAAAGGGTCTTATTTTTCAACATTAGCAATAGCATTTAAAGAGGCTAGAAACCCAAGAGTCGCGCTTGCCTATACCGCTGGCGTTGTATCAAGAGGAGATTTGTCAGTGGTCAGTACCTTTTTCTCATTGTGGTTATTTAACGAGGCTATTTCCATGGATATGAGTCGAGCTGAAGCATTTAAATTATCGACTGGCTTTTATGTGATGGTTCAAGCTTTTGCTATTCCCGGAGCAGTATTGATCAATTTTTTTATAGATAAAGTTGATCGTGTCATGGCCTTGGCAATTTCTATGTTTATTGCAGCCTGTGGATATCTATACCTTGGTTTTATTGATGATATTTTCAGTAAGGAAATGTATTTCGGGGCAGCGCTTTTAGGGCTGGGTGAAATTTTTGCGAATATTTCCGCGATATCATTGATTGGCAGTGCTGCACCAGCAAAGGGTCGAGGTGCTGTCATTGGTGGATTCAGTTTTTTTGGAGCAATTGGCATTCTTTTAGTTGCTAGTATTGGAGGGTATTTATTTGATAACGTTGGCCCAACTGCGCCATTTACAATGGTTGGGTTTGCAAATCTTGCCCTTTTAATTTTAGCGCTGTTATTGTTATTCTTGGAGCGTAGAAAAAAAATTCAAATTTGATTGAGGTTTAAATATGAAACGAAGAGAGTTTTTCAAGAATATAGGTAATCTAGGAGCTTTGAGTGCAGGCGCTGCAGCTCTTAGTGCATTTTCTCAACAGGCTAAGGCTGACTTACCCTCTGCCTATGGTGGAGGAAGAGGAGAGGCTATCAATGGTCCCTATTTAGATTTAACCAAAGGCCCAGATAATAAACTCGCTTATTCCAGGATGAACGGCGATTTGGATGAGTCAAAACAGAAAATCGGATGGTTCAAGGGCTATATTATGGCTTTGAGACCTAACAAGCCCATCATTGATTGTGTGGGCATAGAGGGATTTGGCGTTTCTAGATTAGAGCAGCAGGCTGACGGTTCATACGCAAAAATATTAAGAGAGGTTGGTCTTTATACTGATCTAAGAAGTGGTGAAGTTCTAGAAGAGTGGAAGAATCCGATGACAAACGAAACAGTCGACGTAGTCCACATTGCCAATGACCCATTTAATTATGTGATTGAGGATTATTTTCCTTCACCTCCAACATTTGGTGGTCTCAATGAGGAAAAGCCGCCAAGAATCCCGTTTATTCTTCCCTGGCAGCAACGCGGGAATCGGATAGACATGGAGATCCACATTAATCTGTTCTACCCAAATGCACTCGATCCAAAGAAGTGGGTGAGAGAATCCAACGGTCCAATGGTTACAGTTTCAGAAATGTTTGCGTTCCATGTTGATGCACAGAAGATGCAGGATCCAAGCTATACTACATTGCCTTTTAACGGCACCTGGGGAAGGGTTACACCGTTCCTGCCATGGATGCTAATGGGACAAGAGCCAGGGCAGATGTTATATTCCGCCTTCATGGGTTCAGGCGAGGACTTGGAGGAGGTCCACAGTCGGCAAGTCTTGGATTATGTTGAGAAGCATTATCCCAAGTATTTTACTGCTCCTGAGACCTATGATCCAAAAACACCAAGTCTTTCAAGTCTTGAGCTTTATGCGATAGAGCAAACACCAGCTCCAGTGAAGTAGTAAATAATTATGGCAAAAGTAGCAAAAATAAAGTCAAAAAAAAGGTTAACACCAGGAGACCGAGAACAAGAAATTGTTGATGAAGCTGTTCAATTTTTTGCTGAAGTTGGTTTTGATGGAAAAACGAGAGATTTAGCAAAAAGAATCGGTATTACTCAGCCACTCTTGTATCGATACTTTCCAACAAAAGATGACTTGATAGAAAGAGTTTATAGGGAAGTCTATTTAAACAAGATGGATCCTGATTGGTCATCAAAGCTTAAAGATCGATCTGTGCCTTTGGAACAAAGATTGATTAGTTATTATAAATCTTATGCCAAAGTGGTTCACCGGTATGAATGGATAAGGATCTATTTCTTTTCAGGTTTAAAGGGGAATCCTTTAAACAGGAGATACATAAGAGTTGTTGAGGAAGAGATTTTGACGCCTATCTGCGAAGAAATCAGAGTAGCGTGTGACTTACCATCAGTCAGTGAAATACCTATAGCGCCGATAGAATTGGAACGAATATGGGTCATGCATGGCGGACTGTTTTATTACGCTGTTAGAAAGAATATTTATCACAGTAATGTCCTTGATGATTTTGAAGCTATTGTTACCAGTACAGTTAAAATTATGTTGGAGGGTGCCAAAGCTTTTAGTATTGAAGAACTAAATTCAATCAACTCAAGCTAAGATTACATCACTCTTAATTAGGACTAGTCTTGAATAGTAAAAATAATATTCATTCTATAGGAGTGATTGGACTCGGGATCATTGGCTCCGCCTTATCGAAGCATATTCACTTAAGTGATTTTCAAGTCATGGGATTTGATATTGATGATCAAAAAGTCCAAGCAGCTATTGCTAATGGAGTCGAAGCAACAAAAAAGCTTGCTAATATAATAGAATTTTCTGAAGTCTTGATCACTTGTCTGCCAAGCAATAAATCCTTGGACGATACTGTGAATTATTTGATAGAAAATAATTGTGATTCAGTAAAAATTATTATTGATACCAGCACACTTAGTTTGGATTGCAAGGAGAGGAATAAGACTGCACTAAATAAAATTGGTGTTACTTTACTTGATTGTCCAATTAGTGGCACTGGTAAGCAAGCAGAAGATGCTGACATTGTTATCTATGCTAGCGGCAATGAAAATTCATATGAAACGGTGCTCCCATTAATTAGAAGCTTTTCTAGAGAGTGTTTTTATTTAGGTGATTTTGGTAATGGCACAAAAGCAAAATTAATAGCCAATCTTCTTGTAGCTATTCATAATGTTGCTTCTGCTGAAGCAATTTTACTAGGAAAGAAAACTGGCATAGAAATGGAGATGCTTTTTAATGTGATTGCATCAGGTGCAGGCAGCTCAAAAATCTTTGAGCTCCGAGCTCCCATGATGATTGAGCAAGAGTATCAACCTGCAACCATGAAAATGAGTGTTTGGGAGAAAGATTTAGATCTGATTAAAGAGTTAGTGGATTCTTATGGGACTGATGCGCCACTTTTTAACCTAACTAAAGAGTTGTATCAAAAAGCCCATGACCTTGATTTAGATGATGAGGACACAGCCTCTATTTATGAAATACTCAATAAAAACTCTTCTTCATGAGTAGCGTTGAAACTCATGGTAATAGCCCAATAAATTTTTATATTAAAGGTGAAGGCCGTCCACTTGTTCTGATTCATCCTCTTGGTTTAGATCATAGACTCTGGGATTACTGTGTTGGTGATTTGGCTGAGCATAGGACTCTTATCACCTTTGATTTACCGGGGCATGGCTTATCACCAGTGCCTGACAATAATTATTCTATTGAGGATATTTCAAAGAATCTTTTAGAATCACTTAGGCTAGCTGATATCGATAAAGCTGATTTTTTAGGCTTATCAATTGGCGGCATGATTCTTCAACATTTTGCATCAGTCAATGCATCTATGGTAGAAAAATTGATTTTAGTGGATACCACATTCAAATACTCAAAAGACTGGCAACTAAACTGGACTGAACGAGCTAGAATCTCAAGAGAAGAGGGTTTGGAAAACATGTTGGAGAAATTACTTGAGGCCTTTTTTACTGAAGACTATTTAAGAAAAGGGTCGGAAGACATTGATTATTGTAGGGACGTTATTTCTAAAATGTCAGGAGAGGGTTACGCTTTAGCGTGTGAAGCTTTATCAAGATGTAACCTAGAGAAATCTGCAAGTGCAATAACCTCACAGACCTTAATTTTATGCGGGGATCAGGATAATGATCTATTCAAAGACGCAACATTATGGTTGTCTCAAAACATCCCTCATTCTCAATATGAATGGCTGGCGCCTGCCCAACACTTGTCACCGCTTGAACGCAGGGTTGATTTTTTAAAAATAGTGAGAAAATTCTTGGAAATATAAAGGGTGGGGGATCTATTTATTCAGTTGAGGCATTACTTCATTTGCCATTAATTCCATGGAGCGTTTTGACAATTCTGGATTCACCCAATCATGAGCCGCATAAACTAATGTGCCGAAATCACCAGTGGTGTCTCTAAAGGACTCTATTTGATCAACCACACTTTCCACTGTTCCGCATATAACTAAGGAATCAAGAACATATTCTAGAGTGACATCAGAATCTGCCATATCCCTGTCATGCTTGAAGAGATCTGGTCTTCCATTTCCAATAAGTTTTTTCATTATTTGTTTGAAATAGAAATGATAAGGTCCATTTGCCCCTTTGCCATATTCTTGGGCAGTTTTTTCATCGTCAGCAACAAATATACTCTTAGCAACTCGCCAGTTTTCCGGTTTCGCTTCATAACCACCTTGTTCACAGCCTTTTTTATACATAGGCCAATGCGATGCCACCCAATTTGGTTGAAGAAAGTTCGCTGAAATCGGTTGCCATCCCCTTTCTGCAGCGGCAACAACGCCTTTAGAAAAAGGAGCGACAACCGTCACCACTATTGGAGGATAGGGATCTTGAAATGGGGTAACAATAATTCCCTGTCCTGTTTCTTCCACGTAGTTCTTTTCAGTGGTGATATTCCAATATTTACCTTCGATATTATAAGGGGCAGGATTCTGCCATATCTCTAAAATATGATTAATTGATTCAACAAACATTTCAGTTCTATCGTTATCAAGATTTCCAAAGATTTCTGCATCTGACAATAAACCGCCTGGACTGATCCCAAAAAGAAACCTACCTTCAAGCATATTATCGATCATGGCAACTTGTGCGGCTACTGCTGCTGGATGGTTATTTGGTAGGTTAACCGTGCCACTCCCTAGTTTTATATTATTTGTTGAGTCAATGAGGCTAGCTATAAAAATAAGACATGAAGTAATCGGTTCTGCTTTATCTGTAATATGTTCACCAATAAAAGCCTCGCTAAAACCTAATTGGTCAGCAAGTATTATTGCCTCTCTATCCTCCTTTAAAACATCCACATAATTCCTTTCGGGTGGATGCAAGGGCATTGTAAATAATGAAAGATTCATATTACTTATTTTTTTTAAATGATTATTTATTGATCAATTGATAAATAGTAGTATATCTGGATTGATTTAACAATTAAGTATCTGATTTAATCAAATACTATCTTTATAAATCAGTTAATATTCAGGGAGATAATGGCAAACAAACAAATAACACCTATCGCAATATGGCCTGGATTAGAGGATGGAGTTCCCAAACCAATAATGCCTTATAGCCCGGCCATAAGAGTAGGGGACTGGGTTTTCATTGCGGGTCAATTGGCCAGTGATTTTAAGACAGGCGTACCCGAAGAGTTGGTGCCTAATCCTGGAAGTGATATTACGGGACTAGAGCTTCAATCGGATTTTATATTCAGAAATATGGCACAGACTGTTCAAGCAGCTGGATGTAATATGAGCACTGATACCGTAAAAATTTGGGAATGGTTTGTCTCTAACAAACCAGATGCAAAAGATATTCTGCATGGTAATTACGCTCATGATATTGATGTTAATAATTATGAGCGTTCTTTTAGTCAGATATTTGATAACAAGTTTCCCTCTAGATCTTCTATTGGCATTAAGGAACTAATGTGGCTTGGCACTAAAATAGAGTTGGAAGTAATGTGTTTAACCACAGAAGACAAGGCTATTTATCATAATATAGGCTCTAAAGATGAAAAACCTGGCGCATTAAGAAAAGGCGATTGGGTGTTTATTTCAAATCAAAGCCCAGAGAATCATAAAGGTGAAATCCCAGAATCATTAGAAGCACAGATTGATGTTGTCATGAGTAAGGTTGCAGAATTATTAGAACGCTCAGGTTCATCTTTAGAAAATGCAGTGAAAGCAGAGGTTTTTATCAGTAATCCTAATGATTTCCATGCCATGGACCAAGTATGGAAGAAATGGTTTCCAGCAAACCCTCCAGCACGATTTGTTTTACCAAGATCAGGTATGCAAATGGGTGATTCAAGAGTTGAAGTTTCAATGATGTCATTGATTAATGATAGTTCACTGTCTAAGAAAATTATTGAGACTTCTGAGGCACCTGAACCGCTCGGACATGAACCTCAAGCTGTTCAAGTTGATTACCTTTTATTTTATAGCACCCAAATGGCCTTTGACTCTTCAGGGAAGATTGCTGAAGGGATGACCAGGAATAATGCGGCCCCTTGGTATGGCAGGCCAGCTCAAGCACAAATGAGATATATGATGTCAAATATCAACACAATTGCTGAAGCAGCGGGTTCCTCAGTTGAGAATATTGTAAGAAGAGCTTGTTTTCACAATGATCTACAGTGGTTTGCAGAATCAATTGAAGAATGGGCTAGGTATTTCCCCAATGATAAACCGGCTTCAACAACTATAGGCCTTAATGATGCCTTGGTTATTGAGGGCTCTAATACATTATTAGATTTAATAGCGTATGTGCCTAAATAAGATTTTTAAATGATGAAGAAAATCAGTTTTTTAGGTTTGGGTAAGATGGGCTCAGTTATGGCACCATTGTTCATTGAAGCAGGTCATCAACTGACAGTATTTAACCGCGATAAAGATAAAGCTGAACCTCTTAGAAACCAGGGTGCCATCATTGCTTCCAACCCATCTGAAGCCTCTCAGGCATCTGAATATATCTTTACTATGTTGAGTGATGATGCAGCGGTGGAGTCAATATTCTTGTCTGAACAGGGATTGCTTAGCGTTGATGTTAAGGACAAATTATTTATCGATATGAGCACCTTAAGACCATCTACTGTTCAAGCTCTCTCCAAAAAAGTTTATGAGGCATCAGCTCATTTTATTGATGCCCCAGTTTCTGGAACAGTTGCACCAGCTGCAAAGGGGCAGTTGATGTTTTTTTGCGGCGGCTCTGTTGAGCAAATTGAAAGAGCTAGACCCTTATTAGAAATTTTATCTAGACGAATTATCCATGCAGGTGATACTGGGTCTGGCTCTCTTTTGAAGCTGGTGGTTAATTTACCGTTGGCAATTTATTGGCAAGCTTTGGCAGAAGCAGTCTCTTTGGGCTCATCAGGTGATCTTAGTGATGAAGTGATGCTCGATGCAATTGCCGATAGCTCAGCTGCTTTAGCAGTTCTGAAAATGAAGATTCCTGTCATGCTAGGAGAAGATTTACCGGTGGCGTTTGATATGAAAAGTATGGCAAAAGATTTGAAATCTATTCTTGCAACTGCTGATGAGTCAGGCCTGCAATTACCAACCACCAGTTCAGCACTGGACGTCTATGCAAAAGCCATAGAAGATGGTGGAATGGGTGAAGATGATGCAGTTAAAGTATTGAATTTCATGAAAACACTAAAAGATGTCACATCCCATTAAAGTAATTTATGGAACAGTTCTCAGAAATCAAAGATAACATGCAAATAAATTGGGATTGCCCAATAGAAATGGATGATGGCTTGGTTCTAAGAGCAGATATTTTTCATCCAACAAATAAAGGTAAGTTCCCTGTAATTATTACTTATGGTCCATATGCCAAGGGGCTTCCTTTTCAACAAGGCTATCCTAGTGCTTGGAACCGAATGGCTGAAAAACATCCGGATGTCACTGCTGGCTCTACAAATAAATATCAAAATTGGGAAGTCGTTGATCCAGAGAAATGGGTTCCTGATGGGTATGTTTGTGTACGAATTGATTCTCGGGGTTGTGGTGCTTCTCCAGGGTATATAGATCATTTTTCTCCAAGAGAAACACTCGACTTTGTGAATTGCATAGAGTGGGCAGGACAACAAGAATGGAGCAACGGTAATGTCGGCATTAATGGTGTCTCCTATTATGGCATTAATCAATGGCAGGTGGCCTCAAGGCAACCTAAGCACCTCAAAGCCATGTGCATTTGGGAAGGTGCGAGTGATTGGTATCGAGACATGACCCATCATGGCGGTATTCTTAGCACCTTTTGGGCCAATTGGTTTGATATGCAGGTTAAAACAGTACAATACGGACTTGGTAACAATGGCATGATTAATCAATTTAATCATAGACCTATTTGTGGCGATACAGAATTGACAGACGCTGAGCTTGAGCAGAATCGTTGTAATTTTGGTGAAGAAATTAAAGCTCATCCAATGATGGATGAATATCATAAAGAAAGATCAGCGGTTTGGGAAAAAATTACAATACCATTCCTATCGGCTGGTAATTGGGGTGGCCAAGGTCTACATCTGAGAGGGAATACTGAAGGTTTTGATAGAGCTGCATCCAATAATAAGTGGTTGGAAATGCATGGTCTTGAGCATTGGACGGAGTTCTATACAGATTATGGTGTCAATCTTCAAAAACGTTTTTTTGATCATTATCTTAAAGGGGCAGATAATGGTTGGAGTCAGCAACCTAAAGTTCAACTTCAGGTTAGGTCTATCAATGGTTTTAAGGAGCGTCATGAAAATGAATGGCCAATTGAAAGAACTCAATGGACAAAGATGTACCTCGATGCAGACAACAATCTGAATCATCAACATTCAGTTAGTTCAACATCCTCATTATCATACGAAGCCATGGGTGAGGGTTTAAATTTCAAATCAAAACCCTTTGAGCAAGAGACAGAAATAACAGGCCCATTGGCGCTTAGATTATTTATTTCTTCTTCTGCATCAGATACAGATCTATTTGTCGTCATGAGATTATTTAGTGATACAGATAAAGAGATAGTGTTTCAGGGAGCTGTTGATCCTTATACTCCAATTGCTCAAGGGTGGTTAAGAGCATCTCACAGAAAACTTGATACAGATCTATCTAAACCATGGAGGCCGTATCATAGTCATGATCAAAAGCAGTTATTGAATCCTGATGAGATTGTTGAGCTTGATATAGAGATTTGGCCAACTTCAATTGTTATACCAGAGAATTATTATTTAATGTTAACTGTCAGGGGTAAAGACTATGAATACCCTCTAGCACAGACACAAAGCTTATCTAATTTTAAGAATCAACTGACCGGTTGTGGGCCTTTCCTACATAATGACCCTTTTGATAGGAATAAGAACCTTGAGAGCACCACCACACTCCATTTTAGTCCAGAGAACCCTTCCTATTTGTTGTTACCAATTATTCCTGAAAAATGAATATTAATAATCAGAAAATTATAGCTTTAATTCATGCTCTTGAGGAATCTGAAGAACCTATCAAACAATCGTTTAAAAAAATTTGGCCTAATGTCACATTGAATCAATATGCCGACTTTGAACTGTCTAAAGATAGAGCCAGAGGTCTAGACGAGGATATTATTAGACAGAGAATTGTTAATCTGGGAATGTCTGCTATTGAAGACGGAGTCGATGCAATTTTGTACACTTGCAGTGCTTTCGGGGACGCAATTAATGCCGCGAAAGAGCACATTAATGTTCCAGTTTTTAGGCCAAATGAATCAGCTTTTGATGAGGCAATCATTAAAGAAAAAACAGTTCATATCTTAGTGACATTTATTCCGTCACTAGAGCTGTTGGTCAATGAATTTAAAACAATGAGCAAGGGTTTAAATATAGATGTGAATGGTTATTTGGTTGAAGGAGCTCTTAATGATCTGAAAAATGATCAAGTTAATCTACATAACAAAAAAATTATGCAAGCAATAGAGACTATTCCTGAAAATGACACGGTCATTCTGGGACAATTCTCAATGGCTAGAGCTTCAGATCTAATTGCAAAAGAAATGCCAAATCGTGTTGTTCTTAATACCCCTGATGCATCAGTATTAAGACTAAGAGATACTATTGCACCCAAGTAAAACGACTTCTTTTTCTTAAATATTGTCTGGAGTCAGTTTCATCCAAAAGCTGTTCTTGTAAATGGTCTGATTTTCTTACAACTGCACCATGATCAATGGTTTTATGTTTACCATTCTCAACAACAACATCTCCTTGAACCATTACTGCTGTAATTGCTCCCTGATTCGGTCCATTGCCATACACCAAATTAGCTATCATCGCTCCCATTGGTGTTAAATGACTTTCAGACGTTCTGTCTATAAGCAGAATATCTGCAAACTTTCCTGGCTCCAGAGATCCAATATTTTCATCCATCATAAGAGCTTTAGCACCATCAATGGTGGCCAATTCAAGTGCTTGCTCAGCACTGCCATAAAGCACTTCATCGCCAGTCCATTTAGTTTGAGTATCAGACATCATAGTGCGATGCTGATCCCCCATTCTTTGTGCTGTCAGGAAGCTTCTCATTGCCGTCCAAAGATCATGACCGTAAGCAACCACTGGCCCATCTAGGCCGAGACCACAGGTTACATTTGATTCCAGAAATTTTTTTGCATCAAAATTAACTAAACCAAGTACTTGTTCCATATCAGGGACTAGAGCCACAGCTGCTCCACAATCAGCAATTAATTTTTCTTCTCCTGGTCTGAGGTTTTGTGAGTGTGCTGAGATAACATTTGGACCTAGAATTCCAACATCATCTAACCATTCAAAAGAACCGCCTTCCCATCCTCTTCTTGAGGCCAGATATTTGTGATCTAGTACAGCTGGTGCATGAATATCAAATTGCCTATCATTATCAATAGTCCATTTCCAAAGTTCAATTAATTGATCAGGTTCACAATAAGTAATTCCTATTGTTGAAGCAGTAACTGAAATTTTATCATTCTCCCACTCAGATTTTACTCTTTCAGTTTCAGCTAATCCTTCATCCAATTCTTCTCTGAAACCATCGGGTACAGCTTCTTTATCATTGATTGTTAATCTCGCCATACGACAACGCATCCCCGAGTCATCAATTGCTTTTAAAACTCCATCAATAGATCTTTTATGAAGATGTGTAAAATGATCATCAGCAGTGGTGGTTACCCCTCTCAGCAGAAGATCCATGATTGGTGGCATTGATGCTGTATAGGATCTTTCTTCATCGCATGCTCCTGTCATAGGGTAATAAAATCCAAATAATCTCTCTTCATAAGTTGTGCCATCCGCCATGCCTCTCATGCATCCCTGGATTAAATGAGAGTGTACATTTACAAGTCCTGGCAAAATAATGAAACCATCGCCTCCTAATTGATTATCAGATTCATATTTGCATTCATTAATCGGCCCGACTGATTCAATTATTCCATTGTTAACTGCAACATACCCATCAAGAAAAACACGTCGCTCTTGATCCATTGAAATAACAATTCCTTTGAGCAAAGTCTCACATTTCTTCTTTGTGACCATTTTAATTATTTTTCCCCAATGATTGTTGATCCACATTATATGCTGTTATTAATAAACAACTTATAAATAAACATATCACTGGGAATCCCCCCGCATTGAAATACATCATATTGATTACACTTTCTGATTGAGAATTTGATAAGGCATCATAATCAACATAACCCAGCAAAATACCCAAAATCGATGGCCCTATTGCAAAAGATAATTTCTCGACTGTTGTGTAAACACCAGCTAAGATTCCTTCCCGTCTATAACCGCTGGTTTGAAAATCATATTGCATAGTATCTGGCAGCATCGATTGTCCCACTAGAAGAAGCCCACCCGCACCAATTCCAAGAAACACACCTCTGATGATGATACCCATTTCTGATTCTCCAGGAGTAACAAGCATCCATGATAAGGCTCCTAATCCCCACGATATAGAGGCTAAATAGTAGCCATTTTTCTTACCAATCTTGTTAACAATTTTTACCCAAATGGGTTGTGAAATTAACATAACTGATCCTTGTACCAGGAAGTAGAAGCCCAAATAATTGTAGGAAAGATCCATGACCCTAGTAAACAAATAGGGCAAAGAGGCTAAGAAAACTGCAAAGCCTGTTAATTGTGTAACCTTTATACCCAATAATATTGCAAAAGGTTTAATTTGAAATGCTGTCTTAAATTGTTGAAAGAATGAGCTAGTTTTTTTAGTTTCAATATCTGAATTAACAAATGATGCGTCTTTGGTCATCCATACACAAAGAACCCCTGCTAGAACCATAATGATGGCTAATGTATTGGCCATACCACTATGACCAATGACACCGCTACCGAAGAAGACGACTAATGCAGGTCCTAAAGCTGAGCCACCTAACTGGCCACCAGCAACCGCCATCACTCTGTATGACATAAGATCAGTTCTCGCATTGTAATCATTTGTAATCTCAGCAGGCATAGCTAAATAAGGCACATTAAAAATGGTATAGCCTGTGGCATTAAGTATCAGAGCCAATAGTGTAATCAAGATTATATTTTGAGAGTTAGAAAAGAGAGCTAAATTGAATAGTAAAATAAAAGATAAAGCACACATTATTGTCCCCAAGAGAACATAGGGTCTTCTTTTCCCCCAAGAAGTCTTTGTTCGGTCACTAATTCTTCCCATCACAGGGTCTGTGACAGCATCATAAATTTTAGATAGACCAATCAGTAGACCAGCTGTTGTGGCATTCATATTGACAAAATCAGTCAGGTAAACCAGCAAAAGCAAGCCATTGGCTTGAAACATCAGTGAAACTGTTAAGGTTCCAATACCCCAGCCAAATTTTGTTTTAAAAGGGAGCATAAATTGATTGTCCTTTTATCTAAGTAGCTCTTTTGCAATCATGCTTCGCAGCGCTTCAGATGTGCCTTCATATATTCTCATGGGCCTAATATCTCGATAACATCTCTCCAGGATTGTCTCATCAGAGAGTCCAGCAGCACCATGTATTTGCATGGCTTTATCAACAACTTTTGTGACCATTTCTGTTGCATGCAATTTAGACATTGCTGTTTGAAGATAAACTTTCTCACCTTCTTGCGCGCGTAAAGCTGTGTCATAAACCAAGAGTCTGCAGTTATGTAATTCTAAAGCTGAATCTGCAATCATCCACTGTATAGCTTGTCGAGACGAGAGAGGTTTGCCGAATGTGTGTCTCACTTTTGCATATTCTGTCGCCATTTCGAGACAACGATCAGCTATCCCTAAAGCTCTTGCAGCAATCTGAATTCTGCCTGAGAAAAGATAATCAGTACCTGAAGACCATGCTTGTCCTGTTTTGCCAAGTAATTGTTTTGCATCAACCACGCAATTGTCAAAGAATAATTCATATGTATTTTGTCCATGGATCATTTTTTGTTCTCTACCAATTGTGAACCCAGGAGTTCCGGCATCCACAATAACCCATTGAAGACCATCGTGACGCTCTGTGCCTTTTAGGCGTGTTAGTACAAGAATAAACCTTGCAGTTTTGGCTTTGAAGATCCAACACTTATTTCCATTAATCACCCAGCCATCTTGGCTTTCCTCAATAGTGGTTTGTATACCTGCCAAGTCGCCACCTGCGACAGGTTCACTAAATGCACTAGATCCATGAAACTCTCCTTTGACAGCGGGCACCATATACTTATTTTTTTGTTCTTCTGTGCCTAACTCATAAAGCATTGAGGCAAATGTTGAAGAAAAAACACTGCAACCCGCAGTTGATCGATGAACCTGTTCTGTGATGATGCAATTATCCAGTGGCCCGAGTCCTGCACCTCCAGCATCTTCTGGTGTTTCTCTGGCTGATAATCCCATTTCATGTACTTTTGCAGTTAATTCTAAGTAAATGTCTTCTGGGAGCTCGTAAGAATTTGGTCGATCAGGTAATTTCTTTTCTAGTGGTATGAGTTCATTATCCACAAATCGTTTGACGTTATCTTGAAGCATCAAGGTTTCTTCTGGAAGCTTATAAAGCATTGCTAAATCTCTCTATTAATATTCTATTTATTATTATTGAAGAAAATCAGTAAAAGAATCCACCCATTTTTTAGGTTCGTCTCTAATAAAGAACACTGATCCACCTTCTATTTCTATGTAATTAAAGTCCTCTCTCAGTGCTTGTACTCTTGGAACAACATAATGCAGAGGATCACCGGTATTTGTTATGACTAAAACAGGCTTTTTTAGGTTTAATATTGTTTTTTTCAAATCATACTGAAAAGCAGCATGATGGCAAAACCATTCATTTTCTCCAGCAAGAAACACATGCAGAAGCGACATCTGGCAAGATTCAAGACTGGCTTTATCACCAACTCTGCTTTGAATCCAATTCCAATAATCAAGAAGATGCGAACCATCTTTCTTCGGTGAGAGATCAACTTTTAGATTATGCATTCGCTCCTCACGTTCTTCAGCAGTATAAAGTGGGACACCATGCAGTATAATTTTTTCAACACGATCAGGAAAAGCATTTGCAAATTCACACCCAATTGATGCCCCAGTGTGATGGCCAATTACTGAAGTTTTCTCTATTCCCATTTGATCCAGCACGGCAGTCAGAACTGATGCGTACTCTTCAATAGTTAATGGTTGGTCAGGCCTATCTGACATGCCATACCCTAGAGTATCAGGGGCGATCACTTGATAGCCTAAGTTATTCAAAAAATTGAATGTAAAAATAAACTGAAGGGATGATTGTGGAGTCATGTGTAACATCAGTAACGGTTTCCCTTCACCACTTGATAGAAAATGGATCTGGCCTAATTCAGTGTCTGCATAGTTTTTTTTCACGCTTTTATTGATCTAACTATTTTATGGGTTTGATCTTAGGGAATCCCCACGGGGTTTTCCAAGGGGCTCTTAGGTAGGTTGTGTCACCATCTTTTTCAAATATTCCTAGGTATTCAATTTGTGGATGTTTTACTAGTTCTTTTATATCTGAAAATTCAACTGCCCAAACTTCATAACGATTGAAAATCTCTAAAACTTGTTTCGATGACATTGGAGTTAAGTATTTATCCCAAAGAGGGCTCGCTTCACTTGCTTTGGTGCCTACCCCAAAAGAATTCCACCAATTTTTTACTAGGACTTCATCTTCCATGAATTCATCATACATTCCAAATTCCTTAATCATTTGATGGAAGTTATCTTCAGTAAGGGCTGGCGAAGGGGTGGCAAAAATAGACTTATCTTTAGTTCGTTGTCCAAAATTAGAGCCGGCAGTTTCATTTTTACAGAAATTTCCTTCCCAACTATCTGGGTTACTCATTCCTGACCATTGAAGAGTTTTTAAAGACATCATCGTACCCAGCATGCTGCCTGAAACCTTTTGCCCATTGCCAGTTTGTAGCCGATGATAAAGAGCAGCTAGAATAGCAATAAAGTTCATTGCTGCGGTACAACCAGCAACAACATCCGCGCCCACTCTAATGGGTTCCCCTCCAACATCTCCCAATGTGCGAAGATATCCAGACATAGCTTGGATACTCAAGTCACTCCCAGTCTGATTTTTCATTGGACCATGATGACCAAAAGCGGAAAGTGAAAAATTAATGATTTTTGGATTAAATGATTTTAGTTTTTCGTAGCTATAGATAGAAGATTCATTTGCATCTTCTTTCCAGTCCTCTATCAAGATATCGGTTTCGGACAACATGGATTCAAATTCTTGTCGACCGTTTTCTGATTGAATATCAACTTCTTTAATGGTTTTATTGCGATTAAATGATTGATACAAGGCGCTGACCCCATGTTTTGTTTGTGGGCTTAGTTCTTTGGACCAATCTCCACCGACCGGTTCAATTTTTGTTACTTCAGCACCAGCCTCTGCAAGCATAAAGCTTAAGTAAGGCCCCGTGTAACCCTCGGTAAGGTCTAGAACGCGTATTCCTTTTAGCGGGTATTCGGCTTGATCTGTTTTTGCAATAGTCTCTTTTTTTGTAGAATTTTTAAAGCCATTGCTCATGGCTTCTTCGGTATCTCCTCCAGGCACGGGTATATTAAGATCTATTTGAGGCGTGCTTTCGCTAAACTCCCATGGCAGTCCACCAACATGAAATGGCCCAGTGTGCTCTCCATCAACTTCAACAAGGAAATTGTTTTCGATAATTTGCTGATGCAATTGAAGATCGTCAAAGCATAAATCAAAACTGTGAGGAATGTTTTCATTATCAAATCTTAATGCCCACCAACGTGACGGCTTTAATTGAAATTGTGATTCAAGAATTTGATCTAACTCATCGCGGTTTTTTATTCGATCAACATTATTAATAAACCTGTCATCTTCAATTAAGTTCTCCATTTCTATTGCTCTGCAAAACCCTAACCATTGATCTTGGTTTTCACATGTGACTGCTATGTATTTATTATCTAAGCATAAATAACATCGATTTGGAGCCGAGTTTGAAGAGCCACTGCCGAGTGGTTCTAATTCAGAATCAGCTAACAATACTTCTGAAACTTTACTGTTCATGTTAGCTAGTGCATTTGCTAGATGTGAAGTTTTTACCCAACAAGCATGCCCGAAGCGCTCCCTTTCTATAAGGCCAAGCATTAATAACCCACAGAAAAAAATTGCCCCAGTCGGATCTAAATGAGTGAAACGAATTAATTGACCGTCTCCACCCCTTGATCCGGTGACACCACTCATTCCACTGAAGGCTTGAAGATGTGGTTCAAGTGCTGCTAAATTTTTCATGGGCCCTTCATCACCATAACCAGAGCTAGAGCCAAAAATAAGATTTGGATTTGATGCATGAAGTGTTTCATAACCAATACCCATTCGATCAGCCACACCAGGTCTAAAATTTTCGATGAGAATATCTGCTTGATTTGCTAAGTTCAACATCGCGTTCATGCCTTCAGGTTCTTTAGTATTAAGGCCTGCAGATTTTTGGTTAAGGTTTGTAGAACTATAGGCGGTTGACAAATTATTTTGATGTGGGTAGAGCATTCTAAGGAATTCACCTTTTGGAGGCTCCACTTTGATAACTTCTGCTCCAAGATAACCAAGTAAGGTTGCAGCCCATGGACCCACGATTGAAGTGCCAATACTTAAGACTTTAATTCCTGTAAGAGGTCCTTTATTTTCCTTCACTTTATCTCCAAAATTGGTGTTCAATATATCACTTATTTATCAGATGATAAATAATTAGGGATATTTATTAAATCTTCTAAGTATTTAATAATATCTCTCTCAATCCTTTCTAGCTATTCTATAAAATTTTTTATTTATCTGTTTTTACCAGATTCGCTGCACTAACCCCTGCTAAACGACCGAAAGTTGTAGCAGTCAATAAACCGTTACCCGCAATGTAACCCCAATCTGATGGACCAGAAATACCTCGAGCTGAACCGCCTCCAGCGAATAGATTAGGCAATGGATCTTTATTCTTGTCCATGACTTGAGCGTGTTCATTTACAACCAATCCTCCTTGAGTATGAAAAAGAGCCCCGGTAACTTTCACTGTGTAATATGGTGACTCAAGTTTAGGTTTGATAGTGAAATCTCTACCAAAACTATCTTTTCTTTTCCCCTCAACCATCTCTTCAACTTCTTTAATTGTTTTGTCCATAGATTCTTTGTTTATTCCTGTTAAAGCGCTTAATTCTCCTGTATTGTCTGCGTTGATTATTGCATTGGCTTCAATCGCATTATTATAGTCTTCAAACTCTTTCATTAGTTCATGCAGTCTTTCATCAAAGATATTCCAAGCAATTTTTTTTGGTTGACTAACTACTTTTACTGCTTGTTCCGAATACCCCAAACTTTCATCAGAAAATCGCTCTCCATTAATATTAATTTGAAAACCTCCTTCCATAATCATAGGCCATAAGATTGGTACACCTCTTCCTGCAGCAAGTCCGCCATGTCCTTGATATGAACCAATATCAGCTAAATCAGCACCTAAAGATTTTCCCCATTTGATGGCATCACCCTTATTACCAGGGTGACCGAAAAATTCAGCTTCTTTAATTTCAGGCATATATTCTTCAACCATTTCCGGGTTTCCTGCAAATCCACAACAGGCAAGAATCAAAGCATCACAACCAATTTCTTCCGTCTGACCGTCTGTTCTTAAAACTTTCACTCCAAGAATTTTATTGTTGGAATCACTATAGAGATCGGTCACTAATGCATTGGTTAGCACATCAATTCCTGCTCTTTCAGCCGCTCTACATAATGCACCCATAAGCTCACTTCCAGTTCTATTTGGCGTTCCATGCATTCTCATAACCGTGTGCCCAGGGTAAAGAAAGCTGTCGACTAAACTTAGAGGAATTTGATATTTATCAATCAACCATTCAATAGTTTTTGAGGATTCAATGGCCAAGCTAGTGGCAATCTCTGGATCTGTTTCACCTTTTGTTTTTTTAATGATGTCGTTTGCAAATATTTCAGGGGTATCTTCTATCCCTGCTGCTCTTTGTAGTCTAGTGTTTGCTCCAGGTATTAATCCTGTGGACATTGCTGTTGTGCCTAAGGGAGTTGAATCTCTTTCAATGACCAGGACTTCAGAATTGTTTTCTTTTGCTGACAAAGCTGCAGACAGACCACAACCTCCTGCTCCTACCACAACAATAGGTATAGAATATTCAAATTCCTTATGATCATCAAAAACTACACTCAATGTTTACCCCTAGGTTCTTGAAAATAAATATAGACCTTTCTCATCTATAGACTTTTTTAGTCTATTCTCAGCAACTAAATAATTCAGATGTGACATGGTTTCACCAACTGCAAGTACTAGTGTGTGCTGATTGATTTTACTATCAAAAAGGACTGGGAAAAGCTCAGTTACACTTTTTGGCTCATCAATATATTGATAGATTCTTTCAAGTTTTTCATGATGATTATTGACTATTGCTTCAATTCTTCTATGAGCTCCTTGATACGGGTATCCATGAGATGGAAGGACCAGAACATCATCAGGAATACTTTGTTTTATTTTTTCTAAGCTCTCTAACCAATCTCTCAAAGGGTTTGAGTCAGGGTTAGCTGGGTTTACACTGACATTGGGCGTGATTCTTGGTAATAGAATATCTCCGCAAATGAAAATATTCTTTTTTTCTGAGTATAAGCAGGCATGTTCAGGAGAATGACCTTTAGCAACAATTATTTTCCACTCTCCATCACTGAGGTTCAGAATTTCTTGATCTTTGATGTGTTTAAAGCTTTTATTTAATTTAGAGACTAATGATTTTCGGTACTCTATCCTCTCAATGAAATGTTGAAGTGATTCTTTGTCATATCCACATTTTTTATAATAATCTAGAGATATTTCTCTTTGTTCATGATCCATGCCATTGCTAATTTTTACTGTTTCTAAGAATTCCTTTTCAGTAAAGTATGGTTCAACTTTCCATTGATTGCTTAACCATCCTGCTAACCCAGAATGATCAAGGTGCATGTGAGTAACCACTAACTTTTCAAGCGGTTTTGCCTTGAAGCTATTCTCAAATAGCTTGCTCCAAATTGTTTTAGATTCATCTGTTACCATTCCCGTATCAACGATGGTCCAGCCTTCATTACCCTCCAACAACCAAAGATTGATGTGATTTAATGCGATAGGTAAAGGCATTCTCAGCCAGTGAATACTAGACGCAACCTCGAGAGTTTCTCCATCAGGGGGTCTTTTCGAGAATGGATAATACAATTTTGAATTATTTTCTTTCATGATTAATTATTTATTTCTTTTTATGTTAATTGCATTTCATTCTGAAGTCAGTTTTCCTTTGCTAAGTTTCTATAAATAGACAATGAATCAGGATTCGCTAGGGCATCAATATTTTTTATCTCTCGCCCTTCAATTGCTGCTTTAACTGATAATTCAGAAATTTTGCCACTTATAGTTCTAGGTATATCATCAACTTGAATTATATGTTTTGGAATATGTCTTGGGCTGGCATTGGTTTTTAACTGATACTTAATTTTTTCAACCAAATCATTAGTGAGTTTTTCCTCTTTTTTTAATACCACGAATAAAATTATAGTTGACTCAGATTTTCTAGATGTTTCAACTACCACAGCATCAAGTATTTGAGGTAATTTTTCAGTTTGACGATAGATCTCAGCAGTCCCGATCCTCACCCCTGCAGAATTTAATGTGGCATCCGATCGACCATAAATAATGACACCATTATTTTCAGTAATTGTTGCAAAATCCCCGTGTGCCCATGTGTTCTCAAATTTTTTAAAGTAGCTTTGTTTATACTTTTCTCTATCCGGATCATTAAAGAACTCAATCGGCATAGAAGGGAAGGACTGTGTGCAGACCAGCTCACCTTTCTCTTCTTTTTGTGCCTCTTGTCCTGCCTCGTTAAACACTTTAACAGCCATCCCTAAGCCAATGGATTGAATTTCGCCATCAAAGACAGGAAGAAGTGGATTACCCAGAGCAAAGCATGAAATGATGTCCGTTCCTCCTGAAATGGATGATATCTGAACATCACTCTTGATAGCATCTTGTATATATTGAAAGTGATCTGAGAGTAATGGTGAGCCAGTAGAAAGAATTGTTTGCAGTGATTTCAGATTGTACTTTTCTAATGGCTTGATGTTTTCTTTCATCATTGTTGTGATATAACGAGGACTGATCCCAAAGTGATTGATGTTTTCCTCTTCAGCAACAGCCCATAAAAACTCATTATGTGGATAAAACGGTGATCCTTCATAAAGAATAATTGTTGCTTTGCTTGCCAATGCACTGACAAGCCAATTCCACATCATCCAACCGCATGTAGTAAAAAAGAATAATCTGTCATTTGGTTTCAAGTCCAAATGCAATTGATGTTCTTTCATATGCTGGATTAGAGTTCCTCCGGCAGAGTGGACAATGCACTTTGGTTTACCAGTGGTTCCAGATGAATACATTATGAACAATGGATGATCAAAGGGTAGGGCGCTGAATTGGAGTTTTTCATCGTGATTCAAATGATCATTGAATGGAACAGCATTTTCTAAGCTCTTATAGTCAATTTCTGTGTCTAAATCATGAACGATGAAGACTTTAGATAAGTTCTCTAAATTTTTTGAAACTGCTGTTATTTTTTCCATTAAATTAAATGTTTTGCCACCGTATTCATATTGATCTATAGCTACCAATACCTTAGGTTTAACTTGTCCAATTCTGTCCATAATGGCATCAACACCAAAATCTGGTGAGCAAGAAGTCCAAATAGCACCTATCGCACTGCTTGCAAGCATTGCAATTATAGTTTCAGGGCAATTGGTCATGATGGCGCCAACAACGTCCCCTTTCTTTACTCCTTGATCAGTTAGAGCCTTAGCAAATGAACGAACTTGATCAAAAAGCTCCTTATAAGATAATTCCTTTCTATTACCTCTTTCATCTCTATAGATGATTGCAGGGTGGTCATCCTTCCTAGATATAAGATGTTCTGCAAAATTAAGCTGTGAACCAACAAACCATTTTGAATCAATCATGTGGTCACCTATTTCTAGAATTTTTGTTGAAGGTTCTTTGAAATTAATGCCAGCAAACTGAGTAAAAGATGACCAAAAACTTTCTGGGTGTTCCAATGACCAACGGTGTAACTGCTCATAACTTTCAAACGTTTGATTATGATCAATGTTTAAAAAATTCATATACTCAGTTAATAGGCTAGATTCACTGTTTTTAGGTAGCCAACTAAGTTTTCTTGAGTGATTCATATGCCAATAAAGTATCTATTAATCATTTGATAAATAAAAGATCTAATAATATACTCTTATTTATCAAGTGATAAATAAGGAATATAAGTTGGTTAATTTTTCTTTAGAGTATTTTCCTCCAGGCGATCAGGCTGGACTCAAAAACTTGTCTAATCAGGCAAGGGTTATGTCTGCGTATTCACCCTTGTATATGAGTATTACTCATAGTGCAAAAGGGGCAGAGCTAAACGAAACAATGCACGCTGTTCAAATCCTTAAGGAACAACTATCAGTTGAAATTTCACCACACATGACTTGTTCTAGTTATTCTCAAGCTGAAATCATCAAAATGGCAGCAGATTATTTATCTTTAGGTGTGGAATCTGTGGTTGCATTGAGAGGTAATTTAATAGAGGACGCAAACATGGGCGAACCTCGTTATGATAATTCCCCAGATTTTATTAATGCACTCAGTAAAAAGTTTGACTTCAGGATTTCAATTTCAGGTTACCCAGAAGGCCATCCTGAAAAGAAAGATGATGCATCAGATCTAAAATATTTGAGAAAAAAATGTGATGCTGGTGCAGATGAGATAATTACTCAATGGTTCTTTTCTAATGATTATTTACTTCAATTTAGAGATCAGTGTGATGCCACCGGTATCAATATTCCAATTGTTCCTGGCATTTTGCCAATCAGTGATATTAAGAAGGTTAAGAATTTTGCAAAAGCCTGTGGATCAACGATCCCAAAGGAGCTGGAAGAAGCATTTCTCAAAATTGATGATGACATGGGGGCAACTGAAGAATTGGGCGTCCATTATGCGATTCAACAAATAGAAAATTTACATAAAGAAGGTATTGATAATTTTCACCTTTATACATTAAATAGAAGTGAAATGACTAAACGAATCATTGAGTATTTTGTGGTATCAATAAATGAGGATGATATAGCTTCAGAGAAGATGGCATCTTAGACATTTTTTTTGTTCTCTTATAATATTGTTTTGATTTGGTTGAAAAAGAGGATTATTGTCAATGGTAGGAATTAAATATGGATCGCAGAGCTTTATTATCGGGTAAATTTACAGAAGATACACTTAATCTGAGTAACTCAGAGCATAGTGGATATGCTTATGCAAAGTTATTAGGCTCAGCAGATAATGCGATGGTTCACTTTAGTCTAGAGGGAACAATTTTTGCGCTATTACCTAATGGTGCTAAGCCATTCATTGGTTTTCAGGCAATACTAAAAGGTGTTTGGAAAAAACACGGTCAAGATTCATTTCAACACATATCATATGAAACTGGATTTTTTCATCATCTAGTCTCAAAGGAACATATCGAGATTTTTGAAAACCCCATTACCAATCAAACAAATCAGCTTTCAGAGATCAGGGGCGGACCTTATGAAAATATAATTAAGCCAAAACAACACGATTGGGTAGTTTCAGGTGACGATGTTTGGATTCAGGAGCCCAATCCAAGAATAGGTTATTTTGGTTCAGGAGAAACAAACAATAAAAATAAACAGACTGCATTTGCCAACACTATTTTTCAAGGCAAGTTATCTCACTTAAATGATGAATCATCAATAGCACCATCAATGATGACATACAATTATGTAAGTCCATGGTATCCATTTTTTGAGATGGACAATGTTGAAGGAAAAATGTATTGGCAAGCTGTTGGAAAAAAAACCCAATCTTGGTCCGATATACCCACATCAATGCAAGAATTTTTAACAACAAACCAAAACGATTATTTCGAATCAACTAATCCATGGACTGAGAGAACGAGCACATTGAAGCATTTTAGACAATCTAGTAAGAAGGATAAAATAAGACCATGAAAAAACAGATTAATAGGAGGCAAATGATTGGTGGCATGAGTGCTTTAGCGGTCTCGCCTCATTTAGTCTCTGGTCAAGGCCTTGATATCGTAGATCATAAGATTGATTTAAGTGATCCGGTTCAAAATGCACTAGCTTATGCCAAATTAGTGGGTACATCTGACAGAAGCATGATACACATTTACTATAAAGGAACAATATTTGGAATGACTCCAGAGGAGGGTGTTAAGCCTATGATTGGCCACACCGGTGTTTTAAAGGGTGTTTGGAAACCATGGATTAACAATAGTTTTTACTACACGCTCTACGATGTAGGTTATTTTATGGATCTGAAAACAGGGTTACCTGCAGAAGAGTTTGAAAACCCTTTTACAGGTGAGATTAATCGTCCAGTTAAGATTATTGGCGGTCCATTTGATCGAGTAATTAAACCGGAAGTAAGACCGTTTAAACACAGAGGCGATGATCTTTGGTTAGATGAGCCTGCTTTTCTCAATTTTGTTAACAAGCTTGATCCAAAAATATGGAAGAAAGCTTCAACAGCAGAGAAACTCAGTTTTCTTTATGTTGAAACATATCATGGAAAATTATCCGATTTAGCAAATCCTGATATCACAAGTGCACCCATGCAAATTACATCCACACACAATACCAGTTGGTATCCATTCTTTCTCATGGGACAACGACCTGGAGGACATTATTGGCAGGCTGTGGGCAAGAAAGTACAAAATTTAGAATCAGATGTGCCGGAGCATGTGATCAGATATATAGAGGACGAATCTCCTGGATATTTTGAATCTGAGAAACCTTGGAAAAAAAGAAAGGGTACCTTTCAGGCTTATAAAGATGAGAGGGAACCTGTAACCTAATTCATCATTCAAATAACATTATAAATTTCAACTCATTGTGAGCAGACGCAACATCATTAAGGGCGACTTCTCTGATAGAAAAATGGATTTGTCTGATCCAATAGCAAGCACCAAGGCTTATGTTAAGTTATTGGGCATCATAGAAGGTGGGATGGTTCATTATTCCTTAGAAGGGAAAATATATTCAATGCTACCCAAAGGTCCAAAACCGTTTATTGGTTTCCAAACAATCTTAAAAGGTGTTTGGCGACCCTTGCAAGATAATGCCTATAGTTATCGTTTATTTGAAGTAGGTTTTTTTGCTGATCTTGAAACTGGCATCCCCATTAAAAAATTTATAAATCCAGTCACGAATGTTGAAAATGATCTAATCACAATCAAAGGCGGTCCTTATGATTCAATCATTAAGCCAAATATATATTCTTGGATCATTTCAGGAGATGATGTTTGGATAGAAGAATCTAAATCATTGAACGGTTATTTTGGCTCCTCTCAGAAATTGAACAATAATGATAGTGAGGCAAGTGTTGAGGAAATTGCGTTCTTGAATAGAATTTATCGAGGTCAACTTTCTGAACTGAATGATGCAGTTGCTAAAGCATCCTGTCAAATGCACAACAACTATATAAGTCCTTGGTATCCTTTTTTTAAGATGGAGAACGTTGAAGGCAAGATGTATTGGCAGGCTGTGGGGACAAAAATTGATTCATTTTCCGAGGTTCCCAAAAAGATGAAAAATTTTTTGTTGGCAGAGCACCAAGAATTCTTTGATTCTGAACAGCCTTGGAGCATCGCTACAAGTACTTTGGCAGAGTATCGAAGAATTCAGAACAGATAGGGGTTGTTATGGAAGACAATAACAAGAAAATAGAGAAAAACAACAATCTGACAACTCAAATTACTAGAAGAGAGATGATCGGAGGAATAGGCTCATTGGCAGTAGCACCCAGTCTTTTAGCAACAGACACTCAAGACGTTATAATTAATCCAAGCAACGCACCAATAAATTTTTCCGATCCGATACAAAATGTAGCAGCCTATGTGAAGCTGATAGGCTCAACCGAAAAAGGCATGGTCCATACGTATATAAAGGGAACAATTTTCGGCATTACCCCTGATCAGGGAGTAAAGCCCATGATTGGTTACAATATACTCATTAAAACTATTTGGAAGCCTTGGACAGATAATAGCTTTTTTCGCACGCTCTATAGTTATGGTTATTTCATAGATCTAAAAACAGGGTTACCTGCAGAAGAATTCGAGAACCCTTTTACAGGTGAGATTAATCGTCCAGTTAAGATTATTGGCGGCCCATTTGATGACGTCTTCAAACCTGAAGTAAGAAAATTCAATGTTAGAAACAATGATGTCTGGCTCAATGAAGATGTTTATATCAATGTGGTCAATAAATTGGATCCGGAAATTTGGCGAAAGGCATCAGCAGGGAAAACGCTTAATTTTCTTTATGTTGAGTCTTACAATGGCAAATTATCCAATTTGGCCAACCCAAAGATTTACAGTGCTCCCATGAAACTTATCTCTACACACAATACCAGTTGGTATCCATTCTTTCTCATGGGACAACGACCTGGAGGACACTATTGGCAAGCGATAGGTAAGAAAGTAGAAAACCTTGAAAGTGATGTCCCTATTGAATTGATTAATTATGTTGAGAAAGAGCAACCGGGGTATTTTGAGTCTGAAAAACCTTGGAAAAAGAGAAAGGATATCTTTCAG
>Ga0209034_10000199_pt1 | contig 30973 bp, 31 predicted proteins | sample MarorgKNORR_S2LV_2_FD_188219 | JGI IMG/M metagenome (GOLD analysis project Ga0209034, IMG submission 188219) | Marine microbial communities from the Southern Atlantic Ocean, analyzing organic carbon cycling - 250m_A/KNORR_S2/LV (SPAdes) (version 2) | ecosystem: Environmental > Aquatic > Marine... | reverse complement strand
AACCTAAAAGAATTTGACGAGGTATACAAAAGTGCCACGAATGAAATCCCAGAAAATGTGTGGCAAGACTTTGAAAATGAATTTGGAATAGGAATCTAAGTTGAAGTATTTCAGTACCCGAATTGGGATAGCGCCGATGCCGCCACAATAATCTAGTTTTAAACATTAATCAGAGACTTTTTGCTGTATATGCATTCCTAATGTGCTTCTAAATAGAGGGGTTTGGAGGTTCCACATAGTAAACTTATGTGGTAAAAAGATTTCAACCGTATTTTTTCGATGACCTAATAAAGGGAGGCTTACGTTGACAGCAATAGGAGATAAAGGACCCGATTTTACGTTACCAGCTAATGAGGGCGCCCCCATTACTTTGAGTGACTTCCATGGCAAGAAGAATGTGGTTCTTTCGTTCCACATATATTCATTCACAGGTGGTTGAACCCACCAGGTTTCTTCATTCCGAGTACACAACGAGGCATTTGAAGAAACAGATACCCAGGTTCTGGGAATCAGCTGCGACTCTCGGCCATCTCAAAAGGCGTTTTCATCTTCATTAGGTGGGATCCCATACCCGATTTTGGCCGACTTCTATCCCCACGGAGAAGTATCTAAGGCTTACGGAGTTTTCAATGATCAAAATGGTACCCCTATACGCGCAATAGTCGTCATAGATAAAGACGGGGTAGTGCAATTTTCACAAACATACAAGGCCGCCACAGACCTAGACCCACAAGATATTTTATCCGTTGTAGAAAATCTTTAGGTGCCAATAATATATCAGTGAAGTCCTCTAAATATGAGCGATAGCAACGCTTTTGAGTTCGGAGATTATGTAATACTGCTTGATCGTCGAGAGAGGCAGTATATGTTTATATTGGAAAAGGGTGGCTCCTTTGAATCACACATTGGGAATCTAGATCACGAGGATCTATGCGGCCTGAAAGAAGGTACATGGATTCGAACTAAGACCGGCCACTGGATGGTAGCTTTCAGACCCACAAAGGCCGAATACATGCTGAATATGAAACGCATTGCTACAGTGGTATACCCGAAGGATATAGGTGCCGTACTGACATACGGGAACCTATATCCTGGCGCAGAGGTGTTGGAAGCTGGTTCGGGTTCAGGAGCTTTAACAATAGCTCTGTCTGATGCTGTGGGGTCCGCAGGTCATGTTTACAGCTATGACGTTAGAGAGGATATGTCAAACATGGCGAAAACCAATTTGACTGGCATAGCCAAACATCCAGATAACGTGCAATTCTTTACAGAAGATATTGCCAACAATATTTATCAATCAGAATTAGATTGTGCAATTCTGGATATGCCAGAGCCTTGGCACACAATACAAAAAGTCTATGAAAGTCTAAAACCTGGGGGAATAATCCTCTCTTTCCTACCTACGATTATGCAGGTTTCAGATCTAACCCAAACTCTCAGAACAATTGGAGAATTTACTCTAATTAACACTGTTGAACTAATGGAAAGACCATGGGAGGTTGGTGGCAGGAGTGTCAGACCATCACACAGAATGGTGGGGCATACTGGATTTATTACCACTGCCAGAAAATGTCAATCCCGATAATTTTCGTCTAGACTCAAATAGTAGAACAAAAGCGGAGCTACACTACCGATTCAGGTGAAATGCCATGTGCTTATCGGTGACGGGAGGCATGGTGCCAGAGACTCCTGATAAGTCGATAAGGCTGTTTAACTTGGAAAATTTCGGACTATTCATGCCTCTTTGCGACATTTCTACTCTGAACCCACCCAGACCTTCAACTTCCACTAACCTTTCTATGAGATTTAATTCTCTTCTGGATACTTCCCCTGATAATCGCATACCGTTTAACACATCCGAATAACCTAAACCAAACAACCATTCTCTCTGAGTTATATTACAAACAGGTTTTATTCCTCGCTGGGCCATGACCCTCCTTAGGGCCGTAAAATTTACATGCGCTGTAATATCTTGGTCGCCTACACGAAAAAGAGGACTCAAGTTATCCACATGCTTGTAATAAGTCTGAAGTAGACGGCTAGACTTACGCATTGAAAGATAATCTGATTCCTCATAGCCGTAATCTACATTCAAGAAGAATGCTTTGGGAACCAAATCTAAAACAGAAGGCATCCATTGTCCCAACCCCCTGCATAGTGGGCCTCTATACCCCTCCAGGGAAGAAATATCAAAACTTACAAACTCATCTAGGGAAGTTTCGATTAATTCCTCTTTAAGGTTTCCTTGTTCATCAACACCAATATAAACGAGATTCGTCCGACCATCTCTAACTTCCAATATATCAACCGGAAGTGCGTCAATAAGCTCATTGGAGATAACGACGCATGAGGCCAAGGCAGCATTACATGAATCCAAGCCATCAGCCTCCAAAATTGCAGTTCCTTCGACAGTCGCTTTGTTAGGACCCTTATCAATTGGTATATATTCCAAATAATTCGAAACCGGCATATCAGCAGAACGTATTGTAGAAACAATATCAATCCCCAGAGTCCCATCTCCTGCACCTATTTCCACAACTGTGAATGGTCTCGGACGATCCATATACTCCCAGATATTCATGATCTGAATAGCGAACAAATACCCAAAAATCGGATGAATGGAGGGACTGGTGTAATAGTCACCATATACGCCAAAAGAGGTGGGTTTGGAGTAGTATCCATTATCGGAATAGAGAGCAATCTCCATAAATTCTTCAAATGGGATAGGTCCAGTTTTCTGTATCTGGTTAACTACCTCATCATATGCGCTGCCCTTATTATCGATAACCACAGGAGTCTAGCAGCATCCCGTATAAACCAGAAAGCGTCGGCGAATGCCGACGCTTTTTTTTGAATCTAGTCGTGAATCTTTAGGTATTCTGCTGTTTAGCCTTCCTAGCTTGTCCACTGCGATCCCAGCCAGAACCCTGCATAGAATTACGAAATTCTTCTTTGGTTCCACAGTGCTTACATCTTCCACTACTAGTGGGCCCATTAGGTTGATCCAGCACCCAATGATGAACACATTCTTCAGCCGTTGTTTGTTTAACCACAATGTCTCCTTTTGTTTGTGCAAAATTAAGCCGGAACAGCGTTATGATCTTTGGCCAATCGGCACAAATTTTCTGTCCAGTTCCCCGACATATTCCAAACGAGGCCTTAGTAAAATATTATTTTCAAATTGTTCAATGACTTGTGCAGTCCAGCCTGGGATGCGTCCCATAGCAAAGATTGAAATAAACAAATCTTCAGGAATATCGAGAAGGAAGTACATGGCTCCAGAAAAGAAATCCACGTTTTGACAAATACCTCTCCGAGCGTAAGGCTGCATTACTTCCACAACTTTTTGAAGAATAGAGTACCACTTGGGTTCTCCTTTTCTCTCTCCTAATTCCTTGAGGTCATCTTGCAAATGTAAGGACCTAGGATCGACCGCGCGATATACACGATGACCAAAGCCCATGATCCGACCACCACCAGATAAGGTGTCTCTGACATATTTTTCAGCGTTATCTTCCTCCCCTATCTCTAAAGACATTGTCATTACAGACTCGGCAGCTCCACCATGTGAGGGGCCCTTCAAAACAGAGATACCGGTAGTAATAGCACAGTGAAGGTCAGCCTGAGTCGACGCCGACACCCTTGCTCCAAAAGAAGATGCGTTTAATCCATGCTCCGCATGCAGAACAAAGTCCTTGTCTATAAGTGCGGCGTCTCTTGGATCAGGGATTTCACCAAAAAGCATATAAAGAAAATTCGCTGCCAAATTCAAATTAGGATCCGGTTTCACTGGCTCCTTACCCTGACGTATTCGGGCATGAGTCGTCACAATTGTAGGGGCAGCTGCAGTTAGTCTTGTTCCTTTCCGAAGGGTCGCTTCAGCTGAATTGTCATCAACTTCAGGATCAAATGCAGCCATTGCGGAAATACAGGTTCGAAGCACATCCATAGGATGAGCTTCCTTTGTGGCCTTGATAATGTCAACAATTTGCTCGGGAATATCCATATATGAGCGAAGTTCAACTGTGAAGTCAGCCAACTGCTTTTCTGTAGGCAGCTCTCCTATCATTACTAGATAAATTACTTCCTCAAAAGAACAGTTTGTGGCAAGATCGTCGATGTTGTACCCACGGTAATAGAGCTTGCCAATTTTGCCATCAATAAAACTGGAAGTCGTCCTGTCAATGTAGACTTCTCTCAGTCCTCTGTGAAGCTCGGCTTTTTCCTGGGTCATCAAATACCTCCGCATTTCCTAGAAATAACATTGATCAGATTTGAGTAGTTTCTTACTAGCTCCCACCCGCAATCGGCTTTTTGTGATTGATCAGGAATCAGCAATCGACCTAAAAAAGCCCTGCAATTCTAGCAATAGGCGTGAATTTCAGTCAAGAAACATATCTCGCTTTGCGCATCAATCCATCACTCAAATACTTAAAAAAGATAGTAAATCCTTTCACAATTACCCAAAATTCAGTTATACTCCCAAAAGATCCCAAGCAGGACATGTAGCCGTCAAAATTGTAACTTTCACTCGTAAATATGCTCAGGAGCACCCAGACAATTCATTCAGAAGTACCAGAAGTCGTTGTGCTTAGACTTCCGATATATGCTCGTGTACTAAATCAGCTAATTGAAGAAGGTACAGATGTAATAAGCTCTCAACAACTTGGGGACTTGCTACAAATGACTCCGGCGCAAATCCGAAAAGACCTTAGCTATTTTGGTAGATTCGGTAAGCAAGGAAGAGGGTATAACATCGCTTTCCTTCTTGACGAGTTAAGACAGATACTAGGAATTGACAGAGGGTGGCGTGCATGTCTGGTGGGAGTTGGAAGGCTAGGCCGAGCAATAATCAACTACCCAGGATTTTCTCCGGAAGGCTTTGAGATAGTTGCTGCGTTTGACAGGGACCATAGTCGTCACGGAACTTTGCTAGGCAATATATCTGTTGAAAGTATGGAATGTTTGCCAAAGACAATTGAGGAACGAAATATAACTATTGGAATAGTGGCCGTACCTGCAGTTCAGGCACAAATGGTTGTTGATGCATTGATTACCCACGGTATTCAGGGAATACTGAATTACGCTCCCGTGGCTCCCCACGTCCCTCCTCACATCATCATGAGAAACATCGATCCAGTCTTATCTTTACAGTCTATGACCTTCTACATGAAGGAAAATCTTTAAAGCGCATTCTGTATCAGAAAAAATGACTTCAGGCTAATATTGTGACTTTGTCATTCACGACCTCGAGAAATCCCCCAGTCACAGGTATTGTCTCTTCCGCTGTTCCTTTCCTGGCCACCACAACTCCATTAGCTACAGCGGTAAGCAATGGGGCATGCCTAGGCAATATACCCAATTGTCCCTCTACTCCAGGAGCGATAACTATGTCAGCCTCTCCAGAGTAGATGGTCTCTTCTGTTGTAACAATCTCTAAAATCAATTTGTTTTCCTCTGTCCCAAGCCAGTGCTAGCTCTCCGACATGCCCTCAGCCTTTTCAGCTGCTTCCTCAATGGTGCCTACCATGTAAAAGGCCTGTTCAGGCAAGGAGTCAAGTTCTCCATCTAATATCTGCTTAAATCCGGAGACCGTATCTCTTACAGATACATATTTGCCAGCTTGTCCTGTAAATTGCTCGGCAACATTAAACGGCTGTGTCAAAAACCTTTGGATCTTTCTCGCACGGTTAACGGTTGTCCTGTCTTCATCTGACAGTTCTTCTATTCCCAATATTGCGATGATGTCCTGCAGCTCTTGATAGCGCTGAAGAACCTGTCTAACTCCAGTAGCAACATCATAGTGTTCTTGCCCAACAATCCCCGGTTCAAGGATGTTTGAAAATGACGTCAAGGGGTCTACAGCCGGATAAAGACCCTGAGCTGCTAAGGACCTCTCTAGTGTCATAACAGCATCAAGATGACCAAATGTCGTGACAATACCTGGATCTGTGTAATCGTCAGCTGGTACATATATTGCCTGAACTGACGTGATGGAGCCGTTCTTTGAAGAAGTAATTCTTTCTTCAAGCGCACCCATCTCTGTTCCCAAAGTGGGTTGATAACCCACCGCAGATGGCATCCTACCGAGCAGAGCGGATACTTCCATTCCAGCTAGTACATAACGATATATGTTGTCGACAAATAATAGTACGTCCTGGCCACGTTCTTCTTTAAAATATTCGGCCATGGTTAGACCAGTCTGAGCTACCCTAGCCCTAATACCAGGAGGTTCATTCATTTGGCCAAAAACTAAAACCGTCTGGGGTAAAACTCCAGCTTCTTCCATCTCACGCCACAGGTCATTACCTTCTCGGGATCTTTCCCCCACCCCAGCAAATACAGAGACACCTTGATGCTCCGTTGCTATGTTGTTGATCAATTCTTGGATGATGACAGTTTTCCCGACTCCAGCTCCTCCAAAAGCGCCGATCTTACCGCCTTTGGTAAAGGGAGTAACGAGATCAAGCACTTTTATTCCCGTTTCCAGAACTTCTACCTCAGTAGCCTGATCTTCAAAAGAAGGTGGCTGTCTATGAATAGGCCAGTTTTCTGCCCCATCTATTTCTTCTAAGCCATCAAGGGTTTCACCCAGTGTATTAAACAGCCTACCAAGTGTTGGGTCTCCCACTGGGACGGATATGGCGTCCCCTGTATCCACGGCGTCAATCCCTCTCCTCAGGCCTTCAGTGGGGCCCAAGGCTAAGCATCTCACCCAGTTGTTACCAATATGCTGTTCTACCTCAAGAACCAGCTTATCGTCGCCAATAGAGGTCTCCAAGGCGTTATATACGGAGGGCATCCCATCCGGGGGAAACTCCACGTCTACCACGGTGCCAATAACCTGAACAATCTTTCCGGTTGCCATTCTCTGCTCCTAGACTCTAACTAAAGTCTTCAAAATCAAATTAACTCTCAACAGCGGAAACCCCGCCAACTATGTCAAGAAGTTCCTTTGTAATCGTTTCTTGTCTGAGTTTATTCATTACTAAAGTCAAATCATCAACCATAGCATTAGCATTATCGGTTGCCTGATTCATTGCTACCATTCGTGCCGACTGTTCACTAGCGTTCGCTTCAAGAATTGCCTGATGTACAACGGTTTGAAAATACCTAGGCAATAGCTGCGACAAAACCTCGTTAGCGTCGGGTTCAAATATGTATCCTGCACTATTTGATACCTCCAAATCTACAGGCACGACCGGTACAAGCTGATCAATGACAGGTCTTTGAGAGGTAGTGTTAACAAATTTTGCATACGACACAAAAACAGAATCCACATCTCCATTTTCAAAAGCATTCATCATGGCAACTGAAACAGGCTGGGTTTCTGCACTAGAAGGTCTATCACCAATCCCTAACAATTCATCAATGATTTCTATGTCACTTCTACGAGAGTAATCTCGTCCTTTTTTACCACAGGCCACAATCTTTACAGGTACGGATTGCTCTCCTATAAAATCACCAGTGGCTCTTAAAATATTGGAATTAAGGCCGCCAGTGAGTCCCCTGTCAGGGGTTATAACAATCAGCCCAATGTTATTTATTTCTCGTTCTTCCGCTAACGATTGTGACCCACTTTCATCGTCAATTTGAGACATGACATTTGAAACCATTTGGGCCATGTTATCTGCATAGGACCTACCCCTAGTCGCAGCATCCTGTGTACGTCTAAGTTTTGACGCAGCAATCATTGACATAGCTTTTGTAATCTTTGCGGTGTTTTCGACGCTTCTAATTCGCCGTGCAATTTGTCTTACGCTCGGCATCTAACTTGCCAACCCACTTTGCTTAAAGTTATCAATGGCAGATTTGAGACTTTCTTCAGTATCGCTACTGATATCCCCTTCCTCGGATATGTTTTTCAAAACGTCTGAATGATTTGAAGTCATATAGCTATGAAATTCTTGCTCCCAGCCAATGACAGAGTCAATTTCTACATCATCCAAATATCCTTCATTTAAGGCATAAAGAATGGAAACTTGTTGCTCAACGGGCAGAGGGGCATTTTGCCCCTGCTTGAGAAGTTCTACGCCTCTTTGCCCACGCTCTAATTGACGTCTTGTAGCCGCATCGAGGTCATCTGTGCCAAATTGAGCGAAAGTTACCAGTTCTCTGTACTGCGCCAACTCAAGTCGCAGACGGCCTGCCACTGACCTCATTGCCCTTGTCTGGGCGGAACTACCGACTCTCGATACTGACAATCCAGCATTTACAGCCGGCCTGATTCCAGCATTGAAAAGTTCAGGTTCCAGATAAATTTGACCGTCAGTAATGGATATCACATTAGTCGGAACATATGCAGAAACGTCACCTGCTTGTGTCTCTATAACCGGTAGAGCTGTGACAGACCCACCACCGTGAGCATCATCTAGACGAGCCGCCCTTTCAAGTAGCCTGCTATGCAAATAAAACACATCACCAGGATAAGCTTCCCGGCCAGGGGGCCGTTTCAGTAAAAGTGACATTTGCCTATAAGCCCAAGCATGTTTCGAAAGATCGTCATAGACAATCAATACATCTTTTCCTTGAGCCATAAAATATTCAGCCATCGCACACCCTGTGTAAGGTGCCAGATATTGCATAGGAGCGGAATCGGATGCATTTGCTGCAACTATGATTGTATGATCCATCGCCCCAAACTGCTCTAAAGTCCCAACCGTTTGTGCAACCTTTCCAACTTTCTGTCCCACAGAAACGTAGATACAAGTCAAATCGCCACCCTTCTGGTTGATGATCGCATCCACACATATAGCAGTTTTACCGGTTGTCCTGTCACCGATTATCAATTCTCTTTGTCCCCGGCCGATTGGGATCATGGCGTCAATTGCCTTAATCCCCGTCTGAACCGGAGTATCAACAGATTGCCTTATTGCTACGTTTGGGGCAACAATCTCAACCTCCCGGGTTTCATCAGTCTCAACTGGACCTTTTCCATCAATTGGAGATCCGATACCATCCACGACCCTTCCGAGCAATTCTTCCCCGACCGGCACTTGCATTACCTGACCGGTACCACGAACTTCAGTGCCTTCCTTGATCCCAAGAGGATCTCCGAGGATAACAATCCCAACACTATCCTCCTCGAGGTTCAATGCCATACCGGCAATACCGCCCTCAAATTCAACGAGTTCGTTGTAGGCCACACCAGAAAGTCCATGAACTCTGGCTATTCCATCCCCTACTTCAATTACCGACCCCACATCGACCATCGCCAAATCAGTTCCGAAACCTTCGATCTGTTTTTTTATAACCGATGCTATGTCCTGTCCTCTGACAGCCATATCACCCTCCAATTCCTCACGGCATTAAAACCGTCCACTAATTTTCTATCTTTCCGTACCGGAGCCTCTATGCTCCTCTTATAAGTTCCCTTTTCATATCATCTAACCGCGTTTTTACGCTCCCATCTATGAGGCGATCACCCACTCGAGCAACAAACCCCCCGATTATTGATCCGTCAGTCCTAGTTGTAACAGAAATTTCTTTCCCAACGAGCGAGGATAGATCCTTGGTTATTGACTCAACTTGCGATTTCGAGAGTGGAACAGCCGAAACTATCTCTGCCCTTTCAACCCCTTTTTCAGAATCAACAAATTCCTGGAACGCATCGGTTATGTCGGGCAAACTTGACACCGCTCCGCGAGATGCCAGAAGACACGTCAAATTAACAGCAAGTTCCGATACCGTTTCTCCAAATGCTTCTTTTACCACGGATGTTTTCCTATCTGATGCTACCTGTGGTGAATCAGCAAATCTCACAAAGGTTTCATCACTGGTGGAAGAAGCGAGGACAGAGAGATCATCAAGCCATTTCTCCACATCATTGCGCTCGAGCGCAATGTCGTATATTGCCTGAGCATATCTTCTTGCTGATACGGTACGTGCCATATTTAGTTATTACCCGAAGTGCTTTCTTCAAGAACACTTTCTATAAGTTCTTTATGACCATCTTCGTCCAGAGAAGTTCTGACGACTTTCTCCGCAGCGGAAATTGCCAGCCCAGCAAACTCTTTCCTTAAGTCTTCTATCGCAGCATCTCGTTCACGTTGGATATTTGCCTCAGCCCTAACCCTTTCCAGCTCGATGTCATCTCTGACTCTTGCCATCTCCTCTTCTCTAAATCTGTCAGCGGTTTCACGTGCCTCTGCTACAAGTTTTTGACCCTCAACCCTCGCTTCACTAAGTTGCTCCTGAATAGCTTCCTCTGAGCGGGCTGCCTCTTCTCGCGCGATATTAGAGGCTTCAAGACCTTCTCGTATCTTTTCAGCTCTTTGATCCATGAGTGACACAAGGGGCTTATATAGAAGTTTAGACAGTATGAAAAACAGGATGCCAAAACTAATGATTTGAGTTACCAAACCAGGTAGATTTATACCTAGAGCGTCCATAAGGACCTCCTAACCGAAATCCGCCGTAGAAAAAGCACGGTAAGTACCCTATTCAACAGCGGTATCCTGTGCTAAACGAACTTAATAATTATTGCTACAACCAAAGCATAAATTGCTATAGCTTCTGTAAACGCTATAGCCAAAATCATGTTCTGCTGAATTTGGCCCCCAGCTTCAGGGTTCCTACCCAGAGCCTCCATAGCCTTTGATGCGAGCATTCCAATTCCTATGCCTGGTCCTATGGCTCCAAGGCCGATAGCAAGACCAGCCCCAATATTCATGATGTCGCCTTCCATCTCACACTCCTTAATGTGTTTTCCCGGTAGTTGTATACCTAACTAATTTTACTTATAAATTTCTTCTTTTAATATTGACTTAATGATGTTCTTCGTCCCCATGCGCAACACTCGCCATGGATGCAAAAACCAAGGTCAGCATGGAGAAAATAAGAGCCTGTATTACACCCACAAAAAGTTCAAGTCCTAAGAAAGGAATTATCCCAATCATAGGTAGTAAAAATCCCATTGCCATCAGAAGAACTTCGCCGGCGAATATATTGCCAAAGAGCCTAAATGTGAAGCTTATTATCTTGGCAAATTCACTAATGATCTCCAAGATACCAACAAAAAAACCGATTGGACCATCTTTGAAATTAATGAATTTCCCCAAATGTGTTAGGGAGCCCAAAATACTTAATCCCCAGTAGTGAACCATTACCATTGCTATCAGGGCCATTGCCAATGTCATATTTACATCGGTATTAGCACTTCTTAGGAAAGGAACTAGATGCCCCGCTCTTTTACCTTCCCCCACATCCCCATGAGCTTCTTCATAATCGTGGAAAGTGATCTCCTCGTTAAGAGAGCCGGGCTGTAAGATGGCAATTCCCCCTGTCCCACTGAAAACGTGCAAGTTCACCTTTTCTAAATGTCCAGAGTGTTCTTCTCCGTGGCCAGAAGCTTTTTTATGTGAAGATCCAGTCTGATGCCCTTGATCCTCAGCCGGATCAGAATAATGATGCACTCCATGATGGTGAGCTATCTCACTTGGATCCGCCACTCGGCCAATAGTTCCAAATCCAGGCAATATACCCATCCAGTTTGCAACAACTATGAATATAAATATCGTAAAAACGAGAGGAAAAAATCTTCTTCCATTTTCAGGGCCAGCAATGCTTTCACAAAGATTTATAAAGAATTCCATAACAAGCTCAAAAAGAGCCTGCAGGCGTCCCGGTACTTCACTTAGGCCCTTTCTCACAAATATAGCAACAACAGCTAAAACTATAATTGCAAGCCAAGTGGTAACCATTGTGTTCATAAGATCCCAATCTCCTACAGGAGTATCAAAACCTTGAACAACAATTTCTGCCGGGAGTTGTATGGCGGGTAAGGAACTAGACAGGAATCCGAAACCTAAGGAGTTTCCTAAGGCTCCACCAAGAATGCTGACAACAAAAACAGCTGCTATGACTATAGTGATAGAGAGGGCTTTTGGACTGCCCAACAACTTCGCCACTATTTACGGATCTCCTTCCTGACTTTCCTCAGCAATATAGCTGAGCACGGCCATTAACATTCTGTACATGCCAGCGACTGCGGCAGAAATGCCAACAAACACGCCGACCAATGTCGAAACAGGGGTGAATCCAAAATGGCTGTCAATCCACACACCACAAACTGCACCAGCACCTATACATATGGCGACATACCATCCAACGCCTAGAAGACGAAGTACTACTCCCATTTTTTTGGGAGTCACAATCCACACCTTCGAACGGTTGTTAAGATTATCACAATGTCTGGAAAATGGTCAAAATAATCCTTGGCCAAAAAACTACATTCGGTGTTGCCCTGGCTCTCAGCCATCCTTACCGAGATCGTCTAGATCCAAACTATCAATGAAGTCAGTGTAAGCCGACAACCTCTCCAACTCTTCCTCTGCAACAGGAGCTGAAGCTCCTTCTTTGTCGTCTGTTGAGTTAGATTCTTCCATTTCGACGTCTAAATTGACTCCTGCCTGCTCCACAACGTCATCCTCAGCGAATATGGGAGCATTAGTTCTTACAGCCAAGGCCAATGCGTCACTAGGGCGGGAATCTATTTCTATGCTGTTCCCATTATAATCAACAACTATTTTGGCAAAAAATGTGTCATTCTTGAGTTCAGAAACTATAATCCGCTGGACCGATCCCCCGAGATTTCCTATCACGGAACCTAACAAATCATGCGTCATTGGCCGAGGAACTTCGACATCCATCAATTTCAGCCGTATAGCCTCCACTTCGAAGTGGCCTATAAATATTGGAAGGTATAGATCCGATTCCTTTACCCGGAGGACAACCGCTCTTTGCTTGGTTTCCTGCCTGACGCGGATGCTTTCTATCTCTAGCTCCATCATCTGGGCACATCTCCTATACATATTTCATCTTGTCTTTACCTGCCCAGATGGCATAGATGCCAATTGGGGGCAGCCATTCTAGTTTCACCCTCAATGTGTGTCAACAGAAATAGATCTGAGAAACTGTATTTTCAACAGGTTCCTCAGTCTCTAATTGAGTCAGATCGGACCTCTTTTGCTCTCTTTTCTACCTGTGATCTAGGCATCACTAATCTCCTCCCGCATCCACTACATTCCATACCTATATCCGCTCCTATCCTGTCAACTTCCCAAGTAGAAGCACCGCACGGATGAGGCTTTTTCATGACTACAATGTCGCCAATTGAAAACTTCTGGATCATGATATGAGTATGTGACTACCTTGAGCTGCTGTTTATTATGTTTTCTATTTTTACTTGAAGGAGATTCGCTGCCTCAGCAGCAGCAGCTTGAAATGTGTCTTTTTCTTTTGAGGCATAGATAATGCTTCGGGATGAATTGATCAAAAAGTTTGCACCTGACTTTGACATAGCAGAGAGAACAGATTCCTCGAGGTTCCCTTCTTGTGATCCCACACCTGGAATGAGCATAGGCACACCAGGCGCCAAATCTCTCACAATTTTAAGTTCGTAGGGATATGTTGCACCAACCACAAGGCCTATATTCCCCTCCGTATTCCAATCGTTTGCTAGGGTTGCCATTTTTTTAAAAACTGGGATTCCGGCTGTTTTCTCATCACCTTGAAATTGAGATCCGTCTGGATTGGAAGACTTGCACCAAAGAAATACGCCTTTCTCCCTATAATTTAGAAATGGTTCAATCGATTCAAAACCGCCATATGCATTTACCGTTGCAGCATCAAATTCCCACATTTCAAATAATGCTTTGGCATATTTGGAGCTGGTAGAACCGATATCACCTCTCTTCCCATCTCCAATGACAATCTTTCCCGGATATTTATTGTGAATATATTCCACAACCCTTTTCATAGAGGCAAATCCCTGTACCCCCAAGACCTCGAAAAAAGCGAGGTTAGGTTTAAAAGCCGCTGCAGAATCTGCAGTTGCATCTATCACCGATACACAGAATTCATAAATATCAGAAACAGGCATCAACTCGGGATCAGGATCTAGTCCTACACAGACATGGCTATTAGCTGCATTTGACGCATCCATAAAAATATCTTGAAAATTACTCATATATTCTTAAACTCCGACAAATCATGGAAATTATCAAAACTATATACAAAACGCTCCTAGAATCATATGGTCCACAGTTCTGGTGGCCGGCTGAAACCGAGTTTGAGGTTATGGTTGGTGCAGTTTTAACTCAAAACACTAGTTGGAACAATGCCGAAAAAGCAATCATATCTTTGAAGTCTGAAAATGCCCTCAATCTTGCAAGTATCAGTCGAATGAGCGAGGCAAGGCTTTCCATCCTAATCCAATCGTCAGGTTTTCACAGAGTTAAAGCAAAAACCTTAAAATCTCTAGTTTCGCTAATTTATAAAGAATTTGATAGCTGCATAGGGAAATTTAAAAAACTTCCAGCCGACGAAAAAAGAAATCTTCTTTTGAGCATAAAGGGCATTGGACCAGAAACCGCGGATGACATCATGCTGTATGTACTAGACGAACCACGCTTCATTGTCGATGAATATACCAGAAGAATCTTCAGACGAGTTGGAAAAACACCCATCAGTAACACATATGAAAGTTGGCAGAACATGCTCGAAAATGAATTTAATAGAGACTTGAATGATTTAAAGGAATATCACGGCTTATTGATTGCTCTCGGAAAAGCCCACTGCAAAAAAAATCCACTTTGTTTCGGATGTCCGTTACATTGTATCTGTGCTTATGGTTCCGAGCACCCACCTAAATAATTATTTTGGCCGCCTTTTTACGAGAAATTTGCGGCGAAGAGTAAGGACTTTTTCCTCGCGTTGATTGATCCCCCTGCTCTCAATATACACAACCCCCCGATCCTCTCTTGATTTGGATGGAATTACATCTAAAACTTCGCTCTCCCCATAAATCGTATCCCCATGAAATGTAGGTCCATCGTGGGTGACATCTTCGTAAACGAGATTAGCTACTGCCTTGCCGGAGGTTTGCCTCACACTCATACCCACCACAAGGCTCAAGACCAGAAGCCCGTTAACCAGCGTTTTCCCATGCTGATGACCTGCCATGTAGTTTTCATCAGTATGGAGAGGATTATCATTCATAGTTATTAGAGAGAAAAGATGGTTGTCCATTTCAGTGATAGTTTTACCGGGCCAATGTTTAAAAAGTTGACCGGCACGGAAATCTTCAAACCACCCTCCAAAGGAATCTCTAGAATCGATGATCGTTATTTCTGAAGTCATCTTAGTCTCCACATTAATAGGTCAGATTGCATGTCGCTGAAGTAACCGTTTTGCAATCAGAAGTTTCATTATTTCGTTAGTCCCTTCACCAATAATCATGAGTGGTGCGTCGCGGTAGTAGCGTTCGATCGGTAAGGCTTTGGTATAACCGACACCGCCGTGTATCCTCATCGCTTCCATTGCCACTTCTCCACACATTTCACTGGCAAAAAGTTTTGCCATAGCTGTCTCAAGATCATTCCTCTCACCAGAGTCTTTTTTATCAGCAGCGTCATAAACCATTAGCCTTGCCGCATGAATCTTAGAAGCCATGTCAGCTAACTTGATCTGAATCGCCTGATGTTCAGAGATAGACTTGCCAAAGGTCTTTCTCCTTTGGGAGTATTCAATAGCGGCATCAAATGCAGCCTGAGCAACACCCACAGCTCGCGCAGCAACATTTATCCTGCCCGTTTCTAATCCAGCCATCACATGATGAAAGCCTTTCCCTTCCTCTCCACCCACAAGGTTCTCAGCTCCTACTCTGCAGTCATCAAATATTAACTCACATGTGTCTATTCCACGATAACCCAATTTATCTATATGTTGACCCACACTAAACCCTTCAACCGGCTTCTCAAATATGAAGCAACTTATCCCCTTATGTGCTGGATCGGAATTTGGATCAGTTTTGGCCATTAAAGCGAATACGTTGCCGTTCTCACCATTGCTGATAAACATCTTGCGACCGTTAATCAGATATTCCTCACCTTCTTTTTTTGCCACGGTAGATATATTCTGGGCATCACTTCCAGCCTCAGGTTCCGTGAGTGCTAGTCCTCCCCTCAATTCACCTGATGCCATGCGTGGAAGAATCCGCTGTTTTTGTTCCTCAGTGCCATATGTGGATACTATATGGCTGAGAACGTGATGGGTACCTATGATGCCGGAAAGACTCATCCAACCTTTGCTAATTTCCTCAAAAATCATCGCAAACGTCGTGAAATCTAATTCCATACCACCATATTCAGTAGGAATTGTGATACCAAATAAGCCCAAATCACGCATTTTAGGAATCAATTCATGGGGATATATATCCTCGTTATCATACGTCTGGGCAATTGGATCAACCTCTCGGCGGACAAAATCACGGACCATGGAAACTATCTGTTTACGTTCGTCTTCTGAAGTTCGGCTAGCCACAGGACTGTCCTTTCCTATTTTGTCTTCCTATTATCGTCAGTTTTGTATTGCCGATTACCGACATTCCGAGCAGATACCCCAAGAACATTTATGAACCCTTCGGCGTCCATGTGGTCATAGCTACCAATTCCCTCCATAGAACCATCATCTGTGTAAAGGGAGTGCGGCATAGCTTCCACGGTATCCTCAGCAGTATCAAAAAATATGTTCCCTTTGTATACTTTCAACTGAATTTTGCCTGACATAAGAGAACTAAAAACTTCAATGGAGGCTAGGGCCGATCGCGTAGCGGAATCAAGCCAATACCCTTGATAAATCTGTCTGCTAATCAGCGTGGATAACTCATCATAATATTCCCGTGCTCTCCTATCCAGAACAAACTGCAGTAAAAACTCATAACTACTTCCTAGTAAATCCATTCCAGGAGATTCATATATCCCTCGGGATTTTATTCCCACAAATCTGTTTTCCACTACATGAGTACCTATCCCGACACCATTCCGTCCAGCTATTTCATTACAACGGAGGAACGCTTCTCTAAGAGGTACCTTGTCCCCGTTAATAGACACCGGAACGCCACTTTCCCATTCGATCGTCACATATTCCGGAGTGTCCGGAGCATCCCAGGGCCAAACCCCCATACCCGGCTCTACAAAACTTGGGGATATCGTAACGTCCTCCAGGTCTCCTGCCTCATGAGTCAGACCTAAAAAATTAGCATCAGTTGAGTAACGCGATTCTTGAGCCGGCCGAATTGGCAGGTTGAAATTTTCGCAGTACTTAATCATTTCCTGTCTTCCTGGAAATGATTCTAGAAATTCTGGATCCCTCCAAGGAGCGTAGACGTTTACAGTAGGGTCAATAATATTCGCGGCTAATTGAAACCGGACCTGGTCATTTCCTCTCCCCGTGGCACCATGAAACAATACGGAAATACCCTTGGAATCAAATTCTCTAAGGATTGCTTCTACAGTCACAGGTCTAGCGATGCCGGTAGTGTTCCAATAACCACCTTCATATCTAGCTTGTGATTGTATGACCTTTAAACCTGCATCAGCCAAGTCATCTTGCCCAGGCACCAACATCGCTGATTCGGCTCCACAAGCAAGCATCCTCTGTGACAGCTCCGATATATCTTCCTCATCAGGTTGCCCCAGATCAACAGTGAAGCAATTGACTTTAATTCCTTTGCTAGCTAACCAATGGGTTACTGTGCAACTATCGAGTCCACCTGATACAGCTCCTCCAAACACAACATTATCGCTAGTGTGTAATTCACTCCAGTTCAACGGTATTGGCCTCTCAAGAAGTTGCGTTCCTTATGCCCTCTTCTAACCTTTCCAAGGCTTCGTCAATTTCTGCCTCTGTGATAGTCAGAACTGGCATTAACCTAACGGTGTTCGGCCTCATAGGATTCATTAGCAGCCCCGACTCATTACATGCTGCAATCACGTCAGGGGTTATATCAGAATCAAATTCAACCGCCCAAAGTAATCCCATACCTCTAACGTCCGTTATGAATTCATGATTGGCTTGAATTTTTCTTAATCCTTCTCCGAGATATTCTCCCATTTTGGCAGCGTTTTCAGACACATTATTATCTAGTATGTATTTGGTTGAGGCATGTGCAGCCGCACATGTTAGTGGATTCCCTCCAAAAGTGGATCCATGATCACCAGGATCAAAAGCACAAGCTGAGTCTTTTGCCATGAAGGCGCCTATCGGTACACCTCCACCTAGCCCCTTAGCCAACGTGATTATGTCAGGCTCAACCTCAAAATTCTGGTACCCAAAAAGAGTACCCAATCTACCTAGCCCTGTCTGAACTTCATCGAAAATCAAAAGGATATTATTTTGATCACACCAATCTCGTACACCTGGTAAATAGTCAGGGTCTGGTATGTTCACCCCACCTTCTCCCTGAACAGGCTCGAGCATGACAGCCACAGTGTTTTCATCAGTTGCTGACTTAATAGCTTCAAGGTCGTTATAGGGAACGTGCGTGAATCCAGTTGGAATAGGCTCGAACAACTCCTGATAGTGTGGTTGACCAGTAGCTGACACATTCATCATAGTCCGACCGTGAAATGAATTGAGGGCCGTGATTATCCCAAATGCTCCATCTTTATTTTTTTTCCCATATTTTTTAGCTAATTTAATTGCTCCCTCATTGGCTTCAGCACCACTATTGCAAATAAATATCTTGTCCAAACAACTATTTTCGACCAGAATTTCAGCCATTTTCAATTGAGGGATTGAGTAGAACTGGTTAGAGGTTTGAAGAAGTGTTCTAGCTTGCTCAGCAATAGCATCCGCTACCACTTCATTACAATGTCCCACATTATTCACAGCCCAGCCGGATGTGAAATCTAAATATTCTTTACCGTCCACATCCCATACCCTGGCTCCTTCACCGCGCTCTAATACCATGGGCTGTCGACGAACAAGAAACATATAATATTTGCTTTCAAGTTCTTTCCATTGCTCTGTCGTGGCCATTTCAGTCTCCTTTTTCTGGAATCTCCAATGCATCAATTAAAGCGTTAAGTGAATCAAGTTCTTGTCTTAATATTTCTAAAGAGCGCCTTATCTTATCAGCCTGTTCATCGGAATGTGCCGGGACAACAGCCCCGGAAGAAGTCGGAGGAGATTTAACAGGTTTATGTTCAGTCTGGGAAAGTCCAAATAATTTGCCAGTCAATCCTGTAATGGCTTCATCAAGTGAATCGGCCATTACGACTTGATCTCCGGTAGCAAGTATCACCTTTTTAAGTTCTGGAAAACTTACTCCCTCAGCCTGAATATAAACTGGCTCAGCGTACAAAATAGAATCGCCCACCGGAATTACTAGTAGGTTCCCTCTTATACAAGTAGATCCTTCAGAGCACCTCAGTGTAAACCAAGCAGATATGTCCTGATCATTATCAATTCTCGCTTCCACCTGTTCTGGACCATCGACTTGGCGATCCTTTGGAAAATTGTATGCAACTAACTTGCCATAGACATCGCCATCACTCCTTGCAGCCAACCACCCGACCATATTTGGCCTGTCGTTAGGAGTGTAGGGAATCAAAAGTACAAATTCTTCCCGTGATTCCCCAGGTAGCTTCATTATTACGTAGTAAGGTTCAACGGGTTGAAGAGTTTCCCCTTGACCAAATTTCTCCTGTGGAATCGCCCACAAGTCTTCGTTTCCATAGAAATGTTCCGGGTTTTCCATATGGTATTTAATGTGTTTTGAAGCCTGAACCGAAAAAAGTCCTTGTGGATAGCGCATGTGACTTTTCAGGGACTCAGGCATTTCGGACACATCCGTAAATAAATCAGGAAAAATGCTATCGTAGGTCCTAGCCAGAGGATCTTCTGGGCTCCACAGATAGAAATCAATTTCCCCATCGTAGGCGCTTACAACTACCTTCACGCTGTTTCTAATATAGTTATAACTTCCACCGTTAAATTCATCGACGATGGGGTCAGAATAAGGCATATTATCGGAGGTCGTATAAGCATCTTGCACCCAAAATAACTGACCACTGTCAGCCACTATATAAGGATCTTTATCCAATCGTAAAAATGGTGCTACTGTTCTGATCCTCTCCTGGATTGTTCTTCGATATTGAATCCGACTATCGGAATTCAATTCGCTACTGATCAATATATTTATGTCACCCATTTCCCATGCATAAACCAACTTACGTATCCAAGATCCCACAGGCACTCCACCAGTACCGCTGTAATTAGTTTTTGCTAGATCACCAGTGCCTGTCTGATAGTCCAATTCCATCGTGTTTGTATTCACGATCACATAGTCAAGAGTATTCTCCCCATAATAGATCCTAGGATTCGATACAATGGACTCAGGAGATTCTCGATTAGTCGGGGACGAAATGGGAATCTCTCCATTTGCCGGTATATCTTTTGCAAAGAAAACAGGCCTTCCCTCTTTAGTAAATTCAGTGACCGGGCTCATTGCGATGCCAATACCATGGGTGTAATAAAGTCGACTGTTGACCCAAGTCTGAGCGGATTCATCAAGCTTTTCCGGTGCAACTTCCCGTGCTGCTAAAAGAACTTGCCTGTATTCACCATTTATTTCATATCTATCGACGTCCGCGTCCTTAAAATCGTAGTACGGACGAATCAATTGAATCTGGCGATATACGCTCGTCAGTGGCCTGTAATCCCACAGTCTTATATTTTCAATTGTCGCAATATTATCTGACACAAGCTCCGAGGTTATTTGTCCCTCCGCCTCATAATATGTTTCAGAGATATCGTCTATTCCATACCCAAGCCGGGTAAGGTCCATGTTCCTCTGAATGAATTTCTCTTCCTTCACAAATTCATTTGGGTCAACCGTAAATGTCTGCACGATCGATGGCCAACCACTGCCTAGAGCAAAAATCAAAATTATCCAAAGACCCACAATCCCTAAAGCTAACCGCAACCTACCTGTAAGGGTTGCAAAAATCATGGCTGCGGCTGTCAACAAACCCAATATACTTGTTATTAGTAGCGCCGGTTGTTTGGAATGGATATCAGCGTATGTCGCGCCAAACACCACTCCACCATCCGAATGAACTAGTTCTAGTCTGTCAATCCAAAGACCTACTGACGCGACCAGAACCAACAAAGCTCCAATAATAACGAAATGATTTCTTAGCGCAGGGGTTAGGGTAAAACTGACACCCCTCATCGTATAGGTCCCAAAAGCAATGATTGCAGAGCCTATAAGACATACAACACCGACACCAAAAATCCAACTTTGAATAAATGAGTACATTGGCAGAGCAAATACAAAAAAGGATATATCTCGACCGTACACTGGATCGGATATACCAAAAGTGGCGGCATTGGTGAATCGCAGAAATAGTTCCCATTGACCTGAAAATAGGGACCCAAAAATGATCCCGAGAATTATCGAGGCCAACACCCCACCAATTAAAATTACCTTTGTTATTACTGAAACGAGGGATTCAGGTATAGGGGCATCTACTGAACCCGAAGATGCTTTTTTAGCCACAATCAGTGCAACACCTACCAAAACTGATGTGACGACGAACCCGACGATAAACAATATGACTTTTGTGAATATGACCTTAACGAAAATACCTCTGAATCCCAATTCGCCAAACCATAGCCAGTCGGTAACAACACCTCTGCCTATAGAGGAAAGGAAAATTAAGCCAATCAGAATGGCTGCCAATATGATCCATTTCAAGCGCCCTGTCAGGCCGCTAGGAATAGACAAATTATTAAGATCTAGAGGTGGCAAAGGTCCGTTAGTCATAATTTTTTACTTATCAACCTATCCTTGTTCCAATATTTTCACCTGATACGAGTCTTTTCAGAGCTCCAGGCACACGGCCATCGATGATTTGGGAGACAGCGCCCCCGTTAAGAGCCTCCAGGCAAGCTTCCATTTTAGGTAGCATGCCCCCAGCAATAACATTAGATCGAACAAGCATGTCCGCTTGTCTTTTAGTAACCCTTGATATTAAACGATGTGAGGAATCAAGTACCCCTTCAACATCAGTTAGAAAAACCATTCTGCTAGCTTTTAGAGCTGAAGCGATAAAGCCCGCAACAGTATCAGCGTTTATATTAAGTAACGAGCCTTCTTCATCCGGTTGCCGATTGATGTCAAACCCAACAGGGGCTATTACCGGAATGAATCCTGAATCCAACGCCGTTTTGATAGGCAAAGAGTTAATTTCATCAATTGTACCGACAAATCCAAGATTAGGATCAGTGATAGAGGCTCTAACCATCCCTCCATCAGCGCCGGATAAACCAATTGCATTTCCCCCTCTGGAGTTAATTGATGACACCAACGTTTTATTGATCAAACCAGTAAGAACGGCCACAACAATTTCCAAACTGGCTGCATCTGTTACTCGAAGCCCTTCTACAAAACGAGGTCTGACACCCTGCTTCTCCATCCATTCAGATATGACTTTACCTCCGCCGTGAACCACAACAACCTTGACTCCTTCTTTTTGCAAGTCAACCAAGTCATCTAATGACGTGTCGTGGCTTCCCAGCGTACTACCCCCAATTTTGACAACCGTAATTTCAGGTTCAGAAATCATGTCATTTAAATTCTCTTCAGCTTTTTCTTCACGTTCAGACTCGCTAGAAAGCGAGTCTCGCCCATAATCAAGATGATCGTCATAGTTTTCATAAAAGTTTGGAGACTGTGGATTCACTTCTTAGTTTATGCCTCGAGGAAGTCGTTATTTATAGTATTAGGCTTAATACTTTGGATATCAGGTGCTGTATGCAGAATTAAAGATCACATACTCTTCGGTTAGATCACATCCCCAGGCAGTGGCGGAATGTTCCCCGATATTCAAAGATATCCTGAAAGGTATTTCGCTACCGCTCATAGCACTAACAACCGCCTCCTTGTAATAAGGAATAGCCACTCCTTCATGTACTATGTGTATCTCGCTGATGAAAATATCCACCTTTTTTTCGATGAGGGAAATCCCACTCTTTCCCAACGCCATGACCAATCTCCCCCAGTTAGGATCCCTTCCGTGGACCATCGCTTTAACCAAAAGAGATGATGCTATTTCTCTTGCGGAAAGTCTTGCTTCATCCAAAGTTTCTGCACCTTCTACAGTAACTTCTATGAGCCGTTGGGCTCCTTCCCCGTCTCTCACAAGTTCCTTCGCAAGTTCGGTACAAATATATCCGACTGCTTCTCTAAATAGATCGGCTCCACTAGATGACTCAGAAATTTGAGAGGTCTCCGAGGCGCCGTTAGCCAATAGAACCACAGTGTCGTTAGTGCTTTGGTCTCCATCCACATCAATCATGTTGAAGGATGCTTTAACAGAATCAAAAAGTACGCTTTGTAAAAAGTCTCCCTCTACGTCAGCATCCGTGGTTACAAAACAAAGCATTGTAGCCATGTTGGGATGAATCATGCCTACACCTTTGGCCGCACCACCCACTGTGACCGTCTTCCCATCATGAACGAATGAAACCGCACGTTCTTTATGCTTGCTGTCCGTCGTCATAAGAGCGCGAGCAAAATCTGTTCCGCCGCTGGAAGTTAAGGCAATATTTGTAACATTTTGACGTATGAGGGCCATAGGAAGTTCTACGCCAATCATTCCTGTACTAGCCACAAAAAGTTCTTCCCCACGGAGTCCCACATGCGATCCAGCCAGGTTCGCCATTTCCTCAGCATCAGCAAATCCCTGCTCTCCTACGCTGCAATTGGCGCATCCGCTATTTGCCACCACTCCACGAGCAACGCCTTTCTCTAAACGTTTTCTACTAGCGGTAACGGATGGCGATTCAATGCTATTCGAGGTAAATGTGGCGGCAGCGTTTGCTTGACGATCAGAAACCAATATACCCAAATCTAAACTATCCACTTCAGTTTTTAGACCAGCATATGTTCCCCCAGCAGTAAATCCCACTGCAGAGGTCACTCCACCACCATTGATTATCTCTATCATCTAACCTACGTCCCCCATATCAAACATACTCTCCATATCCGCTATTTAAGCACAGAAGTATGACGAAAAGAAAAATGCGGGCAAAAGTGCCAGCACAAGAAGCCGGCGAAGTATATCACACAGGCACAAATTACGAACGAGAAATCTTCTTTTATATGCTACAATCTCGACATATGCGGCCCTAGTAAACCAATCAACTGCTTTGGCGAGACATTTAAGAGATGTCGGACCCAATTTTAACTTGGCCCGGGACGCTTGTTGGATGACATATAAAATGACTTTCTAAATTTTTAGGAGAGGGTAAATTTATGGCTTCACAAACTACTAGAACAACAGCGGTTGGGAAAAGACCCGTGAGACATGACGGCTACGACAAAGTCACTGGGAAGGCTTTGTACGGTGCTGACACTAATCTTCCAGGAATGCTGCACGGTCGAATATTACGGAGCCCACACGCACATGCCCGAATCATTTCTATTAATACGGGAAAAGCTGAAGCTCACCCTGAGGTTCATTCAGTCATAACTAATTCTGACTTCCCTCCCCAGAAAAACGAATCCGTCGCGGCAATTCCAGGTCCTGCAATAAATCTAAAACAGCAGACAGACAATATTTTGGCGGGATCAAAAGTCCTATACAAAGGACATCCAATTGCTGCTATTGCAGCAACTAGTACTCACGCCGCAGAAGAGGCCATGGGTTTGATCGAAGTAGAATATGACGTTCTTGACTCTGTAGCTACTGCGGAGGATGCTATTGCCGATGGAGCCCCTCTCTTACATGAGGAATACAAAAACAACATCTCGAGCCATACCCAGCTTCAAATTGGAGACATCCAAAAAGGTTTTAGTGAATCTACACATTTGGTGGAACGTGAGTTTAGAACTTCAACCGTACATCAAGGCTATATAGAGCCCCATTCGGCAACAGCATGGTGGACGCCAAACAACCGAGTGACTGTATGGGGTAGTTCGCAGGGACATTTCCAAATAAGAGACAAAACATCGTTAGTACTTGGAGTTCCCTACTCATCCATCAAAGTGATCCCAATGGAAATCGGAGGGGGATTTGGGGGAAAAACAACCATCTACTTGGAACCGATTGCAGCATTGTTATCCAGAAGAACTGGTGCCCCAGTCAAGGTAACTATGAGCAGAGTAGAGGTGCTTGAGTCGACCGGACCAACATCCGGGTCATATATGAACGTGAAAATTGGAACGGACGACAACGGGAAAATTCTCGCAGCATATGCTGACCTGAAATTTGAGGCAGGAGCATTCCCGGGGTCACCTGTTGGAGCGGCCGCGAACTGTATTTTCACTCCCTACGATATTGAAAATGTTCTAATCGACGCATATGACATTGTCGATAACAAACCAAAAACCACGGCTTACAGGGCGCCAGGAGCGCCAATTGGATCATTTGCCGCTGAAACGTTGCTAGATGAACTGTCCGAAGAACTTGGAATAGATCCCATTGAGCTCAGGATAATCAACGGGGCCAAAGAAGGTACTCTTAGGCCATCAGGTATCACGAATCCAAAAATCGGGTGCATCGAAACAGCACAGGCCGCTAAAGATCATTCACATTATTCAACTCCGCTTGGAGAAGGCCTCAAAGGTAACTTAAGGGGACGTGGTATTGCGTCAGGGTTTTGGATCAATGGTAGTGGTGCTGCGTGTGCTATTGCGAACGTAAATTTTGATGGAACCGTTAACCTTACGATCGGTTCAATGGATATTGGAGGCCTAAGACCTGTTGCTGCTCAACATGTTGCAGAAGTACTAGGCATACCTGTAGAGAATATAAACCCTCAGGTAGGTGACACCGAAACTATTGGCTATACGTCAATGACTGGGGGAAGTGGAGGAGCCTTTAAGACCGGTTGGGCTAGTTACGAAGCCGCCCAAGACGTCAAGAGACAACTTCTGCAAAGAGCTGCTGAAGTGTGGGAAGCATCTTTGGATGACATTGAACTCGTTGATGGAGCATTTAGGCATTCATCCGATCCTGTACTTCAAATGTCTTTCGCGGAGTTAGCTTCAAAGCTCCCTGACACTGGCGGCCCTGTCGTGGGAAGAGCCAACTTAGACCCACGTGGGCCTGGAAGTGCATTCGCAACCCATATAGTCGACGTAGAGGTAGATCCAGAAACGGGCAAAGTCGAGATCCTTCGTTATACCGCCGCTCAAGACGCCGGAAAAGCAATTCACCCTGACTATGTTGAGGGGCAAATACAGGGTGGAGTCGTTCAAGGCATAGGCTGGGCACTTAATGAGGAGTATTTCATGAATGACGAAGGGGCAATGGTGAATTCCAGTCTGCTAGATTACAGAATGCCTACTTCACTCGATTTGCCTATGATAGATCCAGTTATTGTGGAGGTATCAAATCCACTACATCCATATGGAGTCCGAGGTGTCGGAGAAGTCCCTCTAGTTCCTCCTCTAGCAGCAATCGCCAACGCGATATACGACGCAATAGGGGTCCGAATGGTTGAACTTCCAATGAATCCCGCAGCAATTACAGCGGCTATTCAAAACAAATAAATGCTACGTCAGTGATACAAGCGTTCGATAGATAAGGCAAAACAATATGGATCTTGGCTCCAATTTTATTTGGCGCCGAGGTTCCATTTTCTATAGCAGAGGTACTTGAATGCCATTGATCATTGGAATTACGGGCTCAATAGCTTCTGGTAAGAGTAGTGCCTGCCAATTCCTAGAATCGAAGGGCGCAGTACACTGCGATGCTGACAGGTTGGTTCACAGAATGTACGACCCTGGGAAACCAGCTTTTGATCGCATCGTTAAAGTTTTCGGAGAGACGGTAGTTGATGACCACGGTGTCATCGATCGAAAAATTCTGGGTGGAAAGGTATTCGGCAAACCCAAAGAAATGGCAAAATTGACTGAAGCCATCGGTGATATTTTCGCCGAAGTTAGTGGAGTCATGAAAAGATGGAGAAACTCACTGGCTCCTCATGACATTGGACTCATGGAAGCGGTTAACTTTATTGAGGCAGGCTACGGTCAGTTCAGTGATGTGACGTGGTTGTTCGCAGTTGATGACAATCTGGCCATATCAAGGCTAATGGCCAGAAACAACCTTGACCAAACAGCTGCTGAACAAAGATTGGCAAGTCAGCAGAAATGGGAAGATCGAGCGCCAGCCGCAGATATCGTGACACATAACGATGGGACGATGGCAGAGTTGGAGCGCAAGGTCGAATTAGAAATTAATGGAATACACTCCAAGCACTTAGCCGGGATCTTGCCAACTTCCAAATACATGGGCTGGTACAAGGACAAAATATCCCAAACGAACCCAACTGGGTGAAATGGTCGAAAAATCCTAGCCGCGAATCCGCAGCCTTTTGAATGGTTCAGCAAGTATTGAATTTACTTTAGGACCATATTCGGCGAACCTGTTCCGCCACCTTTCTGAACCTAATTCTCTACTTTGACTCATCTGACTCTCATGGCAATAGAGCGCGTCCATTTTAGTTTCGAAACTTTCATCAATATCAATGAATGTATCAGGATCATCGCTACCCCACAGAAGAACATCTAGTACCTTGTGAGGCTCCAAGCCCTCAGCGATCATTTCGGGATAGGCAAGATAGTCTCGAGCATATGGAAAAACCGCATCCAAGCTTACCCTTCCTGTGACGTAATGATCCCGGTGTCTTATCCATTTACGTTCAGGATCAATCGTTAATACCACGTCGGGCCTATGAATTCGTATTTCCCGAACCAGCTGCGCTCTAAATTTTTCGTTATCCTCTAACCCTTGATCCGGATAATCCAAAAATACTACCTTAGAGAGCCCTAAAACTTCCCCTGCTGCCGATTGTTCCATTTTTCGCAAAGCTGCTATTTTCACAGAATCAATATTTCTATCTGACGTGCCTTTGTTTCCATTAGTACAGACGACCAAGGCAATATTTGCTCCTTGGCTGCTCCATTTGGCTATAGTGCCACCTGCACCACTTTCAGCGTCATCAGGATGTGGGGTTATAACTAAAACTTTTTTCGATTCATCCATTTGGATCATGGTTTACTTCACACCTTTCGAATAAAATTTGGGGGAATTCAGACTTATCGAGGACTAAATTTAACTGAAGTGTGGAATTACATCCTCTCCAAATTTTTGTAATTGCTCTTCAATAACCTCTTGGGGAGTACCTATTACTTGTCCCACATTAACCATGTCGAGACCCGGATACCTGTCCTGAACCTTCATTAGTTTCTCGGTGATGGATTCTGGTGTTCCAACCAGCCAGTTGCCCGCTTCAACAGATTGCTCAAGCGTAGGTAGTCCCGCTGATCTAGCGGCAGAGCCGCTATCCAAAGCATTTATTTGGTTCTCAGAAAGGCCTCTAACAAACCCTAGTGGCGCGAACATTTTCATATTCTCTTCAAAGAAAGGCCTTGCTTCTTCTATCGCTTTTTCTTCTGTCTCGGCAATGTGGAAAGAGAAACCCACACACAAATTGCCGCCTAATTCCGTCTCTGTCCCATATTTCTCCTGCATTTTCTGCCAGGAGTAAATCACTTCATCACTTGCCCCACCAGCAGCAGCCCCTCCCCCGATAATCCCTTTCATCTTATGTCGAGCCATAAAATCTAGGCCTCTTTCGCTAGCACTTACAATTGGCTGCCAGCATTCGACTGGTCTGTTCACAGGTCTTGGCACAAGAGTTATGTCCTTAAGGTTATAACCTCTATATGGAACTTCTGGCGGGATAGTGTAATTTTCTCCATGATGACTGAAAGATTCCTCATTAAAAGCCTTGTTAATGATTTCGACTTGCTCTTCGTATAGATTCCTATTGGCATCCGCATCGATCATGGGGTTTCCAAAAACTTCTACCTCCCTCGTGTGGTACCCCCTACCAACACCAAAAACTACCCTACCGCCGGTAAGGATATCTGCAGTCGCGTAATCTTCAGCAAGTCTAAGAGGGTGCCACATTGGTGAGATATTAAACCCGCACCCAATCCTAATATTAGATGTGATGTGAGCGAGATGGACTGCCAACATCATTAAATTTGGTATTACTTCATAGCCCTCACGTTGAAAGTGATGCTCTGCCATCCAGAAAACATCAAATCCATTTGAGTCCATCGTTTTCGCTATACTCTCCGCTTTACTGTATACGGTGTTGAGCTGATCCTCAGAAAGCCATCTGTCATTGACAGGTGTAGCATCAAATCCAAGGTCAGGAAAATCGACATGGCCCGCATAAAGGCTACCGAAACTCTTAATCATCAGATGAAACTCCTAATTTGTAGTGGATTAAATTCAAAAATATACTCTTCAGAAATTTACAGCAAAACTACTTCAACCTCTCAAGAGAGTCAAAATTGCACCTTCAATATCGAAATCTGAAGCTACAAACAAGTAAGACATTAATTTACTGAAAAAAGATTCATAATATATATTGACGGAATTACATAACAAGTATTATAAATTGCACAGTTCTTGCGGAGAGAGCGTTTATCAGAACAAACAGGCGGACTTCCTCTATGTCCCGCCCTGAGGATCCCTGCCCGGATCCGACCCAAACTATAGGCGCTGCCCCTCTCTCCGCATGGACTATTCAAAGTACGAGGCAAGCCTAGTAGATTACCTTCCAATTTCTCTATAGAGTTCGACGAGTTCTTCTGTAAATTCTTGCCATTTTTTCGGCCTCTTCACTATCCCAACCTGGAAATAGGGCTATCAAATCCTTCTTGCCACCAGGTAACACAAAAAGGGCGGTAGTATGTGGCCCCCGAGTTAGGTAACTCCCTACCGCAAAATATACCCCCACCGTAAGGCAAAACATTGAAACTAAAAAATAAATAACTTCAAAGAAACGGCCCAGCATCCCTACCAAATTTTGGTCAATTACATAAAAAGGTAATATCTGCAGGAGCACCAAGCCGATTCCAATAAGAGTAAGCCTTGCGCCAAATTCTCTTTTACCTTGCTTTCCCCCATTTTTAAGTTGTGGTGGCATAGACTCGTCAATACGAGCTTCCTGCCAGTCTGAAAATAGTTGCTGGGTTCTTTTGTTGCCAAGATTCGGAACTAGTATTCTCAGATTTGTTAGAACGGCAAAATCTGAAGAATAAAGTAACTCCTCACCCTGCCCCAGATCTAAAGTTCCTGAACCTGCACTTTGAGATAAATTCATATTACTCATAAATAACCACTTTTATATTTGTGGTCCGATTATACTTTAGTAGACCCACAGAGACTTACTCCCAGTCACCATAGACAATTACATTTCGCTTTGAAACCATCACAATTGACTATTGACTGGAGTGAAGGCCGGGTATAGCATTAATATTCGCATTAGTTAAAGAAATGAATAACGTAATCTGAACATAAAAAGATACGGTTCCTGACTTCCGTCGGGGGATCTCCCCCGGCTTTTTTTTTGCACCTTAACAACTGAATTTCTGTCGAAAAGTAACGAGTCCTGGTTTCCATTAGGAGACTAGGAGACCAAGGTCTGGGCTCCGCAATTGTCCAGACCAATATTATTGAGAGCAATAGAAATGCCTTAATGAGGGTCAAGTTATTAAGGGTTTACGGTGGATGCCTTGGGGCCAAGAGCCGAAGAAGGGCGTAGCAAGACTGCGAAAATCCTCGGTCAGCTGTCTAGCAAGCTTAGCCGAGGGTACCCGAATGGGGAAACCCGTCCTGGGTTATACCAGGACATTCCGTTAAGGAAAGGTAAGTATGTGAACTGAAACATCTAAGTAACATGAGGAACAGAAATCTAAAGAGATTCCCTTAGTAGTGGCGAACGAACGGGGAATAGCCCAAACCGCACGGGCTCAGTGGAATGAGGTCCTATGTCCGAGCGGGGTTGTAACACGTACCCCCCCTAACCTCGAATGAGGGGAGGAAGTTACAAAATCTTTTTCTAGCCAAACGCACCTGGAAAGGACGACCATAGAAGGTGATAGTCCTGTAGGCGAAAGAAAAAGAACTTCCGGAACGTTGTTGAGTACCACGGAACACGTGAAATTTTGTGGGAAACTGGGGAGACCACTCTCCAAGGCTAAATACTCTTGGCCACCGATAGTGAACCAGTACTGTGAAGGAAAGGTGAAAAGTACCCCGGGAGGGGAGTGAAATAGACCTGAAACCGTAAACTTACAAGCCGTAGAAGGCTC
>Ga0209034_10000195_pt1 | contig 31078 bp, 31 predicted proteins | sample MarorgKNORR_S2LV_2_FD_188219 | JGI IMG/M metagenome (GOLD analysis project Ga0209034, IMG submission 188219) | Marine microbial communities from the Southern Atlantic Ocean, analyzing organic carbon cycling - 250m_A/KNORR_S2/LV (SPAdes) (version 2) | ecosystem: Environmental > Aquatic > Marine... | reverse complement strand
TCAGAATAATATTGGTTTAAGAAGACCTGGTAATGGATTACCAGCTATAATGATTGAAGAAATTTTTGGGAAAAAATCTGCTAAAAAAATTTCAAAGGGTGATTTGCTTAAAATTGGTGATTTTATATGATATCCACTTCACATTCGAATATAATTATGTATTAAAATACTTAAATGGGTTACAGGAATTTTAAACAACAAAAAATGTATCAACCAAGAAAAAATAAAATTTCTCTAAAAAAAATAGCCAAATTTTTAAAAACTAATTATACTGGAAAAGATTTCGATATAACTTCATTAAGTTCTATTAATAATGTTAAAAACAATTCTTTACTTTTTTACTCAGAATTGGCGAATTTCCAATTTAAGATAAAAGATAATGTACATTATGATCTAAAAAAATTAGAAAAATTCAAAAATATTGCAATCATAACTACGACTGAAATTAAAAATAAAATAAACATCCCTGTAATTCCTTCTAAAAACCCAAGACTTGATTTTCAACGTGTAGCAATGGAATTTTTTACCGAAGATGAATTTAGTCCTGGCATACACAAAACCGCTATTATTGAAAAGAGTTCAGCTATTGGAAAGGATGTTTACATCGGTCCACATTGCTATATAGGAAATAATGTAAAAATTGGTAATGGGACCAAGATATTTGCTAATGTATGTATTTACGGTAAAGCACAAATTGGTTCAAATTCAGTGATACTATCTAATACTACAATTGGTAGTGAGGGCTTCACCTTTTACTATGACGATGATGAATTTTTTCATTTTCCGCATTTGGGCTCTGTTCTAATTGGAGATAGTGTTTGGATTGGTTCTAATTGTACTGTAGAAAAATCTCAGATCGATCAAACTATTATCGAGGATCATGTAAAAATTGATGATATAGTTCATGTTGGTCATAATTCTATCATAAAAAAAGCTGCACAGATTACTGCTGGAAGTGTAATTAGTGGTAGAGCAAAAATAGGGAAAGGTTGTTGGGTTGCCCCAAATTCAGTAATAGATGCGGGTTGTGAAATTGGAGATGGTTGTATTGTTGGTACAGCAAGTTTAGTTATGTCTAATTTTCCAAAAAATTCTGTAATTGTTGGTTCTCCTGGAAAATTATTACGAAAAATGTAATAATTTGAATATGTGCTAAAATGAATTAAGCAGTTTTAATGATGTTTTAGTAATAATTATTCAGCTTTTTTCAAAACTTCATCCAATGTATTCACAAACTGATCTATTTGTGATTCAGATATAATATATGCTGGATTAAACATCATAACACGTCCTTCTGGTAATACATTGATTCCATGTTTTCTCATTTCAGGAGTAATTACTTCCTTTGCAAATGTGGAATTTTTTACATCAATTCCAATCAATAAACCTGTTCCGCGAATTTCTCTAACATTAGAAAACCTTTCAATTTTTTTCAATTTTTCTATCGCATATTTTCCTTTTTCTTGTACTTTTTGAATTAAATTATCACGATCCAGAATTTCAAGAACCTTTAATCCTAATGCACAACCTTCTTGAGTACCAGTAATACTATTTCCTCTACGATGGATTTTTGAGAAAGAGATACCTTCGTCCTCTAATTTACTCCATGCATCAATTATTTTTTTATTGAAAATGGTAACTGCAACAGGGTAATGACCAGCACTAATAGCTTTTCCCATACATAATATGTCTGGTTTTTCATCAAATGATTGACTATAAGAAAATTTTCCAGCTCTTCCTACCCCAGTCGTTACTTCATCTGCAATCAATAATATATCGTTTTTTCTACAGATTTTCCCTATTCCATTGATGTATTCTGATGGTAATGGTACAGAACCTCTGACTCCCATAATTGGTTCATAAAAAAAACCTGCAATGGTTTTATCGTTTTTTTCAGCAATCTCAATTTTTTCTTTAAAAGTATCAACTATTTCTTTACTACGATATTTTTTTTCATAGATTGGAGCATCAATAATAAATTCATTTTTTTCTGGATCAATCCATTTTAACATTTCACCCACAGAGCCATGATAGCTACCATTAATGGCTGCAAATACCAAATCTTCTTCTTTGTTACCTTGTGAGAGATGATATTTTACAGCTTCTTTCCTGGCATTTTCATTTGCCATACTTCCAGTTGCGGAGAACAACAACTGATCCATTGAAGTTCTTTTACACATAGTAGCTGCAAGTTCTTCTGCATAGGGATTAGTATACTCTTCATACAGATGAGTAGTCACTCCACTTAATTTCTGTTTGACTTTTACTAATTCAGGATTTCTCATTCCTAGAATATTATACCAATATCCAGCAACCGCATCAAATAAAACTCCATGTTCTTTTGTTGTAATCTCTAATCCCATTCCATCTAATACAGTGAATGTTTTGTCACGATTTCCAAATTGTGGAGCAATCTTTGATTGGTTTGATGATTTAGCCAACATATCTAATTTGTACGATAATCTTTCATATATGAATAATTCTTATTTTTGTTACTTTCGCTGTTTTTTTTGTAAGACTACACATGTTCCTGAGGCTCTAGCAACAAGAATTGGAGTTTCTAATACATCACATGAACTATCAAAGGAATCATTTTTTGTCGGTGTAATAATTTTGTATGCTTCAAACACTACTTTTCTGCTAGTTTGTCCTACTTGTGTTATTTTTGCTTTTAACTCAATAAAATCTCCACTGTAAATCGGTTCTAAAAATTCAACATTATCATACGCTCTAATTAGACCTTCATCCCCATCATATCTAATTGTTAATTCTGTTGCAAGATCTCCAAATAAATTTAGGATTCGAGCACCATCAACCAGATTACCTGCATAATGTGCATCTTTAGAGCTCATTCTAATTTTCAAATTTGCTTCTGGTAAATTTTTTGTCATAGAAAAATTTGAAATTACTCAAATGAAAGCCTTTTCAAGCATAGATTTCAAACTAAATATCGAAATCAATTCCTTGTGCGAGAGGTAAATCTGATGAAGAATTTGTTGTGATAGTTGTACGTCTCATATATGATTTCCATGCGTCTGAACCAGATTCTCTTCCACCACCAGTTTCTTTTTCACCCCCAAAAGCACCTCCAATTTCAGCCCCACTTGGACCAATATTCACATTAACAATTCCACAATCTGAACCATTTTGGCCAATAAATTGTTCAGTTTCAAGTAAATTATTTGAAAAAATACATGAGGCTAATCCCTGCGGCACATTATTCTGTATTTCAATAGCATTATCAAAATCATCATAAGGAATAAGATACAAGATCGGGGCAAAAGTTTCTACTTTAGTTATTTCTTCAGGTTTATCTAATTCAACAATTGCCGGTGTAACGTATACACCATCATCAGTCACCATAATTCTTTCCCCACCAAAGACTTTACCTCCTTTTTTCCTACATTCATTTAACACATTCTGCATTTTCACAAAAATTTCTTCATTGATAATAGGTCCTATTAATACATCGTCATGCAATGGATTTCCAAGTTTTATATTTTTGTAATAAGTTTTTAGTTGTTTAGTAAGTTCATCATAGATCGAATCATGTGCGATAACTCTTCTTAATGATGTACATCTTTGCCCACTAGTACCAACCGCCGAAAAAATAATTGCACGTATTGCTAATTCCATGTCAGCACTAGGTGTTACAACCATTGCATTATTACCACCTAATTCCATAATTAATTTTCCAAACCTTTCAGTGACAATTTTACCTAAACTTTTTCCCATTTCAGTGGAACCTGTAAGACTGACTAAATTAATTTTTTTGTCTTTTGCAATCCATTCTGCTTGTTCTTTATCACCATTAATTATTTTGAATATATTATTAGCAGATTCTTTTTGTTCAAAACGTTCTAAAGCATTTTTCCAGATTCTAAAAACAGCTAATGATGTAAGTGGAGTTTTAGGTGATGGTTTCCAAACACTAACATTTCCGCAAATTGTAGCAATTGCAAAATTCCAACTCCATACAGCTGCGGGAAAATTAAAAGATGTAATTATTCCTACAGTTCCAAGTGGATGCCATATCTCCTGAATTCGGTGACCAGGTCTTTCAGATGGCATAGTTAAACCATATAGTTGTCTTGATAATCCTACAGCAAAATCGCAAATGTCAATCATTTCTTGAACTTCTCCTAATCCTTCTTGTAAAATTTTACCTGATTCAATAGTTACCAATTTTCCTAAATCCTGTTTAGATTTTCTTAATTCTTCTCCAAATAATCTAATTAATTCACCTCTTTGTGGGGCTGGAATTTTTTTCCATTTGGATTCAGCTTCTTTTAAATTATTAATTATATTTTGGTATTCATCGAAACCAGTTTTTTTTATATTAGCTAGAAATGTTTTATCAATCGGAGTTAAAATCTGAATATATTCATTGCCGGATCCATTTTCTGAAAAATTTATTGTTACAATATCCAATTCTTTAAAATTAAATTTTTTTAGAATTTTCTCATATTCATCTTTCATACTAACTTCTTCTTTTTTTAAAAATATATTACTATCTTTTCTAAAAATTTTTATTTGTTATATACAAATCATTTTTTCCTTACGATATTTACGTAGTATGTAATTTCCTCAATTTAGCTGGATGGGCTATTTGTAATGAGAAACATAGTAAGATTAAATTAGATTAAAAATTAATTTTCTCATAAATGATTGATTCGTTGAATACAGTTTTTCAAAAATATAATATTAAAAGAGATTTAGATGGAAAAAATTACGGAGAATTTTTTAGGGAAAATGGATATTATGTACTTCCAAAATCAGATTTACCTGTAGAGAAAATAGCGGAAATAATTGATTTACTGCTAGAAAGAGAAGCATGGAGAGGAGGATGGGAAGGAAAAGAAGAATACATGAAATACAAAAAAAACTTTCAACCAGGAGCGTATAGACTAGGGAATTTATTAAACAAACATGAATTATTTCGAAAAATAATAACTGATAAAGATATTTTGAATATTTGTTTTCAAATATTGGGTGATGATGTAAAAATAGGAGGTTTGGATATGAGAGAACCAAAAAAAGGTACCGGACAACAGGATTTACACATAGATTGGGTTCCTAAAAAAAAAATAGAAATAACTGAAAACGTTGTAGCGATGATTTTCTTGGATGATTCAAATGAAGGTAATGGACATTTACGAGTTGTACCTAAGACCCATAAAATTAAAGGATGGATTGAAGAAAATACTGAAGATAAAACCAAACATCCGGATGAAATATTTTTGGACATTAAGAAATCAGGTGTAGTATTTATGGACGCAAATCTGTGGCATAGTGGTACTACAAATAAAACAGGAAATAGAAGACGAGTGTTATTTATGGACATAAGACGTAGAAATATACCTCAACTTTTAAACCAAAGAATTTACTTAGATGAAACAATACAAAAAAAATTAACAGATGTTCAAAAATATTTGTTAGGCGTAAGAGAAAACGATTCTGTTTTTGAAGAGAGAGTTTTCACAGCAGGTAATGTATATAGAAAAGAATTCAAAACAGATGGTTTTGTAAAAATGCAAGACTAAATTATTTTTTCAAAACTAATCCATAACCACAGGAAAAGAAATATTTTTTGAAGCTAATTTCTTTAAATGAGAAATTATTTCTTTTTTTAAATTCATTCCATGCTTTGTTTACACCTGGATATTCAAGACTATGTATATCATGAGCAACTAATATTCCATTGTTGGACAGTAAATTTGAATAATTATCAAGATCTTTTATTACGTTTTGATATTCATGACTTGCATCCACAAAAATTAGATCAAAAGGAGCAAATTTCTTTATAATTTTCTGATTCTTAGTTTTATAAGAATCTCCGCAAATCAATGTTAGGTTTTTTCTTTTGAGATTTACTAACAAATCAGTAGAACTCATTTCTGCAGTAAAATCATCAATCGCAATAATTTGTTTAAAATTAAAAAATTTGTTAAATATAGTATTAGTTTTTCCAGAACTATAACCAACTTCAAGAAAATTTTCTAATTTTCGCTTTTTACTTTTTTCATTATTTTTCAAAAAAGATATCAGATCAGATAGCTCTTCAGGAGTATGCATTAAATGAGTTCGTGTTCCATCAAACATTCTATATCCACCAAATTCAACATTAGTTTGATAACGTAGAAATTCAATCAAATCATTTTTTTCTTTTTTAGTTTTTAAGTCATTAAAAACAAAATTTTTAACTACCATTTTACAGATTTCCTCATTCTATACTATTTAAAAATAATTATGCAATGAGTAAGAAATTCTTCTAAAGCAATTAATATTGTAAAAAAATTTCATAGGTATGAATATTCTTGTAATTGTTGCTCACCCTGACGACGAAGTTTTGGGAATGGGAGGAACTATTCTTAAACATGCAAAAAAAGGAGATAAAGTCACAGTTGCATATCTAACTACAGGAATCACATCTAGAAGGAGCACAAATTATAAAACTAATCCAAGATATGAAACTACAAAAAAACAACAAGTGGAGATAAGAAAACAAATAGAAGAATTACGTAAAGATGCAAAAAAAGTTTGTAAATTTTTAAGAGTTAAAAAAACAATTTTCTTTGATTATCCAGATAATGAATTAGATACAGTTTCTTTGCTAAAAATTATCAAAACAATAGAAGAATTAACTAAACAAACTAAACCAGATCGTATATACACATCACATTTTGGAGATCTTAATATCGATCATAGAATTGTATATGAATCAGTAATAACTGCAGTTAGACCTACAGAAATTAAAGTAAAAGAACTTCTTTGCTTTGAATTATTGTCATCAACAGAATGGTCATTCTCATATGATTTTAAACCAAATTATTTCATTGATATTAAAGATGAATTGAAGAGTAAAGTAAAAGCTATGAAACTTTATAAAAATGAAATAAGAGCGTATCCACATCCAAGGTCAATTGATAGCATAAAACATTCTGCTGGTAAATGGGGAACAGTTTCAGGATTTATTGCGGCAGAAGCATTTCAATTAATTAGAAAATTTGAAAAATAAATTAGAATATGTCTGTCAGTCATTATCACGATAAATTACAAGAAATTAAAAATTTAAAGAATAAGAATTATCTTGATATGAATTATCAAGGTCACAATATAGTTTTAAAACTAATTGATGAATCGTCAGAAACCATTTCACTGATTACAAAATGGAGAAAATTATATAGGAATAATTTCGGTAGCGATTTTGACATAGATGAAAACAAAACAAAAAAATGGATTAAGAATGGGGTATTGCTAAATGCTGACAAGATTGTTTTTATGATATACGCAAACAAACAAAAAATAGGAATAATCAGTACTTCAGATTTTGATAAACAAACTAATTCTGCAATTTTAGATACAATGATGAAAGATCCGGAATTTGAACTACCGGGATTAATGACAACAATTGAGAAAATATATTTAAAATGGATGTTTGATGAATTAAAATTGTCAAAAATTAGAGGATTCTTATTTTCAGATAATGAAAAAATGATGAAAATACATACTAAATGTGGATGGAAACTGATAGAAGTAGCTCCAATTGAACAAGTAAAAACTGAAGAAGGTACAAAGTGGAAGATTATTACATCAAAAAAATCAGAACAGCAGATAGAGAGATATTACAATTTGATAGAGTTAACCAGAAATGATTTAATGAAAAACTTTAACGACATAGAGTACAGAATTCTGTGTGATTAGATGAAATTAAAAAATAAAGTAGTATTGATTACAGGTGGAAGCAGAGGTATTGGTAAATCAATTGGGGAATTATTCGCTCAACATGGTGCACAAGTAGTATTAACATCCAAAAATGAAAAAATGTTGAAAAAAACATCAGAAAAAATAAAAAAGTCATTTTACGTAGCAGGTGATGTTAAAAATGAAAAAGATGTCAAAGAAATAGTAAATAAAACGATTCAAAAATTTAAGAAAATAGATATTTTAGTAAATAATGCAGGAATCCTACCAAAAATGAAACCACTTCATAAAATTCCTGAAAAAGAATGGTTAGATATCTTAGATGTAAATCTTAATGGTACATTCCGATTTACAAAAGAAATTATTCCAAAAATGCAAAAAAATGGGGGATCTATTATCAATATAGCCTCAGATGCAGGATTGAAGGCTTTTGAAAATTTTCATGCAGATGGATATTCTGCTGCAAAAGCAGCGATTATACATTTAACAAAAATTTGGGCGTTGAAATATGCAAAATATAACATACGTGTAAATTGTATTTCTGCTGCAGTTGTAGATACTGACATGACAAGAAAATTTTGGTTGAATTCTGAAAAGAAAATTGAACTAACAACTAAAGAACATCCATTAGGAAGAATTGGAAAGGTCGCAGATATTTCTAACGCAGCATTATATTTTGCATCAGATGATTCTTCATGGACGACAGGTGCAATTCTTCCAGTGGATGGTGGAGTATCACTAAAATAATTCTAGGCATATAACAAAAAAGAATATCGGTATGATTAAAAAAAGGAAATTAGGAAAATCGGATCTTTATGTTTCTGAAATTGGTTTAGGTGGATGGCAACTTGGTGCACCTGTACAAATTAATAATAAACCTGGAACATCATTTGGTGGATTAGATGAAGATACTGCATACAAAATAATTACTACTGCTTTAGAATTAGGTGTAACTACTTTTGATACTGCAGATATCTATTCTCTAGGAGATAGTGAAATTAGATTAGGAAATATATTAAAAGATTATAGATCTGACGTCCAAATATTTACAAAGGCAGGACATATTCCTGGTTTCCCAAAATGGTCCATAGATTATTCATACAACTACTTAATTTCAGCAATTGATAGAAGTTTGAGTAGATTACAAACGGATTATGTAGATTTATTTCAGATTCATTATCCTCCAAACAGTGAAGAAGATTATGTCAGTATTGAAAAAGCATTTAATTCTATAAAATCAGATAGTAAGGCAAGTTATTGTGGTATTTCAGTAGGGATTCATTATGATAAAGCAATTGAAATTATAAAGAGAGGTATAGTAGATTGCATTCAACTATATTTCACATTGATTGATCCCAAACCACTAGAAACGTTACTTCCATTAGCTAAAAAAAATAATATTGGAATAATTATTGCGGAACCATTGGCACAAGGATTTTTAACAAATAAATACAAACCCGGCCATATTTTTCCCAATAATGATATAAGACATCACGCTTATCCTAATGAACTGTTACAACTGAAATTAGAACGTAGTAAACAATTTGAATTTCTACAGAATAACAATCGTAGCTTAAGTCAAGCGTCTTTGGCATACATTCTCTCAAGAGAGGAAATCTCTACATGCATTCCAGGTGTTAAATCATTAGAGCAACTTCATTCAAATGTTAATGCATCTACAATTAGGTTAAGTTCGGATGAATTAAAAAAAATTAGTATTATACAGAATAATTGGAAAGAAGGATTTTCAAAAACGGGTTAAAGTTTACACTAGAATTAAATAAAATTTCTAAAATCCGTATTATTGTTCTATATAACTTTGGATTTTTTTATTACATGCGGAAGATATAATATCAAAATTTTTGCTGTGTTGTTCTAAAAAAAGTTTCATTTTATCACCTGATATCTCAGTATCCACTAAATGACCTCCATAATGGAAAATATGATCAAATTCTACGTCCATACTATCCCAGTTTAGTACAAAAGAATTTGCATCTATCAAATTAATATAATTATTCAAATCAGAGAGTTTTACATCTTTTTTAAGATAAGTTTCTATTGCAGATGAAAGTTCATCAATAGATTTTATCTTATGCACAGAAGAGATAATTGAAAAATCAAGATCAGAAAAAATTATTGATGGTTTTTTGTAAAAGGTAGCTTCTATACCTGTAGTACTTGAAATTGTAATAATTAAAGAAGATTTTTTGATTATCTCTTTTGAGTTAACTGAAGGATGAATTAATTTAGTATTAGATAAACTCATGATTTCCTTATAAAATGAAACAGGGTGCCAACTTCGAACTACACTCATAGGATGTTCTTTTACATACAATTCATATCCTTTTGGTAACACATTGGCAATATTTCTAATAACTTGAATCTGGTTTGTATATTTTGGTGCAGCAATGAGTAATGATCTTTCTGGTTCAATCTGTAATGGAAAATAGATTATTGGCTTTTTATTTTCAATCGTTCTAATTAGATTTTTATTTATAAAAAATTTTCTGTACTTCGTTTTTAATTTATCATAAACTGTGTTTACTAAAACTGTAAATTTAGTTCTCCCATAATATGTAAAATGTGTTTTGGGGTTTGTATTTTTGGAAAATAAGAATTTTAGTATTGCTTTAAAATAGATAATTTTAGATGAAGTGGAATCAGCTTTTAATTCCATTTCTAGCTTTACATTTGAATCGTAATCTTTTAGAAAAGTTTGTGCATCCTCAAAAGACTCAAAATTATGTTTAGAATTATTCAATTCACCTATTAAATGAAATTCTTCAGAAATAACATATCTGGAAATTAAAAATGATGATCTAATCATTAAAATTCTAATTTTTCTTGCCTTGCAAATTTCATAAAAAAGATGATTATTATGAAGTGTAGTCATGGGTGTAATTAAAAAATCAGGTTTTACTTCATCTAGAATTTTTTCAAATAATTTACATTCTTGTTCAAGAATTAGTAATATTTCATCTGGTGAGAATTTGTAAAATTGATTAAATTTATTAAAAAAACGTTCATTTGACGCAAGTAATCCAAGATCAACTTTGTATTTTTTTTCAATGGATTTTAAATATTCTCTATCAGGTTTTTTATTCGTTTTATGTATATGATCATGAAAAAACCAGATCTTTGAAAAATTAATTAGTTTTTGTTTTGCTAAAAATTTTTTTGATTTATCAGTGACATCAAATATTCCAAAAATCTCAAAACCATATTTTTCTTGCAAAGTTTTTGGGACTCCTACAAATGATAATGCATCGTTCATCCAAAAAATGATTTTTGAATTCATTATCACTAACCCAAATTCTTTAAACTAATACCTTACTATTAAAAAAATTAATCTTTTTCTACTTTAACAATATCAAGGCCAAATCCCATAGTTATACCAATTAATAGACCATTACCAGATGGAGAATTATTTTGGAACATTGCCTTATCAAGTACAGTTGGAATACTAACTCCAGTGAGATTTCCATATTCTCGCAGGGTATCAAATGATTCTTTTATTTGATTATTATTTAGTTTGTAGAGATTTTGGAACCCATCAAGAATTTTTAAGCTTCCAGTATGAATCATGACTTTTTCTTGTTGAGCCATGAATTCTTCTGCTAAACTATCATCATATTTTTCATTTTGTTTATTCAATGATTTGAATAAAACTTTCTTTGAATAATCAAGTGAACGTTGTAAAATATCACTTCCCGCAGTTAATTCATATTCATACATATGATTAGATGCATTTCCAACTAGTCTTACGCAAGCTTTTCTGTAATCATTATTGTCAAAATTTACAGCATGAGTAATTTTTCCAATTTTAATTCCATCATAATCAGAATTAGACTTTGTCATAACGAATGCAGCAACACCATCTCCAAATAAAAATGAGAACATAGTTGAGACCCATTTTGATAATTGTTTATCTCTATCATCTTGTTCTGAATTAATTTCTTTTGGATTTTTTACACTCATATTGTTTTTTAAATGAGGTAGATACCATCCTGAATTACACCCACTAATTACAAAAAGAATTTTATCATTTTCATTATGAATTAAATTTTTTCCTAATTCTAATAATTTCGGAAGTGTCGAACACGCCATTCCTTGAATATTGTAGTGAGGGAGAAATTTTGACAATCCCAATTTGGTAAGAACTATAGAAGATAATCCAGGGCTTAGAAAATCATTGTCTTCGAATGCAGCTACAATACAAGTAATATCATTTTTGTTAAGACCTAAATTTTGCAAACATTTTTCTGCAGTTTTTGCACACAAGTCAGAAATCGGTTCACCATCAGCTTTTATTCTTTTTTCATTAGATTGAATATATTGCTCAAAAGGTCTAATGAAAAATCTATTTTCTACACCTAATTGAACAATATTTTCTTTAACATTATCTGTTAATTTGTTTCCTAACAGATCCACCATTTCATTTGTAGAATATTTGTATTCAGGATATTCACGTGTTAATCCTGAAATCATTATATTGTAATCATCCATATTCGATATTTGTGAAATCTACTTAATTATCTTTTGATACTTTTAGACTTAAAGAATCAATTATCAAAAAAAGACAAATAGATGATAACAGATTTAATTTTAGATGATTTTTAATAATTATGAAGAAAATAATTAAGCTGTTTGATCCTTCTATAGGGAAAGAAGAAGAAATAGCAATAAAACATGTTTTAACAAGTAAGATTTGGGCAAGTGGGGCAGGAGCTGGAAAAGTAAGTGAGTTTGAAAGTAAATTCAGAAAATATACTAATGCAAAAAATTGTATTGCGGTAAACAGTGGAACTGCAGCACTGAATTTAGCTCTGTCATTATATGATATCAAAGATAAAGAAGTGATTTTACCATCAATGACATTTGTAGCAACTGCAAATGCAGTAATAATGAATGGCGGAAAACCAGTTTTTATTGATATAGATAAAAATACACTAAATATTGATTTAGAACACCTAAAATCAGCAATTACACATAAAACAAAAATAATCTTACCTGTTCATTTTGGAGGATTATCATGTGAAATGGATAAGATAAAATCAATAGCAAAGAAAAATAATTTAAAAATCGTAGAAGATGCAGCTCATGCTGCAGGAAGCAAATACAAAAATGCAAAAATTGGTTCACATGGAAATGCAGTTTGTTTTAGTTTTCATCCAGTAAAGAATTTGGCTATGCCAACAGGAGGATTAATTGCAATTAATGAAAAAAATGATAAAAAAATTAGAGAGTCATTATCAGCAAAGAGGTGGTGTGGAATCACAAATAGAAATGGGGTTAATTATGATATTAAGCAGATTGGAAATAATTATTATATGAATGAATTTTCTGCAGCTATCGGTCTTGTACAATTAAAAAAATTAGATATGCTAAATAATATTCATAGAAAAATTGCAAAAAGATATTCACAAGAAATAAAATTAAATACAAAAATGCAATTTGATAAAAACTGTTCATATCATTTGTACTGGATTCTAGTAAAAAATAGGAATGAATTTAGAAAAAAAATGTTTGAATGTGGGATTGAAACTGGAACACACTACAAACCCATACATACATTTAGTTTTTATAAGTCAAAAATTAAATTAAAAAATACAGAAAATATAGGAAAAAGTATAGTTAACATTCCATGTCATCCAACTCTTAAAGAATCTGATATTGAAAAGGTTATACGATTAACGAATAAATTTTCATAGTATCATAATTGCGAAAAATTTAACTGTGTAATATGGACAAAAATCATTTGTTGGGAATGGATTCAAGTATTAAGTTAAACCAAGTAACAAAAAATGACACATTATTCTTATATGATCTTCTAAAAAATAAAGATCCCAATGCAAATATTTCACATAAAAAAATGCCTAGTTATGATGAACATGTAAAATTTGTAATGTCAAAACCATATACTAATTGGTATATTATCGAATATGACAAAAAAAATGTTGGTGCAATTTACTTATCAAAACAAGATGAAATTGGAATATCTGTCAACAATGATTATGAATATGATCACATTGTTAAACCCGCGTTAAAATTACTTATGAAATTAAATCAGCGAAAGCGTTATCTTGCGAATACGAGTCCAAAAGATGTAAGATCACAGGAATTTTTATTAAAAAATGGATTTACTGGTTTGGAATACGTTTATGAGATGATAAAATAATAGTATTTTGAAGTTTTATGATTATGTTTAGGTATGAACTTTTATGCGTAAGGTTATTTTACCCAATTTCAAATCACAACATATGTTTGAAAATAAAAAAATTTTAGTTACTGGTGGTACCGGTTCATTGGGTATTGCCCTTACTACCAAGTTGCTTAAAACAAATGCAGATACCATCAGAATTTTCAGTAGGGATGAATTAAAACAAAGTCAAATGGAATCAGATTTTCACGATGAGCGTCTTAGATTTCTAATCGGTGACGTAAGAGATAAAGAAAGATTAGAAAAGGCTGTTGAAGGCGTTGATATCGTAATACATACTGCAGCATTAAAACAAGTACCTGTTATCGAATATAACCCATTTGAAGCCATTAAAACAAACGTTCAAGGTTCTCAGAATCTAGTGGAAGCATGTTTAAGCAAGAATGTAGGTTTTGCCTTAGCTATTGGTACTGATAAGGCAGTTTCACCATTCAATACTTATGGTGCTACAAAATTACTGATGGAAAGATTATTTGTATCAGCTAATTATTACAAGGGAGAACGTAAAACAAAATTTGCGTGTGTAAGATATGGAAATGTATTGGGAAGTAGAGGCTCAATAATACCTAAATTCATTGAACAAATAATGTCTGGAGATAAAATAACAATTACTGATCCAAATATGACTAGATTTAATATTACAATAGATCAGGCGTTAGATTTGATTTTTAGAGTAATAAAAAATACTGTTGGTGGAGATATCCATATACCAAAACTTAATGCATACAAAGTGGGTGATGTGAAAGATGTTTTATTGGATTTAATGGACCGTAAAAATGAAGAAAAAAGAATACCTGTAAGAATTGGAGAGAAACATCATGAAATTTTAATCAATGAACATGAAATAAGAAATACATATGAAAATCAAGATAACGATTATGTAATTTATGAAAACCAACTTACTAAAGATCATTCAGAAAAAATCCCAAATTCCAAGAAAGGCACATTAACTACAGAGTATTCATCAGATAAGGTAAAACTAGTATCAAAAAAAGAACTTAAAGAAATTATTATCAAACAAAACCTAGTCCCAAAAAGTTCTTAAAATTAAATATTATTTTACGGATATTTTAAATGAGTAATTTAGTGCATGGAAATATTGTCTGGTTGTACCTATATCAAACCATTTTTTATTTCGGAAATTATAGGCAGTAATTTTGTGATTCCAATCTAACAATGTACTGATTGCATCAGTAACTTGTAATTCATTATTATGGCCTAAACCAGTTTTTTCTAATGCTTTAAAAATATCTGGCTTAAGAATATACATTGGTAAAATTACTAAATTACTTTTAGGTTTTTTTGGCTTCTCAGCTACATGAAAGACAATATCAAGTGACATTCTTTTTTTCGTCTGTGCTATTCCAAATCCCTCTAAAGATTTTTTACGCTGAAAAAGTAAAGTGGCCGTAATTTTTTTATCTTTTTGCGAGGATTTTATAAAATCATTTAGAAAAGAGTAACTAGGGAAATATGCATCTCCTGTATGTAATAGAAAAGGTTCATCACCTACAAATTTCTTTGATGCAAGTAATGCATGACCAAAACCCATAGGTGAATTTTGTGAAATCCATTTAATCTCACATTTTTTAAATTTTTTATAGAATTTTTGTAATGCTTTACCAAACCTTTCGTCAAATTTATTATTTCGTTTTTTTAACAGTTTTATGTATTCCTGATCTGGTAGCATATGATTTAAAATTGATTGTCTATTTTTTGTTCCTACTATAAAGCAGAATCTCCTAAAACCATTATCATATAAATTTTCAAAAATAATTTCAATTAGTGGTCGAAGTAATGGTTCTGAATTTCTATCAAATGATCTATCATACAACGGAAGTAAGGTTTTTGGACTAGCTTTTGTAGCTGTTAAAAGACGTGTTCCTAAACCCGCAGTTGTAATCACAGCAGTTTTCATAAAAGAAGCCTATCGTGGATATATAATAAAATAATGATCATGTTATAATATAGATTTAGCATAACTATATTTTATCTAATTTAGTTTAGAATTTTCAATTAGTCTTATACTTTTAATCATCTTTGAAAATTCTTCTGTATCCATAGAAGATGGTGCATCTGGTCCCTTAGAATTTTTTAATTTTACATGTTTTTCAATCATGATATTCCTGGATCCTTGGTATTTTTTTAATGTGGTATAGATGATTGGAGCAGATACACCTAGTGTGTGATCAGAAAAACCATCAAATTGAATAGCATCTTTCCAATTAATTTTTTGGAATAATAAAGGATATTCAGATATACAATAACAAAAAGTCATTTTATTCTTAGAAAATATTTTTTTAATGTATTTTTTATCTCCACCCATGCCCATGCTGATAATTATTGATTTTTTTGTTTCAGCTACGCATCTTAAAGTTTCTTTTGAAAATGGATCTTTTAGTAAACAAGTTCTTGATGCAATCTTGTATTTTTTTACATCTAGTGATTCTAAATACATTACTGCATCAGGATAAAATGCACTACAATAGAATTCTATATTATAATCATCACAAACATCTTTTAATTTTTTAGCAGTTTTGAATGTGATTTCTGATTTTTTTATAAAATCCCAATCTGGATGATTTGTATTGTAAAGATCAGTAGCTCTCCATATTTGAAATTTTACCGCATCTGCTCCAGCATCCTTACATTTACTAATTAATTTGGTAGCTTTTTTGATACTCCCTTCCCAGTTTGACCCAATTTCTGCCACGATATTTACTTTCATATTATTTTTTTTTCTATGATTGATTTAAGGTTAATTAAAGATAGTATAGTTAAACAGAATATGACTATTGGGTGTATAGTTCAGACTAGAATGGGTTCTACTAGACTTCCTGGCAAAGTGTTAAGGGAAGTAAGTAAAGGAAGACCAGTTTTACATTATGTAATTAACCAATTAAAATATTGTAAATCTTTTGAAAAATTAATTATTGCAACTAGTACATTACCAGAGGACGATAAAATTGTTGAATTCTGTATAGATAATAGTGTAAACTACTTTAGAGGTGATTCAAAAAATGTTCTTGAAAGACATTATAAATGTGCAGAAAAATTCTCACTTTCAACCATAATTCGAATGCCATCTGATAAACCACTTCTTGATCCTGAGGTTGTAGACAAAGCAGTTAAGATATTTAATGAAAATTCTTATGATTATGTTACTAATTTTTTGCCATCTACATTTCCAGGTGGAACTGAAGTGGAAGTACTTTCATTTACCTCTCTAAAAAAATCATGGGAAAGAGCAACACTACCATCAGAAAAAGAACACGTCACAAATTATATTTATAATCACAGAGATGATTTCAGTATTTTCAATATGGTAAATTCAGACAATCTTTCTAATTTTAGATGGGCGGTGGATAGAATGGAAGATCTTAGATTAGTTAGAGAAATCATTTCAAGAATACATAAAAGTCCAATTTTAATAAAAGACATTATAGATTTGTTCAAAAACGAACCGGGTCTTGTAGAAATTAACAAACAGGTGGATGAAAATGAAAGTACTATAAAATCTAATAAAGAAGATGAAGAGTTTCTAAAATCTAAAAGTGGATTAAAATAAATATTAGTTTAAAAACCATCTTTCAATTTGGCAATACTTGTAACCGGCAGCTCTGGATTTGTTGCGCAGTCATTAATTCCTAAATTAGAAAAACTAGGATTTGATGTGATTGGGTTAGATTGGAAAAATGGTGAACATACTAAAATAATTCATGATATTACAAAACCATTAGAAATTGACGATGAAATTAACATAATTATTCATCTTGCAGCAAGATTAGAACATGAGAGATGTTCTAAAGAGGAGTTTTTTAAAACTAATGTTGATGGAACTGAGCAAGTACTAAATCTAGCAAATTCAAAAAATGCATACTTTATCTATGTTTCAACTACCGCTGTATACGGTAGTCCTGAATCCCCTATTACTGAAAATACATCTGTTGATCCTAATGGTGATTATGCATTGACAAAATGGGATGGAGAAAAAATTTGTAAAAAATACGAGGATAATGGTCTAGAAATTACTATCATACGATCTGCTCCAATCCTAGGCCAAGGAAGATTAGGTATTTACAAAACAATTTTTAAAAATTTACAAGATAATTCATTTATTCCAGTTCTAGGAAATGGCGATAACAAATTATCATTTGTTCATATTGAAGATTTAGTAGATTTTTTGATTTATCTAGAAAAAAATAAAAAACCTGGTTTGACTGTTAACTTTGGCGGAAAGATTTCTGGTAGCATGAACCAAATTTTTCAAGAATTAATTATACATGGTCAAAGTAAATCAAGAATTACTCATATTCCACTTCAATTAATAGGATTTCTAAAGTTACTTGCGAAATTAAAGATTATTCCTGTAACCTCATGGCATTTATCAGTAATGCATAAAGACAATTATTATGATAACGAATTATTGTTTTCAACTGGATATAGGTATAGATATGAACCAATTAATGCGCTAAAAGAGATGCTAGATTATTTTAAACAAAATAATAAAACTACCGAAAAACATTAAAAATTAGAAAATTTTAACCATGAAGATTAATCAGGCAGTTATTCTAGCAGGCGGAATAGGTTCTAGAACTAAAACACGTGTTTATGATAATAATACACCTAAAGTAATGTTTAGAATTAACAACAAACCAATTCTTCAAAATATTTTAGAAATAATCCACGACAAACTAAAAATTAACTCAATAATCGTGGTTATCTCTAAGGGTGATAATCAAATAAGAAATTATTTTGGGAATGGAAATAATTTTGGTGTAACTATAGACTATGTTGAATCAGATTCTAATCTAGGAATAGCTGACGCATTGTATTTAGTTAAAGAAAAGATTCGTGGTAGGTTCTTAGTCATGCTTGGTGATGAATTCTATATCAATTCTAATCATTCTACAATGATTAAGAAAAAATATAATAGTGCTGAGGCAGTTATTACTTTCACAAATACTGATAATCCGCAAGATATAGCAAATAATTATTCCATTAAGATAGATTCTACCATGAGAGTAAAATCGCTAATTGAAAAACCTAAAACTTTTGAAAATAACATGCTCGGACTTGGCACATTCATATTTAAAAATTCAATTTTTGATTATATTCAAAAAACACCTAAAAGTATTAGAACTAAACGCAAAGAACTCATCGATGTAATCTCAATTTTAGCTAAAGAAAAATTAGTTTATGCACACAAATTAAAAAGCTCGTACGTTAACATAAACACTATAGATGATTGGAAACATGCAAAATTCCTCTCTAATAAAACACATTTTAATTCATATCGAAAAAGCTTAGTCATTCCATCATACAATGAGGTAGAATCACTTCCTTTTGTCATAAATGATTTTAAAGATATGGTAGATGAAATTATTGTAGCAGATGGTGGCAGTAGTGATGGTACCATTGAAAAAATATCAAAACTTGAAAAACGCATTAACTTAAAAATCATTCGTGGTAAATTTGCAGGTTATGGTGAAGCACTACGTGATGGAATTGATAAAGCAACTGGTGATATTGTAATTCTTGTAGAAGGTGACGCAACTTTCAGATCTAGAGATATTTACAAAATGTATGAATACATTAAAGATTGTGATATGGTAATTGGTACGAGAACTACTAAAGAATTGATTAGCCAAGCAGCAAATATGAGTACAGGTCTAAGAGTTGCTAATCTACTAGTTGCAAAATTTATCGAATTATTATGGATAAAAATTGAACCTAGACTTACTGACGTGGGATGCACATATCGTGCATTTTGGAAAAGTGAATATGATGAAATTAAACAGAATTTCATAGGATTAGGGCCAGAATTTTCTCCTGAGATGATTATTGAATTTCTTAGAAATGATAAACGGGTAATAGAAATTCCGGTAAGCTATTATGGTAGAATAGGCGGTGCATCAAAACATTCAGAAAATTTTTCAGCCATATTTAAAACTGGATTAAAAATGCTTTCACTAATTTTAAAGAAAAAATTTGCTTCTCCTAAATTGGCTCCTGATTAGGTATTTGAAATACTGATATGACTCAACAAAGGACTGAATTTAGAAAAAAAATAGCAATTCAAAAATTTCCATTGCTAATCACTTTTTGTTTTCTAATCATTGTATCATATGTTGCTTTTTTTCATCATAATTTTTGGATAGTTGATAGTGATGGAATAATCTATCTTACAGCTGGTGAACAAATACTAAATGGTGATGGAAAAAATGTTTTCCTACTAAATGCTCCAGTTGGTGGACCAGTTTTCTATGCTGGAATAAATTCAGTTTTTAATGATGGTTTTTTTACAATGAAATTAGTTTCAGTTTTAAGTGCTACAGGAATGGTATTTCTTTCATATAATATAATGCGGAATGTTTTTGATTCAAAAATTGCCTTAGCTGGACAACTTTTATTCGCTTTTTTCCCATGGGTTGGTCTCTTTGCAATTCAGGCAGAAAATGAGATGTTTCCACTGTTTTTAGTAATGTTCTCTTTGTATTTTATTACAAAAAAAAATCTACGGATATATGAAATTATTATAATTGGTTCTTTAATTGGTGTTGCTTTTATGTTTAGGGCGCAACCCATAATTGTTTTATTTACTGCCATAATCTATCTGCTAATAAGAAATAGCAATATACGTGTGAATCTTTATCATGTTGGATTAATTTTAGCATTTTTCATAATTTTATCAAGTCCAGTAATTGTCTATAATTATACAGTGCATGGAAATTTGATTGATGTTGATTCAAATTTCTATATAGCTGGGCATTCAAAATATCAAACTCCTGAGTGGCGCGATGATGTTCTACGATCAGTTGGGAAGGGAACACTTGAAGGAATTTCTGTAGATTTTAATTTATTTTTAAAAAATTATTTTTATAATCAGTTTTCAAGCATACCAAAAAATCTTTTTGGTTTTGATAGTGTAGTAAATTCATCTTTAATTCCATTTATTCCTGGTATTGGATTAATTCCTGTTCTTGGAGGCGTAGTGTATATTTTAAAAATTAAACCTAATAAAATCAATTCTATAATTTTAGTTTCCATATCCAGCCTAACTACATTTCTAATCTTTCTAGTGGGAAACTTTGACACACATTTCTTTGCAATAGTAATAATGCCATTACTTATTTTGGGAATTATTAATCTTCGAAATGCTAACAGAAACTTTACACCATTGTTAATACTACCAGTAGTTTTTACGATAACTCTTTCTATAATACATCTAAGAGCACCTGAGCATTTTTTATTAATTTTAATTTCTATCATAGCAATTAGTGCAATTTTCATTATGGAGGTAATTCCAAAAATAATTAGTATAAAGTCAAAAAATTACAATAATTTATTTTCAGGAAATGTGAAAATAGCCATGATAATAATTATCTCATTAATACTAGTAGGAAATCTTGGTTATTCATACACAACATTCAAAATTTCTTCCTCAGGCATTCCCTTTACTAATATTCAAGACGAAATTTCATTTATTTCTCAAAACAACCAAATTGAACAGTTTGGATTGCATTGGCAGCCACTAATAGACGAACTAAAAAAACAACCTAGCATTGACCAAAGCGTAATAATGACTAGTTATTTCTACCTGCCTTATCATATTCAAAGCAAATCAGTTTTTGCAACATTTAATGAGGGACCAGAAAATGATTCCATTGAGAATTATATCTTAAGAAAAAATTGGAGTGATATTGAACTGATGTATTCCAACGCTCATAGTAATCCAATAGATCGCCATAATATCACTAACCCGATACCAGATTACATAATTTATACTCCACAAAAAGTGGTTATTGTTGAACATGGTTGGCAACCTCCAGATCAATTGGAATATCTGAAAATTCTATTAGATCCAAATAACAAGGAGATTCCATCTAATTTTGAATTAATTTATCAATCAGATTTGCCTCAGAAAGTCATAGTGTATAAAATCAATCATGATTGATATCAAAGATACGTATTACTTTTGAATGATTAAATTACAGTTATTTTGATTTTTTACTATGGTTAAAAAAAAAGTTGCCTTCGTAACTGGTGGAAGTGGGGGTATCGGCAAAAGTATATGTTTGAAATTGATTAAAAGTGGGTTTTATGTTGCTATTGGATATAAAACCAATAAAAAAGCTGCTAATAACCTAACTAAAAAAAATGATGCAGTCGCAATTCAAGTAGATGTTTCATCAAGAAAATCTATTAAGAAAGGAATTCAATCATGCAAAAAATTTTTTGGTCAAAACATAGACGTTTTAATTAACAATGCTGCAATTTCCCAAGAAAAATCATTTGAAAAAATAAGTGATGCTGATTGGGATCATATGTTAGTCTCAAATCTGCGTAGTGCATTTTCGTTTTCACAGGAAGTAATTCCACATATGATCAAAAACAAGTGGGGACGAATTGTTAATGTTGTTTCCATTAGTGGACAATGGGGAGGACGTAATCAAATTCATTATGCGGCATCGAAGGCTGGGTTAATCAATCTTACAACATCCTTAGCAAAATTATATTCTAAACATGGTATTACAATTAATGCTGTCTCTCCTGGGTTAGTAAAAACTGAAATGATTGCAAATGAATTGAAAACAACTTATGGTAAAAATAAAATAAAACAAATTCCAATTGGTCGAATAGCAAGTACTGATGAAGTTGCAAATGTTGTTAATTTTTTATCTTCTAATGAGGCTTCGTATATAACTGGACAGACTATTAACGTGAATGGCGGAATGTATTCATAGATAGACATGAGTAAAGATTCTCAGCTTCTAGGTTCTCATGTTATTGCAAGTTGTATGGCCGCAAATGGAATTAAAAGAATTCATATTTTTCCAGGTGGAACTATAGGTCCTGTACTTGATGTAGTTCACGATTGGGATATTGAAATTTTTACTACTCGTCATGAGCAGGCTGCTGGTTATGCGGCTTTAGGAACAGCAAAATTAACGGGGATGCCACAAATTGTGATGGTTACATCAGGACCTGGTGTAACTAATGTTCTTACACCGATAGCGGATGCATATTTTGATTCAATCCCTCTAGTTGTTTTGACTGGTCAAGTTGCAACTAGTGATATGAAATCTAATTTACCTGTAAGACAAAGAGGATTTCAAGAAGTTGACACTGTTGCTTTGTTTAAACCCATTACAAAAGCTCAGTTTCTTCCTAAGCATTCATCAGAACTAGCTGAAGTTATGAATGATGCTTTTAGGATAGCAAAAACTGGTAGACCTGGCCCAGTAGTTGTTGATCTTCCAATGGATGTACAAAAAGAATCAGTAGATGTCTTACCAGATTTTCAATCATATACTAAACAAAATTTACTGATACCAGATGTATCTGTCATTAACAAAATCATTGATTTGTTGTGTTTAGCAAAAAAACCATTAATTATTTGTGGTAATGGGGTTTTAATTTCACGCAGTTATGAAGAACTACGTGAATTTATTAATAAAACAAAAATCAATACTTCTAGCAGTCTATTAGGATTAGGTGGATTACCTACAAATTCCGAATTTTCTTTAGGATATCATGGTCACACTGGAAGCAGATATGCAAATCTAGCAATACACGAGTCTGATTTACTATTGGTGCTTGGATCTAGATTAGATGTTCGTCAAACTGGATCTGTTACAAAAGAATTTGCACCAAATGCAAAAGTGATACACATTGATTTAGATCTGGCGGAATTAGAACATGCTAGAGTACATACTGAATTGCAGATTCATGCTGATATCAAAAAAACCTTGCAAATAATTAACGATAAACTTCAAAATATAAAATTGCCAGATTGGTCAAAGTGGAACGAACAAATAAAACAGTGGAAATCAGAATATAGATTACACTACGATTCAAACAAAGTTCTTAAACCACAATATATTATTGAAACTGCAAATAAACTAACAAAAGGAATTCCCTTAGTATGTGTGACAGGCGTTGGTCAACACCAACAATGGACAGCTAGACATTTTGATTTTGATTTTCCAACTAGGATACTCTTAACTTCTGGTGGACATGGTGCAATGGGCTTTGATTTACCAGTATCTATTGGTGCTCAGCTAAATGAACTAGACAAATTAGTACTATGTTTTGTTGGAGACGGTTCACTTCAAATTAATATTCAGGAATTAGCAACTATAGCAAATTACAATCTTCCAATCAAGATAATTGTTTTAGATAACCAACGCTTTGGTATAGTCTCACAATTTCAAAATATCACATGGGGAAAAGATCCTTCTTGTGGCAATCTAAAAAACCCTGATTTTTCTGCCATCGCTAAGGCATATGGAATTTTTACTGAAACAGTATCTACCGCAAATGAAGTAGAATCAAAATTAGAAAGAATATTTTCTCATAATGGACCTGCATTACTACATTGCAATGTAGATCCTAACGAAGATGTTATCCCAATGTTACTTGGTGGACAAACAATGGATAAAATGTGGCCAGATGACTAAAACAATTTGGATTGTTGGTGGTGGAGTTGAATCTATTCATGGTATCAAATTAGCAAAAAGACTTGGGTTAAATGTTGTAGTTAGTGATGGTAATCCAAACGCACCAGGCTTAAAATTTGCAGACAAATCTGTAATTGTTAGCACTTACAATATAGAAGAAACTGTTAGTGCTGCACATGAATATAATCAGAATGTTAGTTCTATCGATGGTGTAATCTGTATAGCTACTGATGTACCATTAACCGTGGCAAGTGTTGCAGAAAAATTAGGATTACCTGGAATTACAACTGAAATAGCTAAAAAATGCTCAGATAAATTTTTGATGAAAGAAACTCTTTTAGCTGGTGGAATACCAATTTCATGGTTTAGTTTAGTTAAATCTGTATCTGAATTACGTTCAATAATTTCAGAACAAGGATTACCTTTAGTCATAAAACCTGTTGACAGTAGAGGAGCTCGTGGCGTAATACGAATTACACCATCATTGGATTTAGAATGGGCATTTGAATATGTAAAATCCTTTTCACCCACTTCAAGAGTAATGGTAGAAGAATTTCTAGAAGGCCAACAATATAGTACCGAGTCCGTTATAATTGATAAAAAAAGTATAACGCCAGGTTTTGCTGAACGTAATTACGAATTACTTGAGGAATTAAGTCCGTATATAATTGAGAATGGGGGACAACAACCGGCAAAAATTGACAAAAAAGAATTAGATTCTATTGTAAACCTAGCTGAAAAATCAAGCAGTGTTTTAGGCATATCTAATGCCATATCTAAGGGTGACATTGTGATGACTAAGGATGGGCCAAAGATTATTGAAATAGCACCTCGTTTATCAGGAGGATATTTCAGTTCTGACCAAATTCCACTCGCAACAGGTATTGATATAACAAAAATAGCTATTTGTTTATCCCTAGGTGAAAAAATTAACAAAGATAAATTACATTTTAGCCAACAAAAGGCTGTTGCTATTCGATACTTTTTTCCAAAACCAGGTAAAATAATCTCAATCAATAATTATGACACGTTTAAAAATAAATCCTGGGTTAACAAACTCAATCTTTTTTTTGGGGTAGGTGATATTCTAGAAAAAGTTACAGATCATACTAAAAGATGTGGTTTTGTGATTACAACAGGTAATACAAGAGAGGAAGCTGTTGAACGTGCAAGAACAGTTGTAGAAAATGTTCAAATATTAACTAGACAATAATTAAAACTGTCAAGTAAAAGTTTCATATAATCTGTATTATTTTAACTAATTAGAAATTTGGTTAAACATAACGGAAAAACTATTAAAAGATTTGGAAAATATAGTGTGACAGATTGTAGAAGCTGCAAGTTTATTCATATTGTACCAATTCCTTCTAATCAAGAATTAAACTCATTCTATGATAATGAATATTATCAAAATACAAAACCTAATTTTATTTCAAAAAATGAGAGTGAAATGAATTATTGGAATTCAGTATTTAACGAAAAATTAGTTACAATAGAGAAATTAATTTCATCAAAATCAAAGAGAATTCTTGATATCGGTTCTGGGCCTGGATTCTTTTTAAGACGTGCGAAACGTAGAGGATGGGATGTTATTGGTGTTGAACCATCCCCACTTGCTAGTGATTATGCAAATAAACAAAACGTACATACAATTCAAAAATTTTTTCATGAGGTGACTCCAAATGAAATTGGGAAATTTGACGCAATACATACTTTCGATGTGTTAGAACATGTAAACAACCCAATAGACATAATCAAGAAAGCATATTCACTTCTAAAAAAGGGAGGAATAATTGTGGTTGAAGTTCCTAACGATTTTAATCCTTTACAGAAACTGGTCCAAAAAAAGCTTAAGAAACAGGAATGGTGGATTACACTTTCTCATAATTCAAAAAATTCAGCAAACATTCAGCATCTTAATTATTTTAATTTCTCAAGTATTTCTGATTTGATAAAACGTGCTGGATTTAAAATAATTATAAAAGAATCTACTTTTCCTCTAGAATTATTCCTATTAATGGGACAAGATTATGTAAAAAATCCCAAAATTGGAAAGAAAATACATTTAGCAAGAATTCAATTCGAGAAAAACTTTGAAAAAAGAAAGGAAATACAACTAAAAAGAACAATTTATCAAAAGCTTGCAGAAATTGGTATTGGCAGAACAGCTATTATTTATGCAAAAAAATAGAGACAAGTTTATGATAAAATCATAATGAAAAACTGTTTTCTACTAAATCAATCAAAAACAGTAAATAACAATAAAAAAATTCTACGTCATGAAGCAAAAAAAAAATATTGTAGTCGGATTGGGAGAAATTGGTAAACCAATTCTTAAGTTATTTTCAAAACATGATCTAGTCATTGGATATGATGTTAATCCTAAATTAATGAATAAGAAAATATTTGAACGATTTTCTTCTTTAGATACATTATTTTTACATATATGCATTCCTTTCAACGAGAAATTTATTAAATCTGTTATATTGCTAATCAAAAAATTTGATCCTGATTGCGTAGTAATACATAGCACTGTAAAACCATTCACTACAAAAAAAATTCAGGAAATGTCATCAATACCAATTATCTATAGTGCTGTACGTGGTGTTCATAAAAGAATGTTATATGATCTTATACGTTATACAAAATTTTATGCGATTGAAAATAACACACCTAGGTTAAAATGGGCGTCATCAACTTACTCAAAATTTTTGAAAACTTGTGGGATTAAAACAAAAAAGTTATCCAGTCCAATCACGTTAGAATTAGGAAAATTAATCTGTGATACATCATATTATGGATGGTTAATTAGCTATGCTCAATTAAGTAATATGATTGCGATTAAAAATAAGGTAAATTATGATGAAATGTGGTTATTTGCTGATGAGATTCATAAATATTTAGGGAATAGACCTAAGATGTTTCCTGGAATAATTGGTGGACATTGTGTTATACCAAACCTAGAACTTGTTCATGATCATACACTTGATCTAATAAAAGAATTAAACACTGTATACAAAAGCAAGCCAAAAAAATTAAAACGAAATATTACATCAAAAAATAAGTAAAATTAAGATTTTGAATCATTTGACTCTTGACTATTTAGTCCTCCACTCAATTTTAGTGCAATAAAACCAAATGAAACTGAATACCAACGTGTGAATAGACGTATCACGATAACTATTGTTATCGCAATAGAGAGATCAATACCATGTATTGTAAAAAAACTTGTTAAAGTACCTTCAACCACTCCTATTCCCATAGGGAGGAATGATAGAATTCCTAACATTATTGAAGTTGTGTAAGTAGGAATAACTGTAAGAAATTCTATCACATCAATTCCAAATGCTAATAAAATAAAGTATATCGAGATTGCTTCAATCAGCCAAAAAAGTACTGATAGACCAGAAGCATAAAGTGTTATCGGTCCTCTCATTCCATTTTTAATCGCATCATAAGAAGATGATAATGGCTCTACAAATTTCGACGTAAATCTTCTTTTCTCAAGTAATAACACAATTTTATTGAATGTTTTTCTTGACGAAATCAAAACGAAAGCAAAAACTATTCCAGCAGTAAAAAATGCAAGTACATACGCTCCTAATTCAAAATACCATATACCAAAAAATGACAATATTACTATGCCAGTAGCTTGATAAACTTGCTCTAAAATTACTATGGGCACAGTTTTACTTCTAGCAATTCCAAACTTTGTTTTTAATAATTGAGATTTAATAAGTTCACCAACTTTACCGGGAATTATAGTTAATGCAAAACCAGACGTTAAAATTAAAAAACTGTCTTTTACAGGAATGAAAATTTTTGCGTTTCGTAATAACAAATGCCATCTAAGAAACAGCACAAACCATCCTGATGTTACAAGGAGAAGTATGATAGGTATAAATTCAATCTTGAAATCTGAGATTTCATCATAAATGGTGTTAAGATCAGATGCAACTAGAAAAATAGCATAAAGACCAATAACTATAATCACTACGATGAGTATCTTATTACTAATTTTCATTTAATTAACACACCATATAGATTGAACTTTAGCATTGTGTAGAATTCATAGGCATTTTCATCCTAAATTTCTTTTATTTCTATTATAGTAGCTAAAACAGAATCCATTTTCACAATTGCACGTTTATCCTTCCATCCTAATGCAACATACCAATCTCCTGCATCATCATCATACTTTGTTTCTAAACTTTGTATTTGATTTGGTTGCACATCAAATTTTTTCGCAATTCCTGAGATTGCTAATGAAATAGCAGATTTTTCTGTCTCAAGCCTTCTTTTCATAAGACCTATTCCCGGACTCATAGAAAATCAAAGAAAGGATCTTTTAATATAGTTAAGTTTTTGATATGATTTTTTGAAATTTAACAAAGGGCCCGAAGGGATTCGAACCCTTGACCTGGTGGTCCGAAGCCACCCGCACTATCCAGGCTATGCAACGGGTCCAAACAAGTAAGGATTTAACAGGTCTAAATATTTGTCTAAGTTATGAAGGTCTCAAAAAAAGTTTCGGGTGTTGAATATGCTATACGAGATGTAGTTTCAACTGCAAAGGATTTAGAGAAGCATGGAAAAATAATAGATTATCTAAATATAGGTGATCCGGCACAATATGGATTTCATCCCCCTGAAAATGTAAAACAGGCCTACATTAATGCTATAAGAAAAGATAAAAATTATTATTCTGACTCTGAGGGGATTCAAGAATTACGATCTGCAATTGCTGAAAAAGAAAACTCGAAGGGACTTTCAATTAGCGCAGATAATGTTTTGGTTACAAATGGAGTATCAGAGGGATTGGATATGATTATGTCTTCCATAGTTGAAGAGGGTGATGAGGTTTTACTTCCAGGCCCATATTATCCACCATATGCATCTTACATAAGATTACACGGTGGAATACCCGTTGAATTTTCTGTAGACCTAGAAAAATCAACTCCTGACATTGATGATATCAAATCAAAAATTACACCTAAAACAATTGCAATCTGTCTTATCAGTCCTAATAATCCAACAGGTGCTGTATTTGAGGAGAATTCACTCAAAAAATTAATCGATGTTGCAAACGAGAATAATTTGTATATCATTTGTGATGAAATTTATGATCAGATTACATTTGATAAAAAATTTGTGGGTATTGGAAAAGTTGCAGGCAATTCTCCTGTCATTATTTTAAATGGATTTTCTAAAGTACACTTGATGTCAGGATGGAGAATAGGGTACATAGTATTCAATAATTCACCGCAACTTGATTTAATTAGAGAGCATTTACCAAAATTAGCTCGTGTTAGAATATCAACCAGTCATCCAGTTCAGTATGCTGCTTTAGAATCTCTACGGGGACCGCAAGAATATATATCTAAATTTGTATCTGAATTAAAAAAACATAGAGACTTGGTTGTAAGCAGATTAAATTCAATGCCAGGAATTTCATGTTCTAATCCAAAAGGAGCATTTTATGCATTTCCAAAAATAGAAAATAATCCATTCAAGTCAGACAAGGAATTTGTATTAAATTTATTAAAGTCAAAGGGTGTACTCACTGTTCATGGTTCTGGTTTTGGTGTAAAATATGGTAGTGGATATTTTAGACTAGTATTTCTTCCGAACATAGAAAAACTAAATTCTGCCCTAGATAAAATTGAAGATTTTGTAAGCAGTTACAAGTCTTAGCTTTTAGGAAATTCATCTTACTCGTGCATTTTTTTTTCCAAATCCTAAAGTAATCATGAATGCAGCAAACGCAATTGCTCCCAGCGAAACTTTCTGAGCATTAATTTCTGAATTAAAAAAGAATTCTACAACAAAATCAGGACTCCAAATAATAATATCTCTAACTAATGTTACTGTTGCAACAACTAAAAACAAAACACCCATAGCTGTTAACCAATTTCTTCCACGGCGAGTATATTCTTCACTCATGACTATTTTTTCTATTTATGTATATTAAACAAGTTTAATTCCAGGATTTTTCATTTTGTTTCTAATCATTGCATTTAGTAGCAATGGGGTTGACATTTCTACAAGATATGCTAATGCACCAGGACCCAAGTAAATTGGACGTAAACCATCTATTTCATTAATTAAACCATTTACTACTTCGATCGAATTTTTATCATCACCAGCAACAAAAATATCGTAATCTAAAGACAATGTGGGATTGACAAGTTTTTTTTCTGAAATTACATGAAACGCAGAAACCAATTTTGTTTTATCCTTCATGTGTTTTTCAACTGTTTGATGTGAAAATGCCTTATTGTCTTTAATTGCTATACATTCAAAGCCTACATCAGTTTTTGTCATTGGAACAATTGGTGAAATTACAATGCATTTATCACTAATCTCAGATAGTAATTGGGAACAAGTCACATCAATATTTTCATATGGAATTGATAAAACTAGAACATCTGATTCTTTTGCAACTGAAATGTTGTCCCTACCTGATATTGTGCCGCTAATGTCTCCATATGCATCCTTTGCGGAGCTTAAGTATTCACTAGCAGAAATTGCTGCTCGTTCAGCATCACGAGAACCAATTATTATTTCATGTTTTTTACACCATCTTATTGCAAAACCTTTTCCCATTCCTCCAGTTCCACCAATTATACCAATTTTCATGAAGTGGATCTAACAATGTTATTATTATCTCTATGTAGGAATTCAAAACAAG
>Ga0209034_10000193_pt1 | contig 31276 bp, 30 predicted proteins | sample MarorgKNORR_S2LV_2_FD_188219 | JGI IMG/M metagenome (GOLD analysis project Ga0209034, IMG submission 188219) | Marine microbial communities from the Southern Atlantic Ocean, analyzing organic carbon cycling - 250m_A/KNORR_S2/LV (SPAdes) (version 2) | ecosystem: Environmental > Aquatic > Marine... | reverse complement strand
CTAAATGGCTATCTTTCGCCCGCGCAATCACCCGGAGATGTATGCCGTCAGCCTTGGAATAGATGCCCAGATACGGGTTCTCAATGCCAAAGAACTCTGAGATGATCTCATCCACGGCGCCTTCTGACATTCCCATGGTCTTGATGTTCCGAGTAATGGTGACTTCGTCTTCTATCAATCTGGCGAGCTCTGGCTCAACCTGCTCTTCCCACATAGCGTGGTTTTCAGCGGGGGGGCCGGGCATGCATATGATGATCTTGCCTTCGCGTTCTGCCCACCATCCAGGTGCAGTTCCGTTCTTGTTAACAACCCACTTGGCAGACGGAATTAGGTTGGCCTGCTTAAGATTGTGTTGAGGCATGGGAGTACCCCGTGCAGCAAAGTAGCGCTCCAGGTTATCCACCACGTCTTGCTGAATCATAGGAGTCTCGCCAAAGGCGGCGGCAATGGCTTCCCTAGTGAGGTCGTCTTGAGTTGGGCCGAGGCCTCCGGTGGTGAAGATTATGTCGGAGCGATCCATCCCTGTTTTGAAGGCTTCAGTTAGGCGAGGAAGGTCATCGCCTATGATTGAAACCCATTGGAGTTCAATCCCGAGCGCCGGGAGTCGACCGGCAATCCAAGAGGAGTTGGTGTCGGTCAACTCCCCCATCAGCAATTCGGTGCCGATTCCAATGATCTCTGCTTTCAAATCTTCTCCCGGTGTTACCCGGATTCTTTCGGATAGGGGCTTAATCTGGCGTATTGTTGTTAATAGCTTAGGGTTGCGCCAATCTATTCCGCTAGAACCGGGTCGGTGGCGAGTGCGAGGATTGGGTCGATTCTAGAGTTTAGTACCGCATACAGGTTGGGGTCTTTGCTGATTAAGCTGCCCTGGACAACCCTCACGTAGCGGTGATCTCCGTCTGGCGTGAGACCGCCGATATGGAACTCCACTGCATGTTCACCGCCCTGTCTCACAATCACAGCGACTGTCATATCGGGTTCCACCAGTCCGTATTTGGCTGGGTCGTCAATGTTATGGGCAAGTATCTGGTCCAGTCTGGGGCTGCTCATCATTACAAGAGACTCGTCCCAGGCGGCGGCGTCCAGCAATTGAGGAGTTTCACTGTCGAGGAACCACCGGCCCGTTCCGTCTTCAATAACGTATCTGGTAATATCATCGCCGTGGAAGAACTGCACTATCAAAGCCGACCGAGGGTCGATACGGTAAAGTCGGCCAAAGGGCGGGTCAATGGCCAAACGGTTAACGACTTCTGCCCACTCTATAGGAACAGTGAATAGTGTGTCGTCGCCTACCAATCTGGCGTATTGGTTTTCGTTATCAGGGGTTGGTAGACCCATGTGGAATTTCACCTGATTACCGTACCGGTCATGCACGATTACTGACGTCTCAGGCGGTTCAAGCCCAAATGCTGCAAGGTCTTCAATGTTGTCTGCAAGAGGGCGAGTTACTCTGGGGCCACTTAATAGCAGTGGAGTGCCGCCCCATCTCTCTTGAAACACCGGAACGTCGGGGGTGTCTTCTGCGAGCCCAGCGATATACCAATCTAGGCTGGCAGGACTGCGGAAATAGGTGACTGGTTCTCCCTGGTAGACCAATTCCAATCCTATGATGTCACCTTCATCTATCCGGTATAACCACGGGCTGGTTGATTTGGGTTCGTTGGAATCGGTAAACCGGAGAACCAAGAAGGTTCCGCCAAATATTACCAGAACCACCACTAACAGAATTGAGAGTCTTAGATTCATTGGTTGGACCTGCGATGAGTCAGATAGAGATTCAGGCTATACTGCCGATCTCTTTGAAAAGGGATCGGCAGATGTTAGCAATATTTATCGGCGCACCCACCAGACGATGGCCGCCATCATAGCCATGAGGCCGGGCAGGAAAAGCCACGAGGCCCAGTTCACAAACTTAAGCTCGTTTTTATCTAGGTTGAATTCCCGGAATGAGTTCACCTTGGGGCGGATGGATACCAAGGAGAAATCTCCAACCAAAAAATTGGCAGAGTTCAAGAACAGGTCACTTCCACCTCCCTGGTTATAGGAGCTGTTGGACAAAAAGTCTGAGTCACCAAATACCACAATGTCAGAAATTTCTGAAGGGTCTGGTTCTGTGGTGGGAACTTGTGTACCGACCTGGCCAACTGAACGGACAATCACCGCCGGTACGAAAGGTCCGACTGGGTCGGATTCTGTTCCGGCATTGGTAATAGGGTCAGTCCGGTCCGGCTCGGAGATCAGATAACTATTAGGCGACGTGGCGGCCAGGGGTAATCCATTTCTAAGGTCATCTTGGAGCAGTGAAACAGCAGTGGCTCCCGGCATAGTTACGGTTTGAAGTCGTTCACCCTTCGGAAGTGTGATATCTAAGGGTGCGTCCGGGTTGAAGTTCTGTAGACTCAATGTCTGAGGCAAACCGGGAACTGAACTACCAACGTCACGGATGTATCCAGTTGCGACCAATATTCCCCAATCTGCAAGGAATCTCTTAAACGATAAAGGTGAATCTGGTTCAGCCAAGAATATCAGTCTGCCGTGTTCCCTTCTGGGAGATCCGTCCGGAGCGATACCCTCCAGATATTGGTCCAGAGCTTCTTCATGGGCTTCTGGTAGGTTGGAAGTAGGGCGCGCAATCACCACAAGGGCAGCATCCAAAGGCACTTCTACATTGGCATCGGAAGGTAGCCACGGCAGTTCTGCAACTCGATAACTGTCGCCTTCTAAGCCAGCTCGGAGGTTCAGATATCCGTCCGAGGTTATTCCGTTAATATCTCGCTCACCGTGTCCGGAGAGGAAGTAAATTGCCTTTTTCTCGCTACCGGTGGCAACTAATGTGCTGGTCACCAGGTCCTGCTCCAACTTGGTATAGTTGGCGTCAGTAGGCCGCAGAACGTCAAAAACCTCATTGTCCATGCCTTCCACGACCACAATCTCTGTTACAAAGCTGATGGGTCTGGCACCAAAGTACTTGTTTACTATCTCTGGTTTCAGGTCAGGGTCAACCACACGGTAGGTGAACTTGCTGCTCCGGGAGTCAAACTCCTCCAGAGTGTTTAGCACCTTGCTGCGGCGGATCGCCAATTCCGGGGAATCGGTGTCCTCCTCGTCTTTGTAGAATGCCGTGGCGCGTACGTTTTCGCTTAAATTGCTCAGCACATCTTTAGTGCGGTTGCCTAGACTAAATTGATTGGTGGCTGTGACGTCCATGCGTTTGCTGTTCTCAAACGAGACCACGTTGGCCACTATGATTATTCCGGTAAATGCGGTGACGAGAACAATGGTGTTCATTCCGTAACGTCCGGTGCGGCTGACAAAGGCAGTGATCACGCTGCTGAATAACACAGCGCCTACTCCGCCCAGTAATACCGCTCCAATGACGATGTCGATGACACCGTAGAGGCGCATGGAAGTGACAAATGTCACGACTATGACTCCGGTAACCACGCCAATCACACCGGCTAAAATCAGAGGGCCGCTGAAGGAAACAATCAGATCTAGAACGGGCTCGAAGATTGAAATTAGCGGTTGTGATAGCTCTTCATCAGATGATTCAGTACGGGATCGAGGTGCTCTAGCTTCACTAGACTCCCCAACAGGTGTAGGACGTTCTGAGCGACTCCGTCGACGCCAGTCGCGGGGGCGTCGGGACCTCTGGTCTTGATTGTTTTCTTCCTCGTCCGGGCTCGATGGTGTGGTCATTTATCGCCACCTGCGGGATTCAAGGGTTCGAATGGAAAGAAAGAGGAAGAAGGCGATGACGCTGACAAAGTAGAAAATGTTCGTGGTATCGATTACTCCCCGTGCGAAATCGTCATAATGTCCCCTTAATCCCATCTCGCCGATGATCTCTCCAGCTTTGCCGCTAACAGAACCAAAGGCCCGGTCAGCGAAAAATAGAGCTAGCAGAATTCCCATGGCAACTACAGCTGAAACAATCTGGTTGTTAGTCATAGTGGAGGTTAGTAACCCGATGGATAGTGCTGCCGATCCGTAAAGGATCAGCCCCAGATAACCAGCGTAGATAGGGCCGGGATCAGGGCTTGCAAACCAAAACAATAGAATGGCGTATAGGAATGACAGTGCCACGAGCATTATGAAGAAGACCAGGCTGGCAACGTATTTGCCGATGATAATCTCCCAATCTCGAACTGGTGAAGTTAGCAGTAGTTCTATGGTGCCAAGCTTACTCTCTTCAGCTAGCAGCCTCATGGTGAGGGCCGGGGCCAAGAGAATGAACACGATGATTGCGCCATCAAAGAACGGGGTTAACGTTGCTTCCGGAAAGGGGTCACCAAGGTCTTGCGTAAAGAAGAACCCGGTTAGTGCCAGAAATATCAGGCCGACGATATACGCCGTTGGGCTGCTGAAATAAATCTGAATCTCTTTCCAGGCTACCGCCTGGGCTGTTCGCATCCCTACAACTCCTCTTGGGTGGTGAGACGGAGGAAAATCTCTTCTAGGCTCATCCCTACCATCTGTAGACCACGCAAGCTCCAGCCGTTACTGACTACCTCTTGAGAGATGGCATCCCTTAAATCTTGTCCAGACTCTGCTTGGATGGTGTAGGTATGTCTGCCGTCTCTGTTGGAGTGGGCTACGTCATTAACGCCCCTTATGCCCTTGAGAACTGGGAGAACTTCTGCGGCTGGCCCGCCAATCTCCACTTCCAGACGTTCCACTCCCTGGAGGCCTTCAGCCAGGTTTTTAGGCGTATCTTCGGCGACTATGTGACCTTCATTGATTATTAACACTCTGTCGCAGATCATGCTTACTTCAGGGAGGATGTGGCTGCTTAAAACCACTGTTTGATCTCTGCCGAGTTCTTGGATGAGCTTCCGTGTCTCCACGACTTGTATGGGGTCAATTCCAATGGTGGGTTCGTCAAGAACCAACACTTGAGGTTGGTGAATGATTGCCTGCGCAATGCCTACGCGCTGTCTAAACCCTTTGGAGAGTTTGCCTATTTGTGTTTTGCGGTAGTCTCCAAGACGGCACACGTCAATAACTTCACCCAAACGGGCTTTTATCGCACCGGGAGGCATACCCCTTAGGGTTCCCATGTATTTCAAGTAATTGTTGACCGACATATCGGTGTAGAGCGGCACCGTCTCTGGGAGGTAGCCCACGCGGCTTCTGGCATCAAGAGACTGCTCCACCACATCGAAGCCATCCAGAGTTACTTGGCCTCTTGAAGGGGGGACGAACCCAGTAATGATTCGCATTGTGGTGGTCTTACCTGCGCCGTTGGGTCCTAGAAATCCTAGAATCTCGCCCTTACGGACGCCAAAATTAACATCCTGTATCGCAGGGTAAGGTCCGTAGAAATGGGTTAGATTTTTGGCCTGTATCATGTCGGGCTGCAAATTATCTCACCAAGCTAAATCACCAGATAGTTTCCCGTATTTTATTACCTGCAATTATTCCATTGTTTAAAGGTCAATTGCCACGCCTACGCGAGCCTGATTAGCGCGATTGTGCTCGGCCACAAGTGATGATATTCTATACAACTGGATTTGCCAAGGAGAGCGAATTCGTTATTTAGGCTATCTGAACAGTAATTGGCGGAGGTCGGATGCACCTGGTCATCGACGGCTACGGCGGAAATATCGATAAGATGTGGGACGAGGACTTGGTTCGTGAATTCTTGTACGATTATCCCGATGCATTAGATATGACCCGTATCACTGAGCCCAACGTACTCAAATACGAGGCACCCAAGAGTGAAGACTCAGGGGTGTCCGGGTTTGTCATAATTGCAGAGAGCCATATCAGCATCCATACCTTTCCCCGGAAAGATTACATCAACATAGATTTATTCTCCTGCCAACCTTTCAACCATGAGCGTGCTCTGGAAGACGTTAAAGAGATGTTTGAGTTAAAGGAAGTGCAGACCTGGCTTCTGGACCGTGGGCTCGAATGGCTGGACGAACGCCACGGGATGGCTGAGGCCCAAGACCAACGCGCCGTTTTGGAAGCTGGTGGACCAGGGCAACACCTTGCCTGAAGAGGGCTCAGAAGCCTCTTTTCCTTTGATTCCCCACAATTTCCTTGCCCTGCCCCAAGAACAGGCGTCAATTGAAACCTCTCCAGTTGTTATCGTTCCCGTGCCTTACGATAGCACTACTTCTTTTAAAAGCGGTTCCCGGGAAGGCCCTGAGGCCATGATTAAGGCGTCCTATGGCCTAGAAGATTACGATTTTGAATTGGGACTAGACGTTTCAGAGATTGGTATTCACACCACCGGTGCCATAGAACCCCATATGGCGGGCCCTGGCCCGATGACCGAGAGGATAAAAGGTGTGGTGGGTAAGTATCTGGCCCTAGGAAAGATGGTGGGTTTGCTGGGTGGTGAGCATTCCATCACAATTGGGTCGGTTCAGGCACATATAGAGGCGTATCCTGACCTTTCAGTGTTGTATCTGGATGCCCACGCCGACCTACGAAACGAGTACATGGGCACTCCATTTGGCCACGCCTCGGCAGCCCGCCGCGTCTATGAGTGTTGCCCCGTAGCTCTGGCTGGTATCCGAAGCATGTGCCAGGAAGAATATGAGTTCATCAGTGAGAACCAAATACCTGTTTGGTATTGGGATCCCAATGTCGACCGAAGCTCGTCGGATAGCGTTCTAGATAGCCTGAGCAATAACGTCTATGTGAGTGTTGATCTAGACGTTTTAGATCCGGCCCTGATGCCGGCAGTAGGTACTCCCGAACCGGGAGGAATGACCTGGCATCAGCTGGTTTCTTTACTGGGAAAACTCTCCGAATCCCGTCGTATCGTGGGCTTTGATGTGTGTGAATTAGCTCCCGAAGACGGTCCGCCGGCCTGCTCTTACACAGCCGCCAAATTGGTCTATAAATTGGTGGCGTACTCCTGTGGCAACCAAGAGCTAGCCCAATAGCTCAGGTCTGCCTTTATGGCCCAGGAGTTTGATGTGAGGCGGCCATATCCCTGCTGTTTTCCAATGTGAGATGCTGACTTTAAGAGCTGATCCAGCAGGAGTTTCGTTGATCAAACTAATCTTTTTGGTCGTGAACTAGTGGGTGCATCTTTAAGGTTGGGCCGGATTTTAGGCATACCCGTCGAAGTAAATGTCAGCTGGATAATTGCTTTCATGGTTCTTACTTATCTGCTGGTCGGTGAATTTGAGGATCCGAGATTACTTTGGTCGGCGACCCAACGTTGGGTTGTGGCCATGGCCGCCGTGATTCTAGTTTTCCTCTCTGTGCTTGCCCATGAACTTAGTCATAGTGTTATGGCCTTGAGCAAAGGAATTCGGGTGAGGGGCATCACACTTTTCATGTTCGGCGGGGTATCGAGGTTCAACCAAGAATTTCAGCGGCCAATCACTGAATTCATGGTTGCTTTGGTTGGCCCATTAATTAGCATTATTCTGGCAGTTATATTTGGCGGAGTCTGGTTTTTGATGGGTGGAGGTGACTCCCCAATGGAGGTTGTTTTGGTGCTGTTGGCTTGGACAAATCTTAGTTTGGGAGTGTTCAATTTGATTCCCGGATACCCTCTAGATGGCGGACGACTTCTGCGGGCAGGTATCTGGGGGCTAACCGGAGATCATTGGAAGGCAACTCAGATAGCGTCTTTGTTGGGCCTACTGGTAGGTGGATCTATGCTTGTGGGAGGTGTAACACTGGCCGTGCTTATGGAACTTATCAACGGGGTGTGGTTGTCTATCGTCGGGGTTTTTCTCTTTTCCATGGCAAGGAGTAGCTTTCCCGGATAGCAGGTGATAGCCGCGGGTAAAATCGATTCGTTTTAACCGACACTGCACTGGGACAGCTATGCTAAAATGGCTTCACGAGCTCGATGGGGTCATGCTGGCCCATCGAATATACAGAACCAGATACGGATAAAAATGACGGTTGAAGGCACAGTTTACCTAGATCATGCCGGTACAACGGCCCTGGACCCCAAGGTCCTAGAGGCTATGATTCCGTTTTTCACTCAACATTTCGGCAACCCATCAAGTATCCACACCGTAGGGCAGGAAGCCCGTTACGCCTTGGATGAGTCCCGAGAGCGGGTTTCCAAGGTACTCAATTGCCGCCCTAGAGAAGTGGTTTTCACAGGCAGTGGCACCGAGTCTGATAATTCTGCCATTCATGGCGTGGCCACCGCCCTCCGTGAGACCGGAAACCACATTATTACCTCCAGTGTAGAGCACCATGCAGTGTTGCATTCCTGCCAATACCTGGAATCTTTAGGATTTGAAATCACTTATGTCCCAGTAGATGCGAATGGAATGGTTCAGCCCGAGGCCGTATACAATGCCATCAATGAACGCACGACTCTGGTTACCATCATGTATGGTAACAATGAGATCGGAACCATCAATCCAATCGCTGAAATAGCTAAGTCGGTTAAGAAACGCTCCGAAGAGCTTTCTAGGACTATCGTGTTTCATACCGATGCAGTACAGGCCGCTGGATATCTCTCATTGGACGTGGCTGAACTGGGTGTGGATTTGCTAAGTCTTTCCGGGCATAAGTTCCACGGCCCCAAGGGCACCGGCGTGCTCTACATAAAGAGGGGCACTCCCTACCTGCCATTGATACACGGTGGTGGACAAGAAAGGGAACGTCGCTCCGGTACGGAAAACATCCCCGGCATAATTGGTCTTTCACTTGCTTTGGAAGCGGCCAATGGCGTTAGAGAAGCGACAAGCGCCCGGTGCGCTGCTCTGAGAGACCAGGTAGTGGAATCTGTTCTGGAGCGGATTCCCGGCTCCCGTTTGAACGGACACTCAACTCAGAGATTGCCCAATAACGCCAATTTTTCCTTCACGGGAATAGAAGGCGAACCAATATTGCTTGGTTTGGATATGGCAGGTATTGCCGCTTCAAGTGGCAGCGCTTGCAGTTCCGGCTCGCTGGAACCTTCCCATGTTTTGCTGGCACTGGGCCAGTCTGCTGAGACAGCTCGTGGCAGCCTTCGGTTGACGCTGGGTCGAGACAACACTGAAGAAGAAGTGGAATATCTACTGGGAGTGCTGGTTGAGTTGGTCGAGCGACTGCGTCAGCTGCCCAGTCTGACCACTGCCGGTTCATAGACCCACTTTATCTGGCAATTACGTGATTCAGTAAAAGATAAAATTAAGGTAGTTTCGGAACAACGTTTTCGTCTGCCTGGAGAATCAGCTTGATTTCTAAGTGTTCACTATTCCTTATCTTCTTAATTTTGATCCCAGCATTGTCCGTTGCCTGCAGTAGTGTATCTTCGTCACTGGGCCAGTATCATGAGGGTCGAATTCTGCTGCTAAACGTGTTGGAGATGAACACAACAGACGAACTCCGGTACTCGACTGTTGACCCAGATGAAGTAATCCGCAAATGGCGTATCAAGCCTGTTGAGGAAAAGAATGAGCTACTGCTGATGCGGATCAAAGTGGAAAACCACGTGGCGGTGAACGCTGTATTTGTAGCTGACGAACAAGCTGCGATTATCGGAGATTTTTTCCAGAATGACTATAGGCCGCTGAGCGTTACGGATTCGGTCTTCTTGGACGCCCGTGGCCAGGACGATGCCACTGTGAGGCTGGAAGCAGGAGAATGCTTTGACCACTCCCGCACTATAGTGAATGCCGGTTCATCCGTTCAGTGGGTCAACGATGGAGACAAAGAGTCGGCCATTCAGTTTGGTCCCGGAGTGATACCAGGGTTCGCTGTTGAGCCAGTATCCCTGGCCCCCGGTGCATCCATCGTACATCGTTTCGATCAGGCAGGAACTTTCAATTATCAATGCAGTGGTGCTGAAGGAACTGTCCAACCGGCCCAGATTCTAGTTGAGGCTTCTGACTCAGTCCGTGGAACCAATGAGAATAACATTCTGTTTCTGGAAGGCGCCTTTGAGTTGAGCATGGATACCGCGGTCGATGGCTGGATGGTATTTGAAGTTCCCAAAGAAACTAAGATTCGTGACCTTCGCTGGCGGGCCGGAGACAGTATCACCATTCGGTTCTAATCAGACTGTTTCGGAAAAGTCGCTTCTCTTCAGACTGATCATAATTTGCCTTGGGCATTTATTGGGAACTTTCTTAATAAATTGAGTACCGTATAACAGGCTGTGTGCGTATCCATTAGACTAATAGTCGACGGGTTAGAATTGAGTCGATATATGACTCTGACGGAGCTTCCATGCGTCGATTCCTGGACATGCTGGTCTTTGGAGGGGAAAGACGGACAACTGCGGTAGTCGCGCCCCCTGGTTGGCGGCGTTTGTTCCATGTGGTGGCTGGGTCTTCCATTCCGATTTCCGGAATCTTCATCTCAGAGATTCTTATGATTTGGGCGCTGGTTGCCCTGACTGCTAGCGGATTGGCTCTGGACTTAGTCCGGTTCAGGGTTAGCTGGCTGAACGAGTTAGTTCTCAATTGGATGGCTCCTCTCTTGAAGCAGGATGAGGAATCCCACATCACCGGTGCTACCTATATGGTCATCGCTGCCTTGTTTGTATTTGTGGTCTTCGGTAAAGAGGTGGCGATACCCGCGATGCTCTTCCTGTCTTTGGGAGACCCGGCGGCTGCGATTGTTGGTCGTAGGATGCCCGGTTTCAGAATTAGGAACAAATCTCCCCTGGGCACAGCCGCTTTCATCTGCGTTGGGTCCGGCGCGGCGGCGATTCTGGTGGCGGCGAATGGCATTGACCATTATTGGGCGATATGGGTGGGCGCTGGTGTGGCCGGGGTGGTGGAACTAGCTTCTATTCCGCCGGACGACAATTTGGCTATACCGATATTGGCGGGATCTGCAATGTACCTTCTGTGATTCTAAGGTCCGTATCTGACCCTTATCCGGCCCCGTCAAATTCAACTACTTCCGCTCGATCCCGCTGGAATTTTATGTAGGACTGTTTGGATAATAAGGGCCGGTGATTGGCCTTGACCTCTTTGGCCCGTTTTGCGCCTTCAGCTAGCAGATCGATGACCACCATGGCCATGATTTTGGCTGGAGTAATCACGGCGGCTTCATAGTCCGTAACCACGTAATCTTTGCTGTGACCAGGGCCCACTGCACCGGCGGTGTATGGGTGGCAGGCCGGCATGATGTGGCTAAGGTCTCCCATGTCTGTTGAGCCTCCCCGGTTTCGACGGGCTGGCATCACCAAAGTGGCTTGCTCCCCAAGGAGATCTACTGCGGTGCGTCGGAAGATGTCCTGGAGCTTCGTGTCGTGTCGCATGGGCAGGTAGCCGGGAATGGTAGTGATGTTCACTTGGGCACCTACTGCCAATGCACCGGCTCGGAAACAGCGGTCCACCGCCGTGGAGTTCTCCACTACGGCTGTGGGTGTTGCTGACCGAACCCGCCACTCAAGTCGTACGTCTGAAGGGACTGCGCTCACCGCGCTACCACCCCTGGTCATGATCCCGTGGATTCTAACGGTATCGTCGGACTTGTGGGTTTCTCTCATTGAGTTGATGGCCTGGATGGCAAACGAGGCTGCATTCAATGCGTTTACGCCCCGGTGGGGTAGACTGCCGGCATGGGCACCGACTCCGGTATAGCGAACGAATTTCACCACGTGCCCGTTGCTGGTGCCGCCCATGGCAAACTTCCGTTCACCCATGTCGCTGGCGGTGTGGCACATCATGGCAATGTCCACGTCGTCGAACTCTCCCAATCGAATCAGTTCCTGTTTACCGCCAAGGAACTCCACCTTACCCTGATTCCGTAATTCCAGTCGTTGCTCTACCTCAATGAATTCCTCTGCGGGAACGGCAAAGGGAACGATCTGTCCCGATAGTTGTGATATCACCTCCGGGGTCAGGATTCCCATTGTTGCTCCAAGCATCATGCCAATCTGACAATGATGCCCGCAGGCATGGGCTGCTCCGGTGCTGGGGTCGGCATGTGGGTGTTCAGTTACAACCAAGGAGTCGAGTTCACCGATGACCGCCACCGACGGACCAGAACCGGCACCACCTGAGATTTGTCCTTTCAGCCCGGTAAGGGCAAGGCCACTCTGGTGTGGAATACCCAGTTCTTGGAATTTCTGCTCAACTATCTGGGCTGTCTTGATCTCACGGAAGCCGGCTTCAGGGTTGGCCAGAATCTGCTGGGCGACTTCGATAATTTCTTTCTTGCGTTTGTCGATGGTCTCGCAGGCGCGTTTCTTAAGTTCGTCGATTGATAGTTTTGATGTGGTCATTTTTATGCGCTCTTAAAGGTCTCTTCTGAGGCCAGGTTCCGCATGAATCTCAGGTATTCGGATATTGTCATATCCGGTCGTTGACCGCCGACTATGCTGTTGCCGTGAGACGCGTTGTCGCCCAACAGATCAATCACAGTATAGGCAAGGGCTTTGGCCCCTTTTATTACGGCAAGGGAGTAGTCCTCTATTACGTACGTTGCTCCGTGACCCAGGCCAACTGCACCGCCGATGTATGGGTGAATAACCGGCATCAGGTGGCTGATGTCTCCCATATCGGTGGAGCCGCCACGGTGATTTACATAACTCACGTTGTCCTCGCCCACCAGGTCAGCTGCGTTGGCTCTAAATATTTCCGCCATGCCCTTGTGCTGCTGTAATGGCATGTAGCCCGGGATGGTTTGAATCGTTACATCGGCGCCCACTGCCATTGCGCCGGCTCGCAACGCCCGGTCAACTTTAGTGTTGGCATCCATCAAGGCTTCCAGAGAGCGACCTCTGACAAAGGTTTCCATCCGTACATCGGCCGGTACTGCGCTGACCGCTTCCCCTCCCTTGGTGATTATGGGATGGACCCGTATGCTGTCCTCATCCCGGAAAGTCTCCCTGTTGAAGTTGATAGCCGTCATGGCCATCATGGCGGCGTTCAAGGCGTTAATGCCCAAGTGCGGCGCGCCACCGGCGTGGGCGGCACGGCCAATAAATTGAATGCGCTTGGCTACCGAGCCGTTATTGGTGTTGCTGATGCATATCTGTTGTTCTGCCGGGTTGCTGGTAGTGTGCAACATCATGGCCAGATGAACGTCATCGAATTCGCCGAGGCGAACCATCTCAGGTTTGCCGCCTAGGAACTCTATCTTACCGTCGCGACGCAGACCGTCTCGGTACTCAATCTCAATGTATTCTTCCGCTGGTACCGCCATGAAGGCGATACGACCAGCCAGAGATTGTAGAATGTCGGAGTTGGTTAGAGCCGAGGCCGCGCCAAGCATCATTGCAATCTGACAATGGTGTCCGCAGGCGTGGGCGGCGTTTGTTACAGGGTCGGCATGGGGGTGATCACCCACTATCAGGGAATCCAGCTCTCCCAGAACCGCCATGGTCGGTCCAGGGGTGCTACCAGAGGCATCGGCGCGAACTCCTGTCACAGCGAGACCGCTCCTGGGTTGTAGACCCAAAGCCCCAAATTGCTCGGCTACTAGTTTGGCGGTTTTGAGCTCGCGGAATCCGGGTTCGGGATTCTTCAGGATGGTCTGAGCGATGGATATGAGATTTTCGGCCTTGGAGTCGATGATCTCCGATGCTAGGCGTTTCAGGTCCTCTTTCGAGGGCATTGGGCATTCTCCAAATAACCTGCCCTCCGGGATAAGTCACTTATATCTGGAGGCGGCGATTGTGCCGATTGAGATTGTAACAAAGGTGGCTTAGTAAGGGTATACCGGAGTGTATAATGGCCGAGCCTCGCCTGGACCCGTCCCCTGTATAAAATCGGGAATCAAACTAGGCTTTAAAAAGATGCGAATAATTTTTTAAACACGTAGCTAGGCGCACTATTATGAAGATAATCATTTCCCCCCAAGGATTTAAAGGTGGTATTTCCGGTCTGGAAGCGGCTAAGGCCATTGAGCGGGGCGTGCTGGCCGCTGCTCCTGACACCGAAACTGTGTTGTTGCCCGTCGCCGATGGCGGCGACGGGACTCTGCACGCGCTGGTGGACGCCACAGGCGGAGAGATTTTTATCAGCACGGTTACCGGCCCTATAAATCAGCAGGTAGAAGCGCAGTGGGGTGTGATGGGCGATGGCCGCACGGCGGTGATTGAGATGGCCAGGGCGTCTGGATTAGCTATGGTCCCACAGAGACGGCGGAACCCCAAGACAACCACTACGTTAGGGACCGGCCAAATCTTGAAAGAAGCCATTGAAAGGGGTTTCAACCGAATCATCGTCGGATTGGGAGGGAGCGCCACCAACGATGCCGGTGCCGGTATGGCAACCGCCTTAGGAGCCAAATTCATGGATTCTGAAGGAAATGCCTTGCCACCCGGTGGTGCGGCTCTGGCTCGCCTAGATCGCATAGACACTTCCGGGTTAATAGATGGCCTATCCGGGGTGGAGATCGTCGGCGCAACGGACGTGACGAATCCTCTGTGCGGACCAACAGGAGCATCTGAGATTTTTGGCCCTCAAAAGGGTGCTTCAAAAGAAGTTGTGGCAGAGCTGGATTCCGCACTGGCCAATTTTGCTAGAGTGGTTAAACGAGACTTGGGTGTGGATGTGTTAGATGTTCCGGGCGCTGGCGCTGCAGGTGGATTAGGAGCTGGCCTGATTGCATTTGTCGGGGGCACTCTTCAGTCCGGGATAGATATGGTCTGCCAAGTTCTTGAGTTTGACCGCCATTTGGAAGGAGCCGATTTGGTTTTTACCGGTGAAGGTCGAGCGGATAAGTCGACAGTATTCGACAAAGCCCCGGTTGGGGTGGCCAGGCATGCCATGGCCCATGGCGTGCCATCTATATTGTTGGCCGGTAGTCTAGGGGAAGGCCATGAGGAACTTTATGAGCATGGGGTGGCTTCGATTCTCTGCATCTCAGACGGCGCTATGACATTTCAACAAGCCTTGGGCCGTACTGGGAAGATGCTTCAGGGTACGGCAGAGAGAGCGGTACGTATCTTTTTGATTAAGCCCTAGAGCCTATTGGTTTAGATAATTCCGCGTTCCCGTAGTCGTTCCAAGTCCTCAACTTCAAGCCCAAGGAAATGGCGGTAGACGGTATCATTGTCATGGCCAAGAGGAGCTGATCCCCGCCAGATCTTCCCGGGAGTTTTTGAAAATTTGGGTACGACGCCAATACCCTTTATTCGCCGTCCCAATTGTAAATCCTCCCATTCCGTATGTATTTCCCTGGCTTCATAATGAGGGTCTTCTGCGATGTCTTTCGGGGTCATAACGGCGCTACATCCAACCTGGGCTTCGTTTAGTATTCGTACAACCTCCTGGACAGTTCGCATTTCCACCCAGCCTCGCAGAATGGCATCAAATTCGATACCGGGGATGGAGTCTAGGTTTAGGCGGGCCTCATCCCAATAGCCGCTGGCAGTATCTAAACCCAATACCGTACACACTCGGTCGAACACAGTCCCCAAAGCAGCAACCACTAACCAGCCGTCTTGCGCTTGGTAGCTGCCAAAAGGCTGGCTCCGTCCACTCTTGTTGCCTCGACGATCAGGGTTTTGGCCGGTGGAGAAGTACTCGACCATGGTGCCTGACATCACTTTATGGACGGCCTCGTACTGGGCTAGATCAATCACCTGGCCCTGGCCTGTGCGGATGGCGTGGATATAGGCGGCCAATGTAGACCACAGGCACATTTGGGCTGTGGTGTAGTCGGCGGCTAGCGGGCGGGAGGTCATGGGAGGCTCTGGGTCCGGAGAGCCTGTGATGCCCATAGTTCCGCCAAAGGCTTGGCCGATTGGGTCATAGGAGGCACGGTTCAGATAGTCGGGATGGCCAGTCTGTCCGTAGCCGGAAACGTGGGTTATAACCAGGGCTGGGTTAACTGCATGAACTGTTTTATCATCCAGACCCCAGTTGGAATAGGTACCGGCTTTGGAACTCTCCATCCAAATGTCGACCCCTTCGATTAGCCGGAGAAACATCTCTTTGCCCTCGGGTGCTGTGAAATCGAGGGTCGTATAGAACGTGTTGCGCCGGTCTTGCGCCCATAGATGATTAATCCATGGGCCACTGCCATCAGCGGAATTAGATAGGCTACGGGTCACGTCCCCAACGTGTGGGCGCTCTATTTGAATCACTTCGGCTCCCATCTCCGCGGCCAGGGAGGCAGCGAATGGTTGCGCGACGATGGTTCCAGTTGAAAGTATGCGTACCCCTTGGAGCGGACCGAATTGCTCCGGAAGAAGTGACTCGGCTCTGGGTGGCATTGGTTTTATTCCTCTTGGTCGGACCTGAAACTCGGCGGATCAGGGAGATCAAATTTTAGACGATGCGCTCTTTGGCAAAGTCGACTACTTGCCTGGAAAGCTCTATTGACCGCTCTGAGTCAATCTCATCAAAAGCTTCGAAGCAGGTGCCACTGGGAATGAACTCTGGATACCGGGTGATGTAGTGATACTTGTCCAACTGTCGGGCTTCAGATTTTACGGTGTCGAACATCATGTCAAATAATTTGGCGTCTTCGCACAGATCCAATAAGGAGTGTCCCCAAACGTCTTCCACCCGCTTGTGGTACAGATACGCCTTCATAGCCTTTTCTGCCGCTTGTTGTCCCATGAAGCAGGCTATGTTATGCCGCCCGCCCTCTTTAAGGAATATGGCATCGTCTAAGTCCTGCTCTGCTTGGCGTAACCAGCGAGCGCCCTCTGCCAGATAATCAGGCATGGTATATCTCCCGTCCTTCACGGCAGGCTTTGGCCAATGCCGGTAATTTCTCACGCATGTCTTCAAATTCTGCTGGGGTGTAAACCAGAGTGTCTAGATCTACGGAACTTGGCAAGTGATATGAGAAGAAATCAGCTCGCCGTCCAAAGGAATATTCGGTATCGTGGACGATTATTAGCTCTATCTTAGTGTCGGGCTTATAGTCTCCTGCGGCTATATCTCCGGTCAAGATTACTTTTTCAACTCCCAAAATTGGGAGCATTTCTTCAATCTCTACCAGATCCCTCTCTAGCATCTGTCTGCGGAATTCGCCAAATCCAACGCGCATCGGCATGTGGCTTCACCTTCAGTGGGGGTGGTTTCTATTGAGATAGGAGTCCGCGAGTTAGACCCCATCTCTGACTTATTCGCGAGTTTTCCCGATTAATCAGGGTAACCTAACCCTCTCTCTTCGAGGAATAAAGGTACGTTTGGTGTGTTCGAACTGGAATGTTAGCCCAATATAATCATGTGTACTTCTTTGGGTCCGTGTACGCCTTCCACAATGGTCATCTCAATGTCGGCGGTCCGGCTGGGTCCAGTGATGAGGTTCAGGTAACTTCCCATCTCGCCACCCTGCTGATGATACTCCAGTCGGCGTAGCAAAAACAGGTCGTCCAGCGTTTCAAGCAGATCTTTGGCCCGAACCAGCGCGATGTGGACCGGTGGCACTACGGAGATCAGCCTGGCCAATCCTCTTCTTGGCAGTACTACCAGCGAGCCCGTTTCAGCCAGGGCGTAATCGGCGCCTGTGATTCCGATACCTGATTGCCTAATTTCCTCTCTGAGGGTCTCTCGGGGCATATCTTCATCCCACAGAATGGTGGTTACCTTGATGCCAAGGTTGCTCAGAGCGGCATCCACCGGGACCTGCTCGAACACGTCTTGGGTCGATCGGGCTATGCTCGTGGTTCCTGATTCACGGGCCACCGACTGTATGTAATCAATGGCGTCTTCTGCGCCGGAAGCGCGGTGTACCTTCCACCCACCTAAGGCAGCCATCTGAGCCAATTTGTCCAATAGAGTTGGTAGCCGGTCTTCTAGCCTCTTCCGCATCTGAGCTGTTTGTTCTTCCAGTTCTGCCTGGGTTTCCGTCAGCCGACGGTATGGCTGGGTAGGTGGAACATCTTCTCTCCCCAGGGCGTCTCGCACTGACTGAAGAAATTTCGATTTTGGTGTGCCTGGCATATTAGGATTATTCATCGGACAATTCCTTCTGCCAGATTTCGTGAAAGGTCTGCTTGGGGAGTGTCGGCAAGTCTCTGGAGCGGGTCCACCGTGACAAAATCGGTAGATGGGCTTTTCTTATCCATTTGCCATCCTTGGTCAATGGGGAGAAGAAGGGGGTTATTCTCTCAATCTTCTGGGCAAAACGCCCGAATCTTACGGCTATCTTGAGCAGACGTGGGCTACTCATAAGCTTTGCGTAAAGCCGGGCCAGAACGCGTTCCATCTCTGGCGCGGTTCGTTGAGTACTGTCCGGGCTTTCAGCCGTTTTCGTTCGTAAATTAAGCAGCATCTTGGGTATGTCTATATTGATGGGGCAGACTTCCCGACAGGCTCCGCAGAGGCTTGACGCCTGGGGTAACTCCTTGGCCTTGGCCAGCCCAACCAGCATGGGAGAGACAACTGCACCGATGGGGCCGGGGTAGACCCAACCGTAGGCGTGGCCCCCAATCCGTGAGTAAACCGGGCAAATGTTCAGACACGCCCCGCAGCGGATACAATACAAAGCCTCCCGTAGATTCGGGTCAGCCAGCATCTTTGATCTGCCGTTGTCCACCAATATGAGATGGAACTCCTCCGGACCGTCTTCGTCGTCAGAGCGGCGCGGGCCGGTGGTCATGCTCACGTAGCTGGTGATGCGCTGTCCGGTGGCGGATCGGGGTAGAAGCCGTAGGAATGTGGACAGATCCTGCATAGAGGGAATTATCTTTTCCATGCCTGTGATGCCAATGTGAACCCTGGGGGCGGAGGTGCAGAGACGGCCGTTTCCTTCGTTGCTGATGATAACTAGAGTGCCTGTCTCAGCGACTACAAAATTGGCTCCACTGATACCCAAGTCAGCCTCCATGAACTTATCTCGGAGCACGGTTCTGGCGGTGGCTGCCATGTTGTAGATGTCTTCGTCGTAAGGGATTCCTAGTTTATCGGTGAATAATGCGGCTACATCTTCTTTCGACTTGTGCAGTGCAGGGGCTACCAGGTGGGACGGCGTCTCCTCTGCCAATTGAATTATGTACTCGCCAAGATCGGTCTCCCAGACCTCGACGCCCAGGGATTCCAGCACCGGGTTCAGACTCAACTCTTCGGACACCATGCTCTTGCTCTTGGTGGCCACTTTGATATCTCGAGTTCGAACGATGTGGGCGACAATTTCGTTGGCTTCGTCAGCATCTTTGGCGAAATGGAGTTGGCCGCCGGCTGCGGCCACGTTTTTGTCGAGCAGGTCTAAGTAGTAGTCCAGGTGTTCGATTGTGTGGACTTTGATTTCACGGGCCTGGTCTTTCCAGCCGTCCCAAGTCTCCTGGGTCACCTCCTCGATGCGGTCGAGACGAGCGACGTGGAAGCCCTCAGCAACACGATCCAACGCCCGACGGAGTTTGGGGTCAAGGATGGCCTGGGAGGACGCGGCAGTAAAATCTTGTGTCTTTATCTCTGGCACGGTAGTAATTCTCTAATCGGATTCTGCGTCTAATATTTGGGCGAGGTGTCGGACTTTGATATCCGAGCCCTGTCGGTTCAAGGCACCACTGATGTTCATCAGGCAACTCATGTCGCAGGACACCAGAGTATCGGCTCCGCTTGCCTGTACGTTAGCGATTTTGTCAGTAACCATCCCCTCTGAGATGTGGGGGAATTTTACTGAGAAAGTGCCGCCAAATCCACAGCATATTTCGGAGCCTTCCAGTTCTTTCTGTTCCAGTCCAGGTACTGATGCTAGCAGCTTTTGCGGCCCGGATCGGACCCCTAACTCCCGCAACAGGTGGCAACTTGGATGGTAGGCGGCGGTTCCCTGATAGGTCGTCCCGCAGTCGGCAGCGTTTTCTACCTTCAGAACGTTTATCAGGAACTCGGAGAACTCGTAGGTCTTGGCGGACAAGGCCTTGGCCTGGGCTAACAATTCTGGGTCGTCGGCGAAAAGTTCCAGATAGAATACGCGGATGGTGGCGGCGCATGAACCGGACGGCACCACTACATATTCGGTATCTCTAAACTGGTCAAGTACACGCATGGCCAGTGTGCGAGCTTGTTGGCTGAATCCGGTGTTATATACTGGCTGGCCGCAGCAGGTTTGCTCCTCGGGAAAGCCGATGGTGACACCCAGCTTACGCAGGACTTTTACGACGCTGACACCAACGTTAGGGTATAGCTGGTCAACTACGCAGGTGACGAATAAATCGGCTGTGATTTTGGCTTGTTGGCTCAAGATGAGCTCACTCCTAGGTCAGTTTCTGGAAGACTACTAGAGACGTGAATGCCTTGCGACTTAAAATGCGCGCCTTGGAGAGATTCGGATATAAACCCCGGGAGAACCTGGGGCGTGCTCGTAGTCGCCCCCAATATACTCGTGCATCTTGTCGTCGGCACGGCCTACGTTCCAAGCGATGGACTCCGGAACTTTTTCGTGCTCGAACTCGTAAACCGTAGTGTATTTGGGACTGCCTTCCACCACGTGGTAGCGCCTAACGGCGAGGCATCCCGGCACGGTCATATTGCGCGGAGTCCGTTCGCTGTCGTAGTAATCGTTGTATTTGGACTCTATTTCCTCAGGTACGATCATTCTGCCGACCTGAATTGCAGGGGCCATACCCCGACCCATGATATCGGGATCACTTTCCTTTGGCGAGATCTGCTCGCAGATGTTCCGAACCACGCCGCGGCCTGCTCCGGACGGGCCGATGCGCTTGGTCCATTCAGTCGGGTTCTGGCTCATGTGTAGGTATTCTGGAGTCTGCATGGTGGCAAGCGATTCCAGCTCGTATATCGCCAGATAGCGGGGGCTGCCTTTCGTGGCCTGATACAGTGCTGCGTCTAAGAAGCCGGGAGCGCTTAATCGCTCTGGAAGATGTTCTTCGACGTACCATTTATTGAATTCAAAATCATGCTCTGAATCTATGTTGGTGAATACCATTAACAGAGCAGAACCCTTCTTTTTTACCATGTTTTACTTCCTCTTTTGCTGAGGTATTAGCTTTGGGAAGCCTATCAGAGGAGACGGTGGTGAGCAACCGGTCGTAGACTGGGGGAGTCGTCGCCAGGCTATCCTGATCGACAGTAGGAATCGGTAGTAAAATAATGCTCGAGAATCATCCGCAAAATCTGGGAGCATTTTCATGTACCTGCCCAAGTATTACGAAGTTACTGACGGTCCGAAATTATTCGACTTCATGAAGAACAACAGCTTTGGAATTTTGTTCTCACATACCGGGGACGAGCCAATGGCTAGTCACCTCCCATTTATAATTGACGAGCACAGCGGTGAAAACGGACTGATTCTAGGTCACATGGCCAAGGCCAACCGTCAATGGCGCTATGCCGATGGAGAGCAGGTGATGGTGGTCTTCCATGGACCGCATACGTATGTATCTCCAACTTGGTACCAGGAAGAAGAATCGGTGCCGACTTGGAATTACGTTGCGGTCCATTCTACCGGTGTTTTCAAGGCGACCGAAGACCCGGCGGTGATGCAAGAGATGGTGGAGCGTTTGACCGTCCAGCATGAAGCGTCCCAACCCCAGCCGTGGGAGATGGATTTTGGTACCGATTACGCCGAGCAGATGATGAAGCGCATTGTTGCCTTTCAGATTGAAATCACATCACTGCAGGGCAAGTGGAAGTTAAATCAGAATCAGTCCAACTTGCGCCGAGAGCGTGTTGCGGCCAAATTGAACCAATCAACCAACGACGTTGATCGCCAAGTGGCTAGACTCATGGATGAGGATACGGCGAAATAGGGTTACAACCAAATTCCTGCCCCGGTTTAGCTGCGAAACTAGACGCTGGATAGGCGTTTTATTACTTCTTCGTCTAATTCCACTCCCAGACCGGGGCCGGACGGCACTTCTAGATAACTGTCTTTAACTTGCAGCGGATTCTTAAGGATGGGCCACTCGTCACGAATCGAAATTGGCTCAATGTTGTATTCCTGAGCATAGGGAATGATGGTGTATGCAGCGCAAACGTGCAAGTGCGCTACAGCACTAAGAGTCGGTTGGATGTTGTGGACGGTGATGGGCTTGCCGAAGGTGGAGGCTAATGCCGCGATGCGCTGGAACTCCGTGAATCCAGGTACTTTGACAATGTCGGGTTGTAGGATATCCACACGCCCTCGCAGTATCAGGTCCCTGTATTGCCATTGGGTATAAATCATCTCCCCTGAGGCGATGGGAATGTCTAAGGCGTCGGCGACTGTTGCCAAACCTTCCAGGTCGTAGTGAGGGCGGGGTTCCTCAAAATGGAAAACTCCAAGTTGTTCTAGTTCTTTCCCGATCTCGATGGCATGGTGGGCGGAAAAGGCACCGTTGACATCCACCAGAATATCGATGTCAGGCCCTACCGCCGCCCGAACTTCTTTAACAGTCTCGATCGTTTGATCGGACGGGTCGTCAATGGCTCCCGGCAGAGCGCTGTGTAATTTGTACCCGGTATAGCCTTTTTTGACCAGCGATGCCGCCCTCTTGGCCTCTTCCAATGGCGTCAGGTCTCGACGCATGGAGCTGGCGTACATTTGCACTTTCTCTCTAGCCTTTCCACCCAGTAGTTCATAGATAGGCTTTCCGAGGGCTTTGCCTTTGATATCCCACATGGCGATGTCCAAGCCAGCGATCGCGCAGTATACTGCGCCGCCCATATCCGAGGCCGATGCGGCCTGAATCATGTCCCGCCAACGAATTTCAGTATCCATGGGATTTTTGTCTAACAATACAGGGCGTAGGACCTGTTCCACGACGGAACGGACTATCTCTGGCAGACGACGAAAACATTCACCAATGCCGACTATTCCCTCGTCAGTGTAAATCCGGACGAATGGATATTGGCGGTCTAAGACCAGGCATTCGACATTGGTGATCTTCAATATAAACCTTCGTTCAATTTAGATTAGCTGACATATAAGGACCAAGGCGGTTAGTCGGACAGTGCAACATCGAGGATCGCCACTCGGCCCTCGGCAACAGCGGCCAGACCATCTTTGATGGCTCCGGCTAGGCGTTTGGGGTCTTCCACCCGCTCTCCGTGTCCGCCAAAGGGTGTTGCTAGGTCTTGGTAGTCCGGCCCCGGGATGTCCACACCGTGGAAGATGCCGGTCTTGGCAGCGTCTCCTTCGGGATAGAAAGACAGGTGCAATCGTTTCATGGCTGCGTAGCTAGTGTTGTTGAATATAACGATCATGATGGGCAGGTTGCTCTCTCGAGCTACTCCTAGGGCTTGGGTGATTGGGTTATAGAGGAAAGCACCGTCTCCCATCAGGGCGACGACCGGACGCTCTGGAGTGGCTAGTTTAACGCCTAACGCCGTGCCTAGTCCCTGCCCAAGTCCGCCGGCCGGTCTCAGATAACTCTGCGGGTTGTCGCGGTTTATACGCCGTAAAATCTGAGGACGGTGAACGATTGTCTCGTCGATGTAAATGGAGTCGGACGGCATATTCTCGCTCAGAGCGTTGCAGAGCACGCTGGGGCTGATTGGGCTGGCGTTGGACGTTGCATCGTCAACGGCCCGGTATTTCTCCCAGACTCCATCATTAACGGCATAGTCCTTGGGTTTGCCGCCTTTAGCCTTTATGGCATCGGCCAGCAATTGGAGCGATACAGAAACGTCTCCCTCAAGATAATGGTCGGCTCCCAGGTCCTGATAGACCATGAACTCCTTTATGGGGTTCTCGTCTATGACTACTACGGTGGAGTTCGGCGGGCTCGCGCTGGCCGGATACCAAGGTGCACGGGCGCTCACCACCAAGAACACATCGAACTCTGCATGCCTGGTTTTAAGGTCGTAGCCGTTATGCAACGGGTGGTTGTGGGGGAAGTTGGAGTATGACGGGCCTTCAGACTCGAAGACCGGGATAGACATGGACTCTGCCAGGGCAACCAGCGCATAGAAACCCTCAATGGTCTTTCCGGCTGCGTCGGCCACTATGACCGGACTCTTAGAATTGATAATGAGGTCGGCGATGGCATCTATGTCTGTCGACTCAGGACGGGTTTTAGGTGCCGGAGGCTTGTTTCTAAATTTTGTCGGAGGAGTCCATTCTTCTAGCATGGTTTCCATGGGAACGTTCAAGAAGGTTGGCCCCTTTGGAGTACGTTGGGCCATCTCACCGGCGCGACTAAAGGTTTCATAGAGGACTTCAGCGCTGGTCACCCTGCTGCTCCATTTTGTGATTGAGTCCACCAGACGGTTGGGCCCACCGACGATGCTGAGGTTCCGAAGCCATTGGGGGCCTGGGTCGAAACCGTCTTGCTCGCCATAAGTGGCGGTTTCCCCGGAGGCGACTATCATGGGGATCTCTCCCTGGTATGCACCGTGGATGCCCATGGAGCCCTGTAACACCCCAACTCCGGCGTGGAGGAGCACCGCCTGCATGCGGCCGGTCATTCGCGTGTATCCTTGGGCCATGGCCACCGCCAGGGTCTCATGCCAAGTGTTGATATATTTGGGGCCGGGCTCCTCGTTTATTTCCTGCCTGGCCAATGCTTCCCAGACTGATGGCCACTCAGAGCCAGGCGAGGATATTATATAGTCCACGTCGAGCTTACGAAGGGCTTCAAGTATGGCATCGCCGCCATCTTTACGTTGGGGCATCAGAGGTTCCTCCCAAATATTTAGTATCTACGCTGTTGATTAACCGTCCGACTAAATGCCGCTCATTATACATATATTGGCCAGCCTTGACTCAAGTGAAGCGCGAATATATCCTCCCCCGCGCAAGGCTTGTGCTAATCCGGTATTTAACCCATTTCTAACTGACCGGGTAGTTAGTCCCAATTGGAGGAATCATGGCTCCAGAACACACACCCTCCGGTTTCATCGATGTCCACGCACACATAGCGCCGACGAGTTTCCTGAAGGAAGTTCAAAAATCAGGGAAATCATTTAGTGTCGACGTCGAAGAGACCGAAGCAGGACATGCCCTCACGTTTCCCTTTTTGCCAACCTTACGGGCGGCAGGAGGGAGTCTTTCCGATACCGTTGCACGATCTGAATGGATGCTAGAACAGGGGATTGGCTCCCAATATATGGCCGCTTGGCTGGATATTCAGGGGTACACCTTGGCTAAGGACAAAGAGGCCGAGTGGGTGCGGTTATTGAACGAGCATCTGTCTCAGACGGCTAAGGATAATGGTGACGCATTTCGTTCCATTGCGGCTGTGCCTCTTAGGGATGGCGAACAGGCGGCGCGGGAACTGGAATACGCTGTGAAAACGTTGGGGATGCTGGGGGTGATGTTGCCCAGTGACCCGGCCGACGTGGATGTGGCTGACCCTGTTTTGGAACCGTTTTGGGAGGCTGCCGAGGAATTGGATGTGCCTGTTATGCTTCACGGGGCATCACATAGCAAGTGGCCACAGGTTGGCCCGAGCTATTTGGCTTTTAGCATGGGTAGGACGCTGGATACGACCATCCTGGCGGCTAAGCTGATTCACTCCGGTTTGTTTGACCGGCATCCTAAGTTGAAGATGCTGCTCTGCCACGGCGGTGGGTCCTTACCTTATTTGATCGGTCGTGTAGATGTGGCCTATCGCCGGGGGATGGAGAAGGTGGCTGACCTGGAGCGGGGCGGGCCAGAAGAATACATGCCCATGCTCTATTACGATACGGTCACCGTTAACTCGCGTTCATTGCAGTTACTGTTGGACCTGGCTGGCCCAGGCCACGTGCTATTAGGATCTGACTGGGTCTGGTCTGCAATGAGCGGCGGCCTGATGGACGCAGTGGGAAATGTTGGGCTGAAACAGGTAGATCGGGACCGGATAACCCGTGATAACGCCCTCAATATTTTCAAAGTATGAGCCGCGATTCGGGAGAGAATCGATAACGGAACCGACTAAAAAGAGGAGTCTTAACGGCTCCTCTTTTTAGTCGGCTATTAGTTGTTTATTTGTTTTTGTTAGCGATCGTGGCTGCCCGGCATACTTCAAATATTCTGATTAGCGGAGTATTTCTAGGATGTCCTGAGAGAAGAACATGTCTTCAGAACCGACAAGGGAAGGGTCTCCGGGAGAAGTCAGGTATTTGGCAAAAACCCAGACTCCGTCTTTGGGGTTGTCTACCACTTCTACCGTTGCTCCGGCGGTGGTTGAAACCTTTGAGCCCTCTGCCAAGGTCATTAGGTCTATTGCCTTGGCCATGTTGAAACCTCCATAGCGACCCGAAGTTGTATTGAGTTTTGGAAGTATCGTATCGAAGCTGGTTTGTTCATATCCTTGATGTTATTTCCGCGTCTACCTGATGGAAATAGTTCAGTAAATTATACCGCATTACTTAGCCTTCCCAACCAGCGAACTCAGCGTTAATTTTTCACGCTGCCGGATGGGAAGCTAAGCAGGGAGCACTTTCCTGGCCAAGATGTGCACCATCGATTTTCGTTGGTTTGATTTTGCTATGCATGACTGGATTTAAGGCTGTATCGAGTAAGTTGATTTATATATAAATTAGATAAAAGGAAAAGGGGTTCTCTAGAAAAGAGAACCCCTTCTTCGTTATGCAGGATATGCTTAAAAACCTTTGGCTAGATGTCGATGCGGTACACCCTGTTGGCTACGTCGTGGAATAAGTCGGCCTTTTCCGATGCCGAATAGTCCTTGGCGATGCGTTTGAATGCGTTGTACATGACGTGGTACGAGTAAGACACCTTGTCCACAGGGAAGTTGCTCTCAAACATTGAGCGGTTTGGACCGAACTTCTCGATGCAATAGTTGATGGTAGGAGCCATGGCTGCAGCGAGTTCTTCTGATCCGATGGGCTTTTCACGTAGATGCCAATCGTTGCCCACGCTTGGCATACCGATACCACCCAGTTTAATGACTATGTTGGGCTGCTCTGCGGCGGCTGATATTCCTTTACGCCAGGCTTCCATTACCTCGTCTTGTCGGCCGGCGTACACACCGGTGCCCAACAGACCGCCAACGTGACAGAGAATGATGGTCAAGTTTGGTACGGCTTTGGCGAACCGAGCAAGTTCTTCCATCTGAGAGAAGAACATCCAGCCTTCCAACGAATGGCCCATACCGGCCAGAATCTTGGCCCCTGTCTGGAAATTGGCGCTGGACATCTGTTCTTTGGCTTGGTGGGCGGCTGTGTTGTGGACGGCTGGATTGTCGTCCCACGTAACCGAGTGGCGGATGCCACGGAACCGGTTGGGGCTTGCTGCTTGCAGGGCCTCCAACACTGGTTTTACTCCGTCTCCCAGGTTAAGGTTTGCATGCCCAACAATTGCGGCGGCGGCGCGTCCTGTTCCGTAGATTCCGCTGGCGCTGGCTGCAGCCAGACCCTGGACGAATTCAACCTCGCCCACTGGCTTCATCTCTTCAGGGCCGTCGGCTCGGTACATGGCACGGGCCTCTACGAATACGGTGGACCGTACGTTGTGACCACTGTTTATATCATCCGCCAGCTCGTGCAGTAGGTAACGTTGGTACGGGATTCTTTCGTCCCGGTAATCCCAGAAATGGTGGTGAGGATCACAAATGGGTAGACCAGGTTCAATGATTTCCTCTTGGGTTAGTGCGTGCCAGTCATTGCCTCCGAATGGCATGAACGCGCCTCCGTATAATCGATATTTTGACGCCCAAATAATAACACGACCGCCGTTAGCATCTTTTTTGGGTGTTTCGACCAAGATATGATCGAAGATCAGTTGAGCATTTGGACTTCACTGCTTGAACAGTTGGACGAGCCGGGTATAATTGCGAACGGCGAAATAGACAGTCGCAACGCTCTTACTTTTGGTCCTGGGGCTACTGGCTAAGGAGAATCATGGCTCACAAAGGACGCTCGATACATGTTGCAGGTGTGCAACACGGCGCACCAATTCCCTTCGGTGCACGTGTAGGAAATATGATCTTCTCTAGTGGGATCCTAGGGGCTGACCCGGCAACGGGCAAAGTACCTGAGGATTTGGAAAGCCAGTGCGAGTTTGCCTTCGGGAATATGAAGGCGATGGTGGAGAATGCCGGTGGAGATATATCCGGCATTGGAAAAATCACGGTATATATGAAAGATCGTTCGCAGCGAGATGCGGTCAATAAACCGTGGTTGGCCATGTTCCCTGATGAGGATGACCGTCCAGCCCGTCATGCCATCGAATACGACGCGTTTCCTCCAGGTGTTTTGGTACAGTTGGAAATAATAGCTGTGGTTGAGTGACCGTCCAGGAAAACCAAAGAGATTATTGGTCAGGAGTTCTAGTTGCAACCGGAAAGTAAATTCGTGGAGACCAACGGGGTTAATCACCATTATTTGGAATGGGGTAATCCCGATAACCCTAAGGTATTAATGTTTCATGCCGTTGGAATGTGTTCCCAGATTTGGAGCTTTGCCGCCAAGGACTTGGCAAAAGATTATCATGTGTATTCCTTCGATCTCAGGGGGCACGGTGACACTGAGTGCCCTGAGGGGGGAATAACCTTTATGCAGATAGGAGAGGACACCGCATCAGTTATCCAAGCTCTTGCATTGGAAGGGTCGATTTGCATCGGTCATTCCGCCGGTGGCATGTCCATGCTGATTGCCGATGCTATGTTCCCTGGTATAGTCGGCAAGGGAGTGTTGATCGATACTCGCGTCGGAGACTCCCCAATGGCTCTACTCTCTCCGGAGGAACAGGAACTTCGGATGAAGCGTACCTTGCAAAAGAGGCTGATCTGGGACAACCGAGAAGTTATGTATGCGGCCTACCGGGACCGGAGGGTGTTCAAGCCTTGGGTCGACGAAGTTTTTGCCGACTACATAGAGGGCAACACCCGTATTTTGGATGACGGCACTGCCCAATTGAAGTGCAAGCCTGCAGTGGAAGAAGAATTCTACGCAAACCGTAGGGAATTGGATACTGCTAAAGTGCTGAAGGGTCTGGGCGGTGAGTACGTCCTGTTGGTCGGCGCTTATAATGGTGCTCAATCCGCCGATGATGCCGCCGTGAAGCACCTGACTAGAGAGGCCAAGAGTTTCCAGCTCAAAGAGTTGGGTGCTGGCTCTCACTTTGTCCCAATGGAGTACCCTGATTTAGTGCTGCAAGAGATTAGAAATTTCATAGATTAGGGCGGTAGGATTTAGTAATAATCCTTCATATGAAGAGGTAAAAGAATTGGCCGAAGAAGAAGGCGGATTTAGTCCACAAACCGTAATCAATTATCTAAAGTCGAACAACGTCACCCACGTAGTTTGGTTGCCAGACAGTGAAACCAACTTTCTGTACACTCTACTGACTCAAGAACCCTCTCTGGAACTGGTGACCATTAGTCGGGAAGGACAGGCGTTCTCAACAGCCGCCGGACTTTCAGTGGGCGGTGCGAAGCCAGTAATTCTTATACAGAACACCGGGCTGATGGAGTCTGGCGACTCCATGCGTGGTTGGGCGATGGGTATGAACATACCCGTGGTTATGATGGTCGGGTATCGGGGTTGGACGCGTCATGGTGTGGATACCGATACTGCCGCCACCTACACAGAGCATTTTATCCATGCCTTCAACATCAAGTATTACTTGGTTGAAAGTGACGCCGATGCTGACCGTATTCAGGTGGCATTTGATCTGGCAGAGAAGACCAAGCAGCCGGTGGCTGTCTTGATCGGTGATGAATTCCATGGGTTCGTCCAACGATAGATAGACAACCCACCAAATTTAAATCTTCAGATTGAATTGTAGAGGACTTATGTTCCAAACAGCAGATATGTTTAAGGCTTTTGCACCCTTCAGGGGCAAAGCCATAGTGATTCCAGGCCGAGGCGGCCGACATTGGATCAACCTCAGCGACCAGCCAGATAGGGACGTACCATTGGGTGACCCGGCTATGGGTGGTCACGCATCATTTTCCTTTGGTCTGGCAATGGCCAGGCCCGATGAGAAGGTTATCTTATTCGACTCTGAGGGCGATATTCTGATGAATATGGGTGCTCTGACCACCATCGCCGAGAAAAACCCTAAGAACTTCTATCACTTTGTTCTGGATAACGGAGTTTATGCCACTACCGGAGGTCAGCCGGTGCCAAACGCTGAGAATGTTCAGTACGATATCATCGCCAAGGGTTGTGGCTACCAGTCGACCTATTCTTTCGACAATTTGGAAGACTTCACCAATAACATTGAACAGATTCTAAATCAGCCCGGACCGGTTTTTGTTACCATGAAGGTGGCCCCTGAGATTGAAAACACCCCAATCAACCAGCGCGTACGTTGGCAGAAGAAGACTCGAGACCAGACCATTGCTGACTTGCAAAGAGAACTCGGTCCCCGAAAGACTTAAATTGCCTGAATCTAGTTCGGAACTCCCTCAACCTCTGACCGGTATCCGCGTTCTGGACTTGTCTGGAGACTTGGGCGTTTATTGCGGAAAACTGATGGCTGACGTCGGGGCAGACGTAATCAAGGTGGAGCCCCCGGGCGGTGATGACATGCGGCGCATTGGCCCATTTGTTGATGACGCTGAGCCATTAGAGAACAGCATTCACTGGCGGCACTACAACACCAACAAACGCAGTATTACCCTAGACATAGAAGCCGATGCAGGGGTCGGATTGCTGCAAAGGCTGGCCGCAACCGCAGATGTTGTGTTGGAGTCATTTTCGCCGGGATACCTGGCCACCAAAGGTCTGGGATACGACGATTTAGTTGGGATAAATCCCGGCCTGATATACGCCTCATTGACCCCATTCGGACAGACCGGCCCTTACCGAGATTACAAATCCAGTGACCTTGTTGGATTTGCCATGGGAGGATATATGTACGTCACCGGCTGGCCCGACGCTCCACCCAACAAACTCTGGGGCCTCCAGGCGTATCAGACCACCTCCAACAGGGCGTTCATTGGTATCCTGATTGCCGTGTATCACCGTTTGGCCACAGGTCAAGGCCAATATGTTGACGTTTCCATGCAGGAAGCTGTGGCCACCACCACGGAGCATGTGAACACGGCCTACAACTACACCGGCGAAAGTGCCGTGCGCTGCGGGTTCCGGCACGGCGGCCAGTTCGTTGCTACTTGGCAGTGCCAGGACGGCTACGTCAGCATCACAACTAACACGGCAAAGGCATGGGACGACCTTCGTGCTTGGATGGACCGGGACGGAATGGCTGGTGATCTCATGGAGGAACAGTATAACGACCGATTTATCCTCCGCGGAGAAAGCGGTGCTCATATTGAAGAATTAATCGAAGCCTGGACGCGGATCCACACTCGCGCCGAGATCACCGAGTGGGGTCAGGCCAATCACCATCCCTGGGGTCCAGTCAGCACTGCCGCCGAGCTCCTCGGTTTTGAACAACACTGGGAACGCGGATTTTATTCGATTCCTTCGGATGGGTCCAACCCGACCGACGGTCAAAAGTTGGTCTACCCTGGCGCACCCTACAAGATGTCTGAGAATGGCTGGCGGTTGAATTCCCTCTCCCCAGAGATTGGCCAACACAACTGGCAAGTATTTTGCGAAGAACTTGGTCTGACTGCAGAAGAGCT
>Ga0209034_10000190_pt1 | contig 31404 bp, 31 predicted proteins | sample MarorgKNORR_S2LV_2_FD_188219 | JGI IMG/M metagenome (GOLD analysis project Ga0209034, IMG submission 188219) | Marine microbial communities from the Southern Atlantic Ocean, analyzing organic carbon cycling - 250m_A/KNORR_S2/LV (SPAdes) (version 2) | ecosystem: Environmental > Aquatic > Marine... | reverse complement strand
AGTAATAGCAAAATAGCTGCAGAATTTGGTGATTATAGAATAGATTTATGCCTGTTGGTACCAACTCCTATATACTCAACAAAAATTTGTTACTTATGTAGAGATTAACGATAGAATCGCCACCTTAAAAAATACGAAAAGGACATAGAGTTATGGCCGACGAAAAAATTAGAGTAGGTATTATAGGAGCCAATGTTGGGTACGGCTGGACTCCTAGATCGCATGCTCCAGCGATAGCGGAGATGCCAAATGTAGAATTCGCAGCTGTCTGTACCTCTAGAGAAGAAACAGCCAAAGAATCGGCGGATACCTATGGGGTACCCCTCGCATTCAGCAACCACAAAGAAATGTTAGAAAAAGCTGATTTGGATGTGGTCGCTGTAGTTGTCAGAGTTCCAAAGCATTACGACCTTGCGATGGACGTTTTGAAATCCGGGCAAAATATTTATACAGAATGGCCCTTAGGTGCAAATTTAAAAGAAGCTGAAGAGCTAACTTCTTTTGCTAAAGAAAAAAACCTTTTAACTATGGTTGGACTTCAATCCCGCGCGGCACCGATTTTTATGTACCTAAGAGATTTAATACAGGAAAACCATATAGGCGAGGTTCTGTCTGCCAGTCTGCGGCAATTTAGTTCAGGTGTATTATCTAGGCCTCCAGGCCGCACATGGCAAAAGGATGTGGAATTGGGAGCAACTACTCTGACAATTCCGTTTGGTCACTCAATTGACGCCTTATGCATGTGCCTTGGTGAATTCGCCAGTGTTTCGGGAAAGGTATCAACAAAAGTTCCACAGTGGCATGAGCAAGAAACTAACCGCATGGTTGAAGTAAGTTCTCCAGACACGATAATGATAAATGGCACTCTGAAAAGCGGTGCTGCTATATCAGCTCACGTAAGCGCTATCCCGCACCATGGTTCCGGGTATAAATTTGAAATTTACGGAAGAGAAGGAACACTGGTTGTAACTGGCAATGATTCCCCCTCCACAGGGTCATCTAAATTGTGGCATGGAAAATCAGGTGAATCTGACCTAGTAGAACTTCAAATACCTGAAAATTACACTAAAGTTCCTAGTTCCGTGCCTCTTGGTCCTCCTTTCAACATAGCCCAACTCTGGGACCGTTTCGCGGACGGTATCAAATCTAATACCGAATTTGAGCCCAGCTTTTCAACGGCACTTACTAGACACAAACTTATAGATGCAATCCAGAGGTCTTCCGATACAGGAACAACTCAAGAACTTTAAGGGAGCTAATCAGAATGGCAACATTGATTGAACAGCAATATATAGCGAGTCACCCGGGGTCCGCAGAGAGGCACGAAAGAGCAAAGCACATGTTTCCAAATGGGGTGACACATGATGCTCGCAGACAAAATCCGTTTCAGCTTTACTATACCCACGCAACAGGTGCTCACAAGTATGATGTTGATGGAAATGATGTCATCGACTTTTGGAGCGGTCATGGCTCCCTAATACTTGGGCACTCTAATCCTGAAATCGTTAAAGTCGTTCAAGACCAAATGGCAAAAGGCACTCATTTAAGTGGCTCCACTGATCTTGAAATACGTTGGGGTGAATTAGTCCAAGAAATGATTCCCAGCGCTGAAAAAGTTAGATTCCACAGTTCCGGTACGGAAGCCGACATGATGGCAATCAGAATGGCCCGAGCCTATACTGGAAAATCCAAAATAATCAAATTTGAAGACCACTTCCACGGCTGGAGCGACTATGTCTCAGCTGATGCCGATGGAATTGGAGGGATTCCTAAGGAAGCTCTCCAGACGGTCATAGTACTACCCCCAAATGATATTTCCATCATAGAACAAACACTTCAAAGCAATGATGACGTTGCGGCCATTATTTTAGAGCCTACCGGGGCCCATATGGGACTGGAGCCAATACTGCCTAGTTTTCTAACAGAACTTCGCGAAATCACAACAAAATATGGTGTCGTACTAATTTTTGACGAAGTAGTGACTGGTTTCAGAATATCAGATGGAGGTGCCCAAGCTTACTACGGAGTGACCCCGGATTTGACTACGTTGGCAAAAATATTGGGTGGGGGGCTCCCTGGTGGGGCAGTATGTGGAAAAGCAGAAATAATAAACATGATTGAACCGAGAGATGACCCTGACTTCAACAAAAATAGAAGAATCGCCCACAACGGCACCTTCAATGCAAATCCCCTCTCAGCTTCATCCGGTATCAAAGCTCTTGAAATCCTCAAAAGAGATCCGATTAATCAGAGGGCAATTGAAATGGGGAGCTTATTGAAGAGAAGCCTGAACGATGTATTGTCCAGACAGGAAGTTCCGGGATGTGTAAGCGGTGTAAACTCTCTTATCCACGTAAGATTGGGTACCGATCACGATTGTGATCATGAAATTTGCATTTTATCTAAGGATGAAATGAGTAAAACTACAAATTCAGCCAGAAATGCTCAACTTAATCTCGCCCTTTTAAACAATGGGGTTCATTCTGGAACCAGGTTCATAATGAGCGCCTTTCATACCGAAGAGGACATATCAAAAACGGCGGACGCTTTTGCTAACGCATTAAATGATATTAGGGCTGAAGGTTTAATCTAGTTATTCCAGCTTATAAGGCAAGAAATCCTGCCGTCAGAATTTGCCAGTTCCATGCCTTGTTCTGTCGGTTTTAAGTCACTCTTCAGGACACGCGTTAAAATCTCATCTTTCCTTGTCCCCTGGTTTACGTAAAGCCGCCTTCGCAGATCACTAATGGCATCTTTCTCAGATCCGTATATATGTGGTCCCAAATGCTCAATAATGTTCAATTCAGGCGCAATTCCCAACTGCCACAAGACATCCATAAGCTCGGGAACTCCAGGCAAATGTACTCTTTCTTCTTCATGCACCTCTCGCCATAAACTTTCAAGGTGGGCCTGTGGAGATTTCATAAAAGCAATAATTACAACTCGCTTACTTGCGTATTGATTAACATTTTCTAAAAATTTACCTATGTTTTCTATCCCATAGGTAACATGGGAACACAAAGCTCCTTCATGAATGTCTATGACAGCGTCTTCCCAAAGCCCAAAGACAGAGGATACATTCTCAATTTTTGCTTCCTCGCAACTATCCTGCAGCTCTAGTAGCATACTTTTTGACGAATCTACAACAGTAACGGCTTCTCTAGATAAGGAAAGTGGTAGAGCCAGTCGTCCTGCGCCCCCGCCAATATCTACCAATGTCCGGCATTCTGCGAATTCCTGTTCTAGCCTATCGATGACTGGATCACCTTTACGAAATGGATCATCCTTGAAGTTCTGAGCCATTCCTTCCCAAAAATCTTGATTGGGATCAAAGTTTTGCTGGGCCGCAATAGACTGAGAATGATGGCGTCGGACCTGGCTGTGCCACCTATCAACTGCATCCTGAAATTCCGTAATCATGAATTTTAGGATCTTGTCAGTTTATTAATTCTGCCGCCTATCAACCATTCCGCTACGAATATGTTACCGTCCCCATCCGAAGCGATACCATGAGGACTGTTGAATTTCCCGGGAACCAATGTGCTGTGAGGGACATTTGGCCACCCTTCATTGAATTTGAACGCGCCTGTATTTTCTCCAAGGTAAGCTACAGGTTCGTCATCTAAATCCAATAAAGTTATACGAGAGCCTCTCAATTCAGCCACAATGAGCAGCTCACCCCAGGCTGCAAAACCGCTAGGGCTATGAAGCCAGTCAGCTCCTGCGCCAGTACCAAAAGCTCTCAAAAAACTCCCGTCAAGTGAGTAAACTTGGATTTGACCGTTACTCCTATCAGCTATATAGAGTTCATGGTTGTCTTTTCTAGTATCAACCCAAATACCGTGAGGAGTAGCAAACCTCCCACCTTCACCTTCGGTACCATCGATGGTCTTAATATAGTCGCCAGATTTAGTATAAAAATGAATGAGGCTAGAACCATATCCGTCGGCGACTATAATATCCCCATTGCCCCCGTTCTTTTCTTCGTATACAGCAACATCGGTCGGCGAATATTTTTCACCCGAATTGTAAATATCAATGTCAGGTCTAGAGATTGACATCGATTGATCTCCATCCACCGAGACTTTCACTACCTGACCTGACAAATTGTCAGCCAACCAGAGAAATTCATCATTATTTTCTTGGACAAGAGTCATACCATGGGCATTTTCAACTCCGGCCTCCCAGGAATTAACCAGTTCACCTTGCTGGCTGAACACTAGGATTTTCGGTTCGCTCTGATGGAATGTTATGACATTTCCAGTTTTCGAGCTCACGACTATTCCATGATGAGCCCAACCGTCTTTCACACTATCAGCACCTGGCGCTTCTACCCATTTTTCGTGCCACGCGTAATTATGATTTGAGTTTCCTATCTGCATTTTACCTACCTCCGCAACAGTTTTTGAGATAAGTGTGGATCATCAAATCCCAAGCGTGATGCATTTAATTCAAAACTAATTTAGTAAATCTCCCGCCAATTAACCATTCAGCCACATATATATTCCCCGATTCGTCCACAGTTATTCCATGAGGACTATTAAATCTCTCTGGGCCCAATCTAGAAGGTCTTTTGATATCGCCAGAATCAGAAATTTCATTCGGCCATCCTTCAGATTTAGCAGCGAGTTCGTCCGGAAACAAATATCTTACCAAGCTATCTTCTAAGTCTAAAATAGCCAGGCGAGCCTCTAGTTCAGCTACGATCATCAAATTTCCTGTGATCGCAAATTCACTGGGTGTGGTGAAAAATTCCTCGCCAAAAGTCCTCAAATAGTCCCCAGCTAAATTGAACACCTGCACTCTGCCGTTGGCTCTGTCGGCAACGTAAAGTTCCGGGGTATATTTTCTACGATCAATTACTATGCCATGGGGACAACTGAAATGACCCGAGCCCTCTGAGCCATCTATTGAAAGAATGTATTCTCCCTCGGCATTAAACTTATGCACCAGGCTCGCACCATACCCGTCAGCTACCCAAATGTCACCTAACCCACCAAATCGTATTTCATCAACCGCTATGGAAGTCGGTGCATATCTGCTATGTCCATAATCTGGGTGGGTAGGGTTAGGAAGACTTAAGATAAAGTGACCTTCCAAGTCATATTTACTGACTATCCCTGATTTATTTTCTGCACCCGGGGGGTATTCGTACGAAAATTCTGGCAGTCTTTTGGACCCGTTGTCTGCAATCCATAGATAGTCATTTCCATCATCATTTACCACAGTAATGCCATGTGCATCTGTGAAATTGCCCAACCAGGAATGAATAATGTCACCGTCCTGGGTGTATATAAGAATTTCAGAACTTCCGCTATCGCATGAAACTATGCGCCCATCGGAGGTAGTAGCCATTCCAGGGTGTGCCCAACCAGATAGCGATTCTTGCGCCTGGTCACGGCTGCCCCAATTCTCAACCCAATCGTAACTTGGAGTAGTCATCACATTTCCTACGTATTGAAGCAGGCTGGAAAAAATCCAGCCCGCAGTCCCATTAAGGGTGGAGAATTACTTTAGTATAGCCATCCACTCTTTGATCAAATTTTGTGTAGGCATCTGGAGCCTCATCTATCGAAACTTCATGGGAAACCACAAAACTAGGGCTGGCTTTCTCAGCAATAATCAAATCTCTTAGATAGGCATTATATTTTTTCACGTTGCATTGACCCGTGCCCAAACGTAAGCCTTTTTCAAACAGTTTTCCAAAATTTAAGAGTAAAGCTCCCGATTTAGCAGATTCATTCACTCCTCCTGGATCTGAAGGCACATACAATCCAGGTATTCCCATCATTCCCGTGGGTTTCACCACATCAATCATTTGATTTAGAACCACGTTGGGAATCTCTTCCTGTTCCCCGCCGGCAGCAGAAGAACCTTGTGCCGCAGCTTGATAGCCGACAGCATCTATCCCTTTGTCTACCCCCGTGTCATTCCTAATATCCCTTATCTGTTCTACAGGGTTACCGTCATCAAAGTTAATTGGAATCGCCCCAATACTTGCAGCTTTATCCAACCTCTCCTGAACGTGGTCGATGCAATATACTTCGGCAGCACCTCTAATCACCGAACTGTAAGCTGCCATCAACCCCACCGGACCAGCACCAAAAACAGCTACACTTTCCCCCGGACTTACATCAGCAAGTTCTGCCCCGTGATATCCAGTGGGAAATATATCGGCCAACAAGGCAAAGTCAGCTTCAAACTGATCTCCCTTTGGAAGAGGCAAACAATTAAAGTCTGCGAAAGGCACTTGCATATATTCAGCCTGGCCTCCCACCCAAGGACCCATTGCTACATAACCATAAGCTCCGCCTGCGAACCCGGGGTTTACTGTGGTACAAAATCCCGTGTAGCCCCGCTGGCAATTCTTGCAAAACCCGCAAGCAACGTTAAAGGGCATTACCACTCTATCCCCAACAGATAAATTCTTAACCGCTGAACCTAATTCCTGTATAACTCCCATGTTTTCATGGCCAAATACTATGCCAGGTTCTGCAGCTGTACGGCCTTCATACATATGCAAGTCAGACCCACAAATACAACTCGACGTTATTTTCACTATTACATCATTTGGATGTAATATTTTGGGGTCGTCAACAGTCTCTACAGCTACCTCAAAGGGTTTTTTATAAACAACAGCTTTCACAGTGTTTCGCTCCTTGTTTTATATAACTAATCTAGTTCCAACCGCGCACATACTATTATTATTGGAGTCCTCTGACAAATAGTCATATGTAATAAAACATAACGAAATATGTTTTAATCTCTTGATTGGAGTTTTTAGGGTGTTATTATTCGATTAGATAAATCAATATTTAGGTCAACGGCAGTGATATGCAATATTTAAAAACCATTGGATTCAATTCAAATCAACCGATTGGACGCGGCTTCAATTACCCGTACGATATAGCCTTTAGTGACGATAATAGAATATTTGTCCTTAACCGAATGGGAGGTCATAACTCTTCAGGGATCAGGATCCAAATTTGTACATACGACGAAAGTTGGCTAGGTGAATTTGCTACAGGACCTGGAAAAGGAGATAGTCAGTTTGTGATACCGGTTTGTATGTCATTCAATAGCAAAGACATGCTGTACGTAACTGATGAATCGCTAAATGATGTCAAAGTCTTTGACAACCAAGGCAATTACGTAACCAAGTGGACTATGAATCCAACCGGACCTCAAAAATTTGCCGGCCCTAGCGGGATTGCTCATGGCCCGGATGACTCTGTATATCTGGTGGAGCAATATGCACACAAAATAAGCAAATTCACAGAAGATGGCCAATTGCTTTTCTCATGGGGTTCAGAAGGTGCTGGGAATGGGGAGTTCAATTTGCCTTGGGGCATTTCCACAGATGTTGAGGGGCATGTCTATGTAGCAGACTGGGGTAACGACAGGATTCAAAAATTTACTGCTGATGGTGAATTCATGGCCACCTATGGCGAATCTGGATACCAAGAAGGGCAATTTAATAAACCAAGTTCGGTCGCGGTCGATAGCAAAGGATTTATTCACGTCGCTGACTGGGGAAATGAACGAGTACAGGTATTAAATCCTAGAGGTGAATTCCATCAGCTTTTGGAAGGTGAAGCCACTCTATCTAAATGGGCAGAGGAATGGCTCGAGGTTAATCTGGATGAATATGATTTGAGAAAAGAGTCCAATTTGTTGGTTAAGGAACTACCTAAGCACCTTCAAACCCCTTATCACAAAGCCTCTCAATCGGAGCCAATATTCTGGGGACCCGTCTCGGTAAAAATAGATTCGGAGGACCGACTCTACGTCACTGAACACAGTAGACATCGAATTCAAATATATGAGCAATAAAAGAACAAGTCCGTAAATCCAATCCAAAATTATTTAAGAGGTAAAAATGGGGTCAACAAATAGAGTATTAGCAGCACATTTGGCAAGAAGGGCCGCATTTGGAGCCACCCCGGCAGAACTCGACGATTACTGTGAGATGGACTACCAAGATTTGGTTGAACACTTAATAACTAAAGTAGATTCCTCACACATTTCCGATCATCTGATTTTTAGGAGACATGTCGATCTACATACTATGCAAGGTCATAACGCTGTTTACTGGGGATACCGGATGATTTCGACTGACAATCCCTTTGTTGAGAAAATGGCTTTATTCTGGCATGGAGTTTTCGCAACAGCTGAAAATAAGCTAAACAATATTGGTTCACTAACTAACCAGATCGATATGTTTAGGAGGAACGGTCTAGGTAGATACAACGACCTACTGATAGAGCTTTCAAAAGACCCTGCAATGCTTATTTGGCTCGATAATCATACCAACCACAAGGATTCGATCAATGAAAATTATGGAAGGGAAATCTTAGAGCTGTTTTCTATGGGTGTAGGGAATTACACAGAGGATGATATTAAAGAGTGCGCAAGAGCCTTCACCGGTTGGACCGTGAAAAACGGTGAATACCTTTCAATGATGGCCGTTAAAGATTCCATCTGGCCTTATGGAAGAATACTTTGGCACCATGAATACAGAGATACTGACCATGATGCTGGGGAAAAGACCTTTTTGGGCGAAAATTCAGATTTCAACGGTGATGGCATAATTGATGTAATCTGCAAGCAAAGAGCCACAGCAATATTTGTAGCAAGGCATTTATATAATTTTTTCGTTGCAGATGAGGTTCCCGTACCCCAATGGTCTAGCACCCCTCCAAGAGACCCTGAAGCCGTAAATACTCTTGCTGATGCTTACATGGAATCCAATCACGATATCAGATCAGTGATGAGGGTCCTATTCAATTCTGATTTTTTCAAAAATTCAAAATTCAAACGGGTCAAGAGTCCGACTGAACTAATTATTGGTACCTTGCGAAATACTCGGGAATATCAAGTACCTGACGGCGGAGAAATAGGAATCTACAACATTGGTGAAGAATCGGGATACATGGGTCAGAAATTGCTAGATCCCCCCTCAGTAGAAGGATGGCATACAGGAGAAGAGTGGATTACCAGCGGATCTCTTGTGGATAGAGTGAATTTCGCAACCAGTCATATTGGGAATGAATCCAATCCTGGAGTTAAAACACTCATTGAGAGAGTAGGCCTAGAAGACAAAAATCCCGAAAAATTGGTGGATGACTGCCTGGAGGTACTTGGCTGTGTTGAAATCGAAACAGATACATATCAAAAATTAGAAGAAGTCGCGGCGGCTGGATTAAAAAAATCAGATTCACCAGAAAAGGTATCCTCTGATTTAATTATTGAACTATTTAAATTGATCGTTTCGAGTCGGGAATACCAGCGGTGCTAGGTAGAAATATAGTTATTCAAAAAGATTAAATACTTGGTTTTCTTGTTGTAGAACCTGAACGAAAGTAGCACATTTGGGCATGTCCTTGATTTTGGTAGCCCCAATATAAGTACATGCCGACCTAACTCCCCCGATTATTTCAGTCAGTGTATCCTCAACAGTGCCCTTATAGGGAATTTTTATATCTTTCCCTTCCGCACCTCTATATCCGTCTTTGCGTGCACCATGGATTTCCATAGCCCTATCAGAGCTCATGCCATAAAATTCCATCTTCCCATCAGTAATATCGACCTCAGATTCCTCATGACCTGCGAGCATACCACCCAACATAACGAAGTCAGAACCAGCGCCAAAAGCCTTCGCAAGATCCCCAGGGTATACACAACCGCCATCTGCGATCACCTGTCCGCCTACACCATGGGCCGCATCAGCACATTCAATAATCCCAGAAAACTGTGGTATGCCTACTCCCGTCATCAAACGAGTAGTACATACTGAACCAGGTCCTATGCCACATTTGACTATATCTGCACCACGCAAAATAAGTTCCTCTGTCATCTCGGCTGTAATCACATTACCTGCAATTATTGTTTGTTCCGGAAATTCTTCTCTCATTTGTGCAACGAAATCGACAAAATTTTCGTGGTACCCGTTTGCAACATCAATCGTTATAAAAGGAATCTCAGGATATTTCTCAAGGACGACTTTTAAAGTCAAAAAATCGGGAGCGTCTTCATCCCAAATCTTGTTGGTGCCAGTACAGATAGACACATAGTTGAGATCTAGGCCTCCGTCGACAGCATGGTCCCAATCTTCTGGCTCATAATGCTTCCTCAATACCGTAAGCATTTTGTAATTCTGTAACACCTTGGCCATTGAAAAAGTTCCGACCCCATCCATGTTTGAGGCGATAATCGGAATACCTTTGAACTCCTTACCGGAATTCAAAAATTTAAACTCTCTTTCCATATCAACATCTCTTCTTGATGTCAGCTTTGAGCGCTTCGGTTTTAGTAAAACATCTTTGTAATCAAGTTTTAAATCAGATTCTATTCGCATTTATCTTTCCCCATTCTTCAACTAGGCTCACATTGAGCCGCTGAGTAATCCTCTATCAATTCTAAACATGCCGATAGGTGAATAACAGTGTTCAATAGTACCAAACGTTTAAGGCAAGGTTGTGTGACTAATGAAACCTCTATAAAGTTTGGTAACCAAAAACATTTAGAGGATCGAGACGTTATGGTTTGGCAAGAAGAAATGGATGAGCTAAAGAGAAGGCTTGAGATGGCTAGAGGTATGGGTGGTAAGGAGGGTATTGACCGACAACATTCCAATGGGAAACTAACTGTCCGAGAACGTATAGAGGCTATTTCAGACCCTGGAACATTCAAAGAACTTTCCGCATTGGCAGGCAGTGCCAGATATGAAGACAACGAGTTAGTAGATTTCACTCCATACCCACGAGTAATTGGTACAGCGCATTTAGGTGGAATGAGAGTAATGCTGGATGGAGGAGATTTCACAGTACGAGGAGGGGCAGGGGAGAGAGGAACAGGAAGCCAACCTAGTTCATTAAAATACGCTCTTCAATGGCGTATCCCTCTTGTGAGACTCCTTGATGCGGTTGGAGGAAGTGTAAGGACTTTTGAACAAATTGGTAGGACTTACTTACCTGACGGTGGAGGAACATCAAAGGCAGTTGATTTACTTAATGAAGTTCCGGTGGTTTCCGCTGTCCTAGGGTCTGTTGCAGGTCTACCAGCAATTGAAGCTTGTCTATGCCATTTTAGTGTGATGGTTAGGGACACTAGTCAGGTTTTCGCGGGCGGACCGCCCGTGGTGAAGGCAGCATTAGGCTATGAAGTAACTAAAGAAGAGTTAGGAGACCATAACAGCCAAGTCTTTAAGACAGGAGTTATAGATAATCTCGCAGAGTCGGAAGAAGAAGCATTTGAAATGATTCGAAAGTTTCTTAGTTACATGCCTACTAGTGTTTGGAAAAAACCCGAACGAATAAATGTTGGTGATGACCCAAACAGAAGAGATGAAGAGCTTTTGTCAATTATTCCTCGCAGAAGTAAGAGAAGATATGATCCATACAAGATTTTGAACCATGTGATGGACCATGATTCATTTTTTGAAATAGCTCCGTTTTACGGTCAATCCAAGATAACCGGATTAGCTAGAGTTAATGGATACCCAGTAGGTGTTCTAATGAACAATCCTAATCATCTGGGCGGATCTACAGATGTAGCCTCTGGAGAAAAGACGATACGCTTAGTAAGTCTTTGTGAAACATTCCATATACCCATAGTGTCCTTCGTCGATGAACCTGGCTTTATGGTAGGAATAGATGCTCAAAACCAAGGCATTGTGAGGGCAGGGGCAAGATTGGTAATAGCGAACGCGAGAAGTCAAACACCCTGGATAAGCTTTTATTTAAGGCAAGCCTACGGCGTAGCTGGCCAAACAAACCATCGACCGACCGGAATGTACCACCGATATGCCTGGCCGTCTGCCAAATGGGGATCAATGCACATCGAAGGTGGGGTATCTGCTGCATACAGACGAGAAATAGCTGCTGCTGAAAACCCTGAGGAAAAACGACTAGAAATTGAAGCACGCCTTCAGGCTATGGCCTCTCCCTTTAGAACTGCAGAAGACACAGGCGGTGAAAGTAGTTCGCACGGCATAGACATAATAGATCCGAGGGATACGAGGTCTCTATTATGCGACTTCATTGATATGGCCCAAGATATGCTTGATACACAGCTAGGGCCTCCTAACTCTCCATACGTTCCCTGATAGCCCCAGCCTTTAATATATCTGGCCAGACCATAAAACATACAGTCACTAGTAGCACTCCAAGTAACCCATCAACAAGTATCGCTACCCTTACCCCTAAAATCTCGGCAATTGTTCCTGAAATCAATAATCCTAAAGGCAACGAATAAACTGCTAGCTGTCTTAATCCCATGACCCGCCCTCTTAAGTTATCTGGTGTTAAAGATAAAAGCATCATAGCTATTGACACCACACATATTGATTGACCTAGGCCACCAATAAATAGGGCGGGTAAGGAAATAATAAAGCTGGGAACCAAAGCCAATAAAATGATTGCGACACTCCACAAAAAAGCTCCTCCAATCGCAAATCTACCTATTCTTCCCGAGCTATCCCTCCCTCCAGCAAAAAGAGACCCCAGAACTGCACCTAAAGAATAAGTTCCCATCATGAAGCCTAGTCCTGTAGATGTAGAATCAAACACTTCTTTTGCAAGTACTGAAATAAGACCAAAATATATAGGAAATGTAGCTAGATTTATTATCACAGCCAAAGCTAATAAAGCTGCGATAACTGGGGTTTGATTTACGAATCTTACTCCCGCCTTCAAGTTATTAAGAACATTTAAATCTCTCAAGGATTGATTAGGAGAAATATTTCCTATATTTATAGCGCATAACAACGATATAAAATAAAGCGCAACTATAATTCCATAGCTAACTTTGACGTTTAAAAAAGCTAACACTATCCCTCCAACCACAGGTCCAATCATCTGCGTTACATCCCCTCCCGCTCTTGCTAAAGCTACTCCATTGTTTAAGTTCTTATCACCAACTACAGCAGGCAATATCGACTGTCTAATGACCATATCGAATGTTTTGGAAAGCCCTAATAAACCGGCCATGACCAGAATAACAATCGTATCCAGCGTGCCTAGGAGAGTTATAGCAAGAATAACGAGACCATTAAGGACAAATGACCCTCTCACCAGAATCAATAACAACTTTCTATCGAACCGATCAACTATCACTCCGAAAGCCGGAGACATAATAGTTCCCATAAAACGCAAGGCGCCATAAAGGCCGACCAAGAGAGGGGAACTAGACATTTCCAATATAAGCCAGGAAAGAACCACTAATTCCATATATTCTGCCCAAGCTTGTAGGCAATCAGAGGTCCAAAGGAATCTGTAATTTCTTATTTTGAAACTACTGAACGTTTTCTTTAGATGTGTTTCAGTTATCATTTTTAAATCTTATTTGAATCTGGAAATCCAGCCAGCAAATATATACTCTTGACGACATGAATGCACCTGTAATGGACAAATAACTCGTATGAGGGATAAAAAAATGGGTCAAAATATAAGCCCTGAAGACTCAAGAATTACTTGGAAAGGAACGGTATCCACAGAAATTACCCAGGATGGGGTCATGCCATGGAGAATCCCGTTTGCTGAAAAAGACTTATTCGCATGGCAACTTGTCGAACGTGCTGCAATGCCAGCCGGCATACGGATTGAATTTGACAGCGACACCGCGTCTCTAGAATTGTTTTTTGACTCCGCATCAGAGAGAAGCCCAATAGACATATTTTGCGACGGTGAATTTAAAGCTACATTAGACACAGCTGATCTGAATTTTGTGAGGGTTGAAAACCTAGGTACACAAAACAAAACGATCCAAATATGGTTACCTCAATACGGAGAATTTAGACTTAATAAATTAATAATCGAAGACGATGCATTTTTAGCCGAAGCAGAAGACCCAAAACAAACAAAATGGATCACCTATGGAAGCTCAATAACTCAATGTCGAGATGCTAATTCCCCAAGCAGGACTTGGCCAGCTATTGTCGCAAGAAAAAACAACTTAGACTTAACTTGCTTGGGATATGCAGGTCAATGTCATTTAGATCCCATGGTCGCTCGGACAATCAGAGATCTACCTGCAGATATCATATCTATGTGCCTTGGCATAAACATATACACCGCCTCTTCATTAGGAGAACGTACCTTCCAGCCCGGCATATTGGGATTTGTACGAATATTGAGGGAGAAGCACCTTAATACCCCTATAATTGTGATGTCCCCAATATATTCTCCTGGTAGAGAAAAAACAGTAAATGATGCTGGACTAACTCTTGAATACATTAGGGATGAAATCAAGAATGCGGTAGACATAATGGCAAACTCGGGGGACCAAAATATTTATTATTTGGACGGTTTGACTGTATTTGACAACCAATATGAGAATTTACTACCAGATAGCCTTCACCCAAATGACGAAGGTTATTCAATTATGGCAGGTAACATATCAAATTTCCTAAAATTTCGTTTATGATTACTATCATTCTCACACTTAAGGTCCGACTATAAATTAACCAATAGAAGGTGAAATATATGCGCCTAGAAAACAAAGTCGCTTTAATAACGGGTGGTGCAAACGGCGTAAAAGGCGACTTAATGGGGTTTGGGGGAGCTTGCGCGTGGAGATTTGTAGAAGAAGGTGCCAAAGTAGTGATTGCAGATCTAGATTCTAGTAATGGAGAGAAAACGGCCAAACAAATCAAAAAAGAGGCTGGCAACGCCGAATTTATTAGGCTAGATGTCACTAAAGATTCAGATTGGAAATCAGCGGTAGATTTCACAATCAAATCATATGGAAAATTAGACATCCTAGTTAACTGCGCAGGGACTGCATCAGTCGAACGGGTAGAGGACACCACTGAAGAAATTTGGGATGCGCAAATGGATGTACATGCTAAAGGAGCCTTGCTTGGTACCCAGGCTGTTCTCCCCTTGATGATTGCTCATGGAAGTGGATCTATAATCAATTTATCTTCGATTAATGGACTTATTGGAAGCCAAAGTTCAACCGCCTATCACGCAGCTAAAGGTGCAGTAAGGCTACTTACTAAGAATACTGCTATTCAACATGCTAAAGACGGTGTAAGAGCCAATTCTGTGCATCCAGGTTATGCAGATACACCGATGACAAAACCTTTGTTTTCTGATGAAGATGCTTTGGCCCTAAGGCTCAACAAAGTTCCATTGGGAAGATTGGGAACGGCGGATGAAATTGCCAACGGAATTATTTACCTAGCATCGGATGAATCCTCCTTCGTCACTGGTTCTGAATTGGTGATAGACGGGGGCATGACTGCTCAGTAAGTGAATCCCACATTAATGTCTGATGGATACCTAGTATGCTTTGACGGCCATTGCAATCTGTGTAGTGGATGGATTGATTTCTTAATCAAAAGAGATTCCGATGATGTTTTTACATTCACTTCTCTTCAATCAGTTGAATGCAAAAATGTATTACGTGGCAATGGGTATGATGAAGCAAGAATTGAATCTCTTGACAGCATAATAGTAATCCATTCAGGTCAAGTCTTTACACGTTCCGATGCAGTTATAGAAATTTTGGTTGCCCTGGGGGGGCTGTTTAAAGTAGCAATCTTACTCAAATTAACCCCCTCATACCTACGAAACCTTGCCTATAACGCGATCGCCAAACGGCGATACAAATGGTTTGGAACCAGAGATACGTGCCGTATTCCCACATCAACTGAATCCCATAAATTCCTTGAGTAAACCAATAACCAACAGAAAACCGGTATTCCTCAGAGCTAAATGGAATCATTTGCTATTCGCAAACTATGAAGTAGATTCTGCTGTTCTCGGACCCCTCACGCCTGGCGGCACGACACTAGATTCTTGGAACGGAATCACTTTCATAAGCCTAGTTGCTTTCCGTTTCTCTGAAACCAGCCTACTTGGAATACCCGCATTGGGTTGGAGAAATTTTGACGAAGTAAATCTAAGGTTTTATGTGAAATGTCTGACTGATGGCAAAACTAAAAATGGTGTAGTTTTTATAAAAGAAATCGTTCCTAGTTGGGTGATAAGTAAAACAGCTAATTTACTTTACGGTGAAAACTACAAAAACAAGAAAATGAACAGTTCCATAGAATTATTGTCTAACTCCATTAGAAAAATCAGGTATGAGATTCGAGATTCGAATTCCTCCAATATTTTTTCAGCTTCTGTGGAAGACTCAGGAAAAATACCATCCCAAGATAGTTTAGGAAATTACATAACCGAACATTACTGGGGATACGCTGCTAGAAACACCAAAAGCACGGTGGAATATGAAGTAGAACATCCACAATGGAATGTCACAGAGGTATCCGACTATCTGATTACATTTAATTTTGAGGAGGTGTACGGTGAGGAATACTCTTTTCTATCTGAAATAAAACCACAATCCGTATTCTACTGTGAAGGCTCAGAAATAGCTGTACGAATGGGTAGGAGACTCAAACTATAAACGACTTTAATGTGGTCTCCGCTTTTAAAATTAGAGCTTCAGAAGAATCCCCAATAAACATAACATGTCCCATTTTCCTCCTCGGTCGTACGGACTGTTTACCATACATGTATAGTCTCGCCGCGCTTGTTGAATACAATTCATATTGATAATCAGAGCGATTCAATAAAATAGCTTCTTCACCAAGAATATTAAGTAGAACCGAAGCATTCAAAAAATCAGGCTCTAAAATTGGTAGTCCTACTAAAGCCCTCACCTGGCTTTCATATTGTGAAATGCTGAATGCGTCTATTGTATGGTGCCCAGAATTATGAGGTCTTGGCGCTATCTCGTTTACCAGTATTTCATTTTTTGAACTCAGGAACATCTCAACGCAAAACACCCCAGCTTCTCCTATAGCCCCAATCACTTTTTTAGCAAGGTCTATAGCTCCAGCTTGTATATCTTCCGTCAATCTGGGAGGGGATATACTCATCCTAAGTATTCCCCCTTCATGTGTGTTTTCAGTAGGGGGATATGCAACCAATTGCCCTGACCCATCAGAAACGATTATTACAGACATCTCCAGAAGGTAGTCCACCATAGCCTCTACAACCCAAGATTCCCCATGGATCATCTTCAATAATTCGTTTACTGCAAGATCATCCTCAATCATCCACTGACCATGTCCGTCGTATCCTAGGGTGGCTGTCTTAACGATCCAAGGTTTGGGCAGTTTCACATTCTTAAATTCTTCAGAGTCTAATACAAATTCATGAGGCGTAACTGGAAACTTATTTGAGGACAAGAAAGTTTTTTCCTCGATTCTATTTTGAGCCAGTTTAAGACTCTTACTTCCAGGTCTAACTAGGTTTACATTTTCCAATTTTGATACAAGTTGGTAAGGAACATTTTCCCACTCCAAGGAAATCGCATCCACCATATTGGAAAACATTTTTATTTGATCATCGTCATCGAAAGGTGCATCGATCGAGTGGGTAGCGTGTCTTTTGGCCGGCGCAAGAGGATCTGGGTCCCATACAACCACCTTATAGCCCATTCTCAAAGCTGCCTCTGTAAAAAATCCTCCCAGTTGGCCACCACCAAGCATACCTAGAGTTGATCCTGGCGTAATCACTGAGTTGACCGACATCTATTAATTACCTCTGGCTTCTGGGTTTTTCAAAACACTATCAGTGAGCTCTTGGCGCCAATATCTTAATTTATCTTTCACTTTAGAATCAGAGGTAGCTATTATTTCAGCAGCCAATATTGCCGCATTTTCAGCGCCAGCAATAGCAACAGTTGCTACAGGAACCCCCCTAGGCATTTGAACTATAGACAATAGTGAGTCCATGCCCTTCATATGCTCCAACGGCACAGGAACTCCGATAATTGGAATTATCGTCTTTGCAGCTAACATTCCAGGGAGATGGGCAGCACCCCCTGCTCCAGCAATGATGACTTTAATTCCTCGATTCTCCGCTGACTCAGCATACTCATACAGCCAATCTGGAGTCCTATGAGCAGATACAACTCGAAGCTCATTACTAATTGACAGATTATCTAAAAGATCTGTCGCTTTTTTTAGCAATGGGAAATCTGAAGTACTTCCTCCGACGACTGACACTACCGGATCTGCATTATTTTGGGACTGAGTCATTTTTTACTCCATATTTATAGATTGTCCTACCAACAAAAGCTTATCTGAGCCTGTTCCAAAATCAGGATCTGGTTAATTAACCTCTGTCAATGTCTTAAATTTGAGATAATCCTTAAACCCCATTTCCTCATCTCCCAGCATTTGATGAAGAATGCTTCTATGCTTATATGAGGCCCAGTGTTCAGGATCCAAGGTAATAGCATGGTTCAAATCATTCATAGCTAGGTTTAATTCACCGGTTTCAGAGTATGCCAAAGCCCGATTATGGTAAGCATCCCTATATTCAGAATCTATTTTTAATGCCTGCTCAAAGGCTAGTACCGCTTCTCTAGCCTGTGAGAGACAAAGTCGGGCCACCCCGATATTATTCCAAGACATTGCATGAGTAGGATTGTACTCAACCACCGTTAAAAAACAATCTAAAGCCCTATTGTGATCTCCTCGGTTCGCAAGATAGTTACCCATCTTAAATTGCTCTTCCCAGCTGCTAGATTCCAACGGTGAATCTCCTCTGTCTTAATAAAAATCTGTCACTTGATCAATTTAAATATGCAAGACTCTAAAATCAGAATACTAAAATCGACATGCCTATTGTAATATTTATGGGTAATGTCTTCACAAAACCAAAATCCAAATCTTACTAACGCGATCCTTCCTGGCATGGTAGAGGCTTCAACAGAAATGCACCATGCCAAGTTGAATTTAACCGCAGATATAAGTGAAATTCTTACCATCAATGCTTACGAAATATTTGATTGCCCCATAATTGAATCTACGGAACTCTACGCCATGAAATCTGGTGGCGAGCTTACGAGCAGACTATATTCTTTCGTAGAGCCAGGAGGTATGAACGTAAGCCTAAGGCCTGAATTTACTTCTTCGGTAATAAGATCCTACATATCGGATAAAATTTCCGAAAAACAAATTGTCAAAAAACAGTACGTGGGACCAGTTTTTAGATATTCAGATTCAACCCAAGGGTCGAATCAAAGACAATTCACTCAGCAAGGTTGCGAACTAATTGGCGATGCTAGTGCAGATGCTGACGTAGAAATATTAAATCTCAGTTTGCTTGCTCTTCAGAAATCTGGTTTGGAAACAGCTACGGTGAAGCTCGGCCATATGGGCTACCTGAGATCTCTACTAGAAAAGTTTGATCTGAGTGAAGTTCTCATAGGCTTCACACTTTCTAATTTACAGTTGCTTACCCAAAAGACAAATGGTATCGAAGAATTATCCAAAATGGCTTCCGATATAGGACTTATAAACCCAGGCAACAAAGTTTCCAAACCAACACAGGCCAAGGATACAGAATCATATAGATCGGACAATTATGGACGACGAAGTAAGGAACAAATAAATTCCAGATCAAAAAGTAAAGAAACGAATTCTTTTTCTATAAATAAATATACCGAATCTTTGGAGTCTCTATCGGAATTGTTATGTACTTTCGCTGGCGACCTAAATACCATTTCAGATAGTCATAATGACTCTACCTTCGGCAAGGCTAGCCAGTATTTTAAGCTAGTGGCAGAAAAAGCTATGAACGATATAAATATTGAGGTCGACTTTATCGTTGACTGTGCAGCACAGCGTGGATTTACATACTATACGGGGATTATTTTCGACATGGAGTATAAGAAGGGCTCTAATTCAATCCCACTGGGCGGTGGCGGAAGGTATGACGGGCTAGTGAAACTCCTAGGAGGGCCAGCCGAGGTCCCAGCTACCGGCTTTGCGGTTAATATTGATTCAATACTTTCTATAAACTCAATGGACCAAAAAAAGTGACTTTCGAAAATTCAGACTTAAAACTGGTAATTCCAAGTGATGGGGCGATGTATGAATCAACTTTGGAATTCATGGCCAATGTTGGACTATCTGTTGAGAGGGAAAGTAAAAGAAGATATATAGCCACTATCCCAAATTTATCTGGGATAACTGTTCTCCTACTCAGAAGTGCCGACATAACTTCGACATTGGAAGACGGTAGTGCAGATTTGGGTTTACTTGGCGAAGATCGCTATCAGGAACTAAGGCAAGAGGACCTACCAACAGCCGTAATATTGGGGAACTTAAACTATGGAAATTGTTCCCTGACCATTGGTGTACCTAATTCTTGGTCCGACGTGGATTCAATAGCTGATCTTGCTGAAGTAGCTATAGAATTTCGGGAAAAAGGTTTAAGCATGAGGGTAGCCACAAAATCGCCGAGGCTCACCGAAAAGTTTCTGCTTTCACACGGAATCAGCTATTTCTCCCTTGTTCGGTTAAGTGGCACACTGGAGCTTGCTCCTGAAATGGGATTCGCAGACATAATTGCTGATATAACATCAACTGGAACCACAATGAGAGAAAACCAGTTAAAAACAATCCAAGGTGGAATAATTATTGAGTCGGAGGCTTGTCTCGTTGGGAACAAAACCCAGTTAGCATCGGATCCGGTCAAACTCAGGATATCTCAGGAATTAGTTCAGATAATCACCAGTTATTTTAAGAACCAGATGACTGACGTGGATGTCAGATACAATCTGTAAAAATAAAAAAGCAAAGTCCGGGTATCGATATGCCTAACTTACCAACTCATATACATTTTTCCTATCAGTCAATTGGGAAGTACAACGGCCTAGATTTGAACAATAATCTAGCAATCTATCTTTTTGGAGCAACCGCTCCCGACATACGGGTTATTACTAAACAAGATCGCTCCGTCTATCACTTCGTCCAACTGGATTTCGATCGGGTAGGGGATGGCATAAGAAACATGAAAAACCTCCACCCACTACTCGATAATTTGAATACCTATGATGAACATACTAGATCGTTCATGGCAGGGTACGCATCTCATCTGATCTTAGATGAAACATGGATCACTACTATGTTTCGTCCTTTCTTTTCAGACACGTCACTTTTTGGAAATAAAAGCCAAGGTCTGATTCTGGACCGAGCGCTTCAAATGTACTTGGACAAATCCCACTGGTACACATTAGACCAAAATTTACCCCACATAGAATCCTGTGATATAGACATAGAAGTCGACTTCCTAAAAGATGAGCCTGTCGAAGATTGGAGAAATTGGATATCTACATTGCTCAACAGGAAATTTTCCTGGGATAGATTGGAATTCATGGCCTCAAGAATCGCCAAAGGGGATGATGCTCACCCAGCAATAGGCCTCGCGAAAGATTTTATATCTGATCCTGACGGAGGGATTGGCGACATCCTTGAAAAACTTCCTGATGGAATCTTAGAAGATTTTTCCAGTGAAAGCTTGAAAAATATAAATAAAGCCCTTACCGAGTTCACACAATGAAAAAAGTAATTGGATTGGAGCAATCACTAAACGTTTTAACTAAGAACAGGGGTATCGACTTGGAAGGTAACTCCGACTCTATATCTAAATTCTCTAAAGAAATATTTGGTGTGGAAATGACCTTGCTGGAGTATGTGAATCAAATACTTGCAAAGGTTAAAGCTGATGGAGATAAAGGCCTTTATGATCTCTCTTTGAAAATAGATGGCCAAAAATTAGACCGGATAACATTAGATAAAACGGACCTTAAAAAAGCATATGATCACATACCCTCAGCCCTGAGGGAGGCTCTAGAGTTTTCAGCAACTAGAATAAACAAATTTCATGAAAGATCAATTCAAAGTGATTGGCACGACGATTTAGAAGGCTATGGCCAAAAATATGTGCCTGTGGATTCAGCCGCAGCCTACATCCCAGGTGGCACCGCAAAATACCCTTCAACTGTATTGATGACTGCCATCCCCGCCAAAGTATCCGGGGTGCAAGACATAGCAATCACCTGTCCTATGCCAAACAATCACTCAAGTTACGTTTCTGTGCTGGCTGCAGCATATATTGCAAATGTTGACCAAGTTTATTGCCTTGGGGGTGCTCAGGCCATCGCTGCATTGGCATATGGCACGGAATCAGTCTCTAAAGTGGACTTTATATGCGGACCAGGCAACATATTTGTAACCTTAGCTAAGAAATTAGTTTACGGCGAAGTGGGCATAGATGGTCTTTATGGCCCGACAGAAACAGTTGTAATCGCGGATGCCCATGCCAAACCTACGTTATGCGCGGCTGACCTAATAGCACAGGCGGAACATGACCCTTTGGCACGAGCTATCTTGATAACTACAGATCTCAGAACGGCTGAGGCAATACAGGATGAAATTGAATTACGGGTTTCTAGAATAGATAGGGCTGATATAGCCAAAGCGTCCATCGAAAATCAAGGTGTGATATGCGTGGTAAGTGACCTTGATGAAGCCTTCACTTTATCCAATGCTTTTGCTCCCGAACATGTTTCCCTAGCTATAGAAAACCCGAAAACCTTTATTCCACGAATAACTAATGCAGGTATGGTTTTTATCGGGGAGTTGTCACATGAAGTACTTGGTGATTATGGAGCAGGACCAAGTCATGTGATGCCCACCGCAGGTACGGCGCGCTTCAATTCCGGACTAGGGACACATAGTTTCCTAAAAGTTATGCCAGTAGTATCCATAGACTCTAACAATTCATACGAGATAGGGAACGCAGCCTCTTTAATAGCCCGAGAAGAAGGGTTGACCGGACATGCTGAAGCAGCGGAAATAAGATTCGAACTCAACTAGTTCTATAATATCTTTCTAATATAACCTCTTAGACAAAGGCTTTGCATATGGGAAAAATCAATATTGAAAAAATCATCAGGCCTCATCTTGTCAACGTCAAAACGTATGACGCAATGGAGGCTCCTGAAACATTAGCCAAAAAAAGCGGTATCCCTGAATCAGAAATAGTAAAGTTGAACGGGAACGAAAACCCTTACGGCGGTTCTCAAAAAGCATTAGATGCCGTTGCAAATACGCCCCTTCATATCTACCCAGACCCAAAGCAAACCAATATGAGGATGGCTCTATCACGATATACAGGAATGTCCCCTGAAAATATCGTAGTCGGCTCAGGGGCTGATGAATTAATAGACTTGATTTTCAGATTATTTATATCTGAAGGAGACAAAATTCTGGACTGTGAGCCTACCTTCGGGATGTACAGCTTTTGCTCTCGAGTTGCAGGAGGAGAAATAAATCTAGTTCAACGAAACGAAGAATTCGACATTGACGTAAATTCCGTAATAGCTGCTATCGATGAAGTTACCAAAGTTATTTTCGTCACATCACCGAACAATCCTACAGGGAACATAGCCACCGAATCTCAAGTAGTTGAGCTGTTGGAAACCGGATTATTAGTAGTAGTTGACGAAGCTTATTACGAATTTTCTGGACAAACTGTGCAACACCTAGTTTCTCATAATGAAAATTTGGTTGTCCTCAGAACAATGAGCAAATGGGCTGGATTAGCTGGCCTGAGAGTAGGATATGGCATCATGCATGAAAAATTAGCCAAATATTTTATGGATGTTAAACCACCATACAACGTCAATATCGCCGCAGAGGCTGCTTTGATCGCTTCTCTCGACGATGTGAAGTACCTGCTAGGAAATGTCGAAAAAATAATCGCAGAAAGAGAAAGAATGTTTGAACTTCTAAATGCCCTTCCACGAGTAAAAGCCTGGCCTTCATATGGCAATTACTTAATGTGTGAATTCGAGAAAAATGAGGCAGAAAGAGTATATGTTGAACTAGCTACAAAGGGTATATTCGTTAGGAACTTTAATTCCCCGAGGCTGAGGGACTGCTTTAGAATTGCTATTGGTACTTCCTCAGACACTGACAAATTGATAGCTGCCATGAAGGCGATAGTTTAACGGGATAGGAAAAATGAGTAGAACCTCTGAAACCACTAGAAAAACTGCAGAAACAGACATATCTATCAAAATTAATTTGGATGGTTCTGGTGATTACAAAATTGAAACTGGTAATGGAATGTTTGATCATCTATTAGCTCAAATTTCCAGGCACGGATTGATAGACCTTGAAATATCTGCAACTGGGGACACTCACGTGGGCTGGCACCACCTCGTAGAAGATACTGCGATAGTGCTAGGAAAATGCTTCAGAGAGGCCGTCGGGGAAGGTCGAGGAATAGTTAGGATGGGACACACTTTTGTCCCTTTGGACGAAGCCCTCGTTTTAACGGTGATAGATTACAGTGGAAGGGGATACTCAATAATAGACTCTCCTCTGACGGAAAGTGATCTAGGCGATCTGCCTTCAGACCTAATAAGGCACTTTATGGAAACTTTTGCACGGGAAGGTGGCTTTAATCTTCATCTCACCGTAATGGCAGGGATGAACAATCATCACATTGCCGAGGCATCGTTTAAAAGTATTGCGAGGTCTCTAAAAGCAGCACTCAGCTTTGACCCAAGACAAGGGGAAAGTATATCTAGCACGAAGGGAACGATCAGCAGCTAGTCACTATCATTGAAATTCAAACCTATATTCTTCAATGACTGTATTAGCCAATAGCTGCTCACACATATTAGACACAGCTGATTCAGCCTCTTCCTTCGTCGGCTTCTCTATCTCTAAGGTTATGTACTTGCCAACACGAACATTTTTTACTGAATCAAATCCAAGTTGAGACAGGGCTCCAGATACAGTAGCACCTTGAGGATCGCTCACTGTTGACTTGAGGCTCACATATATATTTGCAATGAATATCATGGATTAATTGGCGAACCTCTCAGGGGCATTAGGGGAACTCTCGTGAGCTTTTATAAAATCATTGATTCGATTCTTATCAAACTCATCAAAAGCGTCAAGGAAAGTCCAGGCTGTGAGGGCAATTGCAGTCGGCATTCCTGGATATGGTGACATTAGCACCTTTAAATTGGCCTCTCTGGCTCTATTAACGATATCAGCCAGGCTATCAGTCAACTGTTTACAGGAGTCACTAGCCGGATCTGGACAGTTGTAGGCTATAGATATCCCTCCGTGCTCTAAATTGTGAATCCTTTTTTCTTCAGGTATGTATTCTGTATGAATTCCCCAGGAGACGGGCGCCAGGGGCTGAGCATAATGCCAGCCAGATGCCGCAGGTACAGTTCTGTATGGTGGGTGCTCTGTGCCTTCCTCAATATGATCCGTTCCATCAGACTCAACTCGCTTTCCTGGTCCATCCGGGGCTTTATCAGAAGAACCACCTAAATCACCAAGCATCGGCAAAATTAAACCCAATATGAGCAATATGGCCACTCCGCCAACTGCAGCGCCTATCAGCACCCTGGTAAATTTTCTCCGACTCTGCCTTCTATCTCTCCTAGCAGCCCTTGCTTGGGTTGGAGTAAGTCTATTTTTCGAATTTTGAGTAGTCATATTATTTTAAAACACCACATTCAGTTTTTATCTTAATTTAGTACCTGTAAGTTTATCGAAAGCTTCCCGGTATCGAATACTAGTTTTACTAACAATTTCCCGGGGTAATTCAGGAGCAGGAGGTTCTCGATCCCATCCTTGAGCCCCCAACCAATCTCGCACAAATTGTTTGTCATAATTTGGTTGTGTTTTGCCAGGAGAGTAAAGATTCTTATCCCAAAACCTGCTTGAATCCGGGGTTAAGAGTTCATCGATTAAAGACAATTTACCATCAATAAACCCGAATTCCATTTTTGTATCCGCAATAATTATATTATTCTTCAGAGCATGTTGATGGGCAAAGTCATACACTTCCAAGGTTATCCTTTCTAGTGTGGTGGTCAATTCCTCACCAATCATGTCTTTCATGGCATCTATAGAAATATTCTCATCATGCCCTGTCTCAGCCTTTGTCGCCGGCGTGAAAATCGGCTTTTCGAATCTATCTCCTTCTTGTAATCCTTGAGGCATATTAACTTCAGCAATTTTTCCGGTGTCCTTATACTCTTGAAGGGCGGAACCAGTTATGTAACCTCGAGCCACACATTCGATATCAATTCGGTCAGCTTTCCTAACTATCATTGACCGCCTTCTCACATTATCAGGAATATCTAGTGTGTCCGTATCCATCGCAAAACTGATGAGGTGGTTGGGTATGATGTTACTGGTCAGTGAAAACCAGAATACCGACATCTGGTTCAGTATTGAACCTTTACCCGGGATAGCGTTTGGCATAACAACGTCATAGGCAGATATCCTGTCAGTCGATACCATGAGCAAAGTTTTTTCGTCTATTGTGTGGGTATCTCGAACCTTCCCTCTGTGTACTAAATTGGCAAGATTTGATTCCAGCAAAATATCTGAATTATCCGTAGTCATAACTAATTCAGTGAAGCCTTTTCGAAAATATCATCAACGTATTTGGTGTAATGAGAATAGTCAAAAAGTTCAGATAATTCCTGCTCCGACACAATATCTGTAACCCGGCCATCGTTGGTTATTAGTTCCCTGAAGTCCAACCCATCATCCCAAGTTTTCATAGAATTTTCTTGTACTATTTTGTAGGCCTCTTCCCTTGTTAGCCCTTTTTCAACCAGGAGCAACATGGTACGTTGTGAGAATAGCAACCCTCTAGTGAGCTCCATATTCTCGATCATTCGGTCTTCATATATTCGCAGATCTTTTATAACTCCGGTTAGCAAATCAGTAATGTAGTCTAATGCCATACAAGCGTCTGGAAGTATCAATCTTTCGGCAGATGAGTGGCTTATATCTCTTTCACCCCACAGTGCCACATTTTCCATGGCAGTTACTGAATGTCCTCTAATTAGCCTAGCCAATCCACAAACTCTTTCAGTGAGTTCTGGATTCCTCTTATGCGGCATCGACGAGGATCCTGTTTGACCCTCTGTAAAAGGTTCCTCTACCTCTCTTATTTCCGTTCTTTGCAGACCTCTAATCTCAGTTGCGATTTTTTCTAATGTTGCCGCAACTAAGGCTAAAGTAGTAATAAAGTGAGCGTGGCGATCTCTTTGTATGACTTGATTCGACACCGGTGCTGGTGCTAGTCCCAAAAGGTCACATACATCTCTTTCTATGTACGGAGGTGCCGTAGCATGTGTGCCAACAGGTCCAGAAAGTTTCCCCACTGATATGCTTGCCTTGGCGTCGTCCAGTCTTTTTCTCCCTCGCTTTACTTCATCCCACCAAAGAGCAATTTTTAATCCGAAAGTTATTGGTTCAGCATGAACACCATGTGTACGGCCCATCATCAAAGTTTTCTTATGCTTGAGCGCCTTTTCTTTTAGCGCAGATTCCAAGAAGCCTAATTCTTGATCTAAAAGTTCGGCTGACTCAACCAACTGCAGGCTTGTAGCCGTGTCCCAGACATCACTCGTCGTCAATCCTTGATGTAGCCAGCGACCCTCTTTTCCCATGTTAGCAGTCGTAGACTGTAAAAAAGCAGTCATATCATGCTTCGTACGCCCTAATATCTCATAAAATAAATCGAAATCGTAGGTGGCTTTTCTAATTTTTATTATGTCATCGTCGGGAATCAAGCCAGCTTTATTCCAAGCTTCACAGACTGCTATCTCAATTTTTAACCATTTGTCATATTTGTTTTTATCCGACCAAACGGATTTCATTTTAGGGCGGGAATAACGTTCAATCATGAATCTTCTCTAAGTTAATTGGCTAAATTTATTTTGCTATATCCTTCCGATAGTACATATCGTCAAAGTTTATTTTCTCAATACATTCATATGCAGTTTCTGAGGCTTCGTTTATGTTTTTACCTAAAGTGTTAACTGATAGTACTCTTCCACCATCGGTTACAATTTTACCTTCACTATTGAGCTTTGTTCCAGCGTGAAATACGTTAACTGAATCACAGACCGCTTCTAGTCCATTGACAAGGTACCCAGTGGCATATCCACCAGGATATCCACCTGACGCCAATACTACAGCAACACTAGTATCTTTTCCCCATTCAACCTTGATGCGCTTTAGTTCTCCATTTACACAGCTTGTGAATACATCCAAAATATCATTCTTCATTAGGGGCAAAATAACCTGAGTTTCTGGGTCTCCTAACCTGCAATTAAACTCCACAACTTTGGGACCTTTATCAGTAATCATCATTCCAGCGAATATTGTTCCTACAAAAGGCTCGTGATCAGTTTTCATTGCTTGGACGATCGGGTTGATCACCTGATCTTCGATTTGGCCAATTAGGTTTTTATCCCATAGCTTTGGAGGAGAAAATGCACCCATACCCCCAGTATTAGGGCCAGTATCGCCTTCTCCAATCCGTTTGTAGTCACAGGCAGCAACCAGGCTAGATGTCGTCTCCCCATCTGAAAAAGCGAATGCGCTTAATTCCCAGCCATCCAGAAACTCCTCAACGATTAATGTTGTTCCAGCATCCCCAAACACTTTAGTTACCATAAGATCATTTAACGCGGTCATAGCTTCCGACTTATCTTGGCAAATGTATACACCTTTACCAGCCGCTAGTCCGTCAGCCTTCAAAACTGTAGGAAAAGTGTCCAATCCTTCCAAATAAGTAACAGCTTTTTGGGGGTCGCTAAAGACCTCGTGTGATCCCGTTGGTATACTCCATTTTTCCATCACGGCTTTAGCAAAAGATTTACTGGACTCCAGTCTTGCGGCAGAAGCCGTTGGACCAAAAATAGGTAATCCTAATTCCATAAACTCATCTACTATTCCCAAAGCCAGAGGGGTTTCTGGTCCAACTATTGTTAAATCTATCTCCTCTTGCAGAGCGAAATTTTTCAAGCTTTGGATATCTGATTCCGGTATATCTATATTAGTAGCCACAGATCTTGTACCTGCATTGCCGGGAGCTACATAAAGCTTTTCCAGTCTGGGACTTTGGTTAATTTTCCAAGCGATGGCATGTTCTCTACCACCACTTCCAACGAGCAATATTTTCAAGCCAATTTCCTACCAAATGATATTTTTATGACGAAGTGTTTTCTAAACCGTAAAAGTTTAATGCATTCGTGCTGAACACTCTCTCTGCTTGATCTTCTCCCAACACTTCAATGACATTATAAAAGTCTTGGTCAGAATATACCCTGCGAGCCCTTGTGGAAGGCAAATCAGTCCCAAACATTAGTACGTTAGGGTTCACTTCATATATTTTTCTGAGAGTATCGCTCACATCAAGGTCTAAACGCCCAAACCCCGTAGCTTTAATGGCCAATCCATCTCTCAAGAGATTCAAAAGTATTTCAAGGTTCGTATCCGATATACCAAGATGATCAATAGCTACCTTGGGTAAACCAGGAATTTTATCCTTCAAAGATATAAGTGAGTCAGCCCCTAAGTACAACTCCACATGCCAACCCACCAAGTCATAGACCCGATTGGCCATAGGGACGAGTTCTTCAGAGCCAGCAGAACCACCTCTATTCAAATTGAATCTTACAGCTTTTACTCCATGTCGATCCAAATCCAAAATTTCTTCATCAGTTACGGTTTCAGGCAGTTGGGTCACTCCGACGAAACCTGGTCCCAACCTCTTTAAAGCCGACGTCAGGTATGTTTGGTCAAAGCCTTGAAACGATCCTGATACTACGGCTCCGCCTTGGATCGAATAGTCTCTCAGGCGATCGTAATAATTCTCGATAGTAAATTCATCCGGGATGTACCCATTATTCACCTGAAGAGGAAATTCTTTCTCAATGATATGGAAATGACAGTCAAAGATGGCAATATCACTAGTTTTATTCATCTTTAATCAAAAAGTATCCCCTCAAGTTTTCAATTTTTGATCGCCCCATCATTCCCACTCGATGGTGCCTGGTGGTTTGCTAGTGATGTCAAAAACTACTCTGTTTACGTCGGGAACTTCGTTTGCGATACGGCTCGATATTGTCGCTAAAACATCATAAGGCAAACGTGCCCAGTCAGCCGTCATAGCGTCATCACTTTTCACCGCTCTTATAGCAATCACATGACCGTATGTCCTGAAATCACCGGTGACTCCTACTGATCTTGAGCCAGTAAGGACTGCGAAAGTTTGCCACATCTCGTTGTACAAACCATTCGATTTTATCTCGTCCATTACAATCCAATCCGCTGCCCTCAGAATTTCCAGCTTTTCTGAGGTCACCTCACCCATGATCCGTATTGCTAATCCAGGGCCAGGGAAAGGCTGCCTGAAAACCATTTCCTCTGGCAATCCTAATTCCAAGCCAACTTGTCTTACCTCATCTTTAAATAAATATCTCAATGGTTCTACAAGTTCCAATTTCATGTGATCTGGAAGCCCACCAACGTTGTGATGAGTTTTAATTGTTGCTGAAACAGAGTTATCGCTTGTTTTGCTCTCTATTACGTCAGGGTAGAGAGTTCCTTGAGTCAAGAAATCAACGGTTCCCAATTTAGAAGCTTCTTCATCAAAAACATTTATGAATTCTTCCCCTATAATTTTTCTTTTTCTTTCAGGATCTACTACTCCAGCTAGGCCAGCTACAAATCTTTCAGTAGATTCACTAAAAATAAAATTAATATCCATATATTTCTGGAAGGTCTCCCTCACTCGATCCGTTTCTCCTCTCCTCATTAGACCATTGTTAACAAAAATACAGGTGAGTTGGTCACCTACAGCCCTATGAACAAGCGTAGCCGCCACAGCTGAGTCTACTCCACCAGAAAGGGCACATATCACTTTTCCTTCTCCAACTTGATCCCTGATTCTTTTTATAGAATCTGACACGAAATTGCCTGGAGTCCAAGTTTGGCCCATGTTGCAGGTTTCAGTAAGAAAATTCTCAATAATATCTGCCCCTAGTGGGGTATGAACCACTTCTGGATGAAATTGTATCCCCAGCACACCTTTGTCATTTCCTATAACAGCTATAGGTGAATTGTCGGTATGGGCCATGGATACGAACCCTGGCGGTAATTCAGTGACTTGATCAGCATGGCTCATCCACACAGGTAAAGATTGCGGTAGGTTTGTGAATAAAGATTTATTTGGAGTATTTTGATGCAAAACAGCATGACCATATTCTTTTTTAGTCGAAGGGGCCACTTTGCCACCTAATTGATGAACCAAAACCTGCATGCCATAGCAAATGCCCAAAACAGGTAACCCGGACTCAAAAACCCATAAGGGAGCCAAAGGTGAATTTTCGTCATAAACACTGGCAGGGCCACCTGACAGTATGACGCCTTTGGGATTTAAGTCTTGAACGTCGCTCCACTCGGTCTTATGAGAAATAATTTCACAATAAACTTTACTTTCTCTAACTCTTCTAGCAATTAAACGGCTATATTGCGACCCAAAATCTATTATTAAAATGGCTTCTCGCTGGGGTGACATGTCCGTTTCAGCGGCTGGACCGTTTCCAGCTTTTTCTTGCGCTATTTCTAGATACGCTGAAACTTCAAGATCGTCGCTCGAGGCTATACGACGAGTATTATCTGATCCACGATCTTCGTTCATAATTGTGTCCTAAAGGCCTATGTTATACTCGCCCAAAGTCAGCTCA
>Ga0209034_10000189_pt1 | contig 31496 bp, 20 predicted proteins | sample MarorgKNORR_S2LV_2_FD_188219 | JGI IMG/M metagenome (GOLD analysis project Ga0209034, IMG submission 188219) | Marine microbial communities from the Southern Atlantic Ocean, analyzing organic carbon cycling - 250m_A/KNORR_S2/LV (SPAdes) (version 2) | ecosystem: Environmental > Aquatic > Marine... | reverse complement strand
GGCACAAGTAGAGCGTCCGGAAGCATGTTTCCCTCACCGTCCACCCAGTGGGTCTCGTCTTGGACTGGGTAGGCTACTCTGCGGCTCAATGTACCGAATACGACTTGGGAAAGGAGTCCGAAGAGGCCGCCGCCCTCCCACGAGCCGAGTGACTCGGCTATCGAGGCGAGGGCTTTCCTCTGTGCCTGGGAGAGTTTCTCCTCGCCCTCCGGGGTGATTTCGAACGTGGACTCCCCTGGACTGTGCTCGATCAGCCCTGCTTGCGAGGCCCTGCTCAGAGCCAGTTCTGCTTCGGCGCTTGTAGGTAAGAGGATGCTTCCCTCTCTGCTGATCAACTCCGACAGAGGGGCCCATGAGCCGGAGTGGGCCCTGTCCGCCTTGTTAGCGGCAATGGAAATTGGGAACAACTCGGCTCGAATCGCCGATGCCATCGCAGTTAGTTCCGCATTCCCCCAGGTCCACGGGACCCCGGCATCGGGGTGCTTGGAGCGGACAGCATTGAAGCCGGCTGAGACATGCTGCTCAGTGGCTCCTATGCCGGTGAGTTGGTCTACGACGTATTCCAGCAAAGCACGATCGCCCTCGGACTGCACCTTTCTCGCACCACGCTTCCAGCCAGTGCTCAGGATGCCGACAATCCAAGCCTCCATCTCCTCGATCAGGAACCTGTGCTCCTCGATGGGGTCTGAGCCGTCACTTCCAACTGGATTACCTTCTATATCGGTCGAACCGGAGACATCCACGACTTGGATTAGAGCGTCGCAGCGAGCCAAATCCGAGAGAAACTGGTTGCCCCTGCCCTTACCCTCGTGTGCACCGGGAACCAGTCCCGCTACATCGACTAGAGTTACCGGGACGAGCCGCCGGTAAGCGTTGCAAGAGCCCGAATTGGGAATGCAGATGCTGCCTTTTCTGGGGTCATCATCTGAAGTCGGTTCCAGTCGCCCCACCGTCTCCTTGCGTCTACGTAACTCAGAGCATGCGCAGGGAGAGAGTAGCGGAAGCCACGCCACTCCGACGTTAGGCTCGATGGTAGTGAATGGGTAGTTGGCGATGTCGACGGGTGTCTCAGTCATGGCGGAGAACGTGGTCGACTTACCCACGTTCGGCTTGCCGACCAGCCCTATCCGCATGGCATCCCCTGCAAGTGAACCGGGGCACTCGCTCTCAAGGTGACGGTCGGGGCGGCTGCTCACAACTCTGTGGCGCTTCCGGCATCGTCGCTCTCTCCAACTGGTACCACCGTTGTATCCAGATTCGCCCCCCCGGCTAGGATTCTGCGCACGGAAGTGGGGGAGGCGAGCGAGTACGACTCCGGAGAGATGCTGCTTGAGGTATCTCTGACCGAGTCCACTTTGACTCCACGAAACAGGCCACTGACAGCGTTGAGTGAATGCATCACTGCGCCGACGGCGGTGCCGTAGAAGAGTACTGCGCCGACGACCCGAAGTTCACCCGACAGCGAGCTCGAGTCCTCAACGGTAGCTTCTATCAGAGCCATGTCGATCATATCAGCCATCATGGTAACCGTCAGGCCGAGGAAGGCACCCCCTGCCATCATCCAGAATGCCCAGCGGGCACGATTGCGGGATAGCAAATGCCTGCCAGTCACAATAGGGAACAGATGCAGAGCGGCACCGAGAGAGAACGGCACCAATATCAACCAGATTGCCATCAACATCAGGGTGCCAGCGAGACCGGAGAACTCCGGTATCGCTGCGAACGCATCAGATTGAATGAACAGAGAACCGATGGCTAGCGGCAGCAGCATCGAAGCCCCTAGGTTCAGTTCCGAGATGCCGGCTGAATCGGCGTTCTCGACGAAGGCGTCTCCCCCTCTCAGTGTGATGAGGACATTGGCAGCTAGAGCCATGATCGGTATTGTCGCGAGAGCCATCAAGAAGGCAGCGACCAAATTGTCCTCCGAAGTCACGATGAGTCCTCCGAAATTCAGCCCGAGCATGTCTGCTGCCATCCTACCGTCGATGTCGCCCATCGGGTTGATGGTGGCTATTGAGCCGACTAGTACTGCGGCTGCGAGCGATCTGGACCACAATGGGTTACCAGAGGCGCTGGATGATGTGTAGAGTGCTATTCCGGCGGCTGAGGCGAAGAAGAAAGTACCACCGACCATGTGCCCGAGAAGCCATTGGCCGACACCGGTCTCGACGGAGCCAGAGACGAATACCGCAACCGTAGCTACCGGGTCCGCCAGCAGACCGAAGATGATCAGCCATCCCGGTATTGCTAGCGCACCTTGGCGCTTGGAGACGGTCAGAAGTTGATTGGTTATGATGGCTAATAACGCTACAACTTGCATCACTGTACCTACGAAGATGATTTTGATACCCAGTACTTCGGAGTCGTGTGCCCCTATCACCAAAACCAACACGGAAATGGTCCAGAGAAACGAGACTAGCGCTGCGTTCTTCTCGCTGGCGAGCTCGGTTCGGGCGAGCCGTGGTAGAATATGCAGTCCAGCGCCAATCAGAAGCATCCCGATGCCACCGTAAAGGGCTGCGTAGTTGCCTGCGTACAGGAGAGATCCGGATGTGGGGTTGTAGCCCCAGGCGGACAGGCTGTGCAGTGCCAATGGGTCATGCATCATCCAGAGTCCTTCGAAAGTCAGCGTGGAGGCAGCCAAAAGCCAGAGCAGCCCTTGCATAATCCAAGCCTTCGAGGCAGAGCCAGGTCTTCCCTCGACGAGGTCGATTCCCGGGCCAAGCGCCTTCTCGAGCATGAACATCCCCATGCTCTTGGAGACGTCGTTGAATATCGACAGCCCGTTCTGCATCAGGAAGTAAGTCAGCAGCATGAGGGCCCAAAAGACCGCCATTGATGTCAGAACGTCGTCCATGGCAATCCCTCACTCGCTGGTGGCCTCCGTCAGCATGGTGGCTATTATCGCAAAAGCCCCCAGCATGACACCTAGGATGAAGAACCAGATTCCGGAGTCGAAAACTCCCTCGAACACAGGTAGTATCTCTGAAATCACCGGCAATTCCCGTCCTGGATAGAGGATGCCATGTAGGACTAGGAGCGATAGGGCTGTGACTAGCCCGAAGGCCAAGACGACCCAGGATGAGGCCGGTTCCTTCTCACCTTGCAGGAACTCTCCTACCGCCTCAGAGTTGCCCTCAGACATCTTGGTCCCTCACCCTTGACCCAATGGGAATGATGCTACCACCGGAGATTGCACCTTAAGCATTGGGCGAGGGACTTCGTCCCTCGCGCTAAGGTGCGCGAGCTAGGTCGACGGGGGAGCCCCTTCTATCGACCCCAGTACCCAGAGGTGTCGGCAGACTCAGGTCGTTGTCGACCTCGGTCCTCCAGACCCTCTTGCAATCGCAGTCCAAGCCTGCGAATTCGCCGATGTCGCCTGAGACCGAGTATCTCTCTATGGCAGCGACGATATCCATATCGCAGGCTCCGCAGTTGTGCGCGCCCCTGATCCGACCTCCCGCGGTTGGATGGACTATGATGCGGGCGTCGGCTCTCAAGACGTCGTCATGGACTTGCTCAAGCATCTCGACCAGCGACCACAGCCAGGGCGGGCGGTACTCGCGATTGCGGAATAGGCGCTCTACGATGGTTCGCTTCTGGATGTTCATTGGATTGACTGAGACATCGTCCGAGAGGGGTGCGACCTGACTGATCCACTTGCTGGTGTGTTGGAGGGCATCGCCCTCGGACATGAAGGGGGGCTTGAACAGGAGATAGGTCTTGACACGGAGTCCATTCTCCCTCAGCATGTCGATGGAGCGATGCCATTGCTTCGTGGAGAATCCCTTGTTGACATGGAATCTCAGCACTGTGTCGTCGTAGGCCTCCAAACCTATCGCCACAGTGCAGCCAGGGTGTCGCTCGGCCACCCAAGCAAGCTTCTCAGGAGTGCACATCTGCGCCTGGGCCTCGATTACGAGATGCAGGTCTCGCTCGTGGGTCTCCTTGAGAATGGCCTCCTGCCATTCGGGCGGATTCTCCCGGTCTTCGAAGAAGGTCCCTGAGGTGTACACCTTCACCATGCTGCAGCCCTCGAAGTCGTCGAGCCTGCGCTTCGACTCCTCCCACTGGGCGAACAGGTCGTCAGCGGTCACATCGTCACGCACGTCGTTGAAGTAGCCGCAGAAGGTGCAACCCGACTTCCACCACCAGACGCAGCCGCGGGTGCGGAAGATCACGGTGGCAGCGGTGCACGGTGTTCCGTCAGGCAGTATCTCGGGAGTCTTGTAGACAGTCGCAGGCTCGGTCGCGTCCCATGACTCGCGAATCCTGACCGAGTCGGCGGAGTTCTCGGGGGCCTTGACCAGATGGTGGACCTTGACGGCCTTCGAGCCGTCGCCCAGCATCCCCGACGCTTGTGCCATGGCGCTGCCGTCGCCGGCGACGACTTGAGGGTGCCGTAGACGATGCTTTAGGGTCGTAGTTAGGTGACAGGGGCGCGGGAAGGGGTGACATGCGGGGCTTCCACCTGATACAGAACGTCCTGTCTGTGCTGGTGATGCTGTTCATCGCAGTGATATGGGGGATTTCGGCTGCTCCCGGCTATCTCATCGTGATGTGGATCAGGGACCGCGTGGTCGGCGAGGGTCTGCTAATGGAGGCTATAGGAACGGGCATTGGGATCGGTCTGGGCTACCTCTGCTGGGGAATCTGCATGGTCTTGCTCTGTGGGTTTCTGGGTGGACTATTACGGCCCAGACTCGATGAAGGCAGGGTGCCTCTGGAGTCGTTTACAACAATCCAATGGGCTTGGTCAATGATATTCCATCGCTCTGCCCTGCTCTTCCTGTGGGTGCTTGTACCCTCATTCCTCGGCAACGTGTACTACAGATTGATGGGGGCCAAGATCGGCAAGGGCGCCCAACTGAACACGGACAATATCAACGATGCGGGGATGGTGACTCTCGGGGAAGGGGTCGTGATGGGCGGTCACGCCACCATCAACGCGCACCTCACTGAGAAGGGCGAGCTGGTGCTGTCCCCGGTCAAGGTCGGTGACGGTGCTTTGCTAGGTACGGGAAGCATCGTTCAACCCGGATGTGTGATCGGAGAAGGCGCTGTAGTTGCATCTAGGGCCGTGGTGCCAAAATGGACCGAGATTCCTCCTGGAGAAATCTGGGGCGGGATACCTGCTAAATGCATCAGGCTGGCTGACGGTACGAAACCGGGTGATTGAATGACCAAGTGCAAGGGCTCCAATGAGGATGGTTCAATTTGCGGGCGGAACGCCATGTACAAGTCCGAATACTGCAAGGGTCACCAAGACCAGGATTCGTCCGTAAACCTCTGCATGGGTAAGAGCCCGGCTGGCAAACCCTGCTCTAGGTTAGCGCTCGAGGGCTTTCTATTCTGCAGGCAGCACAGGGTCCAGATAGCTGATCTCGAAAAGCTCCAATGCCCCCGGGGATGCGGTCTGCTAACTTACAAATTGTTAGGCAACAAAGGCGGGTACTATGTTTGCAAAGAATGCAAAGGTTCAGCTCTAAATGCAAAAATGATGGAAACAAGGCTTTCGGAGCACGTTGGAACCCTCAACGAGCTTCTTGAGAGTGGTGAGGAGTGTTCTCTGAAGTGCCCTAATTGCGAGAGTAAGATGCTAGAGTTCAGAGTGGCCTACGTAATCGAAGGAGGAGGCGGCGGTAATTGGGGTGGCGGCATCCCCACAGGGGGTGGCGGGGCAGGAATAATTCTCGGTATCGTTCTAATCGCAGTAGTTGTAGCAGCTGCTGAAGCCTCCAAATCCAAGTCGGGTGGCACCGAATATGACCAAACTACCGGGGAGACCATGCTAATCGATGGGTGTCGAGAATGCGGGACATTCTGGTTCGATGGAAATGAATTGAGTATTGCACGTCAAAGCTCGTCAATCGAGGGCAGGAGTCCAGCAGAAGTGGCTCGAATCGAGGCTGAGAATAAGGCGAGGGAAGAGGCTCGGGGCCGATCCACAGCGGGAGGTCGAGGGAGAGCTGCCAACACGACGTGTCTGCATATCGACGAAAAGAACGGTAAGAAATGTCGACGAGTAACATTTCGAAGTACTGAGTACTGCTATATGCACCAGCAGAAGTGATCAGGACTCGTCCGCTTCGGACTCGTCGGTGTCACCCTCGTCATCGCCGTCTACGAGGTCCTCGACCTCTTCGGCGATTGAATCGAGCGCCTCTTCCATGCGCTCCTTGAAGGTCTCTGACTTGTCCATGATGTCCTTGGCCGCCTCAACCGCCCTGTCTATCATGCTGTAACGGGTGTTCATCGCCTCGCTCAGATCCTCGAACAGCTGCATGTGCTGGACGTACCAGTCGTCTCGGGCCCCGAGCTCTGCGTTGGCCACCCGGTTGGACTCGTCGAGCTCCTCGGCCAGCTCGAAGACACGTCCTAGACGCGCTGATTCGCGAGTGTACATCTCCTCCATCTTCTCGAGCTCGGGCTCTAGGTGCTCGACGCGCTTGGCGGTCTTGGCTCCCTCGATCTCGATGTCGTGGATCTTCGCCTCCTTGTCCGAGAGCAGGGACTCCAGCCCCTCCTTGTCGATCTCTTTGTCGATGGCCTCCTTCTCGAGGACCTCTATGATCGCCTTCCTCTCCTCGAGCTCTTCCTCAGCCTTCTTGTAAGCGACGTATAGCTTCTCCAAGCGGTCGGTCTCCTCCGCCAGTCTCTCCTCTAGTTGGCCGATACGTGTCTCAGGCGTGATAGTGCCTTCCTCATCCTCACTCATACGAGCCCTCAAGGGGCTCGACCGGTGCATCTGCTTTAACCTCGGCGGAATCAATCTCATGCCGGCGCAGGGTTAGCCGGCATCATCCGGAGATTGCGGCCACGGTTGCAGACAGCACCGCAGTGAGCCTCTTTGAGGAGGGGATATGCAGCTTCTCGTCGGGGCCGTGTGCGTTGTTTCCGGGCCCAGATGAGCCAGTGCATAGGAACGTGGCTTCCGGATACTTGCCCTGCATCATTGCCATGAACGGGATCGTACCGCCTGTCCAGGACGCCAGCGGAGGCAGACCGGTGAGTGTCATCGAGGCTTCGTTGATCGCCTTGCTGACGGCACCCCCGAGTGGCGGGGCGTGGAAGCCATCAGCGCAGGAGTCCGGGGAGAATGTGACCTCGGCCCCGTAGGGTGGGTCGGCCTCCAGAATCTGCTTGGCCCTCTCGAGGACCGATTCGGAATCGACTCCGGGTGGGATCCTGAAGCTGAGTTTCAGGTCGGTGTTGGTTCGCAGAACGTTTCCCGCTACTTGGACTGATGGCATGCCGTCCGCACCGATTATCGACAAGGTGGGCTGCCAGTTCATCGCGAGTATCATCTCCGCGGTTGAGTCGGCGACTCGGACTAGGGAGTCGACAGTCGGGAGTTGCTCCCAGACGCTGTCACCGACCACCTCGGCCAAGGCCGCCGCCTTGTCACGAATATCGGCGCCGATCTCGACGTGCATCTCCGGGACAAGGACCTCTCCGGTGGAGGAGTCCTCCACCCTGTCAAGGAGCATTCTCTGAATCCTGAACGAGGATGGTATCGAGCCGCCTGAGGTCCCCGAATGGATGCCCTCGTGGGAAACGCGGACGGAGAGGGTTCCTGAGACAAGTCCCCTGAGGGCCTCGGTCATCCAAACGTGGTCATAGTCAGGGCCGCCACTGTCCAAGACCACGATCATGTCCGGATCGCCCAGTTCCTCACTCAGCGCATCCAAGTATGGCGGTAGGTCGAATGAGCCGGACTCCTCGCAGGTCTCGATCAGGAAGGCGCAGCGGGGGTGCGGGATGCCCGCTTCCTGGAGAAGTCGGATCGAGGTCACGCAGAGATACCCTCCGTAGCCGTCGTCAACGGAGCCCCTCCCGTAGAGCCATGGGTCCCTGCGAACCGCCTTCAGTGGGTGGAGTCCATCGGACCAGAGTTCCGGCTTGGATGGCTGCTTGTCCAAGTGCGAGTAGAATATCACCTCTCCTGGACCGGTGCCCTCGATGGTGACCAGCAGGACCGGGGACTTGTCCTCAATGCGGTGGACTTCGTGGCTCAGACCCGCAATCCCCTGCTCATCGAGCCATGTGCAGAACAGGTCTATTGTGGCATCCAGCTCTCCTAACTCCGCCCAATTCGGCTCGAAGAGAGGGGAGAGGGCGTGTATCTCGATGAAATCAGACAAACTGGGCAGGATTGATGTCTCCCAGAGTTCGTCGCTGCGCTGGACGAGCGCATCGAGGTCTGGACCCATGGGCTTGTTGTGCGGTCTTCAGCACAAGGACTCTTCGACAGCACTCAACTCTCGGCAGGGCCGCATATCGGGAGCGAGCCTCGGTGGAACGGGCAGCTCTCACAGACCGAGGCTGCCTCCCCCGACAGCCTAGCGAAGTCCGATAGCGGCACATCGGATGAGAGCGCCATGCGCGCCGTTCGGGCCAGCAGGTCCTCAAGATCGTCCAAGGATTCGTCCAGGATGTCCTCGGGGTACTCGACCATTCTGCCGGTGACACCTATCAGAATAGCTGGTGGGAGGACCTCCCTGTACGGGAGGTCCGCATCGCGCTTGGCGTTCTCGATGCTCTGCAGAGCGCGGTAGTACAGTGCCAGTTGCATCCTGTGCCTCCTCAGGATATCCTCCTCGGCCTCGCACGCCGGGCCGGACTCCTCGGAGCCCATCGCGGCGAGCAGCCCGTCCGAGGTCCCGTCGTGCATCCTCCCGGCCTCCTCGGTCTTGAGATCGATCGGTCGGATGGTCGAGGCCTCTGGCGTCCTAGTGCACAGGACGAGGTCGATCACCCCGCTCATCTCTACGGTGGCCCCGTCCAGCAGCGTGAGGGGCTCGGGCCCTTCCGGGCTCCATCTGTGACGGACCATCCCCCCGAGGCCAGCCGGCAGTGCGATGTGGAAGGGCATCTCCGTGCGCAAGCCCTCGAGGACGTGGTCATCCACGGCAGTTCCCGATACCAAGGCCCCCACAGGACCGGATTGCACTCGTTCGACCATGGTCCGCACGAGTCGGGTGGTGTGCTTCTCATCTGCCTGCGGCGGCAGGAGTTCCCTGAACACGACACTGTGGAAATCAGGGTCGGCCATCCTGTCCTCGCGCAACGAGGTCCATGATCCAAGGAGGGGTCTGCTGGGTCCGTTTTCGCCGGGTCCGGGGTTTCCAATCCCTATCTCCACGAGCCTGTGGAAGATGGTTCCGAAAGTGGCGGGGTCGACGTTCTCGGGCATCCCGTCGTCGGCTGTCCTCTTACCTCCTGGGATGATGGGTTCAGGGTTCATACCGCCTCTGGTCTCGAACCAGTGGCGACGGGAGCAATTCTGGAAGACCGGGAGCTTGCTGGGGGTGATTCGGATTCGGGGGGGCGTCTCCTTCCGGGCCTCGGGAAGCACAGGCGCTCCTCCCTCGGTGGAGGTGCGAGCGGCATCATCGAGTCTCTCGATGCGTTGGAGCGGAGTCAGCACGTCGCTTGGTTCGCCGTCAAGGGCATCGAAGCAGTCCGGATGATGGATGACGAGCATTCCCGAGAGGGCGGGGTCCTCTCCCAGTGAGGCTTCGGCGAGCATCCTCCCCGGGTCGAAGATGCGCTGCCCGCGGGTCTTGATCGGCGGCTCGTCCTCGCCATCGTCCGCATCGAGCCAAGGGGAGTCGCTCTCGCCCCGTCGCCAGGAGCCTTGGCGCAGTGACTCGATCCACATCTGACCGAGTTGCGGTATCGACTGGTCGTATGTCCACGGCACACTCAGACCGTTTCCAGCGGACCATTCTGTCCCCCTCGGCGAGCCTACGATGATCAGCCGCTCCTCGGCCCTCGTTGCACCGACATAGAGGAGTCTGCGAGCCTCGGCGCTCTTGCGGGCTTGGTGGAGCCTCCTGACGTGCGACCAGAGAGCGGACTTCGGTGAGTCTTCTGTTGACCACGGCTTCGGGTTGCCAGCGAAGAGTTCGGGGCTTACAATCAGTCGGCTGCGATCCTCGTTCCTCAGATTGGTCTGCCTGTTCGAGAACACGTCTGCCAGTATCACCACCTTCGCCTCCAGTCCCTTAGCGCTGTGGATGGTCATCACCCTCACAGCGTCGCTGGGAGGTACGGTAACTGCCTCTAAGGCGTCCGAGCTGCGCTCGCGCAGGTGGCGGACCCTGTCTGCCAGAACCATCGGGTCGCCCCCGACCTCGATGGACATGGAGCGGATGACCTCGACTATCTGCTCGACATCCTGTCGTGAGACCGGATCGGGGTATGCAGTGAGGATATCCGACCTGTCGATGGTCTCCTCCAGCAGGTCGATGAGACGCCCGGAGCGGGAGAGTTCGGACCACCTCTCCACCAGTGCTCGCTGCCGCTCGTTTACAGTGTGCTCCGAGAGTCTGGTCAGCAGGTCCTCTCCGCGCTCCGAGCCGTCGATGAAAGTCTGCAGTTGCGCGTCATCGAGGCCGATCAGAACAGAGCGGGCGACCCAAGCAGCGTGATGACGGGAGCGTGGTCTGGCGATGAACTGCAGCAGTCCTTCCAAAGCATGGGTCGCCGGTCTGTCTAGCAAGCCTCCCTCGCGGTCCGCCTGAGCGGGTATCCCTAGGTCGAGGAGGTGTCGGATGACGGTGTCCCTAATCTTCGGCCTGGTGGGCAGAAGTATCATGATGTCACTTGGAGTGACGGTTTCCTCGGCGTCAATCTGATGCCATTGCCCGTCCGCCGAGCGGACTCTCACCGGTGAGGCTTCGATCAGGCTTCGGACACGCAGGGCGATGAGTAGAGCCTGCCTCTCCATGGAATCAGGCCTGCCCGGACCGAAGGGGTCCAGCGGTATTGTCAGGTCGGTTGTCGGATCGGACTCGCCGCCGGTGCTCAATGGACATAGCCACTCGATCGAGCCGGGTTTGTCCTGCTTCTCGGGGCTCGCGTACAGGGTCTGGGGGGTCGCATAGAAATCGCCATTGGGGAAGTGGCGGTGCCTGTGACAAAAGACATCGTCCCACCACTCGTTCATCGCCCTCAGCAGCCCACCCTCGGTTCGATAGTTGACTTGGAGTGAAATCAGTCCCTCCCTGCGGGCTTCCACCTCAACACCACCAGGAGCGGGGAGGTTTCTGTCAGTCGCGTCGAAGGGTATCCAAGCGACTAGGTCGCGGCCGCCCTTCTCCATGTGCTCAGAGGCGCTCGCAATGGTGATTGCATGGGCGTTTCGGGGGTCGCGACTGTGTGTGTCGCTCCGGAGTGCTGGTTTGCGAGTGAGTTCGGGTACGCTGGCGAACTCGTGGGAGTTGACCTTTCTGAGGTAGTTTGCGAATTCGAGGAAGCCGGTGACCTCGGCCTGCCTGAAAGCGTAGATGCTCTGCTTAACGTCGCCGACATAGCAGACCGTGGGTTGCCATGGGGTGTCGGGGGTTCGTGGGTCGCCTTCCTCGTTCAGGCGCTCTCCCCACAACCTTGACAGGAGTCTCCACTGCAAGGGGGAGTTGTCCTGGGCCTCGTCTATGATGAAGGCTCTATACCTCCGCCTGATTCTCCTCAGCAGATCGAGTCTGCTCTCCAGATCGGCGCGAATGGCACCGAGATGAGAGGCGGAGTCCCCCGCTCTGCTCGGATCAGACTCAAGTGCGGCTAGTGCGGTGAATGCCGCCTCAATGTGGTCATCGCGCCACGGGCTGTCGGCCAGAGAGTCCAAGGCACGCTGAATTGATGGGTGGTAGAAGGTCCTACAGGCCGTCGGGCAGTTGGCGAGGAGCAGGTCGCCAGCGAGTCTCTGAATGTCATCGAAGTCATGCACCTCGTCACGCTCTTTGAGCTTCTGGACCACGCCTTGGAACCCCAGATGAACGAGGTACAGGTCCTGCAGGTTGCGCACCTCTGCCTCGAGCGTGAAGTAGTGCTGGTCGGCTCTGGGCCTCTGAAGGCGTTCAGGCAACGGGATAGGCAGTGGGGTGAGCGGGGACTCCCAACCAGCAGGGGTTGCTGGGGGGGTGGAGTCGTCAAGCAGCAGGGCGATCCGCGAGAAGTGTAGCAGGAGTTTGCCTCGGTCGCTCGACCATGTCGTCTTCAGTGTCGATATGAGATCTTTCATGCTGTCTCGGACGTGTTCCTTCGTGTTCTTGTCGACAATCTTGGAGAACTTGCCTATGCCCGGTACCCAAGAGTCCGAGGGGAACTGAGTATAGGGGAAGAAAGACGGTTTTGGTCCCATCAGGCTGGCAGAACTGACTGTGCACACTAGGACGTGGCTCAGCCAGGTCAACTGCTCCCATGCCTCAGCGGGCGGCCCGTTCCTCTCCAAGGAGTCCAAGCACGCCATCCTGGACTCGGCTGGCCATCCTCCTGCGGCGAGCACCGCAGTGTTCTCCCTGACCAATTCACAGAATTCCGAGATGATTCGATGAACCTCTTGCACGTGCTCGGCGATGTCGTCGGGATCGATGGTTGCCATAATCTGCCGATGCAGCAGTTCGGGTGTGATTCTGCCATCCTCGTCCATGATTCTGCGTGCGGCCTCCTCGATGAACAGAGACCGTCTGACTAGGCTGCGCAGAACACCAGCGGCTGACCTTCGGCCCGAGTAGTGGCGGGCAATCCTGTCCCGGGCGGCGAGCACCTCGGGGGCGATGTGGGCGGGAATACCGGCATCCACGGCATCTCCGATGTGCGATGTCGAGCTTGGTAGCCTCCACAGGGTGTTGAGAGCGGAGTCAATCAGCAGTATCCTGCCTGCTTCTGAGATGTTCTCGCGGCTGAGCGCGTCACCCAGTATGCCGCGATAGGGTGCTACGAGTTGATTGAGGAACGAGTCGATGGTTCCTATCGGGGCATCCTCGAGCAGCGTCAGCAGCTGCTCGCCAAAGCCCTCGTGCCTGATTCGAGGGTCGCTCCGGTGGGTGCCGTCATCACCTGTTGGGCCGGGTCGCAGCCGGGCAACGGTGCGTCGCAGACGGTCCCTCATCTCATCCGCCGCCCGGTTGGTGAAGGTCAGTAGCACGACCTCCCCGGGGAGCATGCCACCCCACTCGCGCAGATCCATGCGCTCGGAGCCAGGAGCTAGGATCATTCCTCCTTGCAGCCTCGATGGCCGCTCCGGCTGAGGAAGGAGTCTGGTAGCTCGCTGGTCCTCGGCGAGATAGTGCTCGATGACCCGATCGATGATGGTGCTGGTCTTTCCTGTGCCAGCCCCAGCGTCGATGACGATGTGAGCATCCAGATTCAACGCCAGTCTCTGTGCAGTATTCAGACGCATCAGAAATCATCCTCCATCCTGACTTCGCAGACGTTGCTGACTGAGCAATACCTGCACACGCCCTTAGACGGGGTAGGGTGCACGTTGCCAGAAGCGGCACGGGCAGCGACCCTCAGGGCAACCGACAGTCGCTGTGCCAGCCATGCCCTGAAGGGGTCACTGGCTGGCGAGGGGGGCTCGTCAGCGAACCTGTGGAGGCTTGTAGTGAAATCTGTGCGTGTGCCCACTTGCAGCTTTGAATGAGAAGCGGAGTACTGTGGAGCCATCTCAAGCCTGTGCTCGGTGTTGTGACTGAACAGGGAGATTCCAGCCGCTACTACCAGATCGCCGGGATGGGCGATCTCCCAGGCTCTTGCATAGAGTGCTAATTGTAGTTCGTCCAACAGGCCGTCGGAGTGGCGGTCCTTCGCCGACTTCGACTCCGAGGTCTTGAGGTCCCTGATGGCGACGAGTCGGCGAGGTTTCCAATCTGAGTCGTGGACTCTGATAGGCGCGACGTTCTCGTCACCTCCGTTGTCCACCCATGCGTTCCCCTTCTCGTCAATAGGGAGTAGGTCGACACGATCTATGTAGCCCCGCACTCGGATAGGAGGCAGTACCTTCCCCCCCGTCAGTTCAAGCGGAAGGGAGATTTCGATCCCGTCCTCGTCGTGGCTTGTCATGCTCCACTCGACAGAGACAGGCGCCGCGTCGCCGAGCTTACTCTCAGCCCTCACAATGGTGCCAACCCTTCCTGCGGGAGGGATTGGTCTAGGGTCCGCCAGCCAACTGTTCCAGTCTTCACGGTCCATCCCAGTAAGGACCCTTAGCCTGTGGGTGGAAACAGCATCGGACCTGTCGAGCCACGGTGCCCGTGAATCGAGTGACTCGAGGGCCATTTGCATCAGTTCGTTCTCGTCTTTTCCCGACTGAGCGACGCTCTTGACTGATCCGTTGTCCTCGAACTCTCGCTCTTCCCCGATAGCGAAACCGAGAATCCCGCACAGCATGTCGTGGTGAACGAGATGCAGGAGTTCTCCGTGAGTACGGGGGTCCAAGTCTTCCGCCTGCAGCTCCTCTTGCTCGACCTTTAGTCCTCTTGAGAGCCATCCCATCCTAGGGCACTTGAGCCAGTCATGGAGACTGCTAGCCGACCAGATGGCGACCTCCTGCTCCGCCCCAGAAGAGTGCCCGTGCCTCGAGTCGCTGACCGTCGAGCCCGAGGCCAGGGGAATGAATGGTCGAGGGTCGAGTGTGGGGGTCCTCTTGCCTGCCTTAGTGTGACCCCCAACCACTGGCCACCTAGCATGGGCGCGCGGCGGCTCGATACCAGGTGGAGTCTTTCGAGCGAGGTCCGAGCGCTCGAACGAGAAGAGGTAGGGGGTGGCAGAGTCTGGTAGGTAACCGTCATCCTCCGAGCGACTGGGTTGCCTCCTCTCGCGATCGCGCTGCAACTGCAGGTCAATCGAAATCGAGATTGAGTCGGGGTTAATCGGCAGGTGAACCGGGGGACTCATGCACCTGAGCAGGCTTCCATCCGATTGTCGGAAGTCGCGTGGGCTCACCGGTAGGCTGGGATGTGGGTCGAGGACCTGCGCCTCATCGTCGGGGTCGTTGACACTGGCCCACTCCCTGATTGGCGCTGCGGCAGGGGATGCGTCATCGAGACTCGGGTCGAGCAGGATGACTTCTGGGGCAGCCGCGAGAAGATGTTCGAGATGGTGGCGGGCATCGCGCACAGGCCCGTCGGGCCTGAGCAGATCCAGCGAGTGGCGCTCCTCGTCGCCGAGGAAGGGCATCTTCGGGACCCTAAGATCCCAAGAAGAACTTGATAGGTTCGCTAGGATGACCAACTCCGCAGTGCATCCCAAAGCATCGGAGGGAATCATGATTCTGACTCCACTGGTGGCGTTAGAGCCACCCTGCTGGATGCTCGATGATTGAATCAGAGAAGTGAACTCATCCACCCATTCAGAACCTGATATGGGGGGTTCCTGCCCGATGCTGTCCTGCATCGCCCTCAGAGCCCTATGGTCCCTGACGACCGCTTGGACGACTGCGGCCGGCGATGATCCCTCGCCATCGCACACCTCCATCGCCGATTCGAGGTCAACAAGTCCGAAGGTGGCTAACAGCCACTCATCACCGACCGATGTCGGCTCGCTCAGTGGTAGAATTTTTCCGGTGTGGCAGCCTACTCTGACACTCTCCTCGGCGAGAGCCGTTAGGTCCTCGCCACTGAGCAGCGGGCTCAGTGAGTTGGCCACGCATAGGAGCCACCACTGAGTTGATTCCTTCTTGATTCTGTCTCGTTCCGCGAGTGGTGCTCTCGACATCGTCTGGAGCCACCTACTGAGGGCTCCGGGGCCGCCTAGGACGTGCTCGCCACGGGCGAGCTCGGTGAGTAGGTCAGGGTCCGCATGTGGTCGGATCCTAGACTCGGAAGGATGCTGCTCGGTCTCGTCGAATACGCTGATTGAGCCTTGCATCGAGAGGGAGCGTAGTCCCTCAAGGGAGAACGCGTCGGGACCGTGTGCCAGATTGGCAAGCGATTCCAGCCAGTGCCCCAGTGAGTGCGAGGAGACCTGTGCTGGCATAGGGGTCACGGGGATTCCGAGGTCGCGCAGCGCGCGCTCCCACCGAGGTCTGTTGACCTCCAAAGCCGGATCCATGATGAGGATTCGATTGCTTGCATTCAATTCCAGACTATCGCGCGCCAGACCAATCGCCGCATCAAAGGAGTGTTCCTCCCTCTGCAGAAGCAGTCGTCTGACATCGCCTTTCTGTTCAGATGCATTGGGCTGGTGGCGCGGGACCCAACTAGGCAGTTCGGCAGATGCCTTGATCGGATGCTCGTCCAGCAGCAGGTAGCCGTGGTGGCCGAGCCTGAAGTTGCCCGGATGCGCCAACTGGTGCACAGGGCAGTGTCTCGAAAGGGCCAGCAACATCTCTGTATTGGCTCGGGGGATACCAGGGGCGTGATCCAACATTATGATGCCGTCTAAATCAGTGAGAGTGAACGGCATGGAACCGCTTTCCAGTCCCTCGACTATGCGTGAGGAGACCATGTCGGGATGGGTTCCTCGGAGTTTCTTCTCGAGTCTCCTGATTATCGCCCTGAAAGGCACTATGCCAGGGCCGTCCCAGTTCCTCGCTGCGGCCTCCGTCGAAAGGAATGAGTGCAGTTCGGCAAGAGCTGCTGTCTTCCCTCTGCCCCAATGCATGTCCGGCAGTGGGTTGATCAGAGGGAAGGCGAGTCTGGCCGCCTCCCGACGGCACGCCTCGTGCAGTATCAGATTGAAGGCACCCTCCTTGTCCAGCACCCTAGGCAGCCGCAGGTCAGCGACCAAAGAGGACTTCAGCGACTCGATGGTGTGGTGCAACGTGCGGTCAATAGCTCCGATCTCATCAATCTCAGACAAGGTCTGCCTGCGTGACTCCTCGCTCGGATATAGTATCAGAATTCGACCGGATGCATCCGATTCTCCCTCCCTTGGGCCCAGTGCCTGTCGCTTCATGTGCAGCACGAGCCAGTGCGGGATGGCTCCGCAGGAGACCTCCTCACTGGTAACCTGATGAGAGGTTGTGGAACTCATTGCATCACCGAGCATACGCGATGGAGGGGTGGGGTTATTCAACCCACCTGAGCGTAATTCGCCGTGGGTAAAAAATCAGCGCTCTCTGCGAGAAGGCAAGAGAGCCACGATGAGGCAGAGAGAGGCGGCTACGGCTCCGGGGCCTGGTAGGTCACGAAAGCAACACTCTGATTTCGCCTGTTCGGTTGACCAGTCAATAATCAGCACAGCCGACATGTCGTCGTCGTCCCATGCTGGTGGCACGTGGACTGACGCAGTGCCCTCAAGTTCCTCGAGCTCGACGGCATCGTGCAGCACGTGCAGGTAGTTCTCCAAGCCGTTCGTGCCTTCGGGGAAACTGGCGCTGTCCTCGACGAAGAGGAGCCATGGGGTCAGTGTGAGGCAGCAACTGCCGATAGGCCCATACAACCCGATGTCCCAAGAGAACAGCATCACCCCTTCAGCAGGATCGTAGGCCATAACGGACAGATGTGTGGGCGACCCTCCCAAGTCCGAGGATTGGCCTGTGGCCAGAGAGGTGGCGTAGTCGCTCGAGAGGCTGCTGGAACTCGGAATTTTTCCTAGGTGCATCCTCTCACCATCAAAAACGGTGGTGGGTGCCAAACGGGGGGCCCCTCCAATCGATGTCGATGCCTCCCCATAGGCGGAGACCCAGCGCTCTTCGGTGGCATTGTTGCCGAAGGGGTCCATGGACTCGAGCCAGTGCCTGTGGTAGTGTATTCGCATGACATCTGAGTCGCCGATGGCTTCGTCTAGTGCGTTTTCGGTGATTACGCAGTTTTCGCACCATGTCGCGGTGTAGACCTCGACGACTGGGTACATATCGGAGACATTCATCGAGACCTCGGTATACGTGGTCTCATTGCTAAGCGGAATCACCAGAGCACCTATCGTCCCCCCGTTGACTCCGATTCTGGCATCCTGCCACATCGAACTATCCTCGCTGTTGGCGACGGCTTGAGCAGAGGACGCGAGGAGCAGCGCGACGAGAAGTAGAGATGCGTTTCTCACGCCAGTCGCTGAACACAGCGATATTGAATGCTTCCGGGTCATTGAGCGGCTTCGAACGCGGCGATCGCACGGTCGATATCCTCGTCAGTGACGTGCAGGTGCACCACCGCCCTGACTGTCGAGACATCTCCGTAGTCGACCCCCTGCTCTAGGTCCAAGACATCGACACCCCGCTCGCCTAGGCTTTCGACCAGAGCCTTCGCGCCGCCCTTCCTGCAGTCGATGTAGACCATGTTCGACTGCACCGCGCCGAGGTCGATTGAGTATGCCTCCATGGAGTTCACCGCCTCGGCGAGCCTTCGGGCTCGTGCGTGATCCTCTGCTAACCTCTCGATGTTGTTCTCCAAGGCGTAGACTCCAGCGGCTGCAAGCACACCCGCCTGTCTCATCCCTCCGCCGAACATCTTGCGCCACCTGTGGGCCTCAGCGATGGTCGCGGCGTCTCCGACCAAGACGGAGCCGACGGGGGCACCGAGGCCTTTGGACAGGCATATCGAGATGGTGTCGAAGTCCCTGACCATACGAGCGGCATCAACACCGCTGGCGATTACGGCGTTGAACAGCCTCGCGCCGTCGAGATGAGCTCGGCAGTCGTTCGAGTGGGCGACCTCGCAGATGGCATCCAGCGTGTCCTGGTCGTATATCGAGCCGCCGCCTACGTTGGCGGTGTTCTCGACACATATGAGTGTGCACTCAGGATAGTGTGAATCGCTTCCTGCGACCTTGCGAATCGCCATTTGGACATCCTCGGGTGACATCAGCCCCCGATGGCCCTCTACTAGGGATATCGAGCATCCTGAGAGCACGGCGTAGCCGCCGGCCTCATACATGTATATGTGGCTCTTGCGATGGGTTACAATCTCGTCACCCGGTCTGGTCTGCGATTTGATTGCGACGGCATTGGACATCGTTCCGGAGGGGACGAACAACGCAGCCTCCTTTCCTAGTATCTCTGCTATTCGGTTCTGTAACTCTATGACTGTGGGGTCATCACCGAGTACATCGTCGCCGACCTCTGCTGCTGCCATCACCTCGCGCATCGCGGATGTAGGCTGCGTGACGGTGTCGCTGCGCAGGTCGATACGGTCACTCGGGTAGTCTCGCACGGAATCTCGCGGAGAATCCCTCACATATCAAGTACGCTCGCCACTCAATTGCTGCTCGGGGGGCGTTTTCTCCGCTTCCCTTTCGGTGGCCCGCGCCTGCGTTGCTTGCCTTTGGGGGGTCGCTTTCTGCGCTTGCCCTCCTGGGTACCCAAATGACCGAGATTTGGATCTATTTTCTTACTGCGTTTTGGTGCCTTCTCCTTTTTCTGCGAGTTCATGTACATCGCAGTGAGGCCTATCACTGCGAGGGCCGCTGCCCCTCCCATGATTAGCATCGAATTGTCCGCTGCGATGCAACTGGTCTGGCCTCTGAGGGGCTGGGTCGCGCCATCGGTGCACTTACTCTGACCGGTGGCAGCCGATTCAGCGACATAGTGATCGACTTCGGCCGACTTGCAACTCATCTTGCCGCTGCTGTCCTGATAAGTCCCTGGCTCGCAGGGGGAGGGATAGAGCGCTGCACTCGTGGAGACGAAGTACCCGGGCTCAGCGTCTATACATTCGTGCTGTCCGCCCGAAGTCTGGTAGGTTCCACGTTCGCATGGAGTCTGAGAGGGGGATCCCATTGAGGGTACGTAGTATCCGTAATCCGCTTCGATGCATTCAATCTGCCCACTGTCGGGCTGGTAGGTTCCACGCTCACAGGCAGTCGGCACGGATGCTTCGTGCTCGGAGACGAAGTAGCCGGGCTCGGCATCGGTGCAGGACGCCTGGCCGGTCGAGGACTGGTATGTTCCCAGATAGCAACCGGTCTGCCCGGCAGAGCCAGAGTAGGGTACGTGGAATCCGTAGTCGGCTTCCATACAGGCGGTTTGGCCGATCGAAGACTGGTAAGTACCGGGTGAGCACGGTATCTGTTCCGCGGCCCCGGTCTGGTCGGTATAGTGCCCGATTTCGCTATCCAGGCATGTGGCCGCACCGGAGTCCGGTTGGTGCTCTCCGGCTTCGCAGGCTGTCTGGCTGCTCGCCCCTGAGTCGGGTACGTTATGCCCGGGGTCTGCGGCCATACAGTCACCCATCCCGCCCTCGGATGCGTAGGTACCCGGATTGCATGGATATTGATTGAAATTGCCAGGGCCGGATGCGTGGTGGCCTGTGTCGGCATCGATGCAGTGGTCGGAGCCCGGATCGGGCTGGTAGGCCCCCGCAGGGCAAGGGATCTCGAATGCTGTTCCCGGTGCTGGAGCGTAGAACCCGGGATTGACCAGCGAGCAACCTATCGATGCCGGAGTGGGTTGATGGTGCCCTGTTGGGCAGGCAACCTGCTCTATTGCCCCTGAGTCAGTAACATAGTAGCCCGTGTCAGCCGGAAGACATGCGTCCCGCCCGGTCGATGGCGAGTAGGTCCCGGGCTCGCAAGCAAACTGCTCTGCAGAGCCGAAACCCGGCGCGTAATGCCCCTCCGATGCTGAGAAGCAGCCGGACTGGCCGGCCACTGGCTGGTAGGTTCCCGGAGAGCACGCGGTCTGGTCGAGTTGCCCAGTCTCGGAGACGTAGTACCCCGGATCGGCATCCAGGCAGGATGGCTGTCCGGTGTCGGGCTGGTAGGTTGTCGGTGCACAGGGTGTCCCGGAGACTGAGCCTGCATTGCTGTAATGGCCCCGATCGACATCCAAACACGAGGTTTGTCCGTAGTCCGGTTGGTAGGTACCTGGCGGACAGTCTGTCTCGGTGATCGAGCCAGTTGAATTTGTGTAGTGACCGGGAGTAGTATCGTAGCACGAGCTCTGTCCGGTGTCGGGGTTGTAGGTCCCCTCGGGGCAAGGGAATTCCTCGGTCATACCGTGTTCAGGAACGTAGTGGCCCGGAGACGCGTCAACGCAATGGAGGTCGAACAGATACTGGCCCGGAGGACACGAACTGACTGGCCACGGGGTCGAATCAAATATCGAGAGGATGCCGTCGTGGTCAGCGTCCCTCTCACCCAAGGAGGCGTGGCCTCCGGATGTAGTATTTTGACCGGACAGGTTTACCCACGCAGGAATGTCACTATCTCTGGGCTCCACAGCGATACTATCCCAACCCAAACCGAGCTCGCCTTGTTCGTGCGAACCCCAGCAGTGCACTGAGGCGTTGGATACAATCGCACAGGTGTGATAACTGCCTGTAGTAATAACGTACACGCCCTGACCTCCTGGCATGGAGATACTGGTTGGCAAGGGTCGGCTTGTACCCGCGGTCCCATCGCCGATTTGGCCATGGGAGTTGTTCCCCCAGCACCAAGCGCTGTTGTCATCCAGAATTGCACAGACGTGTTGCAGTCCCACGGCAACCGAAATCGCGGTTCGGCCCGCTGGCAGGGAGGCATACCTAGCGGTGAGGGAGGTTGCTGTGTAGGTTCCATCTCCGAATTGGCCCTGTTCGCCCTGACCCCAGCAGACCAAGCTGCCGTCATCCAGTATTGCGCAAGTCGTCCTCTGTGATCCAGAGATCGCGGCTATAGTACGGTTTGAAGGGACGGCTGTGACTGCTGTCGGTTCGTCCACATCAACGAAATTTCCAATGCCTAGTTGGCCGTAGTTGTTGCTGCCCCAGCACACCGCACTACCGTCGTCGAGGACGGCGCAGGAGTATTGGGAGCCGCCTGCTAGCGCAACGGCGGTGCGACCTGCGGGTAAGAGAATGCCCACAGGTCCTTGAGTCGCATCATTAGGGGCGTTTCCGTTTCCTACCTGCCCCATGTTGTTCTGCCCCCAGCACCACACCGATTGGTCATCCATGATAGCGCAAGAGTGGTGTAGGCCAGGTGAGACCTGTATGGCTGTTCTTGCGCTTGGCATATTCGTTTGAAGTGGAGTATTTTGCCCCCCTCCCCACCAGCAGTGAGGGTCGCCGCCCGGGGAGGTATCGCACCCGATCTGGTTCTGGCCGTTCTCACCCCATCCTTGGATCGAGCCGTCAATCATTATCGCTATGCCGAAATGCCCGTAAGAGTAAAACTCGGTGGCTAGAGATGGCCCGCCACTGTATCCCAGTTGAACATATCCTGGCACATGCTGGTCTGACCAGGAGCCGTTTCCTAGTTTCCCGGTGGCTCCGTCCCCCCAACATTTCATTGTCCCATCCTGATGGGCTGGCGTAGCGGTGCTCGTTTCGTCCAGCACCACGCACGTGAAGTAAGAGGACGCGGCTAGTGTCGAATCGGAATAAATCGAGCCTTCTTGAGACCCGGGGGAGTACAAGCCCGAATGAGCCTCAAGGGCGGGCTTGTCATCGGCCAATTCGGCTCTTTCATCGTGGTACAGGGTCGCTGAAGCTGACATGCCCAGAAGCAGAACAACCAGGAGTATCGGGAGGGCGTTTGAGGGTCTGTTCGGCTGGCGCATGTGGCCCTGACTACTCTGTCGAGATTTAACGATTGTTCGTGCACCCTTGGAATACTGCGAATCCCCAGAGAGGTCAAACTCATTTGTATGCGGCCTCACGGCGAGGCGTGGCAGAGCGAAAAGGCGTACAAGACCATACCGAAGACGCTGAAACCCGTCAAGTGGAGTCGTTCCTATCTGACAACTGCCCTCCGATGGGGATCTACGAGACGCTGTACGCGTTCAGGGACTCGTTCGGCAGTTTCATGGGCACCGAAGGCACGCACCCGTGGTCGCAGGGATTCCCCCTGACCACTCCGCTGGAGAAGTTCGGTGGGCCCCCTCTTCCAGCGAGCGTCGATGTCACCTGGGAGGACCTCTTCTACCCCAAGGCCTGGGGGCATCCGGAGTTGCGCGAGGCCATCGTGGAGTACTACAACTCGCGATACGGATCGACGATTGCGCCCGAGAACGTCATGGTCTTCGCGGGAGGGCGGCCTGGGATCTACACCGTGATGGCCTTCCTCAAGGAGCATGTCAAGGTGAGAATCGGGAACATCGAGTGGCCGGCGTATCTCGACATCCTTACACAGACAAATACCGAGTACGAAATCGTCCCGTTCACTAAGGACAACGGCTTCCACCCTAGCAATTCAGAGTACTTCGACCGCTCTGGGGTTGGCGACGGGACGAGTCTGATGCCCGTCATCTCGAATCCTCAGAATCCATCCGGCCAGACGCGTTCAGGAGAGGAGCTCAGGGAGCTCATCGAGATGGCTGAGCAACCCGGCAACGGTATCCTTCTCGACGAGGCGTACGAGATGTTTCACTCTCCCTCAGTCAGTGGTATAGAGTTCGTTCAGGATCTTGACAACAGCAACGTGTTCCTCGCGGGGGCCTGCACCAAGGGGCTGCAGTCTCCGGGAATCCGCATCGGTTGGATCATCTCCAGCAAGAGGAATATCGAGACGATGTCGAACTACTCCAGCTTCGGCATGGGTGGCGTGAGTCACCCCTCGCAGCACTACGCCGTCAAGTTGCTCGAACCAGGCCGCGTCAAGCAGGCCCGAAAGGCCGTGGAGCAGCACTACAACTGGCAGCGGGAGCGATATGGTAAGGCATTCGAGGACATGGGGCTCGGCGTCTACACGGGGAACGGCGGGTTCTACCACTGGCTCGAACTCCCCGAGGGGATGACTAGTGCGGAGCTCAACCGGCGGCTGTTCAAGCGCGGTGCCGCGATCATATGTGCTTCTGATTGCGACATGGCCCGTCCTCATTCGAAGGACCCGAACTATGAAACGCCATACTCTCGATTCTTCCGCTTCTCCTTCGGACCTTTGTTACCAGAGACGTTTGAATCCGACATTCAACTGTTCAGCGAGGTGCTTGAGAAGTACAAGCTCGATGTCGGTCACTCAGCAGGGGCGTAGATGTTGTAGGCGTGGAGTGGTGGAGTGTAGATGTGCAGGTTGACGAGTTCCGAATTGGTGTCATTTGAGACGCGATGGATGTCCGGCTCCTCCGCAGCGCATACCTCTCCGGGCTGATAATGCCTGACGTTTATCGGGTATGCGAGCCCTTCTTCGTTGGTCTCGTATATCGTCTCCGTCGAGACCCCGTCGACGATGAGGAAGGCGCAGTCGCTGCCAACGTGGTCGTGGATGGGCGTCTCCTGCCCTGGAGTCCAGCATATTGCGACGAGTTCGTAGAACTCGGAATTCTTGACCACGTTCCTCTGGTAGCCGTCATCGGCATAGCCGATGCACCCCTTGAGTGCTGCAAGATTGACCTCGATGGACTTGAGGTGCATATCGAGCTCATCTAAGCCCGGTCTCCTGTCGATCGAGTCCAACCACTCTACCAGGCCTGAAAGGCCTGAGCATTCCGAGAGGAGTTCGTTTCGAACCTTCGGTTCGAGTGCTACTTGGGTGACCATGTTCGGTCGGGGGAGGTGAGCCCCTGATGACGATTCCTGAGCAGAAAGGATCATTTGTGATATAGGACCATTCAGCGGTGCGTAGCACCGTGGTTGTAAAAAACACCTACTGTGAGGGGCGGTATCAGGTGTATTTTCGGACACCGGCGTTCGGAAAAAACCCCCTTTAGGGGGGCATACTTCCGGATTTCGTAGGTTCCTATTATAAATCGTCGTGAAAGCCGGCAATCACTCACTTAGGTGGGTAGGAAATAAAGAATGGTAGATACAGACACAATGATGAACGAAATGGGCGGGGCCTTCATGGTTGCCTGGCTCGCAGGTGGCGTGGGTGACCTTGGTGGTGCCCTAGTGCTAGCTGCGGCTTGGATGGCTATAGGCGGCGCTCACATATTGCCTATGATCACCTGGTGCCACATAATGACTGGCGACCTAGCTGATGGTGATGCTTGGCAAGACAACGGAAGCCGCCTGGTTGCTCAGGTTATCGGCGCAGTGCTAGCAGTAGTACTGATGACCGAGGGTGAGTCGTCCGCAGTCACTGCCCCAGAAATGTGGGGAGTTGACGACATGTGGGGACCACTAGGCCTGATTGCCGGTGGTGCACTGCTGTGGACCGTCTATGACCGCTGTGATGCATGGGTCACTGCCTTCGTCGTGTTGGCATTGGGCAGCATGGTCGGCGGCGCGTCGGGCATGGCATCCAACATAATGGGCGATGGCGGCGACATAGCTGCTATGGCAAGCCACTGGGTTATGGACGGCGTAATGGTCGGCCTCGGCGCAATGGCATCTGTCAAAATCGCAGACATGTGATCGTTCTGGGAAACTAGATACAGTCAGAATTACGTAAGGCGGACTGGGGGGCAAACGCCTCCCAGTCCAGCCGCATTACCCCACCGTCTAGAGCATTCGCTCACGGTGGGTTTTCTCTCGTTTCTCACTTGACTAGCGGAAGACTGCTCGTCAGTGGGTCGATTTCGGAGCGTGGCCCCGGACCTATCCCGAGAACGGTGACTGTGCCAGCGGGGATCTCGGTATGGCCCGCATCAGTCACCATGTAACAAACCAAGCCACACACTCTTGCATCTCCGAACAGCCTCCTGAGGGCTTTGAGGTTCGTGGCCGTGCATACGACCTTTCTGGCTCCCTCCTTCATGTAACGCTTGAGCATACGGGGCTCCTCGCGCTTGGCCTTGAGGACGCATTCGGCCACAGCATGGCCACACTGGGCTGCGAGCTTGCCCCTCGAGAGGTCGAGGTCATCGCGTGTGACCAACACCATCGTGAGTTCAGACTCGGTTCGTGGCAACGTCGTTCACCGCCATTGGGGCCGGGGCCGGGGCCGCAAGGTGCCTAGTCATGATGTCGCTGACCGGATTCGCGAGCCAAGCGACGAAGGCGACATTGGTGACGGCGTGCAGCATATCGTACGGGATGCCCGCAATCAGGTACACTAGGAACACATCTGTGCTCAGGGAATGGAGTGCGCTGAGGGATACAACCCAGTCGAAGGCAAAGGCGGATGCTGCTGCCACTGCTGCAAGTGCAGGCAGGGAGAGTCGCCCGTTCACATAGAGTCGTTCGGAGAGCAGGGCTCCGGCTATTCCAACCGCAGACCATCCGATTGCCTGGTAGAAGGACCACAGGCCGTGGCCTAGAATTAGATTTGAGCCCAGAGCGACGGCAGTGGCTAAGGCAATTGATCGGGGAGCACCAAAATGAATCCCGGCCAACAGCACGATGACCGTGACGGGTTGGACGTTGGGTATCGGGTCCAGTAGAACGCGTCCGGCGATGGCGAATACGCCCAGCATGGTGAGGATGATCCAATCGCTTCCGGAGGAGAGTCTCTGCTCCGCCCTCCACAGTGCCCAGCCGATAATAGAGAGCATTACGACGTTGATAGCAAGCATGGCATGAGGTCCAAGTACCACCGCGTGTGCATCGAACATATGCGCCCCCCTACTCAGTGCGATTCAACTCGCCCTTGATGGTTTTCCTTGAATCGGTTTCACCAGGTGTCCACACGCCATGTGATGACACTGTCAGAATCTAATTCCAGATCCGTGATTCCTACCATCGACAGCCCCCCGTTGTGGTAGAGTGACCAGTACGCACCTCCGAAGTCTCCGGTCATCAAACTGGGGTCAACGCCGCCAATCGAGTTCACCATCAGGCCGAAAGGGAACACCGTGGTATTGAGTTCAAGGGCGTTCCCAGATGTATTGACTGCCGTGTTGAGCAGGTTCCACCCGTTGTTGTAGTTAGAGAACCCTCCGACGCAGACCCCGGTTTCGTTCCAGTCGTCGTCGGTCATGAACTCCGTGCCGTCGTTATCGATGTGATGGCGACCGTCATCGAAGCCGGTGGGCGCGTATCCCTCGGGGAAGTGGAAGCAGACTACCTGCTCTCCATCCCAGATATCGGGCAGGCCGTAGTGAGGGTCGTCCTCCTCGTCAACTAGCTCAGCGGTCATCCTCGCCCACTCTGTGGTGATCGTCGAGAATGACAATACTAGGAAGATGGCCCACGTTATTGAGAGAGCCTTGAGCCTGTTCTCATCCTGAACTGAGTTGGCTACTATCATAGTGAGAAGCACGAAAAAGGCTACCAGACCAATCAGTTCAGACATGGAGTTGCGAATCTGCGGAACCGGTTATTGAACAATACTAGTCATCCAACTCGGATAGTTTTCTGCGCAGCGCTTCGCTGACCGTCTTGCCGTCCGCCGAGCCACCGAGCTTTTGCATAACCACACCCATCAACGGACCCATCGCGCCCATTCCGCGCTCCTTGATCATGTCCATACTCTCTGCGATTGCTTCGTCGACAGCCTCCTCGACAGCCCCTGTATCGGCCGGAGTGAATCCATCTTCCTCGGCCTGCTGCGCGAACCACTCCAGACGCTTCTTGAACACGGTGTCGGTGAAAGACGGGCCCTCGAGCCAGAGTTTGCGAGCCAAGGGGACCAGTCCCTCACGAGTGATGATGTCCTCCTCGCGCGCGTGCACGGCTAGTGTGAGAATCGGCCAAGGGACATTTGATTCGTCGCGTCCGGTGCCTTCCGCTATCTCAGCGCGGGTGTTATCCAATATTGCGGAGGCCAACGCCTTTGCTGGAAGTGGAGGGCATCCGCAGGGTCCTCCCTCAACTCCGGTAATCAGGGCATCGTCCATCTCCGAGCCGAGGATTGCTTCCATCTGGTTCTGAGATAAATCAAGGCTCTGCAGCCTCTCTCTCCTCTGTTCGGTAGTGAGAGGAAGGTTATTCCGAATACTGTCCCAATGCTCGAGAGAAATATCCAGAACTGGGATGTCGGTCTCAGGGTACATCCTCGCTCCTCCGGGGAGGGGCCTCATAGCCGTCGTCGTACCGTCCTCGGGCTGACCCTTTCGGATGACGACGTTGCGGACCTCCTGGGGAATCCTGTGATAGGCACGCCTCGCTCGCTGGATGACTGATTCCAATGCGAGTTCGGACTGCCATGACGGAGCGATGCAAAGTGCGAAGGCATCCGAGTCGTTGAGTGACAAGGAGTCACGCACTGCGCCCACCTCGGCATTGGTGATTCCATAGGCGGGCAATTCATCAGAATGAAAGATTCCCGCGACTCCGGCAAGTTTGGCAGCACTGGCCAACTCCCTCCCGAGCCTTGGTAGTTGGGAGTTGTCGGAGTCAGTCTCCTTGGTCCCCAGTTTTCCCGAGAATCCGGGCAGAGCCACAGCCTGCATTACCGAGCCGTCCCCGAGGGAGTGCTGCACCATGTCTGATTCGCAGTCAGCGAACAGGTCCGAGAGATCGTGGACCTCCAGAAGTAGGCGTGATGCTGCGGCCGCTGCTACTCTATTCTCCACCGGTATCTCGTCATCATCCCTATTGGGAGGCAGCGGTGGTAGATTGGCTTCATCACGGAGTTCGTTAGCCAAGCGGTACATGTGCAACTGCCGAGCCATCTCAAGACTGATTATCCGCGGTATCCAATCGAGATCCTGGCATCCCTTGATCTCGACTCTATCCCCACAGGCAATGCTCACGTTGAGGTCTTGGCGAATCGAGCCGAGTCCCCTTCTGACTCGGCGTGTGTCCCTCAGCAAAGTTCCCAAGGCTAGTGCTGTCTCCTTGGCGTGTTCTGGAGTCTGGACTTCTGGGGCGGTAGCGACCTCCACCAGTGGCATTCCCAGTCTGTCGAGAGTATATACGACTGTATCGCCGGAGAGAGAGGATTGGGTGTCTAACTTTCTAGCTGAGTCCTCCTCCAAGCATATCACATCGACCCCGACATCTCCCGTAGGGGTGGTGACGTTGCCATCTGTAGCGATTAGGGTCGTCCGTTGGAACCCACTGGTGTTGGAGCCATCGACTACTGTCTTGCGCATTGCTTGAAGCGCAGGGACTGGTTTAGCCTCCATCATCGCAGCCATGGTTAGAACGACGTTGACCGCATCGTCGTCGTGTTCGAGAGGTGGGGCCTCGTCCAACTCGATCAGCCCGGCATTGGGAGGCTGGACATAGACGAAGGATCGGTTTCGTCTCTGTTCGAAGCGGGCGGCTACGTCAATCTTCCCGGCCTCGCCCTCGGATGCCCTGAGTCGTCGATTTGAGCGCGCCCAGTCGTCTGGGACCTCGTCGATACTGTAATCGAAGAGTTCGCTGGGCATTCTAGAATGCAACTTCCCAGTTGCCAGTTGCTGGTGAATCTCAAGCCCGCACATGAAGCCCAGACCGACTGGATCTAGGTTTCCTGAGTCAGTTACTTCACCCAACGGCTCCATCGTCCTCAAGGGCGCAGAGGCAGTACTGTTCAATAGACTCAACGGGCGAATGAATACACATCATTGGTGGGACTGAACAGTTCGCCGCTCATCCGCATCCTCGAAAGCACCTCTTCGACAGTGGTTTCAGTGACGTTAATGGATGCGGCCCTGCTGTAGATTTCATCGAGATGGGCCTTTCCGTCCCGCTCGACGCATATGTCTCTGACGAGCTGTCTCACGACGGCGTTCGCATTGCGGACCCTTGCCGATACACCGGAGTACAGCTCTGACTCGTCCTCGATTCCAGATTCCTCCCTCCAATGCCTGAAGACAGCGAGGGCGACCTCGGCATCATCAGCCGTGGCAACCTCCCTCAGATGCATCCGGGCGTGTGCCTCAGTCAGTCGTATCAGAGCCTCGAGGGCACGAGGGGTGATTGGGATGACTTCTGCCTCGTCGCCCGGCTGACGCCCGCTGTCCTCGTGGGCGAACTTCTGTCTCTCATCGGTGTAGTATCCTAGGAGCGTGGCTGTGGCGTCTTTATTGAGGTCAGGATGGATGTTGCGCTTCGCATATGCGATAAACTTGCGCAGAAACTCAAGAGTGAGGTGTTCGATGTCGTCCACGCCCGTTGCGAATATCTGGTCCTTCTGCCCCTCTGTTGGGTTCAGTTCCAAGGACTCCTCGACCTTTGACTCGCTGACTCCCTTGGTGCGAGTCTTCAGCATGTGCCTAGCAATCCTCTCGTCGTCCTCGACTCGAATCTCGTCCCTGATCATCCAGATGATATCGAAGCGGGAGGCGAGGGGGGGAGGGAGGCCGGTCTCGTTGTAGGAGCGCATGACGCTCTGGTTCGGTCCGCGTTTGGAGAAGCGGCCATCCTTCGGGTTGGCGGCCGCCAGAATAGCGCATCTCGCGGGCAGAGTAGCCGTTATCCCTCCCTTGGCCACGTGTATCTGCTGCTGCTCCATCGCCGGATGCATTGTACGACGGTCATCATCGCTGATCTTGTCGAACTCATCGATGGCGGCCAGTCCTCGATCAGAGAGCGGGAGGATACCCGCCTCAAGAGCGAATCTGCCGTCACCGAAGGCATCCCTTACCGCAGCCGCTGTCAGTCCGGCTCCTGACACCCCTCCTCCGGAAGCCAATTTACCCCGAGGGGAGAGTTTTGACATGTAATCCAACAATTGTGACTTGGCTACACCGGGGTCTCCCATCAACAGAATGTGAATGTCACCACGGAGGCGCGTCCTGTCTGGGTTGACCCTCCTGACACCACCGAAGAGTTGCAGAGCCAGAGAGCGCTTCACATAGTGCATGACTCCGGTGGCGAAGATGGACGGCGCGATTGATTGTTGCATGAGCCTCATTAGGTCCTCGCGCTGAGAGATCTCGATGATTTCATCTCTCTCCTCTTCGGTGATTTTGATTTCGTTGAAGGGTGTGTTTTCATGCTCTGAACTGATCAGATGATAGATGATGTCGAACATCGGTGTCTTCTTCCTACTGCGGACCTCGCTGCGAACCACGGGCATGAGATTTGCGACAATCCTCTCGCCTGGGAGATGTCGATTGACCTGATCCCCCTCCACTAAGACAGCGCCCCGGGTGGGCTGAGCCCCGCTGGGAACGTTCTCAGGAAGCTCTTGGATCTCTATCCACTGATTGTTTACCATCCTCGAGATGTTGACCACGAGATTAAATCTGGTTGGATTTTCCTTGGAGTTCCTGCTCCCTCCGCATCCAGAATGCTCTGGTGGGCATCTTAGTGGCTCGACGAGTTCTCTCTCGTTCTTCTGATTCATCTCGATGGTGTTACCACACCCCTCGCAGGAGAATACAGCCATGTGGAGGCGGGGCTTGAGGTCGGAAATCTTCGTGATGATGGCTTCGACGCTGCGCAGACGCTCGATATCGGCGGTACCGATGTCCCGCAGTGATCTTCGGCTGTCCCGAGGTAGTTCCCCCACACGTAGCACTGCATCAATCTCCTCACCTCTCTCTCGACAGATTTCAATGAGAGTCTGAGTGCCACTATCGAGTATCTGCCGAGGCTTCTCGAGGACATCTTCGGCAAATGTGGGGTCCCATCCCTGCAACTCGTGAAAGGGCACCTCTACGTACGGGGGTGACTGTTTTGAGAGCAGCATGACGATGTCGTCTTCCTTGGCCTCGGTTAGGAAGGTACGCCACCTTGATGGAGAGTCATGCTCAGCCATAGTCATGTATTTCTCACCACCGGGCTTTGCGGCTCCGTTGTGGGGGCCTATGAACAGTGCGGAAGGAAATTCCTACCCCTACTGTTCCATTGGAGAGAATCAACTCGAACGGGCTTGCGAATGAGGCACTGGACGCTTCCACTGCAGAGTCTCTCTTAACCACGCCGCTCCCATAGGAAATCGACGTTGCGTGGCATTCAAGCACCGTTACACAATCGCCCACTCATGGAACACACGCGTTCAGGAAGTGACATCCTCGTGCGAATTGACCCTGGGGAAGAAATTCACGCGGTACTAAAGGAACTGGCAGATGATCTTGGATTTGATGCGGCCGCTATCACAAGCGGTATTGGTCGAACTCGTGAAAATCAATATGGCTACATGGATGAGGA
>Ga0209034_10000186_pt1 | contig 32221 bp, 28 predicted proteins | sample MarorgKNORR_S2LV_2_FD_188219 | JGI IMG/M metagenome (GOLD analysis project Ga0209034, IMG submission 188219) | Marine microbial communities from the Southern Atlantic Ocean, analyzing organic carbon cycling - 250m_A/KNORR_S2/LV (SPAdes) (version 2) | ecosystem: Environmental > Aquatic > Marine... | reverse complement strand
TCCCGTTTGGAATGAAATTATTTGGGGAGGCGCTGCCTTCGCGATTCTTTTCATTGTGATGGCCAAGTTCGCGTACCCTGCGATTCAAAAGGTGATGGACGCTCGATCTGAAAAGATCCAAAGCGATCTTGACGCTGCTGACTCTGCTCGCAGCAGCGCTGAGAGCTTGCGGGGAGAATACGACGCGAAGCTGGCCGAAGCACAAGCTGAAGCGGCGCGAATTATTGAAGCCGCCCGGTCGGACGCCGAACAGGTGCGACAGGATCGCATTGCGGCGATCGAGCCAGAGATCGCCGAGAAACGAGCCCAAGCCGAAGCTGATATTGAAGCTGCCAAGGACCGGGCTCTTGCTGACTTGCGGGCCCAGGTGACCTCTCTTGCCGTTGGAGCAGCAGAGCAGGTAGTCCGATCGAGTTTGGACGAAGCTGCACACGCCCGGTTAGTTGATGACTACATCGAGTCGGTTGGCAACTGACGCTGGCATGAAGAAAGCCTCCCTTGCGTTTGATGGTGAGGCCCCGGTACTGCGGTCCAATGGTCGTGGTGCCCCGATTTGGATAGAGCGAGGAAAGCGATGACTGAGAAAGTGGAGGAGTACGCCGCTGGGTTGGCCAAATTGGCTGGCGCCGAAGGTGAACTTAACCGCGTCGCGGATGAGCTATATCAACTTGGTAAGACCGTCGAATCTTCTGACGAGTTGCGTACAACCCTCAGCGACCGCGCGATACCAGCATCACGTCGAATTGGAGTGCTTGAAGACCTCCTGGGTGCGACCGCATCACCCACCACCATCAATTTGGTGAGCATGTTGGTCGGTGCTGGTCGAGCAAGCCAAATTGGCCCCATATCCGATGATCTCCTCCGCCAAGCCGCCGCAACTCGCGGTCAAGCAGTGGCAGAAGTTCGGTCCGCTGTAGCTCTAAATGACGATCAACGTGATCGTCTCCGATCTGCTCTCTCCAGTGCAACTGGAATGAATATCGACGTCGTTGTGGTTGTTGATCCCGACATCCTCGGCGGCGTCGTTGCCCAAGTAGGTGACACCGTGTTTGACGGATCAGTTCGTACTCGTCTCGAAAAAATGAAGGAGCGTCTGTCGTGACTGATTTGAGCTTCGATGCTGCTGAGATATCCGCAGCCATCAAAAAGAACCTAGAAGGCTTTGACTCCTCCATAGAGTCAGGCACCGTCGGGCGAGTCCTCGAGGTTGGCGACGGAATTGCTCGAGTCTCGGGGCTGCCCAATGTATCTGTAAATGAAATCCTCGAATTCGAGAGCGGTGACGTGGGACTCGCCTTGAACCTCGACGCGGATTCGATTGGCGCTGTGATTCTCGGCGATGTTGAAAACATCGCCGAAGGCCAGAACGTCAAATCTACCGGCGGAATTCTTTCGGTACCTGTCGGCGACGCCGTTCTAGGCAGAGTCGTAGACGCCCTCGGTGAACCGATCGACGGTAAGGGCCCCATAGCGGGCGCTGAACCGCGTCGTATGGAGATTCAGGCCCCGGGGATTATGGGTCGTCAACCGGTTCATGAGCCCCTCCAAACAGGTATAAAAGCCATCGACTCGATGACCCCTGTAGGACGTGGTCAGCGGGAACTGATTATCGGTGATCGAAAGACCGGAAAGACATCGATAGCTATCGACACCATCCTCAACCAAGCAGGATTGGGCGTGAAGTGCATCTACGTAGCCGTGGGCCAAAAAGGTTCCACTGTCGCTCAGGTCGTTAATGTTTTAGAAGAACGCGGCGCGATGGATTACACCGTCGTTGTTGCAGCGCCGGCTGCGGATTCCGCTCCGTTTAAATACTTGGCACCCTACGCGGGTTGCGCAATGGGTCAGCACTGGATGGAAAATGGCGAGCACGCCCTCATCGTCTATGACGACCTGTCAAAGCAGGCTGAGGCATATCGACAGTTGTCGCTGTTACTGCGACGTCCGCCCGGACGCGAGGCATATCCCGGCGATGTGTTCTATCTCCACAGCCGGTTGTTAGAACGCGCGGCGAAACTCTCCGACGAACAAGGTGCTGGCTCACTCACCGCGTTGCCTGTCATTGAGACCAAGGCCGGCGATGTTTCCGCGTACATCCCCACGAACGTCATCTCGATTACCGACGGTCAAATTTATCTTCAAGATGACCTTTTCAAATCGGGCGTACGCCCCGCGGTGGATGTCGGCGTATCGGTGTCTCGAGTCGGTGGCGCAGCTCAAACCAAAGCAATGAAGAGCGTTGCCGGAACGTTAAAAATTGATCTCGCTCAATTCCGAGATCTTGAAGCGTTCGCAACTTTTGGTTCAGAGTTAGATGCCGTTTCCGCAGCTCAGCTAGGGCGGGGATATCGGCTCGTCGAGTTACTCAAACAAGGTCTTAACAGTCCGATGCCGGTCGAAGAGCAGGTGATTTCGATCTACACAGGCACGAATGGCCTTCTCGATGATCTTCCAGTTGAAGATGTTCAACGTTTCGAAGCTGAACTGTTGGACGCTCTGAAAACCCGTCACGCCGGACTCTTGGACGAGATCCGCACTACGGGTTCGCTGCCTGAAGATCAGGTCAAGGCGGCTGTAGAAAACTTCAAGGCGACGTTCCAGGCAAGCGTTGACACCCAAGAGAGCGACTCCGAGGTCTGATTTAAAATGGCAGGTGGTCAGGAGCGTATTCTCAGGCGTCGAATTAGTTCGATTGACGCCACAAAAAAGATCACGCGAGCGATGGAACTCATCGCTGCCTCGCGCATTGTGAAAGCGCAAGGCCGAGTGCGGTCCGCTAAGCCGTATTCTGAAAAAGTTACAGACGTAATCGCCAATTTGGCTGGTGGGGGTGCCGGTGTGGACCACCCGCTCCTCAAACAAGCAGATCAAGTAACGCGAGTCGCGTACGTTGTAATCGCCGCAGATCGAGGGTTATGCGGGGGCTACAACAACAATGTCCTGAGAGCAGTAGAGCGAGCGATCGCAGCTGACCAGGCGCAAGGTCGACAATATGCGCTAGTTATTTCAGGCAAAAAGGCCGCCGGCTACTTCAGCTTCCGGGAGTATGAGGTTCACGCGTCGTATGAAGGGTTTTCTGACCAACCGAACTACAGCGACGCCAAAACCATGGCGGAATCAGTAGCTGAACTTTTTGAGAACGGTGATGTTCAGGAGGTCCGTCTCGCCTACACGCGCTTCCTTTCGATGGGTACTCAGGAAGTAACTGTTGATCAATTTATGCCACTTGAGGCCTCTGAAATCGGTGCGGACGCCAGTGAGAACACGGCTGGAGGCGGCTACGAATTCGAACCGGAACCAGCGGAGATTCTCAGCCGGCTTCTGCCGCGGTACGTCGAAGCCCGCCTCTACGCCGCTTTGTTGGAAGGATCGGCGTCCGAACACGCAGCGCGTCAACGTGCAATGAAAGCGGCGACTGACAACGCGGAGGACCTAAAAACCAATCTCACGCGAATAATGAATCGTGCCCGTCAAGAGGCGATTACTACCGAAATCATGGAGATCGTCAGTGGATCCGAAGCAATGAGTGACGACGGTGACGGCGATCTTGATGATGCCATCACACAATCTTTAGAGGGTTCGCTCGCAACCCTTATATCCGACCGAAGCGACGCCTGAGCCTTCAGGAGACCAAAAAATGACAATGACCGACGACAACACTGAAACCAAGGACGGCAGGGTTATTGCCATTGCCGGTCCCGTGGTAGACGTTGAGTTTCCGCTCGACGCGCTCCCTGAGATCAATTCTTTCTTGGAGATGGATGTGGACCTGGAAGGCTCGACGGTGACCATCGGCGGAGAGGTCGCCCAGCAAATTGGTGAAGGCAGAGTACGCGTCGTCTGTTTGAAGGCGACCGACGGCTTGACTCGCGGCACGGTGGTTCGAAACACTGGACGTGGAATCACGGTTCCGGTTGGGGACAGTGTCCTTGGACACATCTTTAACGTTCTTGGAGAACCTCTCGACACAGATGACATAGGCGAGGTCTCTGACCGTTGGGAGATACATCGACCCGCTCCTGATTTCGACACCCTGGAACCCAAATCCAAGATGTTTGAGTCAGGGATTAAAGTGGTTGACCTTCTTGAGCCTTATCTCGAAGGCGGGAAGATCGGACTATTCGGCGGAGCCGGTGTTGGGAAAACAGTTCTGATCACTGAAATGATCAACCGTGTCGCGTCTCAGCATGGCGGCGTATCAGTTTTCGCTGGGGTAGGAGAACGTACTCGTGAGGGAACAGACTTGTATCTCGAGATGGAAGAGTCAGGCGTCTTGGAAAAGACGGCACTGGTGTTCGGCCAAATGGATGAGCCCCCCGGAGTCAGACTTCGTGTCGCCCTATCCGCTTTGACGATGGCGGAGTACTTTCGCGACGTTCAAGGTCAGGAAGTTTTGCTCTTCGTAGACAACATTTTCCGCTTCGTTCAGGCCGGTTCTGAAGTATCGACTTTGCTTGGGAGAATGCCATCAGCAGTGGGTTACCAGCCGAACCTCGCCGACGAAATGGGAGAGCTTCAAGAGAGAATTACCTCGACTTCGGGACACTCGATCACCTCGTTGCAAGCTGTCTACGTTCCTGCTGACGACTACACGGATCCAGCGCCCTTCACTACTTTCACCCACCTGGATGCAACGACCGAATTGAGCCGTCAGATTGCTTCGCTTGGTATTTATCCTGCAGTAGATCCGCTCGCTTCGACATCAACCATTCTGACCCCAGAGGTTGTTGGGGACCGACACTACGGAGTCGCTCGCAGAGTTCAAGAGATTCTGCAGCGGTACAAAGAACTCCAAGACATCATCGCGATTCTTGGTCTTGATGAATTATCGGAAGAAGACAGGATTACCGTTGATAGAGCACGGAAAATTCAACGCTTCTTATCTCAACCGTTCTTTGTAGCTGAAGTGTTCACCGGTCTACCTGGGGTTTTCGTCCCGATCGATGAAACAATCGAATCATTCGAAATGCTCTGCAACGGAGAACTCGACGACCTCCCCGAACAGGCATTCCTAAACGTAGGAAATGCTGAAGCGGCGATGGCTAAAGCCCGCGAACTCGAGCAGTCCTAACTTCTACAGAGAGGCCCACACATGCAGGTTGAATTTGTTTCTCCTGAAGCAGTGCTCTTTTCGGGTGAATGCTCTCAAGTAGTTACTCGCACCGTTGATGGGGAAATCGCTTTTCTCGATAACCACGCCGCGTTCATTGGCGCGCTCGACATCGGTCAGGCTCAGTTGTGGGCAAATGATGGGGTCATCTCCCTCGCAATAAATGGGGGTTTTGTTGAGGTGAGCGGAAATGCCGTCACGATTCTCAGTGACGGCGCGATGGCCGCCAGGGATATCGACCTGTCCGAAGCTGAGTCAGATCTAGCAGTCGCAGAAGAGGCGCTTTCCTCTGATGCGGACGATGTGGACGCTGCCAGTGCAAAAAAATGGGCCGAAACTCGCATACAAGTAGCCGCAAGTTCCTGATTGTCTATTTCCTTGGGCCCCAAAGAGACCGCAACGCTGACAACCTGAACGTTCTCTCGTTCATTCGGCGAACGCGAGTTCGTCGGAATTGACTACGGTCCGGTAGTAGCAGCCGGCCCTAGTTGTGCCATTCTCACCGGAAGTGTGGCAAGCGCCCCCACCTTCTCGCCGGACCCGGTACAGCAGTGAGTTCTGTTCGCAGTTCACCCGTACGTCCACTAACGACAGAGTGTCGCCCGAAGTTGCTCCTTTGTGCCACACCTCGTCTCTAGAGGTCGAATACAACACGGCGGTTCGCAACTGCAGCGTCATACGGAAGGCCTCATCGTTCGTGTACGCCACGAACAACACTTCGCCGGTGTCTGCATCTTGGAGGACGACTGGAATGACTCGGTGCCCACTTCGACCTATTTCCCAAACTTTGTCAAAGTCGAGTTGTTGGATTTTTCCTTCTTCTAAGTCATTGGTGTCGGACATGGAACCGAGCATAGATGTGTTCGCGTCGTCATAACGAAAGCAAAACGCGCGGCGTGCTCAGGTGAAATCAACTGACGCGAACTCGCTCAACTTCACGATGTTGTGCGTTGCCTCGATCCGCCTCACAGTGCCGCTTTTCGAGCGCATGACGAGAGAATCTGAGATTGCGCCATCGGCCGTGAATCGAATTCCACGCAATAACTCGCCGTCGGTGATCCCCGTAGCCGCAAAAAACACGTCATCGGATCGCACTAGGTCGTCGGTATGAAGAATGCGGTCAAGATCTAATCCGGCGTCTGTCGCAGCTTTTCGTTCGCTGGCGTTTCGAGGCCAGAGTTTTCCTTGCATTTCCCCACCCAGGCATTTCAAGGCCGCCGCTGAAATTACGCCTTCAGGGGTTCCGCCTATACCGAAGAGCACATCGGCGCCGTCACTGGTCGCGGTAGCTATCGCCCCCGCAACATCCCCATCAGGAATCAGACGGATTCGCGCCCCGCTCTCGCGAACCTCGTCGATTAAGTCGACGTGGCGGTCGCGGTCGAGGATCACAGCTGTCAGGTCGCGGATACCTCTCCCTGTCGCTTTAGCGATTGTTTCGAGATTTTCAGTGGGGCTCTTATCGATCGACACCAGGCCCTTCGATTCGGGTCCGACAGCGATTTTTTCCATGTAAACGCATGGTCCTGGGTCAAACATTGTTCCCCTCGGGGCGACAGCGATCACCGAAATAGCGTTGCCTCGACCCAGCGATGTCAAGGTCGTGCCGTCGATCGGATCCACGGCTATATCAGTCTTGGCCCCGGTGCCGTCACCGATCGCTTCGCCGTTATAGAGCATCGGGGCTTCGTCCTTTTCGCCCTCTCCGATGACGACTACGCCGTCCATCGGAACCGAACCGAGAATTATGCGCATAGCGTCAACTGCGGCTCCGTCGGCACCCTCTTTATCGCCTCGACCCATCCATCGAGCCGCGGCTAGAGCAGCAGCCTCCGTTGTTCGCACCAGCTCAAGAGCCAAATTTCGATCAGGTAACTCAAAACGCGACGTTGCCATAGAGGGTGACCCTAGCCCCTAGAAGTCTTCGGGTATGAGCCGACAGGGGGTTGCGCTAGTAGCGTCAAGATCGTGATACTGGCCGAGCTAAACGTCTGGCATTCTCGGCCCGCCGTACCGACCCGCCGCGTTGCCCTAGGGGACGACAAGTTACCCTTCGATCCATCTCCTGGTTCGGGCGGACTTCTGCTCGCAGCGGTGGTTGCTAATCACGCACAACAGCTCGATGATGACGGAAACGTCGAACTCACCGAACTATTAAATGTTCTCGAAATAAGTCCCCGCATTCCTCAACCACGACTTAAGCATCGTCTCCAACGAGACCGTATTGGGCTGACCCGTTCAACCCATCGACTGGTCAGCCTGTCCGATGGAAATATCGCCCTTGACCTCGCCCCCAGCCACCGTCCAGAACCACACGTGCTAGCTGCCCTATATCGGGCAAGCCACCAACCTTCTGACACGCGTAGAAGCCTATTCACCCTGTTGCGTTCCGCGCGGCGCTGGCGCGGCGGAGCCGAGGGGGATTTGCTTCGCTATTTGATTGGAGAACCATCTGAAGTGCCCTGGAACGGACAGGAGTTCGTAGATCCGGTCACGTGGGCTCTCGAAGTTCTCGGATTCTCAGCGCAATCCACCGCTGACCTACCTGACACGCGGCAAGTGCGGCGAACGTTCCGGCGAATGCTTCGGAATGCCCATCCGGATCACGGTGGTGTGCCATCCGAAGCTGGTCGCCGAATTGAGGCTCTCACCGCGGCACGAAATATCCTGCTTGATCGAAGGAGCGCATGATCTGTTGACAGCGAATCGAGTTGATTTAACTGTCGTAGGTGCGGGCATCATTGGGCTCGCAACCGCTCATCGATATCTCCTTGAACACCCCGGGCGATCGGTGGTGGTACTTGAAAAAGAATCCGACGCAGCGCGCCACCAGACAGGCAGAAACTCAGGGGTGCTTCACTCGGGCATTTATTACCCACCTGGGACTATGAAAGCCAGACTGGCAGTGTCCGGCCGAAGCACCATGGTTGACTTTTGTAAAGAAAACGGGATTGAGCATGAGGTTTGCGGCAAAGTCATCGTGGCAACTCGCGACGATGAGTTAGACCGGTTACATTCGCTTCAGTTTCGAGCGGGCCAGAACGGCTTACAAGCTGAGCTCGTCGACCGAATCCGCCTAGCTGAAATCGAACCACATTGCGCCGGTATCGAAGCCGTATACGTGCCATCGACAGGCATTGTTTCCTATAGAGCGGTCTGCGCGGTCCTGAGCGATCTGATCGAAATAGCCGGCGGCTCTATCAGTTACGAAACCAGTGTCTTAGACATAGAAGACGCCGGAGACGGAGCTCGAATTACGACGTCAGCCGGCGAAGTTATCTCGGGCCTGGTGGTTAATTGTGCGGGGCTTCGATCTGATCAAGTAGCCGAAATGGTTGGTGCATCTGGGGGAAATCGCATCGTTCCCTTCCGAGGAGAATATTTCGAAATTGTTCCCCAACGCCGTCATCTCGTGAACGGTTTGATCTATCCAGTGCCAGATCCAAGTTTCCCCTTTTTGGGGGTGCACCTCACTCGCATGATCGACGGATCGGTACACGCTGGACCCAATGCGGTTTTGGCCTTGGATCGAGAGGGCTACCGATGGCGAGACGTCAGCCCAACACAAGTCTTGGAGCATCTTCGGAACAGAGGTTTGTGGAAACTGGCTCGCAAGTATTGGCGAACTGGCGCAGGAGAAGTTTGGCGGTCCTTAAGTAAAGAGGCCTTCGTGCGAGCGCTTCAGCGACTCGTACCTGACATTAGATCAGAGGATCTTGAACCCAGTCCTGCCGGCGTGCGAGCTCAGGCGATGGACGCGGATGGTCAGTTGCTCGACGACTTCGCTATAACGCAAGCCGGTAACAGCATGCACGTTCTTAACGCGCCAAGCCCTGCGGCGACAGCAAGTTTGGAGATAGCGAACCAAATCGTTCAGATGATCGACGCACGCGAACGATAAACCCCTAATCGTTCTGCGCGCGACCTCGATCCTGAATGGCGGCTCTGCGCTCAGCAACCTTCTCGGGAGTGAACCCGGTGCGTTGCAACCACTCCTTACCCATCGAAGTTTCGATTCTCCAGCCATCGTCAACGGTGGTGCCCGAAGTGCGTTCATAGGTACTAACCATCTGCCGGACACCCTCTTGATCGTTGGAGCAGATGTCTTGCGCGATGGCTTGCACTGTCGACATGAGGGAGTCGTGGGGCACCACTCGGTTGACTAGCCCCCAATCTGCCGCGGTAGCGGCATCGAGGTAGTTGCCCGTGAGGCTCATTTCCCGAGCGCGTCGAACGCCGATGGCTTGGGGCAAAAGGACACTCAGTCCCCAACCAGGCATCACCCCCACTCGAGCATGGGTATCTGCAAACTTCGCTCTGTCAGATGCGATGAGGAAATCGCATGCCAAGGCCAACTCCAATCCACCGGTAACTGCAACTCCGTTAATGGCCCCGATTAGTGGTTTCGTGTGCTCCGGGAAGGGACCGCGGAAGATAGAAGGCTGATCCGGGGCGATATTTGCTCCAGATTCGCCGAGCTCTCGTAAATCAAGTCCCGCACAAAAAGCCGGATCGCTCCCCGTTAAGACCAACACGTCAACCTCGTCATTTTGTTCAAGCGAACGAATTGCCTCTGGAAGTGCCTTCAGAACTTCACTACTGAGGGCATTCCGAATTTCTGGCCGATTCAACGTCACCACCCCGACGCCGTCACCAAACTCACTCATTACCGTCCCATTGCCGAATTCAGTCGTTGCCACGGTTTCTCCTCTCAGCCCCTGGAGTTGGCACCTATTCTGCCTGCAGGAGGTACCTGTGTGCTGTCGATAGCAGGAGTGGTGCTACTACCCGGAGCCGGTGGCACTAAAGAACATCCCACTTTGTGTGCGCTTGAGGAGGCACTGGCACCACTTCCGGTAGTCCGACACGAATTTTCCTACCAGAGGGAAGGGAAACGCTTCCCCCCTCTTGCCCCGAAACTGGTGTCCGAACTCGCCGAAGATTGTCAGTCCATATCAGCTGAACTCAACTGTGACCCCGGCAGGCTTATCTTCGGTGGTCGATCCATGGGGGGTCGAGTCTGTTCAATGGCGGTGGCTGAGGGTATGCCGGCAGCGGGCCTGATTTTGCTTAGCTATCCGCTTCATCCACCTAACAAGCCAAAAAAACTTCGCGTCGACCACTTCGGTGAAATAAATGTTCCATGTCTGTTCGTGTCAGGCAATAACGATCCCTTCGGTTCGCCGAATGAATTCAAAAATCACTTCGATCGAATCAACGGTGACGTCTCAGCGGAGTTTCTTGAAGGCGGCCGCCACGATCCCTCCAACCGAAGTCACAAGGCACGGATCATCGAAACTGTGAATGGTTGGTTAGCAGAAGTTTTCTAGGGCCTAAATCTCTCTGTTATTGCTCCCTGGTGGCGTCCTCCGGATTTAATACCTCTAGTTCCTGCCGAGTGCCTTCATGAAAGTGCCGCCATACCAGTACTGCCGCTAATAACGGACCCCCCCAGAGAACAAACATCACGGGTCCGAAAGAGCCCCAACGAACTCGCATCCAACCTGCAGCCAGAATGCCGATGGATCCGCCTACCACCCCTATCGCGCCCACGATTGTCGCTGCGCGTGCTCGTATGGCCGTCGGAAACATCTCGACGCGATAAACGCCCATCGCTGGTAACAGGCCACTGGCGAACATGACCGCGATTAATGCAATGGGCCAGAGAAACGCGCCAGAGGAATTAAAGAAAATAGTTGTCAATCCAAGACCAAATATTGCTGCTACTGCTACAACGATTCTTCGGCCACGTAAATCCGCGACTCGACCTGCTACGTACAGTCCAATACCCCCGGGCGTCGCAGTAGTCACGATGAAAAGAGTGACCTGTAGAGCGCTGAAATCATGCTCATCTCGTAGATATTCGTTTCTGAACCAGTCAATCGGCGAAAGAAACAGACCTAACAAAAAATAAGTCCCGCCTAATAAGGCGATGCGGCGCCAATAACTCCGCAGCTTTGCTTCACGAGAATGACCTCGGAAGCGTCGACTCTCCGGGAGCTGGCGCACAGCCCCGATGACAATGGGGATCATAAGCAGAGGGATCAGGAAAATGAGTCGCCACGACCAGTCTGCTGCGCCCGCAATCGGTTGCGCCCATACCACGAAACCCGCGCCAAGAGCGGCCGACATGCCGAGCAAGGAGAGGCCCCACGCTCGACTTCCGGCCGGCAGTTCTTCTAAAGCGAAAACAACGAGTATTGCGGCGAGGGTCGCATTAGAGGTCCTCACCACCACCAAACAAATAGCAAAAATGTTTATTGATGGAGAAAACGCCGCAGCGCACGAGAACGCGACGCCAAAACCCATAGCCCAGGCAAGCAACCGGCGGCGCCCGTGACGGTCCGCTAACACAGCGAAACCGATGGCGAATAAAGTTCCGACCCGTATCAAGGCGCCGAGCGCGCCCTGGCTTAGCTGGTCGACGTTGAACTCATCTGCAGCGTAAGTATGAGTTTCAGCCGGAGCATTAGACAAAAATCCCGAGAGCATTGCGATAGCACACAAAGTCGCGAAAACAGTCGCAGCCCTTTTGCCCAGTCGATCGGGTGCCGCCCAGAACGGTTGAATGCCATCCCCAGCGCGGTTCCGCAGGGCGTGGCGAACCGGCCACCGAAAAAGAATCCCAAACCAAGGAATGGACAGGCGGTAATCGAATCGCTCAATAACGGTGTGGCCATTTGGGCCGGACCTAACCTCAAGGCGGCGCTCATAATGATCAAAGGGACCGTCCACTAGTGAAAATCGGTCATCTCCTAAGGCTTTTTCTTCAACAAGATCGTTCCGAGGCAAACGGACGCGTCGAAGCCCTTCATCATCAACACAATGAGTTATTTCGAAATGAGTCACGAGAGTGATGTGTCCTTCGCCACTTCGGTGAACATACTGGAGAGGTGGAGAGATTCCTTGTACAGGGAAGCGGACCTCTAAATGGGGACATTCCCATCAGCGGAGCGAAGAATAGTGCTCTGAAACTTATGGCAGCCTCGTTGTTGGCCGAAGGGTCAACCACGCTCCTCAACGTCCCCGATATCGCTGACGTAACCATCATGAGCGAGTTACTCGAAGTGATGGGAGTTCGGATTGAACGCTCAGGTAACCGAATCGACATTGAGGTGCCTGCCGAACTGGACCCCGTGGCGCCATACGGTCTCGTCGAACGGATGCGAGCCTCAATAGCAGTCCTCGGGCCTCTACTAGCGCGAATAGGGCGCGCAACGGTCGCTATGCCAGGAGGTGACGATTTTGGGTCCCGCCCCATAGACATGCATCTGCAGGGCTTAGAACGACTCGGCGCCACTTTCTCCTACCAACACGGAGACATCACCGCAGAAGCGCATCAGCTTGTTGGTGCGGAAGTGTTTCTTGAGTTCCCTTCAGTTGGTGCGACGGAAAACCTTATGATGGCGGCGGTCCTCGCCAAAGGAACAACCATCATAGAAAATGCCGCGCGTGAACCCGAGATCACGGATCTCGCGAACTTTCTTTCGCAAATGGGCGCCAAAATCGTCGGGATGGGCACATCACGCGTCACCATCGAAGGCGTTGAAGCATTGCGTCCGACCACATACACGACGATCCCTGACCGAATAGAAGCGGCGACGTTTCTTGCGGCTGTGGCGGTATGCGGAGGCGAACTATTACTGAAGGGAGCTCGCCCGGACCACATGGAGATGCTGATTCGCAAACTAGAAGAGATGGGAATGGCTTTAACTGTCGAACCGTCGGGACTTCGCGCCGAAGTCACTGACCGACTTAGGGCCGCTGACGTTTCGACTCTCCCGTACCCGGGTTTGGCTACCGACTACAAGCCGTTTTTGGTTGCGGCTCTATGTGTAGCGGAAGGCGCAGGAATGGTTACAGAAAACATTTTTGCTGGCCGATTTCGGTACATCGACGAACTAGTTCGCATGGGTGCGGAGATTCGAGCAGAGGGCCGACACGCGGTAGTGCGGGGCATCGAACGGCTTTCAGGGGCTCCAGTGCGAGCCCATGACATCAGAGCCGGAGCAGCCCTGGTGGTTGCTGGATTGGCAGCCGAGGGAGAAACAGCCATCACGAACGCATTTCATGTCGATCGGGGATACGAAGATTTGGCCGGTAAGCTCTCGTCAGTTGGCGCGAAAGTTACGCGGGCCTGACGCGTTGTCCGCGACCCAACCGTCTCCGATGAACCGGCTGAGCACAGACCCCATCGCCTTATTTGAGGCAGCAAGTGATGGAAATCGACTCGCGATTGCCAGGCTAATGTCGCTAATCGAACGCGGAAGTCAGGAAGCGCGAACGCTGGGCGCTCACACATTTTCGCGAGTCGGGAACGCTCACACTGTGGGAATGACAGGCGCCCCGGGTTCGGGAAAGTCGACGTTGAGCGCTGTGCTTGCAACCGTTGTTCGCGCCCTAGACGAACGAATGGCGATCCTGGCTGTCGATCCTTCCTCACCCTTCACCGGAGGGGCGATTCTGGGCGATCGGGTGCGGATGCAGGATCATGTAACTGACGAGGGTATCTATATCCGGTCCATGGCGACGAGAGGCCATTTGGGGGGTCTGAGTCTCGCGACCCCGCAAGCGGTACGGGTTCTTGACGCACTTGAATGGCCTTGGATTCTCGTCGAAACCGTCGGTGTCGGCCAGGTAGAAGTAGATATAGCGGGAGCCGCAGACACGACCGTCGTTGTTGTGAATCCCGGGTGGGGCGACGCCGTTCAGGCGAATAAGGCTGGCCTAATGGAAATCGCCGATATTTTCGTCATTAACAAATCTGATCGAAAAGGGGTCGATGACACCCGTCGCGACCTCGAACAGATGCTGCAGTTGTCCTCTCTGGATCAGTGGGAACCCCCAATAGTTATGACAGTGGGCACAAACGGCGACGGCGCCGAGCAGCTTTGGTCTGCAATTTTGGAACACCGTTCCTACCTGGAAGAAAGCGGTGAGCTTCTTACTCGCCGTCGGAACCGGATCAAAGCAGAAGTTTCAGAGATATTGAAGCGGAGCCTTGAAGCCCAGGTGCAAACTGTTTTGGAGGGTCCGCAACAGGCCGAACTTCAAGAAAAATTGGATCGCGGCGAGATCGATCCCTACGCAGCAGCCGAACGTCTCCTACAAACACACAAAAAGCATTGAGCACTAATCGAGTTCGTCGCGCGCTAATGCAAACACAGCCTCTCTTTCGTGCGGCGACAAATGCGCGTCTAGTAAGCGAAACTCGGCAGCTTCTCGCACGCGGGGCAATAGTTCACTGGCTCCGAACTCTTTTAGGAACACGTTGGCGAATCTCTTTCGTAGTGTGCTGATTAACAGTCGAGCGACGCGACCCTCGTTCGATACGCCGGTTCGAAGGATTACGTAAGTGACTGCCGCGTCGAACGTCGAAGAACCCCGGGTGGCTCTGCTCCAATTCAAGACCACTGGTCCGCGAGAACTCAATTTGATATTCCCAGGGTGAAAATCGAGATGAACAACAGAGTCACCATCACTGACTCTTTCCCAATGAGAAGGAGCGACAATCTTTCCGAGTGCGAGGTGCAAGCGGGCTAGGTTCTTGGCGTGTCTACCGAGCGTCCAAGGTCTCGACGTCAAGTCCTGGAGCATGGTGGGACCATCCAACCGTTCCATAACTATTGAAGAGGACCCCAATCTTTCGACCAACTTGGGAACTGGGAAGCCGGTAGAGCCGACCACTTCGAGCGCTTCTGCTTCTTGGGAAAGGCTAGAGCTACCGGTATTGGTCCGAACGATGTGATCTGGCCCGTAATGTCGAAGTTCCCACTCTGAACCCATACTGATCAAGCCACCGGGTTCCAGGCCGAGTCCAGCGTCTTGACGTTCAATTATTCGACGCCGAAGCCCCCTCAGATTACGTTTCCAAATGCCCACCAAAATAGGTTTGGCCACTCTTTCGCCAAGCTTGCCACCAAAGTGCCAAGGCAACCGGATCGATTCTTCCCAGCAAAATCGAGTGCCGCCGGCGTTGGAGAGAAGGGTAAATTGGCCGAAACCATTGACGATGCCCGAGTGTTGAACGGCCATCAGATGACCGGGTTCCCACTCCAAAACCTCCATCCGATCCCGTAATCGAAACGGGCCCACAGATGTCAGACAGTCAAAGGTGAGGCCAGGCCCTTCCAAAATCGTTGACGTGACTTCCACCTTTGCCGCGTCGAGCATCCACTCGCTGTGTCTGGTGACATCGCGAAGATAATCCCAGACTTCATTCGGTGGCGCCGGAAGGTCGATCGTGACGCGGATGTCCATCTATACCGACCTTTCCGCAAGAAGGAGTTCAGCGCTGAATGGGAGCGTAGACCGAGACATGGTGGTCGCTACTATCAGTGAACGGTGTTTGTCGCCAATCTTCCCAACGGTCAACCAGTGTGAGTCGATGACGGGTCGCACAATCGTCAAGCTCGGTTGGCGTTCGAAAGAGAATTCGCCAAGGGCGAAGGGTGACCCCCGCCTGCGTAATCTCCACGCTTTGGCCCCGCACCAAGCTTGATGATTGTTCTTGGATGGTTACGTTTAGCACGGTGGCATCGGAGGTGTGTCGCGACTCGACTCCTCTCGACGGAAGATCGGGCGAGGTGGAAGGCACAAAAGCCTCAAGTACAAAACGACCCCCCGGTTCGAGTCGCTCTCGAACGAGCTCTAGACAACTGTCCTGATCGTCAAGCGTCACTAAGTTGAAGAAGGTGTTGTAGGCGGAGAAGATGACGCCGAAAGGACCCGTCGGAAGCCATTGAGCCATGTCCGCGCGGTGAGTTTCAATGGCGCCCAAATGATCGCGCTTGGCTAAACGGTCCAGCATTGCAGCCGAAGAATCGACACCGCATATCGAGGCACCGGTCGCTGAAATAGGTAGAGCTAGGCGTCCCGTTCCAACTCCTAGCTCAAGAATCGTGTGACTTTGGGCAAGGTTCGTGATGAGGTCAACCGTCCCCCCAATATCGGTCACATTGCGGTACCAGTCATCGTAAATATCAGCGAACCCGTCTCCGTAGGTGGAACTTTGATAATTCGGTCTATTGGAACCTGCCATGTTGCTGCCTCGATTTGGGGCCTAGCCTTGTAGTGATGGAGAGCCAGAAATTAGACCGGCCGGCGTACCTGGACTGCGCCGCCTCTACCCCGGTGCGGCCGACTGCTCTAGAGGCCATGATGCCTTACCTCACCCACCAATTTGGTAATCCATCCGGCGCCCACCGTCTAGCTCGTTCATCAAGACGGGCGATCGATGAAGCCAGAGAGGTCTGTGCCGCATTGCTGGGGTTTGACCCGCACGGAATTGTGTTTACCAGCGGCGGAACCGAATCTGACAACCTCGCAATTCATGGAGCTTGCGCTTCTTCGGGAGTAGCCGCTTGTCCCGCGACCGAGCATCATGCAGTGCTATATCCAGTGCAGTCACACGGAGGACGCATCATCAAAGTTACCTCGGAGGGTGACGTCGATCTGGACCATCTTGAAGCGGTCCTTGACGACGACGTAGCGGTTCTATCAGTCATGTTGGTCAATAATGAGTCAGGGCGAATCGTTGACCTTGAACCGATCGCTGACGTTCGCGACCGAGTAGCACCACGGGCCCTTCTCCATACAGACGCGGTTCAAGCTGTCAACTGGATGGATATTACAAAAGCGGCAACTCGGGCGGACCTAATGTCGCTTAGCGGTCATAAGTTTGGTGCCCCAAAAGGAGTTGGTGTGCTCGCCACCCGTCCCCACGTCGCTTTGGCTCCCCAGCTATTGGGCGGAGGACAAGAAGCGGAACGCCGAAGCGGAACTCACAACACAGCGGGGATTGTAGCTCTAGGGACCGCCCTGCAATGTCTCCACGAGTCTCGAACAACGGAGATCGTGCGCCTCGGACTGCTATCCGACCGTCTTGCTGAAGGGCTCGTCGCAGCTATCCCAGATTGCTACGAGACAATCCGCGAACCGCACCGAGCAGCAGGTCTCCTTCAACTTCTCATTGCTGACGTAGAAAGCGAAGCTTTACTTGTCTTGCTGGAACGTTTCGATCTCATGGCCTCAGCGGCGGCATCATGCGCATCCGGCGCGATGGACCCCTCACACGTCCTCGCGGCTATGGGAGTCGATCGGGTCGCTGCTGCAGGGTCGCTGCGATTGTCAATTGGCTGGTGCACCGAAGAATGGGAAATTGATCGCGCGCTCGAAGTTGTGCCGAATTGTGTTCAACAATTGCGAGGTGCGACGTGAGCCGGGTGCTAGCGGCAATGTCAGGCGGTGTGGATAGCGCAGTGACTGCTGCACTGCTGAAACAAGAGGGACACGAGGTCACCGGTGTGACCCTCAAACTTTGGGGCGGTCCTCAAGATCAAGGATGTTGTTCAGTGTCAGATGTGGACGATGCTCGCCGCGTCGCTCAGCAGTTGGACATTGATCATTTTGTTTTCAATTACGGCGACGAATTTGAAAAACACGTTGTCGGCCCCTACGTCGATGCCCACGCGTTGGGGTTGACTCCCAATCCCTGTATTCAATGCAACCGACGTATCAAATTCGATGTTCTTCTCGAACGAGCTCGAAGATTGGGCTTTGACGCCTTAGCTACCGGTCATCATGCACGAATCGTCGACACGGCAAACGGACCAAGAATTGCTCGAGGAGTCGATCAAGCAAAGGACCAGTCTTACGTCCTGTACATGATCCCTCAGGATGATTTGCCCATGCTCAAATTTCCAGTCGGCGACATGACGAAGACTCAAGTTCGGAAGCTAGCGACCGAACTTGGCCTTCGTTCCGCCGCGAAACCAGATAGCCAAGATGTTTGTTTCATCACTGCCTCAGAAGGTCGTGCTCGCTTCCTGTCCCAACGCTTGCATCTGAACCCTGCTGAGATTGTGGACAGACAAGGCACCAACCTTGGTTCTGTGGAAGCGGTCGAATTGGTCACCATTGGCCAACGAAAGGGTCTTGATCTAGGAGGTAATGCCAATCGCACCTACGCGATAGAGGTTGATGTGCCTTCGCGTCGCGTTGTCGTCGGCGACGCCGCGGAGCTCCTCTCACGAACGGTGCGTCTCACCGACCATCTCTGGGCGGGTCGACCGCATCAGGGGTTGGTTGAAGCCCAGATCAGTGCTCACGGTGAGGAGGCACCGGCTCACCTCTATAGCGACGGCACCATGCGTTGGCTCGAAACACGCCGGAAAGTCGCCCCTGGGCAGGCTGTGGTCTTTTATTTGGACGATGCTGTTATTGGTGGCGCCACCGCCCGTTGAAACTCAGCGCACCAAATTCCGCAGCTGCGCCTCTCTTAACACAGATCCGGGTCGCGTCGGTGAGAACAAAACGGCTTTCACCACCTTCACCTCACTTGCGCCTCGAGCTCGCGGTACGACCTCCACCTCGCCGTGGAGTGTGACGTGCAGCACAGGACCTGGTGCCAACTGACTGACATCGATCAAGTCAGGGTCGTCAATATCAAGATCGGCCGCAGCGGCTCCGAACGAAGACAAATCTTGTTTACGAAGCAAGAAGGGCTCCCTAGCAGCTAAATAGTCGTGAATGACGAAGCCATTAGGGACGAACACCAGCCATCGTCGGGCCAGTTGATGCAACGACCGAACACCGAGTATGGCTGTCGGCCACCCCACTGCGGTCAAGGCAATTCCAAGCGGCCAGTCTCTCGAAGCCAGCAGCAGGGGACCTGAAGTGCTGCCTAAAACGACTAGTGCCCAGACCAGAATGAGTGGGCCAAACAGAATTGGTCCGGGGGCACGCAGCAAGAAGCGCCGTTCGTCCCCGTAGCTCAGACCGTCGACCATGACGTTGCCAGTTTCGGGAAGGAACGCAAGCAAACACGCGATTGCAGCATGCGCTACTGCTAATGCAAAAGACGGGATCGAAAGTGTCCCTATTGAATTTACGATCAACAATGTCGGCACGGTGGACGGAGCCACAATTCGCATCAGCGTTAATCCCCAAGGTTGGCGAATCATTGAGGATCCAAGCACCACACCCCACAGTATCCAGACTCCAACCGACACAGAATTTTGAAAGAGGCTTGACTGATCGCTCAACGCGGCGTCGATCGCGGCGCCCACCGTGAACGGCAAAACCGCCCAAAGACCGACGAAACTTCTGAAGGCTATACGAACGTCCACCCCTCAATCGTGGCTTATTCGGAGCCACGGGTCCTAACCGTTGATACATGAGAACAACAAACCTGACGCCTTTGGCTAGCTAGAGTCAGGTTTGTCATGAGTGAATCTGATTCAGACCATGATCGCGCGGCGGAATTAAGGGCCCAGTTGACCGCCCACGGCGAGGCATATTACGGACGCGATCTCCCTAGCGTGCCTGATTCCGTCTACGACGAACTACTCCGCGAACTAGAAGAAATAGAGGACCGCCGCCCGGACTTGGTAACAAACGACTCGCCCACCATTTCAGTTGGAACGACACCGAGCGAGTTGTTTTCGCCGGTTGAACATCGTGTTCCGATGATGTCACTAGATAACGCCATGGATTTCGACGAACTCAACGCATGGCATGACAGGATCCTCAGGGGTTCGAATGATGGGCGACAAATTGGATTTGTTTGTGAGTTGAAGTTCGATGGTTTAGCGGTGTCACTCCGCTACGAAAATGGCGATTTAATTCAAGCGGCGACTCGGGGAAACGGTCGAATCGGCGAAGATGTCACCTCGAATGTGAAGACCATTGACGGGATCCCTCACCGCATCGAAAATGCCCCTCAGATTCTTGAGGTTCGCGGCGAAGTGTATTTGCCAATATCGCGGTTCGAAGAACTCAATAATCAACAACTCGAAAAGGGGGAGCCGCTCTACGCCAATCCAAGAAACACTGCAGCTGGAAGTCTTCGACAAAAAGATCCTTCGGTGACGGCTTCACGAAAACTCGCCTTCTGGAGTTACCAACTCGGCGAAGTGATTGGCGGGCCAGAAATGGAATCGTCTAAACAGACGTTCGAATTCCTTGAAGGGCTTGGGCTGCCTGTAAACCCCGAAATCAGAGAAATTTCCGACTTCAGTGAAGTCCGCCAATTCTGCGAGATGTGGATGGCAGATCGCCACAGCCCGGACTACGAAATTGACGGAGTGGTCGTCAAAATTTCGGACCTAGCTGAGCGCGAGGTTCTTGGCTCGACGAGTCGGGCTCCCCGATGGGCTATAGCTTTCAAGTTCCCGCCGGAAGAAAAGACAACCCGCTTGACCTCGATCAGCGTGTCAATTGGACGTACCGGGCGCGCCACTCCGTTCGCCGTCCTAGAGCCTGTTTTTGTGGGCGGTTCGACGGTTGGAATGGCGACGTTGCATAACGAGGACCAGGTTTTGGCGAAAGATGTCCGACCAGGTGACACGGTGATCGTCCGTAAAGCAGGCGATGTAATTCCTGAAGTCGTGGGCCCAGTACTCGTCGAACGACCAGCTACATCAAAGCCGTGGAAATTTCCGACGGCGTGCCCGAGCTGTCGCGAGAAACTCCGACGCTCCGAAGGTGATGCAAATACCTATTGCGTCAACCGGCGATGTTCGTCACGGATAGAAGCGGGGATCAGTCACTTCGCGAGCAGAAACGCGTTGGATATCGAAGGCTTAGGCGAGCGAACGGTGCGGGTTCTCGTGGAACAGGGACTTGTCGAAGACGTAGGTGATCTTTTCACTTTAACCAAGCAAGAACTTCTTGGAGTTTTGGTAAGCGACTCCACCAATGAGACACTGGTCAACAATTTGCTAACTGCCGTCGACCACGCACGCGACTGCCCGCTGCCCAACCTTCTGATCGGATTAGGCGTCGAACACCTTGGCCCGACCACCGCAGAGTTGTTAGCTCGACGTTTCGGTGATATCGAAACGATCTCGGCGGCTGACATCGACGACATAGCGGCGATAGACGGAATAGGACCAATAATTGCCCAAAGCGTCAAAGACTTTTTTGAAGACACTCATCATCGGGCGGTAATCGGCAAACTCTCAAAGCATGGTGTCCGTCTCGATTTTGTCGAAGGCGAAGCTGACGCGCCACAGATTTTGGAGGGTCGCTCCGTCGTGGTCACTGGATCACTAGATGGATGGTTTGTGACACGAGAGGAAGCAAAACAGGCGATCCGCGCCCGCGGGGGAAAATCGCCGGGCGGTGTTTCCAAAAGCACCTACGCCCTAGTCGTAGGTGCGGAGGCGGGTCAGACCAAACTCGACAAAGCTAGTGATCTCGGGATCCCGATTCTGGGAGAGATAGAACTTCGGCACCTTCTTCAGACAGGACAGTTGCCCTAGGTCTCTCCTCTAAAACGAGGTCCAACACCAGCTGTAATCGATGTTGTCGACCTCAACGTCGATTGTTGGTACAGCGACTACGTGAGCACATATCTGACCAGCTCGCATTTCGGAGATAGCGCGCCCGGGAGCGGGCGAGAAAAAATATTCTCCAAGTTGGCGAGTACCAGCGTTCAGCTGATCATCAGGAATCGTAACGTCGTTGATGGTAAGCGTCGGCCGCCACCCTGGGCTCAAGGAAACACCGACCGGTCCTTGCCGCGGAGCCTGATCTCCTTCTTCGGGGACGACCGCGAGGAGTCCGGCGGGAAAAGTGGTGGGCCTCGGACTTCCTCTACTAGCCGTAGCAACCCAAATAATGAGCCCAAGCAATAAGACAACAACGAGGGTCACAGTCGAGGCGACACCTTTCCGCAACGACCAATTGAGGGCTAAAGGATTTGCGGCTTCGTCACCGTTTTGGGTGTCATCCACTTGACCATCATGGCTGAATTGAGAGGCATATGGAATTTGGCGCTCTTAGCGACAGCATTTGTGCCAGTACTGTCAAGACGTGGAGATAAGTCAGCCGAACCAGTGGATTGGTCGAGTACTAGACGACCGTTACCGGCTAATTTCCCAAAGCATTGGGGGTCGTGGTTGGGACGAATACAACGCCCGCGATCTCGTCAGCGACGATCGAATATCCATCAAAATTTTGAGCAGATCGATCTCGGGAGACGTTGAGTTCTTTAAGCGGTTGACGTCGGACATCGCGACAGCAAATGCGATCTCCCATCCGCATGTGGAAACTGTTTACGATTGGGGTCAGTCAGACGGAATCGTCTACTTGGTTACCGACAATTTTCCAGCAACCAACCTGCAGACGCTATTGGACCAAGGTCACCTGCTAACAGCCGCTCAAGCAACACAGCTGGGCTTCGAAGTTGCCTCCGGATTAGCTGTCGTTCATCAAGCAGGCCTTTGTCATGGCGACATTTCCCCCTCCAATTTGCTCATAGGCGCTGATGGCTCAAGCAAGCTTGCAGGTTTCTTTTTGGCAAACGCATTCAATGCTGCCGAGGCAGGTCGCCTTTCTGTTGTTGGAACCGGCTTGACGGAACCGTCAAGCGTATACGCGGCACCTGAAATGGTTACCGGGAGTGGTGGATATGCAGCTGACGTCTATTCGTTAGCCGCCACGCTTGTTGCCGCAGTCGCCCAAGATACCGGTGATCACAAAAAGGCACAGAGCGTCAAGCCCAACGACCAACCGGGAACGGATCTTCAGATCTCCGCCGAATTTGGCAGCGCCGTTGAGATTCTGACTGAAGCCGGGCGCTATGAACCCGACATGCGTTGCGACTCGATGGCGTTGAGCCAAGGTCTGATTGAGGCCACGAAAGGTTTCACAAAGCCCAAAAAAATCGCCATTCCTCAAGCGCTCCTAGATGCAATCGACAGCGAGCCCGTCGTCCCGGACGCAGATCTCCCTTACTCCAAGGGACCCTTGAGACCGAGATGGCGTCCGGTTTGGAAGGTAGGAGCGACTGTTGGTCTCGTGTTTGCTCTGTTATCTGTGGGAACAGCTTGGGCGGTGAGCAGTGTTCAACCTCAAGGGTCGCCCGCCCATCTCGTTCAGGATTACACCGGCCGCACAGTAGGCGAAGTGCGAGCAATCGCAGACTCCCGTTCTTGGGTTCTCGACGAAGACCAAGTGCGAACTGATGACTTGCCGGTGGGGATTGTTCTCGCGCAGAGACCATCGCCGGGTCGCCATCTGAGGGAAGGAGAGATGCTCGTCGTCGAGGTCGTCAGCGGCCCACGCCTACGAATGACGCCACTGGTTCTTGGCTTACCAGCTGCTGCTGCTGTAGCTCGATTTGAGACAAAGGGATTCGAAGTTGACCTCGTACAGCCGCTCTACGACGAAAAGATCACCGTTGGCGAAGTCATGAAAGTGTTGATCAACGGCAAGCCCGCATTAGGTGGTGCATTAAGGGATCCGGGAACACGAGCGGTGCTCGTTGTTTCGGGAGGACCCGTGCCGCGGACAGTTCCGCAACTCACTGGAATGAATCTCCGCGACGCCGAAAAAGCGCTTGAAGAGCTTCAATTGACAGTCGCCAGACCAGTGGAGTTAGAACCCAGCGAAACGATTGGCGAGGGCACCATCTTGAGCCAAGGGCTGACCCCAGGTCTGCTTATCGATAGAGGATCCGAAGTAACCCTGACCGTTTCTTCAGGCCCGGACCGACGGGAGGTTCCCGATATGCGCGGACTCACTGTGGTCGATGCACAGCGTCGCCTCGCCGAAGTAGGGCTCCAAGTGGGCGAAACTAGAGGCGGCGGCTCCCAAGTCCAAGGAACCGAACCAGCAGCGGGAACCTTGTTGCGGCCCGGTAGCACAGTCCTTCTCTGGGCCCCCGCACAAGATTAATTCTCCTGGTTCTGCCCCGGATGGTCAAAGTTGGGTGCTCGCACCGTCCAAAGTATCTGTAGGTTTGCGCACCCTTGCCGAATCGGAGCGAAGGTCGCCCCTTAGAATTCAATAGATGGCATCGGGAACTAGCGCAGCGCGAAAGTCGCGCATCGAGAGTCGAGAACGGCATACCAAGTGGCCTAATCCCCCCATGTACATCGACATGTCCGAATGCATAAATTGCGACGCATGTTTACGAGCGTGCCCACCAAATTTTGGTGCCATCTTCAACCACGGTATTGATGTCATTATTCTCCCGGAGCTGTGCTCGGGCTGCGACAAGTGTCTTGATCCATGCCCCGTCGATTGCATCTACCCTCTTCCCGTCGATGAGTGGCAGCCCTCACCAGAGGATTGGTGGCAAGAACCTTTGAGCGCAAACGACCCTTACGTGTGAACCCTTTAGGAGACTAAACAAGATGACCCAACTTCTCTCACGAGACCTTGTCGTTCACATTGCCTCGTTGGCACGAATCGAACTTGATGATGAAGAAATCGCTCACTTCACTGAACATCTTGGAAAAATTCTGGATCACGTTACCCAGTTAGAAGCACTTGATCTCGAGTCGGTGCCGCCAATGTCGCACCCATACCCGTTGTCCAACGTGTTACGAGACGACGTCGCTGGACCAACCGTCGCCCGAGAAGAAATACTGACTCAAGCCCCAGACTCCTCTGATGGACAGTTTCGCGTGCCACCGGTGTTGGGAGAGTCGCTTTGAACTCCGCAATAAGTCTGGCCTCAGAAATTCGAGAGGGTCGAAAAAGCGCTGTCGCCACGTTAGAGGAGTACCTAGCAGCGATCGAATCTCGAGAATCAGAGGTGCACGCCTTCAACCTCCTCACGCGCGAGAAGGCCATCGAAATGGCTGCGACGGTAGACGAGACAGTCAAATCTGGCCGCGACCCAGGACCCCTTGCGGGCGTCCCGGTCGCCCTGAAAGACAACTTATGTACACGAGGTTTAGCGACCACATGTTCATCACGGATCCTCGAGGGGTGGGAACCGCCTTACGATGCCACCGTGGTCGAACGTCTCACGGCCGCCGGTGCCGTGGTCATTGGAAAGACAAACCTTGACGAATTCGCGATGGGCAGCTCAACCGAAAATTCCGCATTTGGTCCGACCCGCAATCCTCGTGATTTAAGCCGAGTTCCCGGAGGTTCTAGCGGAGGTTCGGCGGCTGCGGTCGCCGCTGGTTTCGCGGCCATTTCGTTAGGTTCTGATACCGGCGGATCGATACGGCAACCAGCAGCTCTGTGCGGTGTGGTCGGAGTGAAGCCCACCTATGGGCTCGTCAGCCGCTATGGACTCATCGCCTTTGCCTCCTCGTTTGATCAAATTGGGCCATTCGCGAATGATGTGGCTGATGCGGCTGCAACTCTCGAAGTAATCGCAGGACACGATCCGCTAGATAGCACGTCGATCCCCGCACCAGTTCCCGACCTCGTTGACAATCTAGGTCGTGGCGTTGAGGGACTGCGGGTGGGGATCGTGCGAGAGTTGCTCCAAGGGATAGACGAAGACGTCGTTTCCCGCGTGCACGAAGTAGCCGACCTGCTGAGCGCTTCAGGTGCCGTGGTCGATTTTGTGTCGGTACCCGCTGTGGAATACGGGCTGGCTGCCTATTACCTCATCGCGCCCGCTGAAGCTTCAAGCAACCTGGCTCGCTATGACGGCGTCCGTTATGGAATGAGAGCCGAGGGCGTCGACGTAAAATTCATGAACTCAACCACCCGACGCAGTGGTTTCGGTGATGAGGTCGTCGCGAGGGTAATGCTGGGAACATTTGCGTTGAGCGCCGGCTATTACGACGCCTATTACGGCAAGGCCCAAAGGGTACGCACTTTGACGAGACGTGACTTTGACGCTGCCTACTCGAGCCACGACGTTCTTGTATCACCGACTTCCCCGTCTGTTGCATTCAAATTTGGAGAGCGTTCAGACCCCATGAGCATGTATCGCTGTGACACCTGCACTGTCGCAAGCAACTTGGTTGGCGACCCGGCTATGTCCGTTCCCTTTGGCACTGGCGCCTACGACATGCCTGTGGGTGTACAAGTGATGGCTGCGCAGCTGGGAGAACCGATCATGTTCCGAACAGCGTCCTTCATCGAGACGCACGCCCCCCTCGGAGGGACCCCGTGAGCGAGTGGGAAATTGTGGTTGGGTTAGAAGTGCACGTTGAATTGGCGACCGAAACGAAGCTCTTTTCTCATGCGCCGAATCGTTTCGGTGATGAACCCAACACCAACGTCACTCCGGTATGTCTGGGCTTGCCCGGTTCCTTGCCGGTACTAAACCGAAGAGCCGTTGAGCTAGCGATGACTATTGGCATAGCACTGGGTTGCGATATTCGGCCGTCGGTTTTTCACCGAAAAAACTATTTTTATCCCGACATGCCCAAGGATTATCAGGTCAGCCAGTACGACCAACCCATATGTGTCGATGGCTCTCTTGACCTTCCCAACGGCACCCGAATACGTATCGAACGCGCCCATCTTGAAGAAGACGCAGGGAAGACCACTCACATAGGTGGCGAAGACGGACGAATTCATGGGGCTTCGGAGGCTCTGGTGGACTACAACCGGGCGGGGGTCCCGCTGCTTGAAGTCGTTTCGCGGCCGGATCTCAGATCGGCCGAAGACGCGCGAGCATATGTGGAAGAGCTTCGGGCGATATTGATAACCACCGGGGCGTCAGAAGCGCGTTTAGAACAAGGGTCAATGAGAGTTGATGCCAACGTAAGTGTGCGACCAATCGGCTCGGACGAATTGCGCACTCGTTGCGAGATAAAAAACTTGAACTCGCTGCGCTCGCTACAGCGCGCTATTGGCTATGAAGCCGACCGCCATATCAAGTTGTACGAAGCGGGTGAAGCACCGCAACAAGAGACCCGCCATTGGTCAGAAGAAGGAAAAACCTACACGCTGCGCTCTAAAGAAGAAGCTAACGATTATCGCTATTTCCCAGAACCTGACTTAGTGCTTCTGGAACCGGATTCGAATTGGATTCAACAAATCGAGGCGGGAATGCCTGAACTTCCCGCTGAACAACGCGCAAGACTCGTGTCGCTCGCGGACACAGATTTTGAAACGGCGGCCACCGTCGTAAACCGCGGTCTATCGCCGCTGGTGTTCGCTGCAATCGACGCTGGTGCGGATGCCCGACGAGCAGTCACTCATGCCGTACAGAATCTCGCAATCGAAGGCGCCTCGGGACTTGACGGGGGCTATTTCGCCGACCTCCTTGAAATGGAAAAATCGGGAGCTCTGACCGCGACACAATCCAAGCAGGTTTTGGCAGAGATGGTCGAGAGCGGTCTCGATCCGGCAACAATCGCCGAAAAGCACGGGTTCGAAGCTATGGACTCCACCGAACTTGAGTCCCTGGTCGACCGAATCATCTCGGAAAATCCTGATGCTTGGGCCAAGTTCTGCGACGGCGAAGACAAAGTTCAGGGTGTGTTCGTCGGAGCGGTGATGAAGGCCACCAAAGGGCAGGCGGACGGCAAGGCCGTCGGCGCGATTCTTCGACAGCGAAGAGGATGATGGGTTGCCGCAACCAACTTATTTCACAGCTTGAGGCAGTCGCTTTGCTTGCCTTATCCAGTCCTTGATCTGATCTTGTGAGGGTATTCGCTTTACCAACGGGTTACGGCGGTTGTCGTTCGCGCGAATGAGAGCCTTGTGGAGTTGTGTGATGCGGCTCTTGCGCAATTTTCGTAGCGAGTCAACTCCGACCGCTTCGAGGAGTTCCGAATACTGAGTAGAAATACCTCTGATTCGCATTAGGTCTGCTTTGTTGACCCACTCGAACACCCGACTTTCCGCGACGCCCACAGTTTCAGAGATAACCCGTCGGCCGCGTTTCGTCGCCCCCGCTTCCAACAAACTTTTACATGACCCTAGATCCGCGGCCCTTAGACGCGCCTGGTGCCGAACGCCGATGTCCTCGATCGCTCGGATCGATGGCATAAGAACCTCTAATTCTGATTGCGGTACAAATTTGTAGCATCAGATCCGGTCTCGCGGTCGATGGATCATTACTCGGCGCCAACACGAATCCAGCCCTCTTGTTTAAATCTCCCCCAAACTGCTCCGCCCCTGAAAAGCATGAAGGCGACCAAACACACCCAAAGCCAGCCCATTCCCAGATTCGCCGTGCCGAGCGCAAACCCCGCGTACGCGGCGAAAGTACCGGTCATCGCCCACGCCAAGAACCGAAGATCACCTGCCCCGATCAGGATGCCGTCAATGCCGAATACAAGACCATTGAGTGGCTGTGTCAGAGCGACAAAAACGAAAAGAAAACCAGTTAGCTCTGCCACGTTCTGGTCGTTCGTAAAAAGCTGAGCGATAGGCGATCGGACAACTAAGAGCAGCGCGCCAGCGACACATCCGACTTGAATGCTCAAGCCGATCATTCGACGACTAGCGGCTTTGGCGGTTTCAACCTGACCGGCTCCCAGAAATTTAGCTATCAAGGCCTGACCAGCAATTGCGACTGAATCCAACGCCAAAGTCAGCAGAGTCCAAACTTCGATACCTATTTGATGTGCTGCTAATTCGGTGGTCCCCTTTCTTGCCGCGAGCGCGGCTGCTAGGAGAAATGACGCCCGGAGAGCGCTCGTTCTGACGAACAAATGGAATCCGACGCGGGCGTAACGCAAGAGACGACTGAAATTGGGCCACACGGACGCTTGAAGTTTTATCGACGCCCTGGAGATCACGGCCAGATAAGCCAAAGCGCATAGCCACTGAGCAACCACGGTTGACCAGGCTGATCCGGCGATGCCTAGATCAAAGACAAAAACCAGGACGAGTTCCAGCCCTAGATTGATTAGGGCCCCGGCAAGAGCCACGATCAGCGGAGTGCGCGTGTTCTGTAGGCCGCGGAGGTAGCCGGTTCCGCCCATCACGATGAGCTGTCCAATTAATCCAATCAAGCTAATTCTTAGGTACGTCAATGCTTCTCTACGCACCAGAAAACTTGGTTCGAATAGGTCGACCAAAGCTCCCGAGAACAGCGCGATGGCGATCGTGACCACAGCCCCAGAAAAAATAGCGAGCCACACCGCTTGGACGCCTTGGGCCGCGGCTTCGCGTTGCTGACCTGAGCCGAGAAGACGACCAACTATTCCTGTGGTGCCGTAAGCCAGAAAGATGAGCATGGAAAAGACGGTCAGCAAGATCGCGGCCGCGACCGCGAGACCGGCGAGGGCTTCGGTGCTGAGGTGCCCGACGATTGCCGTATCAGTCAACACATAAAGAGGCTCGGCGATCAACGCACCAAAAGCAGGCAGAGCAAGAACCAAGATGGCGCGGTCATGAGGGGTTCGGCGAAACAATGTCGATCAGCCTTTAGCGTGGATACGCCAAACCCCGCTGGCAAGGTCTATGAGATAAAGATCTCGCGCATGGCCTGTGGCGAAAGCCACGGGGTGGGTTGCGTACAGAGGAAGTGCCAACACCGAAGGGTCGTCGCCCAATTTCAGAGACATCAATTGCGCGCCGCACATATCGGTGAACAAATAACGATCCTCGAGAATCGGATCAGGGCCGTCATGGACGACAAATCCACCGATGATTGCGCAACGTCCGCGCCCGTGCCGGTACTCGAAATCCGGGCTGCGTAGAGAAGAGTTGTTCCGTCCCATGAAGGGTCGCGAGCCCTCCACAAGGTTCCAGCCCAAATTGGCGCCCGCCTCATTGGATGCCAACACATTTACCTCCTCGACGCATTGTTGCCCGAGGTCTGTTAACCAGAGGTTGCCCGTCGCTTCATCGAACGAGAAACGGAAAGGGTTCCGTACCCCACTAACCCAAATGCGGGGATCGGAATCAGGGCCGAGGTTCGGATTTCCCGGAGCTGGCTGGTGGGGTGGCCAAGAAGAGGGGTTGACCTGAAGCCGGAGCACCGATCCTAGGGGTGTCGAAAGATCTTGACCGTGCCCGTGCGGATCACCCAAACCGCCCCCGTCGCCGAAAGACACAAGTAGGTATCCCTCACGATCAAATATGAGATCGCCGCCGTTGTGCATAGCGGACGGTTGATCAACAATGATGATCTCCACCCCGGTGCCGGCATCAGTGATGCCAGAACGCAACGAATGGGCCGTCACCACGCTTGAACCCTCCAAGTCGGTCCGATTGAGATAGAGCCACTCCTTGTCGGGAGAAAGCGCCAAACCTAATAGTCCCTGGTCCAAGTCACTACTGGTATTTGCCGCGAGGTCAATGACCGGTCCGGTCACCATCTCGCCTGCCTCAAACGCGTACACCCGGCCGGTCCGCTCGGCAACAAACCCACTGTTCGTGTTATAGAACACCAGCGAAGTAGCCCCTGGGAGGTCAAGAAATAGAGATAATTCCAGATCGACGGAATCAACCTGCGTTGCTTCAAGTAAAGGAAGGCCCGGAGGGCAACTTTCGTTCGAGAGTTCAAACTCCCGGGTTTCCTCGGAGAGGACTGAACTTTGTTGTGGCATTCGCCATCGAATTTGGTCTCGACCACCCGAGGAGGTACCAATGTCGTGAGGGACCTGTAACAAAGCGATGATTGAGACCGCTATCACGGCGAGAATGATGACGCGTGAGGTCCTCGAAAGCCGTGGCATTAAGCGTTGAATCTACCCTTGAGCGTCATAGAGAACAGCGAGATCTTTCTTTATGGGTTGCGAGTAGCAGCGCTCGCCGCCAAAATGGCTGTGTGCGATCACAGACACATCACTCTCGCGTCAATCGCTTTCTTGTAGTACCCGCATAGGCGGGTCGTCCGATCCCGCTTTCCGATGGTCCCCGCCGGGGGCCTTTTCCGTTTCTAGGCCGCACCGAATCCCGTACCAATCAAATTTGACAGTAAGGAAAACCGATGGAACTCACTGGCGCTCAAGCCCTCATCAAGAGTCTTGAGATGTGTGATGTCGAGGTGATGTTCGGCCTTCCTGGGGGAGCGATCCTCCCTGTGTATGACCCGATCCTGGACTCGAAGATTCGTCACGTACTTGTCCGCCATGAACAAGGCGCAGGTCACATGGCGCAGGGCTACGCGAATGTGACCGGTAAGCCAGGGGTAGCAATCGTCACCAGTGGTCCAGCAGCGACGAACATTGTTACTCCGCTTTGCGACGCGTACATGGATTCAGTGCCAATGGTGGCAATTACGGGACAAGTTGCCTTGGGATCGATTGGTTCTGATGCTTTCCAAGAGTGTGACACCACCGGAATAACGATGGCCGTCACCAAGCACAACTATCTCATAACCGATCCCTCCGACATCCCCAGAATCGTCAAGGAGGCTTTCCACATTGCCACCACTGGACGGCCAGGGCCTGTCCTTATCGACGTCCCAAAAGATGTCAGCAACGAAATGATGGAGTGGTACTGGCCTGACGAAGTCGACCTTCCGGGATATGCGCCATCCACTGAGGTTGACCCTCAAAAAATTTCTGAAGCGATAGAACTCATCTGCGCGTCCGAACGCCCAGTCATCTACGCAGGAGGAGGGTTACTCAAGGCGCGCGCTAGCGACGCGTTAAAGCGGTTCGTTGAAGCCACCGGTATTCATGTCGTCACCACCTTGATGGCGCGAGGCGTATTCCCCGACAGTGATCCCCTATGCCTCGGGATGCCAGGCATGCACGGTAATTACACGTCGGTTATGGCGTTTCAGCGGTCGGACCTACTAATTAACCTCGGTGCTCGCTTCGATGATCGCGTGACGGGAAACGCGGAATTTTTCGCCCCGGACGCCAAAATCATCCATGTCGATATCGACCCTGCCGAACTCGGCAAAGTACGACGCCCTGACGTAGCCATCCAGGGAGACGCTAAGACGGCGTTAGAGGCCCTCATTGTTGAATTCCAAACGTCGGCTGGAAATAGTCCCGACCGGTCCTCCTGGAAATCGACAATCAGCGGCTGGCAAGAACAGCACCCACTGACCTACGAACAAGCGGACGGCGGATTCCCCCTAAAACCGCAGTTCGTTCTTGAACAATTACGCGACAACACGCCCGATGACACCATTGTCGTTGCAGGCGTAGGGCAACATCAGATGTGGGCAAGCCAGTATTGGAAATTCGACTATCCGTATACCTGGGTGAATTCAGGTGGATTAGGGACTATGGGATTTGCCGTTCCGGCGGCAATTGGGGCGAAGGCCGGACAACCCGACCGAACCGTTTGGGCGATCGACGGCGACGGATGTTTCCAGATGACAGCTCAGGAACTCATCACCGCAGCAGCTGAAAAAATTCCAGTCAAGATTGCAATCCTCAACAACGCTTACTTGGGAATGGTTCGTCAGTGGCAGGAACTTTTTTACGAAGAGCGCTATAGCGAAGTCTACTTAAGCCCGGATCACCCCGATTATGTTGGATG